>Ga0302278_10007090_pt1 | contig 10419 bp, 11 predicted proteins | sample III_Bog_N3_2_FD_194543 | JGI IMG/M metagenome (GOLD analysis project Ga0302278, IMG submission 194543) | Peat permafrost microbial communities from Stordalen Mire near Abisko, Sweden - III_Bog_N3_2 | ecosystem: Environmental > Terrestrial > Soil > Wetlands > Peat | place: Sweden: Abisko... | reverse complement strand
GCAGACAGTCGTCGATGAGATTCAGAAAGCCGTGGAGCAGGAGACAGCCGAAAATACCCGCATTGCGGAGCAGGAGTGGAAACGCGGAATTCGCGGCGACGGTCTCAGCCGCTTCAGCGCTGCTCCGGTCGTGAATTTGCGCCCCTCAGGCTCGGCAATCGACGTTGAGGTGCGCTATGTGACTCGCGCATCCGACCGATTTGAGTTGAGAAACCGTTTGTACCAGCAGTTCGTTGGCCTCATCCACGCGCCTGCAGCGCCGCAGGCCGGACCGCCGCCCGCGATTGAGAAAGCCTAAGATTAAGGGTCTCTGCCAAACCCGATCCACAACGAGCATTTGACAGCACCGGGGGTTTACCCTTACTTTGAAAACAGATGCAGAGCCACCGCCATCCCGGCCACAATCATCATGGGATCCCCATGCCGGCGGACTGCCATGGCCTGAACTGAGCGGCCATCCAGATCAGAAAGATACCAGGCCCGCCGGCCACCAAGTCGGCGGGCTTTTTCACGTCCCCAACGCAGAATCTCAAACGAAACAAGGATAAGAATGAGCAGCGAAACGACAACAATCGACTTTGAAAAGATGGATGGCCTCGTCGCCGGTATTGTGCAGGATGCACGTTCCGGCGAAGTGCTGATGCTGGGCTTTCTAAACCCCGTCAGCTATGCCAAGACGCTGGAAAGCGGCTATGTAACCTTCTGGAGCCGGACGCGCCAGAAGCTTTGGATGAAGGGCGAGACCAGCGGCAACCGCCTGCGCGTAATCTCTGCCGCAACCGACTGCGACAACGATACGCTGCTGTTTCGCGTTGAAGTGGAGGGTGACGGCCTGGTGTGCCACGAGGGCACCATAAGCTGCTTCACCAAGCCGCTGCCATTTGGCGCTATCAACCAGGAAACCGACGCTCAGAAAGGGGAAATTCGTGGCTAACAAGTTAAGACTCGGCATCCCCAAAGGAAGTTTGCAGGATGCCACAATTGCACTGTTCAAGCGCGCCGGATGGAACATCTACGCCGATGGCCGTTCCTACTTTCCATCGATCGACGACCCGGATATCGAGTGCATGTTGATTCGCGCGCAGGAGATGGCGCGCTACGTCGATCACGGCGTGCTTGATGCCGGCCTTACCGGCATCGACTGGGTGGTTGAGAGCGGTCTTGACGTCACCAGCGTTACCACGCTCACCTACGCCAAGCAGAGCCGGCGCAAGGTGCGATGGGTACTTGCCGTGCCCGAAGGCAGCGGCTTTGAGAAAGCCGAAGACCTGGAAGGCAAGATTGTTGCCACGGAACTGGTGGAGGTAAGCAAGCGTTACTTCGCAGCAAAAGGCGTCAACGTAAAGGTTGAATTCAGTTGGGGCGCTACGGAAGTTAAGCCGCCCACGCTTGCCGATGCCATTGTCGAAGTCACCGAGACGGGCAGCTCGCTCAAGGCCAACCACCTTAAGATCATTGACACTGTGATGGAGAGCGAGACGCACCTCATTGCCGGCCACGCCACTCTTGCCGATGCGTGGAAGCGCGAAAAGATCGACCAGATTGCGCTGATGCTGCGCGGGGCAATCGACGCGCAATCGCAAGTGGGGCTAATGCTCAACGTCAAGCGGGGCGACCTGGAAGCGGTGCTTGCGGTGCTGCCCGCCTTGAACTCGCCCACAGTTTCGCAGTTAAGCGATTCGGAGTGGGTCGCGGTGAATACGATTGTCGATGAGCGGGTGGCTCGCGATGTGATCCCGCGGCTTAAAGCGGCCAGGGCTACGGGCATCGTTGAATATCCGCTGAACAAAGTGGTGCTCTAGCCCGAGGCGAACGATGAAGCTGATTCGGACCAAAGGACGGAACGCGAGAGAGGCGGCAGATACAATTGCGGCCCTCGAGCGGCGTAGCGGCGCGGCGCTTGACGCCGTGCTGCCTGCGGTTAAACGCATCGTGGCCGATGTGCGCAAGAGAGGCGACCGCGCTCTACTTCGCTATGCTGCTCAATTCGACGGATTGAAAGACACAGCAACCGTGCGCGTCACGAAACAAGAGATGGCCGCTGCGTGGGAAGCAATAAGCCCCGCACTGCGCGAAGCTCTATCCACGGCGGCGGAGCAAATCCGGACGTTTGCCAAGCGCCAACTTCCCGCCTCATGGAGCTTTTCTCCGCTTGCCGGCCTCACCACCGGCCAGCTTGTCCGCCCACTTGCCTCGGTGGGTTGCTATGTTCCCAGTGGCCGTCATCCGTTGCCTTCCACGCTGCTGATGACGGCTATTCCAGCGCAGGTGGCCGGTGTGAGGCGCATCGTGGCAGTCTCGCCCAAACCTGCACCGGAGACTCTGGCTGCTGCGCATCTGCTCGGCATCACCGAGTTCTATCGCCTCGGTGGCGCACACGCCATCGCCGCTCTGGCTTATGGAACGGCGAGTCTGCCGCGCGTCGACAAGATCGTTGGTCCCGGCAATCTATACGTGACCGCCGCCAAGCGTCTTGTAGCCTTCGACTGCGCAATCGACATGCTCGCCGGTCCCACTGAAATTGTAGTGACCAGCGAGCGAGGCAATGCTGCCGACATCGCCTCCGACCTCGTTGCGCAGGCCGAACACGATCCTGAAGCACTGGCAATCTTCATCACCACGCGAACAAATCTGGCGAAACAAGTTATTGCGGAAGCAAAGCAGCGCAGCCGCAACAACGCGGTCGCGCATGAGGCGCTCCATCGCAATGGCCTGGTTATCCTTGCCGGCAACGTTGACGAGGCGCACCAAATCACCAACCGCCTCGCACCTGAACACCTCACTGTCGATGCGCGGAGCGATCTCGATTGGGTGCAAAACGCAGGCTCGGTGTTTGTCGGCCGCTGGTCCGCGCAGCCCATGGGCGATTACATCTCCGGGCCGAACCACACCTTGCCCACTGGCGGCATGGCGCGGGTGCGCGGCGGCCTGAGCGTGAATGATTTCGTCAAGCTCATCACAGTGCAGGAATACAACGCGCAGACAGTCCGATCCCTTGGGCTTCCGGCGATTGCATTGGCTGAAGCCGAGGGGCTCTTCGGCCATGCCGAGGCCATTCGAGTTCGATTCGAGAGGAGGACTCGTGGCTGAAGCCGAAACAACGCTGATTCCGGCCCCGCGAGCGCGTGTGCAGGCCATGAAGGAGTATCACCCTCCCCTGGGTAGCCGCGACGCGCTGCGCCTGGACTTCAATGAGAACACGCTGGCATGTTCTCCTAAGGTCCGCGAGGCATTGGCGCAAATCTCAACCGGCCAACTCACGCGCTATCCTGAGCGCGAGCCGGTGGAAGCCTTGGTTGCCGCGCACCTTGGTCTCGAAGCAGCGCAGGTTGCGCTCACCAATGGAGTGGACGAAGCCATTCATGTTCTGTTCGAGACTTTTCTTGAAGCCGGCGATGAGTTGTTGCTGCCCGTACCGACGTACACCATGTATGAGGTTTACGCATCGGCAACCGATGCGAGCGTGGTGGCCGTGCTTGCTGCGGACGATCTTCAGTTTCCCTTCGAGCGCCTTCTGGCGGCGATTACTCCGCGCACCAAAGTGATCGCCATCGCCAATCCCAACAGCCCTTCGGGGTCCGCGGCCACGCGCGCGCAGCTCATTGAGATTGCTGCCCGCGCGCATTATGCCGTCATTCTGGTGGATGAAGCGTACTTTCATTTCCACGGCGAAACGGTGATCGATCTCGTGGGTGAGGTGCCCAACCTTGTTGTGGCGCGAACCTTCTCAAAGGCCTATGGGTTGGCCGGCTTGCGCCTTGGCTTGCTGGCTGGGTCTGTAGATTTGATGCGCTGGGTCCGCCGCGTTCTATCGCCCTACAGTGTTAACTCACTGGCGCTGGCATGCCTGCCGACCGCGCTTGAAGACACAGCGTATATCGATTGGTACGTAGGCGAGGTGCTTGAAGCCCGAGGCGAATTCGAGGCCGCTCTCGGTGCAGCCAAACTCCGCCACTGGCCCAGCCGCGCAAACTTCATCCTCGTGGACGTTGGCGCGCAGCATGCGGAGTTTGTGCGGCTCATGCGTTCCTCGGGCGTGCTGGTCCGCGACCGTTCCAGCGATCCCGGCTGCCTGGGCTGCGTTCGAATCACCATCGGAACACGAGAGCAGATGCGCAATGCAGTTGTAGCGTTGAACGACACGATGGCCGCATTGAGGAGCAAAGGACAAGCGCAATGACAACCGCAAAGACCGCTAGCAAAAAGAGGCTGGGTGCCCCAGGTCCCGATTCTGGGACCTGGGATATCGAGGAACCCCGTACCGCCGTCGTGGAGCGCAACACAGCGGAGACGCGCATCGCGATCCATCTCGTTATTGAAGGTGGCGGGCAGTACAAAGTGTCCACTGGAATTCGCTTCTTCGATCACATGCTGGAGCTGTTCACTCGCCATGGCGCATTCGATCTTGAACTGAAATGCGATGGAGACCTCGATGTGGATCAACACCACACCGTGGAAGATGTGGGAATCGCGCTTGGCGAAGCTTTCGACCGCGCGCTTGGAGACAAGCGCGGCATTCTTCGCGCTGGATATTTCCTGATGCCCATGGATGAAACTCTCGCCATTGCCGCCGTGGACCTGAGCGGCCGCGCAGCTTTCGCAGTCGAGACCAAGGTGCGCACGCGGCTGGTCGGCGACCTGCAAACCGAATTGGTTACCGACTTTTTCGAGGGCTTTGCTCGCGGCGCGCGCGCAAACGTTCACGTGAAGACCATGTACGGCCGCTCCAATCATCACAAGATCGAAGCCATCTTTAAAGCCTTCGCCCGCGCCCTCCGCGTAGCCTGCTCCAAAGACAAGCAACTCGGCGACATGCTGCCCAGCACGAAAGGATTGCTGTAATGCGCGTGACCGTGATCGATTACAAGGCGGGCAACCTTACGTCTGTGCTCAAGGCACTGCGGCACCTGGGCGCGGAGGTTGAAGTAACGGATGGCGATCTCGCGCCAATCGAAGCCGCCGAGCGACTGGTGCTTCCCGGAGTCGGCCACTTTGCCTCTACTAAGTATCTCGACGACACGGGTCTCACCACCGCCATCCGCGCAGCGATAGCGCGTGGCGTCCCTTTTCTCGGCATTTGTGTAGGCATGCAATGGCTCTATTCGGGATCGACGGAAGCACCCGAACAGCCGGGGCTTGGTCACTTCTCCGAACAGTGCGCGCGTTTTTCTGAAAGCGACGAAAAGGTTCCTCACGTAGGCTGGAACTCGCTTGAAGTGCGGCATGGCTCGCGTTTGCTGGCCGGCGTCGAACCCGGCGAGTTTGTTTACTTCACCCATTCGTACAAAGCTCCAGTCAGCGCGGACACTGCTGCAATCACTCATTACATCGAACCCTTCGCATCCGCGGTCGAGCGAAGCAACTTAATGGGCGTGCAGTTTCATCCCGAGAAATCCGGCGAAACTGGATTGAAGATTCTCTGCAATTTTTTGAATAATGATCTCAGCGAACGCATAGCTAGCATCCACTGAGATAGGGCACCAACCTTGGAAGGCTCATGATTCGTGAGGACAGATAATGCCCTGGTATCCCAAAGCAATTCTTGCGGCAATCGCGATACTCGTGCTCCTGTTCGTTATATCGCAACGTTTCCGCGATTGGGCATCCCGAGTCGACGTGCGCTGGCTGATAGCCTTCCACTTCATTCGCTTCGTTGGCATCTATTTCCTTTACCTCTACGCCCAACATGAACTGCCTTTCCGTTTTGCGGTGTGGGGCGGATCCGGTGACATCATCGTAGCGATGCTTGCGCTAATCGCGATGCGATTTGCCAGCTTTCAACCCGGATTGATTTTGTGGAACGTTTTGGGACTAGTGGATATCATTGCTGTTGCAGTGACGGCAGCTCAGTCTGAGATTGCCGTCCCAGGCTCTATGCACCAACTCGATAAATTTCCGCTAATCCTGCTTCCAATCTGTGTGGTTCCGGTAGCCATTACGACACACGGACTCATGCTCATTCGCGCATTTAGATCGGACACTCAGCCACGTTACTGAACGGTTCATGTTTTTCAGAAAAAGAGTCTTGCATGATGATTGGATACACAAGCAGTGATTGGCTTCCTCAATGGCCGAAGGATATAGCATGATCACCAAGCGCATTATCGCCTGTCTAGACGTGCACGGCGGCCGCGTCGTTAAGGGCGTGCAGTTCGTCGACCTGATCGATGCCGGCGATCCTGCCACGCAAGCTGCACGCCATGCACGCGAGGGCGCAGATGAAATTGTGCTGCTCGACATTACCGCTACGCACGAAGGCCGCGCCACACTGCTCGATACCGTGCGCAGAACAGCGCTTGAGTTATTCGTTCCATTCTGTGTAGGCGGCGGTATTCGCACCGCGGGCGATGCGGCGCAGGTTTTCGAAGCCGGAGCAGATAAAGTCAGCGTCAACTCGGCCGCGCTTGCCGATCCTGCACTCATCGACGCCATCGGACGCAGTTTCGGCGCACAGGCTGTAGTAGTCGCCATCGATGCCCGCCGCGATCCCGAAGCCGCAGACCCAGTTCGCGAAGCGCAAGTGTTTGTGCAGGGCGGGCGTAAACCCGCAGGCCGCCGCGTCGTGGAGTGGGCACGCGAAGCTGAGGCTCGAGGCGCAGGTGAAATTCTGCTCACATCCATGGACTCCGACGGGACGCGCGCAGGCTTCGATTGCGAACTCACTGCTGCTGTGAGCGAGGCCGTCGGCATACCCGTGATCGCATCGGGTGGTGCGGGAACCGTGGCCCATTTCGTCGACGTGTTCGGGCGCGGACGGGCCGATGCAGCGCTGGCCGCGAGCATCTTTCATTTCGGCGTATCGAGCGCGCGCTCGTTGAAAGAAGAGCTGGCTGTAGCCAGCGTCTCCGTGAGGCTGCCATGCTGATTCCTTCCATCGATTTGCTGGGCGGCCGCATTGTTCAGCTAGTGCAGGGCGAAAAGCTGCGTCTGGCTTTTGACGATTTCGAATACTGGATCGAAAAGTTTTCGCGCTTCCCCTTGGTTCAGTTGATTGACCTGGATGCTGCCATGCGGCAGGGCGATAATTCCGATCTTGTGGCACAGATTGCAAAGCGGCTTCCAGTTCAAGCGGGCGGCGGCATTCGCTCCATTGACCGCGCGCAGCAGGTGCTGGATGCAGGCGCTAAGCGAGTGATCATCGGCTCCGCGCTTTTTTCCGATCAAGGCGCGGTGAACACAGAATTTGCAGCCGAGTTAGCTGCAGCTGTGGGCGCGGAACACATAGTGGCCGGCATCGACACCAAGAACGGACGCATCGCCGTCAAAGGCTGGAAGGCCCAAGTCGCCCTTACGCCCGACGAGGCGATCCCCCAACTCGAACCGCACGTCGCTGCATTTTTGTATACGCACATAGACGGCGAGGGGCTGTTGCAGGGGTTTCCTATAGAGACAGCTGCGCGCCTGCGCAAGCTCACCGGGCGGCAACTTATTGTGGCCGGAGGGATCCGCAGCCAGCAGGAAGTGGATGCACTGGATGCACTCGGGGCCGATGCGGTGGTGGGCATGGCGGTGTATACAGAATTGCTCGCGGTGTGATCCATATCATTACCCTGACAAGAGATGAACTCCCAAGGCGGAAGACGCTGAAGGCAGCATCGGATATTCTGGATGGGCGATCATCCATTATTCTGCGCGAAAGGAAACGGGAACATGGCGACGAAGCAAAGCGGCATTCGACTGGCCAAGCGGCTCGATGAGGTTGGATTTTCAGACATCGTGCAAATCCGCAACAAGGTGATGGAGCTGCGCGCCGGAGGCATGCAGGTGCATATGATGCACGGAGGCGAGCCGTTTTTTGAGACGCCGGAGGCGGTCAAGTACGCAGCCATTGAGGCGCTGGTTCAGAACGAGACGCACTATCCGCCGTCATCGGGCCTGCTGCCGCTGCGCAAGGCGCTGGTTGAAAAGCTGGCGGCGAAGAATGCCATGCAGGTATCGGCCGACGAGGTGATTGCGACGGTTGGCGGATCGCAGGGATTGTATGCGGCTTTTCAGAGCGTGCTTGATGCGGGCGATGACGCGCTGGTTTTTTCGCCTTACTGGACGCCCATCAGCGACCTGATTACGGGAGCACAGGCACGGCCCTTGCTGGTGCCCACCAGCACCGCCCGCCGCAACGGAATCCGCAATACGTTGGAGCAGTTTTCAACGCCGCAAACACGCGCCATTTACTACAACACGCCGCAGAATCCGAGCGGCGTTGTGTTCACGCGCGCCGAGGCGGAAGACGTGGCCGCATTCGCTATCGAGCGCGACCTTATCGTAATCGCAGACGAAGCCTATGAAGATCTTGTTTATGACGGAGAACATGTTTCCATCGCGTCGCTGCCCGGCATGGCGGAGCGCACAATCACTTGCTTCACTTTCTCGAAGACTTACGCGATGACCGGCTGGCGCGCCGGGTACGCGGTGGCCCAGGAACCCTTCATGACCGGACTGCGCAAGATCGTGCTTTACTCTACCAACGGCGTGGCCACGCCGGTGCAGTATGCCATGATCCATGCGCTCACCACCCCTGAAACAGAGATTGCCCGCCTTCGCGAGGAGTATCGCAAGCGTCGCGATCTGCTGGTAGCCGGACTGAACGATGTGGGCCTGGAATGCGCATCGCCGGCAGGCGCATTCTATGCGTTCCCTTGCGTGGAAAGGATACACAAGAACAGCCGGATAGCTGCACATATGCTACTGGAAAAGGCACATATTGCAACCATTCCAGGTTCGGTGTTTGGCGCACAAGGGGAGGGGCATTTGCGATTCGGATACGGCATTACTTTGAAGGAAATTGAGGCGTGTGTGGAGGCGCTTCGCGAGTTCTTCGCTTAGCATGAGCCGCTCGCAGCGGTCTATTGCTCCTGTGTCTCGCCGATGGCGCGGCTGGTCTCAACGCGCGAGGCTCTCAGCAAGCGGGCAAGCTGCTTGAGATGCAGTTGCACTGCATATGCGCGCAGAATCTCAGCCTGCGAAAACCCGATGCCCGTGGGACGCACCGCGGTCATGCGCGCTTCCAGGTCGGCAATGTCCTCTTCGAGGCTCATTGGTGGCGAAACATGGAAACGCCACTCGTGAATGCGTCCGGCTACATGATGAAAACCGGTGCGTATATCGGCGGTTAGTTTACCCAGGCTGGGATCGAGCTTTTGCGCGTAGCCATATTCGTCTGTGTCCCTGACCGAGAATTCCAGCGCCACCAGCGCGTCGAAGATGGAGCGGCCAAACTGCGAAAGCGTTGCCAGGCCCTCGCGCCAGCCTGGACCGCCAGACGGCTCATTGCGCGCGGCTTCGAGCAGTTGGTTGTTCCCGCGCAGCATGGCCAGCGCGTCCTCACGCAGCGCGTGCAGGTTCTCAGCAGGAGCGCCGCGAAAGCCCTGCATAATAGCCTCGAAGAACGCGCCGAGCACCAGAAACTCCTGCGCCAGGCCATCGCGCAATCTGAGCCGCGCACGGTCAGGCAATACCAGCGTGGTCACGGCGAGGGCTACAACAATGCCCAGCACCACCTCGACCACGCGGTCAAGCGCCAAGTCCGATCGTGAACCCGGCTTCTGTACCAGCATGATGAGGGTGATGGTTACCCCGGCAAGACGCGAACTGCTGCGCAGCCCCAGCAAGCCGCAGACAATAACCGCAGCCAGCACAGCCAGGATGTAGTTCCAGGGGAGCGCGCCGAACAGCGAGAATGAGAATCCAAGCACGGCGCCGATCAGCGTACCCAGCAGCCGGTCGCGCGAAGCGGTGACCGTTGCGCCCATGTTGGATTGCAGAACGATGATGGCGCTGATTGCGCCCCAGTATCCTTCGTGAAGGCCGAAATGCAGCGCCAGCCACCAGCAAAGACCCGCGGCCAGAGCGGTTTTTGCGGCGTGAATCAGCAGGCGCTGGCGCTCCCACGAAAATACACCGGGGCTGTGCAAATGGCCCACCCGCTGCTTGATGGCGAGCATTTGCTGCGACCACGTCTTGTCCGCTTTCAGGCGCAAAAATGGAATCCGCATTGTTTTCTGGTTATAGGATCGCCTGATCGAATCATTCTCAACGTGACCCGCCGCACGCTTCCATAGGGCGGGACTGAATCAAGGCTATCAGCAGGGACGTTGTGCCCGCATGGACCTTGCCCATGTAGCATAAGAAGGAAGCGCCCGCACCCGGCGGGTAGGCGAAGAATATGCTTAGAGTCGGATATCCCGCAACACTGGCTGCAGAGTTGCTGAGCGATTTTCCCCAGGGAATCGAGCTCATTGCTTTGCCCGATCGATTGGACCACGACGTAGACATCGACGTATGGATTCCCGACCCTTACTCGAACAAGGCCATCCCCATTTGGCCCCGCTTGCGTGGCGTTCGGCTGGTGCTTGCGCTGATGGCCGGCACGGAGTGGCTGCCGCCGGTGGTTGGGCCGCACGTGACGATATGCAACGCTCA
>Ga0302278_10007085_pt1 | contig 10426 bp, 9 predicted proteins | sample III_Bog_N3_2_FD_194543 | JGI IMG/M metagenome (GOLD analysis project Ga0302278, IMG submission 194543) | Peat permafrost microbial communities from Stordalen Mire near Abisko, Sweden - III_Bog_N3_2 | ecosystem: Environmental > Terrestrial > Soil > Wetlands > Peat | place: Sweden: Abisko... | reverse complement strand
GGACGCCTGTCATCAACTGATCATCGGCCAGCCCTTCATGCCCAACCTGCCTCCAGCCGCCGCCCCGTGATCCGCTAAACTCCCTCGGTCTCATTTCAGAACCTGAACAGTTACTAAATGGAGCCATCAATGCCGCGTTTGGTGGAGCCGTCAGCTATATTCGGATTGACACTTGGTATATTGAGGTCGATGACGTAAATAAGAATCCACTCTGGTGCTATCCCGGAAGCACAAATGGTCGCTAATAGTTCGCAGAGGCGCGATATTTGAAAAAGTTACGGCCGGGCTTGGGCATCGCCGGCCACGGCGTAGTGGAGAACCAACCTGACTTCCCCGGATAATAGCTATCATTTTACGCTTGCCTGCCGGGGTAAAAGCATCGAAAAATATTCAGCATCAATGCCCAAGCGTTCGCAGCCAAACCGGGATTGCGCAAAGTGCTGGCCGGAAACAGCCTGCGGTTTCGTCCGGCCATTCATGGTTTATGAAACGTTGCACGATGAGCGCGATGACCACCAGCGGTCTGACGGCCAGCCAAGCACCCGTTTATTCGGCTTTTTTGCCAGACCATCCCGCATCGGCCGCGCGCCGAGCTTGGGATGGAATCCCTTGCGCACGAGGAAACGGCAGCACGGATTTGTCCGGTTCCAGCGGGTGGCCGCGCCCGGCCAGAAATTCCCTCTCGCGGGCCAGAAATTTCCCGGCAATCTCCAACTGATGCTCATAGCTCAGGCGGTGGAACACGAGTTTTTCGGTGATGCGCGCAAAAATTTCCGGGCGCAGGGCCTGATGGGCGCGGGATAAGACGTGGCGTTCCAAGGTGGCAACCATTCCCGCGCTATAATCCACAAGATCGTCACCCCCGGCAACTCCCTCTCATCTCTGCGCCTGCGTCTCGGCGGTCAGTTAGATTTTCAGGGCGGTGGCGGCGGCGGTGGCCAGGTTGAGGAGGGTGTTGGGAAACAGACCCACCCAGAAAATACCCCCGATGCAAATCCAGGCCGTGAGCATGGCGGGCGCAGAAAGTTCAATCGTGGAGAGGTCTTTGGCCTCCTGATTCCAATACATGGTCTTGATGACGCGAAAATAATAGTAGAGCGAAATCACCACGCCAGCCAAGGCGGTGAAGAGGAGGCAATAGTATCCATGGTTGCCGGTGGTCCGGGCGGCTTCCACCACCGATTTAAGGAGCAAAAACTTGCCGAAAAAACCCGCGAGCGGCGGAATGCCGGCAAGCGAAACCAAGGAGATGGTCATGGTGGCGGCCAGCAGCGGCGAACGCTGGCTCAAACCCGCCAGGCCAGCGATGTCCTCGCGTTCGAGATGACGAAGCACCAGGGCGATGACCAGGAAACCCGCCAGCACGGTGAACAGGTAACCGGCGAGATAATACATGATGGCCGCCTGGCCGCTGAGGTTGAGCGCGGCCACGCCGAGCAGCAGATAGCCCGCGTGGGAAATGCTGGAGTAGCCGAGCAGGCGTTTGATGTTCTGCTGCGGCAGCGCACAGAGGTTGCCATAGAGAATGGTGATGCCGGAAATCATGATCAGCAGGTTGGCCCAGTGGGCGGTCACAGCGGGCACGGCGGTGAACAGCAGGCGGATCAGCAGGACAAAGCCGGCCGCCTTGGAGCCGATGGCAAGGAAGGCCGTTGTGGGCGTGGGCGCGCCTTGATAAACATCCGGCGCCCAAATCTGGAACGGAAAGGCGGCGATCTTAAAGCCGAGGCCGACGACCACGAGCAGGATCCCGAGCAGGAAGATGCGCGTGTCGGCATATTGGGCGGCCACGGCCGCGAGTTCGTTGAAATTCAACTTGCCGGTGGTGCCCCAAATCAACGCGATGCCAAAGATCATGAAGGCCGAGGACAGCGCGCCAAGAATCAGGTATTTGACGCCGGCTTCAAGCGACACCCGTTTGCTGCGCTGGAAACTGACGAGGACGTAAAAGGTGATGGTGATGAGTTCGATGGAGACAAACAGCATCACAAAGTCGTTGGACGATGCGGCAAAAAGCATCCCCGCCAGCGCAAACAGGATGAGGGAATAATATTCCGCGGCCGCGACGATGCGGTCGGAGAATTCAATGGCAATGAAGAGCACCAGAATGGCCGCCACGATAAACAGCCGCTTGAAAAAGAGCGCCAGTCCATCATTCACGAACGCGCCGTGAAAGGCGGTGCCGGTCAGGCCGGAGGCGTCCACCAGGGAAGTGGCGAAAAGAAATGCCAGGGCCGCAATGGCAGCGTAGCCGATGAACCGGCGGCGTTCCACGGGCACGAACACGTCCGCCAGCATCAGCACGAGGCCGAGGGCGATCACAAAGAATTCGAGGCTGATGAGGGAGGCGTTCATTTATTCTCAAGGGCGAGTTGCTGGCCGGTGACCGCGCGCGGCGCGGCCTGCGGTTGGGCGGACGCGGAGACATTGGCCGGGGGTTGGAAACTGGCCACGACCAGGGCGGCGTCCGGGTTGATTTTTTCCGTCAGCAAACGCGGCCAGAAACCGAGGACAATCAGGCTGGCCAGCAGGAGCGCGTAAGGGAGCTTGCGCCAGAGGCTGGTGGCATCAGTCAAGGATTCCCATTTTTCGGAGAGCGGCCCATGCAGGATGTTGCGGATGGCCCGGGTCATATAGATGCCGCCGATGACGAGACCGCCCCAGAGGGCGAGGATGGTGATGGTGGGGAAGGCCGTCCAGGCACCAAAGAACACGCTGGCTTCACCGACGAAATTGGCAAACCCGGGGAGGCCGCAACCGGCCATGGCCGCCATCAGGAGGGCGGTGCCAATGAACGGCAGCTTGCGGCAGAGCCCGCCAAGATCACTCATTTGAAGCGTGCCGGTCTGCTGATAAATATAACCACTTAAGGCAAAGGTGAGGGCCGCGAGGAAACCGTGGGCGATCATGATGAGGATGGCCCCACTGACCCCGATGAGGTTCAGGCTGGCGATGCCCAGGAAAATAAAGCCCATGTGGGCCACGCTGGAATTGCCGATGAGCAGGTTGAGGTCGCGCTGCCGCATGGCGACCCAGCCGATGAAGAGGATGTTGCCGACGCAGAGCAGGGCCAGAATATCCACCCAGCCCAGGCTCAACAGGCTGGTTTGCCAACCGGCAGGAATCAGAAACAACGGAAAATGCGTAAAGACCCCCGGCGCAAGCACCGGCGTATGAAACGCCGCCGGCAAGAGGGGCAAGGCAATGCGAATCAAACCGTAGAGCCCGAATTTTTTTAGCACGCCCGCGTGCATCATGGCGGTGGGCGAGGGGGCCACACCATAACCCAGCGGCGCCCACGAGTGGAACGGCCAGAGCGAAACCAGGATGCCGAAGCCAAACAACAGCAGCGGGAAGATGGCGTTCTGGGCGCTCACGGAGAGCGGATGGAGTTTGACGTAGTCGATGAGTTTTGGAATGTCGAACGTGTTCGCGCCGGACAACACGTACAGCGCGATCAAGCCGAGCAGCGCGATCAACGCCCCCACGCTGAGGTAGAGCGTGATCTGAAACGTGGCCAGATTCTTCTTCTCACCCCGGCCCCAGACGCCAATCATGATGAAGGTGGGCACCAGTGCGAGTTCGTGCAGGAAATAGAAAAAGAACAGGTCCAGCGAGGCGAACGCACCCAGTATGCCGCCGCTCATGAGCAGCAGGAGGATGTAAAATTCCTTCTCGCGGGAGCGGATTTCAAAGGAACATAACGCTGCCGCCAGGGCCACAATGGCCCCCATCAGAATCAGGCCCACATTGATGCCGTCCACCCCGACGTGATAGCTGATGCCAAGGGAGGTCACCCACGGAATCTGCTGTTCGAACTGGTAGCCGGTGGCCCCGGGTGCGAACAGGCAGAACATCTTGATGGCCAGCACGGCCGAGATGAGCGTGGCCAGCACGGCCATACCGCGAATGGGGACCCGATAATTGCGGGGCACCAGCACCAGCGCCAGCGCGGCGAGCAGCGGGATTCCCCAGATGTAGGTTAAAATTGACATTGTTTTAACGCAAAGGCGCAAAGACGCAAAGACGCAAGGAAAACCCATTCATGGAAAATTCATTCATCTTTTGCGTATTTGTGTCACTGTTCATGACGGTTTGATTATCTTTTTGAAAAATCGGGTTCATCAGTGGAGTACAAAATAGAGCAAGAGGGCCACGCCGAAGATGAACAGGAAGGCGTAGGTCTGGAGATTGCCGGTTTGCATGAGCCGCAGGGCGCGACCGATCAAATCCGTCGTTCCCCGAATCACCACCAACCCGCCCTCAATAATCCAGCCATCAAACCAAGCCATGGCCGCCGCGATCACATCATGCCCACGAATGAACGTGGCTTCATAGAATTCATCGAAATAGAACCGTTTATTCATGCCCCGGGCCAGCGCGCCCAGCTTGGCGGGCAGGGGATCAGCGGCGGCATTCTTGTAGATTGTCCAGGCCAGGAACAGGCCGGCGGCGAATGCGACCAACCCGAACGCCATCGGGATGGGGTTGAGGAACGGCTCAAACACTTGCTGCAAGAGTGTGCGGGATTCAGGCTCGCCAGGAACGAACTGGGAATTGTAGCTGTTCCCAATTCCAATATAACCGCCCACCACGGAAAAGACCGCCAAGGCGATCAGCGGTCCCTTGATGACCCACGAGGATTCATGCGCATGTTCGGCCGCGTGGGACTTTTCCCTGCCATAGAACACCACGAAAAACAGCCGGAAAGTATAAAACGTGGTCAAGGCGGCAACGAACACCGCCACCAGGAACAAGGTGTAACCCAGCGCGGGATGGCTGCGGGCCTGTTCCAAGGCTTGGGCGAAAATGGAGTCTTTTGAGTAAAAGCCGCTGAGAAAGGGGCAGCCACACAAGGCCAGCGCGCCGAGCGTGAACGTCCAAAAGGTGACCGGCATCTTCTTGCGCAGATTGCCCATCTGCCAGATGTCCTGCTCGTGGTGCATGCCGAGGATGACCGAGCCGGCGCTCAAGAACAACAGCGCCTTGAAAAAGGCGTGCGTGGTCAAATGGAACATCGCCGGCGTGGGCCCGCTGAGGCCGACCGCCATGACCATGTAACCGAGTTGCGACAGGGTTGAGTAAGCAATGATGCGCTTGATGTCATTTTGCTGCACCGCCATGAGCGCCGCGAGCAAGGCAGTGAATCCGCCAATGCAGGCGATGACCTGCAACGAAGCCGGATTGAACAGGAATAACGCGCGGCAAAGCATGTACACACCCGCCGCCACCATCGTGGCGGCGTGGATCAGCGCGGAAACCGGCGTGGGGCCTTCCATGGCGTCCGGCAGCCACACATGCAGCGGGAATTGCGCCGATTTGCCCATGGCCCCGCAGAAGATGAGCAGGCCCGCGATCGTGGCGCTGGTGCCGAGGGCGGCGGCATTCGCGGTCATCGCGGTTTGCAGGTTACTGAAATTCAAGGACCCGAGAATCCCCCAAACCATCAGGATGCCGGCGAGAAAACCGAAGTCGCCGAGCCGGTTGGTGATGAAGGCTTTCTTGGCCGCGTCGCCCGCGCTGGGTTTTTCAAACCAGAAACCGATGAGCAGGTAGCTGGAGATGCCGACCAATTCCCAGAAGATGAACATCATCAGGAAATTATTGGCCAGCACGATGCCGAGCATGGAGAAGGTGAACAGACTCAAGCAGGCGAAGAAGCGCGCCATGCTGCGGTCGTCGTGCATGTAGCCGAAGGAATAAATATGGATCGCCCCGCCGACCCCGGTGACCACGAGCATCATCATGAGGCTCAAGGTGTCGAGCTTGAGGCCGAAATCCACGCTCAGGCGGCCAATGGAAAGCCAGTTGACCTTGGTTTCGGTTACGGCGGTCAGGGCGGGATGCATGCCATTGGCGCTGATGAACCACAGCGTGAGCACGAAACCAATGCCGATGGCGCCAATGGAAATTAAACTGCTGACGACTTTGCTGTGCAGCGTGAAAAGCGTGATCCCGGCCGCGGACAGCAGCGGCAGGAACAAAATCAGCCAGGGTAGGTAATCGTATTTCATCCGTCAGAGTTTCATGCTGGTCAAATCCTCGACATGCGCGGACTGGTGTTTGCGGAACAGGGCCACAATCAGCGCGAGGCCCACCGCCACTTCCGCCGCCGCCACGGTGATGATGAAAAACACCAGCACCTGGCCATCGAGCTTGTCATTGAACCGCGAAAAGGCCACGAGCGCGAGGTTGGCCGCGTTGAGCATCAGCTCCAGCGACATGTACATCACCAGCAGGTTGCGCCGCAAAACCACCCCCAGCAGCCCCAGGCAAAACAGGAGGATGCTGACGGTCAAATATTGTTCAAGTCCGACGTGCATACAAAATTTCAGCCATGATAAACATGAATGGCATACGCCGTCTCCCGGACGGTATCGCACAATTCATTGATCGTTTTCATGTTTTTCTTTGTGTTCTTTTGTGGCTAATTTTCCTTCCCGGCTATTCCAGTTTCTTCTTGCTCAGCAGGATCACGCCGATCATCGCCACCAGCAGGAGCACGGAGACGATTTCAAACGGCAGGGTGTAATTCGTGAACAGCAAATGGCCGAGCGACACGGTGTCGCCGCCGGTTTCGCTCAGGGCCTGCGGATCCGCGAGCGGCTTGACCGAGGCTAGCGATTTGAGAAACGCCGAGAAAATTCCGCCCACGGCGATCACGCCGGCCACCAGCCCAAAGAGCTTGAGCTTGCGCCGCGCCTCCTCCTTCAAATCCAGCAGCATGATGACAAACAGAAACAGCACCATGACCGCGCCGGCATAAACGATGATCTGCACCGCCGCGAGAAAGAACGCATGCAGCAACACAAACAAGCCGGACATGGAGATGATGGTCAGGACCAGGAACATGGCGCTGGTGACCGGGCTGCGGCTGAAGGGATTGGCAATGACGAGCAGGCCGCACAACAGCGTCAGCGCCGCAAAGACGTGGAACAAGACGTCCGGCACCGTGCTGCCACCGAGCAGGTTATTAATGGCTTCCATGGATCAAAGTTTCACCGGGAAATTCTCCTGCTCCCGGGCCTCCTCCAGCTTGTGTTTCCATTTCTGGATGCCGGGGCTGGTGCCGCCGAGCGACAGCAGTTTTTCCTTGTTGTAAATGAGCTCCTCGCGGCTGACCCCGACATGCGACCAGTCCTGCTTGAGGAAGATCGCCTCCTCGGGGCAGACTTCCTGGCAGAAACCGCAATAAATGCAGCGCAGCATGTTGATCTCGAATTCGAGCGGCATCTTTTCCGCGTTGGTGCGGTCCGGCTTCAGGCCGCTGTCGCCGGGCGGCGTGATGCGGATGGCCTTCGGCGGGCACACGAACTCGCAGAGCTGGCAGGAGACGCACTTGGTCTTGTCATCCTGGTCCTTCACCAAATAGGGTGCGCCGCGATAGCCCGTGGGCACGTCCCATTTTTGCTCGGGATATTGCATGGTCACCTGTTTGCCCTGGAACAACGAGCCCCAGGCATGTTTGGCGGTGACCTTCAATCCCCCGGCAATGGCCGGCAGATAAAGCTTCTCCCAAAAAGTCAGCGGTTTGCGGTTGACGGTAATGGCCATATCAACTCCTCAGCCACAGCCAGACGGCCGTGATTAAAATGTTCACCAAGGCAAGCGGCACAAACCGCCGCCACCCCAAATCCATCAATTGGTCGTACCGGAAACGCGGGAACATCCAGCGCACCCAGATGAACACGACCATGAAAAACAGCATCTTCGCGAGGAAAATCAGGATGTGCGCCACCCCCATTGGCAGCGTCTGCGCCGGCTGATCCAGCCCCCAGAACGGCAGCGTCCAGCCGCCGAAGAACAGCGTCACCATCATGGCCGAGGAGGAAACCATGTTGGAATATTCGGCGAGGAAAAACAGCGCGAACTTCATGGAGCTGTATTCCGTGTGATAGCCGCCAACGAGTTCGGTCTCGGCTTCCGGCAAGTCAAACGGCGTGCGGTTGGTTTCCGCAAACGAGGCGACCAGGAAAATGATGAAGGCGAGCGGCGCGTAAAACACCAGCCAGCCGTGATTGCCCTGCCACTGAATAATGGTGCTTAAATTCAAATTGCCGACAATCAGCAGCACCGGAATGACCGACATGCCCATCGAGATTTCATACGAGATCATCTGGGCGCTCGAACGGATGCCGCCGAAGAAGGGATATTTCGAGTTGGCCGCATAGCCGGCGAGCACGATGCCATACACGCCCATGGAAACGATGCCGAACGTGTAGAGGATGCCCACGTTCAAGTCCGCGATCACCATCTTCTGCTGGCCCAGCATGGAGCCAAACGGAATGACCGCCACGGTCAGCATCGCCGGAATGACCGTTACCGCCGGCGCGAGCCAGAAATAAACCTGCTTCACCCCCGCCGGCGTGAAGTCTTCCTTGAACAGGAATTTCAACCCGTCCGCCAGCGGCTGGAACATCCCCCACCGCGTGAGGAGGGGGCCGACGATGGGCAGGTATTTTGCGAACGGCGGCGCGGTGCGGTTGGGCCCCACGCGGTCCTGGATCCACGCCGAAATCTTGCGCTCGGCCAGCACCGAATAGGCGACCAGGCCCTGCACGACGCCCACCACAACGGCGATCTTGACCAGGCTAAAGATGATGAAGTTCAGGAGCATGTTAGATTTGCACCGTCACGCCGGTGTCGCCCAGGGCCGCCCACGTCAAACCGTTGAACGCGGGCACTTCCTTGGCCATTTGGTTGAACAAGCCTTCAATGCTCACAAAGCCATTCTGGCCGGTGACATGATGGACGAGAGCGTGCAAAAATTCCCACTCCGGCCGCGCGTCGCCGGGGGCTTCCACGGCTTTCATGAATTTCTGGACGCGGCCCTTGACGTTGGTGAACGTGCCGCGCTTTTCAGCGGGCGCGCAGCCGGGCAAAATGTAATGCGCCAGCTTGGTGGTTTCATTCGGCAGAATGTCGCTGACCACGAGGGTTTCCAGCTTCGCGAGCACTTCCGCCGTCAGCCCATGCTCCTCCACCACTTCGCTGATCGTTTCGCGCTCGCGCAGTTGGGTGTTGCTCACGCCGCGTTTTGCGAGGTTTTCACCAAACACCAGCAGCGTCTTGATTTTTCCCTGCGTGATGCCATCGGCGATCCGGGTCAAATTGATGCCCATCTCGGTGAAACAAATGCCGGTGAGCCGCGCGCCGTTGGTGTTCGGATTTTTATCCTGGCTGACCAGCAGCTTGTCGCCCTCGCCAAAGCGCGGTATGGCATCACTGATGGCACCGAGCTTGGCCTTCAACTTGGCGATCAGCCAGAGTTCCTCGTTGGTCTGGCGGGCCGAGGCGATGATGGCCACGGAACCAGCCGGGGCCTGCTTCAACTTGTCTGCAAGCTCGTTGAGCGCCGTGGACCAGGTCGTCTTCTGGCCGCGCACCAGCACCTCCCGCAAACGATCCGCGCGCTGGATCCACTGGTAATTAAGCCGGCCGGCATCGCACATCCACGGGCCGTTGACGGCCTCGTTTTCGCGCGGCGTGTAGCGGAAAATCTTTTCTTCGCGGGAGCCGATCAAAATGTTGCACCCCGTGCCGCAACTGGTACACAGACTCTTGGTGTCCTTGAGAAACCACACGCGCATCTTGAACCGGAAATCCTTCGAGGTCAGCGCGCCCACGGGACAGATGTCCACCGTGTTGAGCGTGTAATTGTTGTCAAACGGCAATCCGGGGAACGTGGCAATGGTGTTGTAACTGCCCCGGTTGATGATGCCCAGCGCATCATCGTGCGCGATGTCGCGCGTGAAGCGGATGCAGCGGGTGCAGAGCACGCAGCGTTCGGCGTCGAACATGATGCGCGGCCCGAGGTCCACCGCCTTGGGCTTGTGGACCTTGGCTTCCACGAAGCGGCTGGCGCTCTGGCCGTAATCCACGGAATATTCCTGCAACTTGCATTCGCCCGCCTGGTCGCATATTGGGCAATCCAGCGGATGATTGATGAGGAGCGATTCAAGCACGCCCTCGCGCATCTGTTTCACCGCCGGCGTCTTGGTGTAAATCTCCATCCCGGGGGAGATCGGCGTGGCGCAGGAGATGGCCGGACGCGGCGACTTGGCGATTTTCGGCGTGCCATCCGGGTTCAGCAACGGCTTGCGGTCCGGCCCGAGCGCGGGCGTGCCAAATTCCACCAGGCACATGCGGCAGTTGCCGGCCACGGGCAGCTTGGGATGCCAGCAGTAATGCGGCACATCCACCTTGGCCAGTTCGGTCGCCTGGATCATGGTCGTGGGCGTGAGCTTGCCGGACCAGTCCGCCATAAGGCGCGGCACTTCAATTTCACGCCCATCCACCCGCACCTTGATTTTTTCAATCGCGGGCGCGGCGGGCTTTGATGTTTCTTGTGTCGTCACAGACTAAATGTTTTTTATATCACCGCAGAGACGCGGAGACGCAGAGAAATCATTAAAATTGTTGACGA
>Ga0302278_10007081_pt1 | contig 10434 bp, 11 predicted proteins | sample III_Bog_N3_2_FD_194543 | JGI IMG/M metagenome (GOLD analysis project Ga0302278, IMG submission 194543) | Peat permafrost microbial communities from Stordalen Mire near Abisko, Sweden - III_Bog_N3_2 | ecosystem: Environmental > Terrestrial > Soil > Wetlands > Peat | place: Sweden: Abisko... | reverse complement strand
CGACGCCACCACCATGATCACCAACAGTGTCGCCAACGTCAGCCAGACTTCGGTCGAGGTAGTGGGTTCTGTAACTGAAATGGCGAGAACTGCAGCTGAGACTGGACGCGCGGCGGTTGAAGTGTATTGTTCTGCCGATGAGTTGTCGAAGCAGGCCGTGGTTCTCCACGAGAATGCAGACCGCTTCATCGCTCAGATCCGCAACGGCTGAAGACCGTACTAGGGGGGAGGTTTAGTTGGAATATCGTATTATTGCCGGTGACGGTGGTAAGTCTGTGGTCGAATGCAGTGGTCGTCTGACCTTCAGCAATTCCACCGCCTTCATGCGCATCACCGAGGAATTGAAGGCTGCCGATGGCAAGTCCTGGGTGCTGGATCTTTCTCGCCTTGAGTTCATTGATTCCGCCGGTCTTGGCATGCTGCTGATGGCCCGCGACGTCCTGGGCGATCACAAGAGCCGTCTGACCCTTAAGGGTGCGCAGGGGCAAGTTGCCAAGGCCTTGAATTTGGCTCGTTTCGACGAATTGATTCTGGTCGAGCCATAACGTCAACTTACCGTTTAGGATGGATTGCCCATCTGTCGGGGTTGGGGCATGATAAGGCTGAAGGTTGTAGTACGCGCTGACCGGTTGTGGAATTGGTCATGCCTGCAGTACTCGCCTAGGGAGGGCGGGCTTGGAGTATCGGATTGTTCCCGGGAATGACGGTCGCGCCGTCGTCTATTGCGTCGGCAGGATGACCTTGCCGACCCAGGCGGGATTCACGCGCATTGCCGACGATATGCGCACCAACGGCACTCGGGATTGGCTGTTCGATCTCAGTGATGTTGAATTCATTGATTCCGCCGGTATGTGGATGCTCCTGATGGTGCGCAGCGTCGCCAAGGAGCTTGGGGGGCAACTCAGCATCACCGGCGCCACCGGTCAGGTGGCCAAGGCTTTGGACTTGGTCAGTTTCGAAGACGTCATCAGGACAGAGGGCTGATCTTGAGCGGGGACCATCCCACCGCCATCCTTTGTTGCCGTGACGGCGACGTCGAACTTTGCGCCGAGGGAACCTCGGCCCTCCTGCGTGATCGTGATAATCCCATTGCCCAATGCCCGCGCCAGGGCGGACAGGCCCGCTGCGCCGAGCAGCCGACGGTGCTGGTCCTGATCGGAGCCGAGCAGGAGCTTTTGCTGCATGGGTTGGGACACCACCATGGCTGTGTCGAGCAATTGGGCGACCATCTGCTGTCGGGCGCCAATCTGATCGAGACTTTGAAACGCGACGGCCTTTACCTTGGCCTGTCCACCAGTTCCGCCTATGGAGTGGAACTGGCCAAGCTGTTCACCCAGTCTTTGGGCGGGCGTTTGGGCTTTGGCGACGATCTGCGCGATAATATGGAATTGGCCCTGCACGAGGCCCTGGTCAACGGCCTGATCCACGGCAATCTGGGCATCCCTTCGACGGGGCGCGAGACCCTGGAGCTGTTCAGCGAATATTGCCGGGCGGTAGAGCGGGGCTTGGGCGATCCTGATCGCGGCTCTAGGCTGATCGAAGTCTTCGCCTGGTGGAATGAACATCATATCGATATCTCGGTGGAGGATGACGGGGAAGGCTATGACCCTTCGGCCATCGGCTCCACGACCTCCAACGGGCGGACTTCGGGGCGCGGGCTGCAATTGATTGGGTCTTTGACCGAAGGTTATCGCATCACCCAGGGCGGACGTCGCCTGACCATGAGGTTCCGGCGATGAGCGGCCTGCCCAATCTTGCCCCCAATCTTGTCATTGATGGTCGCGCCGATCTGTCCCACTGCCGGGTGCTGGTGGTGGATGATGCTCAAGGCATCCGCAAGATCATTGGCGCTTATCTGCAGGCCGCCGGCATTTCCCAAATCGAATATGCCACCGATGGCATCGACGGTCTGGCCAAGGTGGAAAGTTTCGAGCCCGATCTGGTCATTCTCGACATCATGATGCCCGAGATGGATGGTTTCGAGGTCTGCCGGATCTTGCGCTCCGACGCCAAGTTCCGTCATCTGCCGATCCTGGTGCAGACCGCCCTGGAATCGCCGTCCGAGCGGACGGCGGTGTTCCGCGCCGGGGCCAGCGACCTGATCACCAAGCCCATCCACGGCCCCGAGCTGGTGGCCCGCGTGCGGGTGCAGCTTGAAAACCGCATGTTGATCCGCAGCCTGGAAGACTATCGCCATCATATGCAGCTGGAGCTGGAGCTGGCCCGTCACATGCAGGAAGACATCCTGCCGGAAGACGGCACCATCCTGGCCTCGGACGATTGCGCCGGCCTGAAGATCAGCTCCCACTTCCAGCCCTCGGCCGAGCTGGGAGGCGATATGTGGCATATCCGCGATTTGGGCGCGGGCAGGGTGGCTGTATCCTCGGTGGATTTCTCGGGCCATGGCGTGACGGCGGCTTTGAACACCTTCCGCCTGCATACCCTGATGCATCAGCTGCCTTCGCCGGAGCCCTGGCGCCCCTCGGGCTATCTGCAGCTCTTGAACGCCCAATTGGTCGACCTGCTGCCGGTGCATCAGTTCGCCACCATGTTCTATGCCATCATTGATTTACCCAATGGCTCCATGGTCTGGTCCAGCGCCGGAGCGCCCAGTCCGATCTTCTGCGTCGGGAATGAGCGTCAGTTCCTGGATTCCAGCGGCCTGCCTTTGGGAATATCGCTCAAAGCGAACTATCGTGACCGCCGGATCGACTTCCCGCCGGGGGCCAGCCTGCTGCTTTACAGCGACGCCCTGACTGAAACCCCCAACGAGCAGGGGCATTCGGTGGAGCAAGCGGAGTTGCTGGAGATGGTGGCCCAAGCTGTGGCCGATGGGCAAAAGCTCGACGAGACGCCCCTGACGGCCCTGCTGGAGCGGTTCCGCAACGACCGCACCACCCCCACCGACGATCTGACCATGGTCTGGCTGGACCGGCTCTAGGCCGAGTTAAATCTCTTAGAGCGTTGAGCGTGCGGCCAAGCGGCGGAGGCCGCGCTAAGGCCAAGGGACCTATGTGATGCAGATTTTCTGCATCACGGTCTAAACCGTCCAGAAACTGCCCGTCGCCCCAATGGCGGCGGTGAACAGGCCCAGGATCAGATTGATCTGGGCCAGATGGCGGATTTGCCCCAGGGCATGGATGGCATGGGGAACATCGCCGTCATCGACCGCATGGCGGAATTCCTGCCAGGGCCGGCTCCATAGAACGACGAACAGCCCGATCATGATCAGCCCGGTGACCTGCATGATCTGGATATGCATGCCCACGGCAGAAAAGCCCTCATAGCCGAACAGTACCACGCCATAGCCGGTCAGCAGCAGCACGGCAATGGAGGCCCAGACCCAATGGAAGAAGCGTCCCAGCACCTGTTTCCACATCTCCAGCCGGTCATGGTCACCCAGACAAGCGGTGGAGGGGCGGAAGATCACCAGAGTGTGGAAGATGCCGCCGACCCAAATGACGGCGGCCAGGGTGTGCAGGGCAAGGATCAGCGGAATCATTCGGCGGCTTTCGCGGTCTTCAGTTTGAGGATGCTGGCGATTTCATCGGCCAGGGCGCGGATTTCCAGGGAGCCGGTAGAGCGGGGCGAGGTCTCGACGATGCCTTTGCCCTCCATCATGCTGGCGGCGAAGCCGGAGCGGTTGCCCAGCTGGGTGGCGGCCAGGGGCAGGTCTTCCTTGGCAATCTTGGCGCGGATGGTGTCGGCCAGCTTGTTGCGGGCGGGCACGCGGTTCAGCACCAGCAGGGCCTGGCTCTTTTCGCGCCGGGCCAGCTCCAGGGTGGGCTTGGTGGCCCAAAGGTCCATGGGGCTGGGCTGGACGGGCACCAGGATCAGCGAGGCGGCGCGCACGGCGACGCGGGCGTCGGTCTCGGCATGGGGCGGGGTGTCGATCACCAGCAGGTCATAGGTGCTTTTCAGCCGGTCGATCTCGGTGGTGAGCTTCCAGCCCTGGACGTCGGTGGCGATCAGGGTGCTGTCGATGCCAGCGTCCTTGCGCACGCCGTACCAAGCCGACAGCGAGCCTTGCGGATCAACGTCGAGCATGGCCACTTTCAGCCCCTGCTGGGCCCAGGCCGTAGCCAATTGCACGGCGATGGTGGTCTTTCCGGCGCCGCCCTTTTGCTGGGCGATGGCGATGATTTTGGCGCTCATGCCTGGTGATCCCCCCTCAACGAAGCTTGAAGCCATCAAGCTGAACTGATCTTGGGGTTTTTTCAAGGAATAGTCGGGTGAAATCATTGCATCACTCTTGACCCTGGCGGCTGTGGCGTTACCCTTTGGCAACTTTTAAATACAGGGGATCGATCAATGGCCGTGGCGCCGCAGCAGCAGAATGGACAGCCTCAGAGCATGGATTTGCGTCAGGCCGTGGCCACGATCCGCGAGATGCATGCCTCCCAGCAGTTCGAGCCGGCCCGCGATTTCAGCCACAAGGTCCTGGCTCAGGTTCCAGGCAATGCAGAAATCCTGCATCTGACGGCGGTGTCCGAGATGATGAGCGGGCGTCCCGATCTGGCTTTGCCGCTGCTGGAGCGGGCCATGGCCATCGAGCCTAACAATGTCTTGCATCTGCGGGCGGTGCTGGCTTCCTTGAAGGGTCTGAAGCGCACCGAGGAAGCCTTGGGCGTGGCCGAGCGGGCCGTTACTATGCTGCTGAACCAGCCGGTGGGACTGGAGCCGGCGGCCATCGCCCGGCGGACCATCAGCCATCACTTGCAGGCCCGGCCACATAATCTGGTGCATCACCGCAAAAGCCGCGCCTTGGCCGAACTGGTCGAGGTGTTCTTGAATTCGCCCGGCTATCACGTGGATGATCTGGCCCGGCTCTATCTGTTCTTCGACAATATCGCCCGCACCTTAAGCCGTGGCGTCACCGGCGACGTCGCCGAGTTCGGCGTCTGGAAAGGTCATACCGCCAAGGCGCTGAAGGCCCTGGTGCCGGGGCGGATGCTCTATCTGTTCGACAGTTTTTCCGGCTATCCCCAAGGCAGCTTCGCCGACAACGACCGCCGCAATGGCATGTTCCGCGACACCTCGTTCGAGGAGGTCAAGGCCTTCGTCGGCAATGATCAGGTGGTCTGGCGTCCTGGCTCTTTTCCCTTCACCATTGAGGGCTTGCCGGAGAACCTGCGTTTCTCGGTAGTGCATATCGACTTTGGCAGTGGCCCGGCCACGGGTGCGGCTTTGGATTACGCTTATCCCCGCCTGAATTCCGGCGGCGTGCTGTTCCTGCACGATTACGCCAACGACAGCTGGTCCGACGTCGCCCGCGTCGCCGAAGCCTTCCTGGCCGATAAGTCGGAACATTTCGTCGTGGCCCCCGATAAGGGCGGTACCGGCGTTCTGATTAAGAGATAAAAGCCCCGCCTATGACGGCGGCTTCCAGTTGTCCGTCTTGGCCATGATCTCCAGGGCCGCACCGAGATCGCCTTCGAAGGTCATGGGGCCGGTGTGGCTGAGTTTGCTTTGGGTATTAGCCCAAATCTCGCCGCCCATGTCGGTCCAGCGCTTGCAGAAGGTGTAATCCTCGGACAGATAGGTGCCGGTGTCCTTGTCGATGATGCAGTCAAAATAGGCGCAGTTGGTGCGGGTGGCCAGATCGCCTTCGGTGGCGACATGGATGTTGGTGAAATGGATGTCCGGATAATGATCGGCCATGCGGGTGAAGACGTCGCGGCGGATCAGCATGAAGCCGGTGCCGATATAGCGCACGCGAACGAATCCTGCCTTGGGGTCGGGAACCTGATCATTGTTCAGAAGATCGACCACATAGTTCAGGGCCGAGGACTCAGGGGTGGGGGCGCCTAAGGCCATATGCTGCTGCACCCTGGGGAAATTGATCTGCTTTAAGGGATAGATCGCCCCGGCGATATCCTTGTCGGCATCCAAAAGGGCCAGGACCTGTTCGGCGGAAAAGCCGATATCGGCATCGACGAACAGCAAATGGGTGGCCGAAGGGTCCGAGAGGAACTGCTGCACCAGGATATTGCGGGCCCGGGTGATCAGGGCGTCGCCGCCGATCAGGCGGAACGAGATGCCGATGTTCAACTGCAGGCAGGCTTTCTGCAAGCCGATCAGCGAGATGGTGTAAGGGCAGGTGACATTGCCGCCATAACAAGGCGTGGCGACGACGATATGGTGCCGATGGATCGGGCTCATCTATGGATCACTCCGCCTTATAGGATGAAACGGTCCAGGCCGAGCCCGCTCATATCGATGTCGGTGGGTCGGGCCGAGACAATGTCGGCTAATAGCTTGGCTGAACCGCAGGCCATGGTCCAGCCCAAGGTGCCATGGCCGGTGTTGAGATAAAGCCCGGGAACCTTGGTGGCCCCCAGGATCGGCACTGAATCCGGGGTGACGGGGCGCAGGCCGCACCAGAGTTCGGCTTGGTCAAAGTCGCCGGCTCCGGGGAATAGGCCCTCGGCCAGATTAGCCACCAGCTTGGCGCGGCGCTCGTTCAGGTCCGTGTTCCAGCCCGCCAGCTCGGCAGTGCCGGCGCAGCGCAGGCGATCGCCTAGGCGGCTATAGACCATCTTATGTTCGTCGTCGGTGATGCTGACCATGGGGGCCGAGGCCGGATCGGTGACGGGCAGGGTGGCCGAATAGCCCTTGGCCGGATAGATGGGCAGGCGCAAGCCCAACTGGCGGGCCAGGATAGGGCTCCAACTGGCGGCGGCCAGGACGAAGGCGTCGGCATGCAGACGGCCCTTGTTGGTGGAGATTGAGGCCATCTTGCTGCCCGACAGCTCCAGCGCCTCGACGCGGGTTCCGTAAAGGAAGGTAACCCCACGGGCGGCGCACAAAGTCGCCAGCTCGTGGGTGAATTTATGGGCGTCGCCGGATTCATCGTCGGGGGTGAAGATGGCCCCGGCCAGATCGCGGCGCACTTTCTCTAGGGCCGGCTCGATCTCGACGGCCTGGGTAGGGGTCTTGAGATCCGAGGCCTTTTGCGCGGCGGCATATTCGCGGGCGTCGCGATAGACATGCAAGATGCCCAGCGTCTTTTGATCATACTCGATGCCGGTATCGCGCCTCAGGCGCTGCAAACAGGCGCGGGAGTAAGAGGCCACCCGCAAGGTCCGGTCGGTATTGATGCTGGCTCGTCGGGCGGTGCAGTTTAACAGAAAGCGGGCACCCCAGGCCCAGAGGTCGGGATCGAAGCGGTTCCAGCGGAACAGCAGCGGCGCATCCTCGTGGCCCATCCAGCGCAAGGCCCGCAGCGGCGTCGAGGGATTGGCCCAAGGTTCGGCATGGCAGGGCGAGATTTGGCCGCCATTGGCGAAGCTGGTTTCCATCCCGGCGGCGTCCTGGCGATCGACCACCGTCACCTCGTGTCCGGCCTCGGCCAGATACCAAGCGGTAGAGACGCCGATCACGCCAGCTCCCAGAACCAGAATCTTCACTATGCCCTCCTGATGATGGACGGCATTCTATATACCCCTGTCAGTCATACTCAGCTACCCCTTGCCAAGGGCTGGGCAGGGTTTACCCTAAAGAAAACAAGGGAGCGTAATCCGTGACCTGCCTTTTGACCACTGCCCAAATGTATCAGGCCGATGCCGCCGCCATCGAGGCCGGAGTTCCCGGCGAGCGCTTGATGGAGGCCGCAGGCTGGCAGGTGGCCAACGCGGTCCGCTCCCGCTATATGCCCCACCCAGTGGTGGTGCTCTGCGGTCCCGGCAATAACGGCGGTGATGGCTTTGTGGCGGCTCGGCTGCTGGAGACCTGGGGCTGGCCGGTGAAACTGGCCTTGCTGGGCGACCTGGCCGACCTGCGGGGCGACGCCGCGCTCATGGCCGCCCGCTGGCGGGGAGGCTTACGCCCGTTCAGCCGCGAGATTCTGGACGGTAATCCCCTGGTGATCGACGCCCTGTTCGGCGCAGGCCTCAGCCGGCCCTTGGAGGGCAAGGCGGCCAAGATGATCGAGCGCCTGAACGAGCGAGCCCTGGACGTCGTGGCGGTGGATGTTCCCAGCGGCTTGGACGGCAATTGCGGGCTGGCCTTAGGGCCGGTGGTCCGGGCCAAGCTGACCGTCACCTTCTTTCGCCCCAAGCCGGGCCATTACCTGATGCCGGGCCGTGAGTTGTGCGGCGAGCTGGTGGTGGGCGAGATTGGTATTCCTGCGTCGGTGTTGGACGAGGTCAAGCCCACCGTCTTCCTCAATGGCCCCGCGTTGTGGAGGGCGTCATTTCCCCGCCTCGACCCCATTGGCCACAAATATGCCCGGGGCCATCTGCTGGTGGCCGGCGGAGCCTCCATGACCGGGGCGGCGCGGTTGGCGGCGCGGGCTGGGCGCAGGGCCGGGGCAGGCCTTTGCAGTATCGTCTCGCCGCCGGAGGCCCTGGCCACCTACCGCTCGGGCGATCCCGGCGTCATCGTCGAGAACGCCGAGGACTGGCCGCGCATCCTGGCCGATGGACGCCGCAATGCCGCCGTCATCGGTCCCGGCCTCGGCGTCGGTGAGGAGACCCGGCGGCTGGTCAAGGCGGCCCTGGACACCGGCAAGGCCTGCGTCCTCGACGCCGATGCTCTGACTTCTTTTCAGGGAAAGGACTCCGACCTTTGGGGGGCTGGCGGGATGCCGGTTATAACCCCACATGATGGAGAGTTTTCTCGGTTGTTCAGCCTGGAAGGCGACCGCTTGTCTCGCGCCTGGGCAGCCGCGGCGGAAAGTGGGGCGGTGGTTTTGCTGAAGGGGCCGGACACGGTGATAGCTTCTCCCGACGGTCGCGCCGCCATCACCGCCAATGCGCCGCCCAGCTTGGCGACGGCGGGGTCTGGAGATGTGTTGTCGGGGATCATCGGTGGGCTCTTGGCCCAAGGCATGCCCAGGTTCGAAGCCGCCTGCGCCGGAGCCTGGCTCCACGGTCAAGCCGCCAAGGCCTTTGGTCCCGGCTTAATCGCCGAGGATTTGCCCGAAATGCTGCCAGATGTTATAGCGAAGTTGATCTGAGGTTCAGGAGGGACATATGGAAACAACAGCAAAAACAACCGCATCCGCACCTGTCGTTCCGCCTCAGGCCGGTTTTCTCGACCGGCTGAAGAATTTGCGCGGCCTGTGGCGCGATATCGCCGCCACCATCGGCTCGGTCCCCAAAGCCATCTCGCCCGAGCTGCATGCCGATGACGCCGAAATCCTGCGTCGCCAGATGCGCGACTGTCTGGACGAAAAGGGCGGCGAGGTCTCGGCCCGCGCCCGTGCCGCCGCCTTGGGGCGATCCTACCTCGGCTTGAATGCCGAAGGCCGCAAGCGCTTCTTGCATATGCTGGCCAACGAATTCGGCACCGATGCCGCCCGCATCGATTATGCCATGGCCGCCGTCTCCGCCGCCCCCGACATCGCCACCCGCTATAAGGCCGAACATGCCTTGCGCGATGCCCTGGAAAGCCCCCGCCAGCGCCTGCTGACCCAGTTCAACGCTCTGCCCGAAGGCGTGAAGTTCCTGGTCGATCTGCGGGCCGAGCTGCTGCCGCTGTCGCGCAATGATCCCGCCATGTCGGCCCTGGAAAGCGACCTTAAGGACCTGTTGAACGCCTGGTTCGACGTCGGCTTCCTGGAGCTGCAGCGCATCACTTGGCGATCCTCAGCCCTGGTGCTGGAAAAGATCATGGCCTACGAGGCCGTACATGCCATCCAAGGCTGGCGAGACCTGAAGAACCGCCTGGATTCCGACCGCCGCCTCTATGCCTTCTTCCATCCCCGCATGCCCGACGAGCCCCTGATCTTCGTCGAGGTCGCCCTGGTCAACGGCATGGCCGGTAACGTCCTGGAACTGCTGGACGAATCCGCCCCCGTCGGCGATCCCAACCAAGCCGATACCGCCATTTTCTATTCCATCAACAATGCCCAAAAAGGCCTCGTCGGCATCAGCTTCGGCAACTTCCTTATCAAGAAGGTGGTCGACAGCCTGATCCACGAATTCCCCAACCTCAAAACCTTCGCCACCCTCTCGCCTATCCCCGGCTTCCGCTCCTGGCTGGACGAGAAACTGGCTGTTGGCGAGGCCGCGCTGCTGCTTCCCACCGATCAGAAGGTTCTGACGGCGGTCTCTAAAGCCCTGGGCGCCGAGAGCAGCCTAAAAGCCATCCTCGCCGCCCCCTGGCAGGACGACACCGCCCTGGCCGCCCAACTGCGGCCACTATTGTCGCGCCTCTGCGTGCGCTACCTCAGCGAAAAGAAAGGCTCCGGCCCAGGCCGCGCCCTCGATCCCGTCGCCCACTTCCACTTGACCAACGGAGCCCGCATCGAACGCCTCAACTGGCTGGGTGACACCTCCGCCAAAGGCCTGGCCCAGTCGGCGGGGATGATGATCAACTACCTCTACAAACTCCCCGACATCGACGCCAACCACGAAGCCTACCGCGGCCAAGGCAAAATCGCCCAGTCCTCGGGCGTTAAGGCGCTGGGGAAGGAGTAGGGGGGCTGGG
>Ga0302278_10007077_pt1 | contig 10437 bp, 6 predicted proteins | sample III_Bog_N3_2_FD_194543 | JGI IMG/M metagenome (GOLD analysis project Ga0302278, IMG submission 194543) | Peat permafrost microbial communities from Stordalen Mire near Abisko, Sweden - III_Bog_N3_2 | ecosystem: Environmental > Terrestrial > Soil > Wetlands > Peat | place: Sweden: Abisko... | reverse complement strand
TCCTTGAGCCAGCGCCCAGCGGATGCGTAAAGCCCTGGTGCCTGCCGGTTGAGATCGAGCGGGCCTTTCTCTTTCACGCGCTTCCAGCGCCCGGTGCGCAGCAGAACGCAGTCGCCGCTCTCGATCCTGACACCGGTCTTCTTTTCCCATGCGTCGAGATCTTCGGCGTAGATGGCCTCGTCATCGCCCATGTAGGGAACGTTCTTGAAGCGCGGCCAGTCGAGCAGGACTCCCCGTGTGACAAGGCCGTCTTTGAAGGCCGTAACGTCGTCCTTCTCCGCGCCCCACGTGGTGATGACACTCGCCGGGAAGCCGTTATAAATCTGGCCGTTGAAAATGAAATGCGAGAGCGCATCGAAATGCGTCGTGTTGTTGCCGTGGTAGTTGACGCTGATGGTATCCACCGCATAGCCGCTCGGACCGCGCATGTTCTGGCCGGAGGAGTTCATCACATGCTGCCATGTGTAGCGGGGCCGGGGTCCGCGCGCGCCTGGAGCGGGTGGCGGCGGAGGGGGAGCTTCCGCTTCCGGTGAACCTTTAGGCGCGATATCGGCGTCGAGCGACATCGAAACCGAGATGCCTTCTTTGATAAGCGACGCCGCCTGCTTGCGCTTGGCATTGGTGATCAGGTTGACGGTGCCGGCCTGATCGTCCTTACCCCATCGGCCCCAGTTGGAGAGTTCCTTCATCCAGCGGTCGATGTCTTCTTTGGTGAGGTTGCGAGGGTACTTGTCGGCCGGCGCGGCCATCGCACCCGGAACGGCCATCGCGGCCGAGGCTGCGCCCAGAAGACGCAGCCGGTCGCGCGCGCTCAGTTGATTGTTGGATTCGCTCATGATTCGGGGTCCGCTGGGCAGGCGCAAGCGCCTACCCGACAGTGATGCTCTTGGTCATCTTGTCGAGCACGTTGCGGTCGAACGGATAGCCAAGACCCGGTGCCGTCGGGGCGTGGATATAGCCTTCGGCATCGATGCGGAACTTGTCTTTGTGATACGGCCGGTCTGAATACTCCACGGGGTGCGGCACTTCAAACCAGTAAGCGTTTGGCAGCGCCAGTTCCAGCTGGAAGTGCACAGCCAGATCGAAAACGTTGCCCCAGTTGTGCGGCGTGCATTCGAGACCGAAGGCGTCCGCCAGCAGGCCGACACGCATCGAGCCGCTGATGCCGCCCACGTTATCGGCAATCAGACGCACCACATCGACCGCGCCGCGCCGGATGTACTCGGCGAAGTCCGAAATCGAAGCAAGGAACTCGCCCACGTGCAGCGGAACGTCGAGCGCGTTGGCAAGCTCGACCAGGCCTTCGAGATCGGTGGTGCGGATGGGATCTTCGAACCAGAGATAATCCAGCTCATCGAGCAGGCGGCCAACCTTCAGCGCTTCATAACGGTTGTATTGCTGCACTGGATCGTGCGCCAGAACGTATTCGTCACCGACGGCCTTGCGGATCTCTTTAATCTCTTCCATGTGCCCAATGTAGGAAGGAATCGGCGGGCCGTCTTTGTGCTGCCCGGAGCCCGGGTGAATCTTGTAGCCTTTGTAGCCCAGTTGCTTCGCCTTCAGGGCATCGGGAACGTAGTCTTCGATGGACTGCAGGTGCTGCGAACTCGCGTAGCCCATCATGCGGTCCTTAGTGCCACCCAGGAGCTTGTAGATGGGGCGATCGACGGCCTTGCCCATGATGTCCCACAGGCAGACATCGGCCATGGCGGAGCGGTAATTGGGCCACGTGCCGCCGCTGCGGTTGGGCACCGACACGAAATTCCCCGCCATCTGCGGCGGACGCGCCGGGGGCGGTCCGGGACGCTGCGGCGTGTTCCGGGCGCGCGCGTTGAAGCCACCGGAAACCCTCATGCCGGACGTCGCCGTAAGCGTTGGCAGGACATCCAGCACGTTCTTACCAACGAGCGTCGGCTTGGCCCATTCAAGCCAACCCGTGGTCCGGTCGCGGTTGCCGATAGAGTAATTGCCTTCGATTCCGCTTTCCGTGACCACCGTGACAATCTCGCCCGTTTCGGTTCCGTTCAGGCGATGAAGGTCGGTCATGTCGGTGTTGTAGATCTTCACCTGTTTGATGGTGAGGTCGGGCAGATCGCCCTTCTTCACGCCAACGGCCTGCGCGGCGGCCATCCCGGGGTCGGCCAGCGCGGCGAAGCCTGCCGCAGTCCCGGCGGCGGTCGCGGTCATGAAGTTCCGGCGCGTAACCGGATCCTTCAGCATTCGTTGCTGTTTCTTGTTGAGCATGGTCTGATTAGCCTTTCAAGTAAGGCTTGAGGTAGGTGGTGAGCGCTTCGCGGATTTCGCGCTTGCCCGCTTCGTCGAGCTTTTGCACGGCGCGGCCATTACCGCCTCCTCCGCCGCCTCCGGACATCGCCATCGGACGCGTGATAGTGCCCTCCTTGAAGACGCCGCGCGCGATGAGCGCATAGGAATCCGCATTCGGGATGCTGGTAAAGGCGAGCAGGCGTCCGAACATATCGAACCCTTCGCGTTTCTTGCCCGCGTGCCAGAGATCGAAGGCCTGCGCATAGATGTCGGACATGCCGGTGGTCGGGCAGTGCCCCATGAACCCGCGCTCCATTTCGGTGATCATGGTGCGCACGCCGTTGCCCGAAAAGACATTCAGCTTGCCGTTGGTGCGCTCGCGGATTTCGGCCACACGCTGCAGCGGATTGCCGGCTTCATCCTTAACGACGCGCATGGTGGGAATTTCCTTGAACATGCGCACGATGAGATCCACACTCATATCGCCCGTGCTTTGCACGAAGAGCGGAAGGTCGGTCGCTTTGCCGATGGTTTTGTAGTACTCGAGCATGGCGTCGTCGCCAGCCTTTTCGGGCGGCAGCGATACGATGGCGTCCGCGCCGTTTTTCGCGGCGTGTTTGGCGTAGTCCGTCGCCGCACCCATATCGCCGCCCTGAGTCTGCACACCGATGACGAGCGCCGTCTTACCGCCTTTTCCCGCAGCAAGAATGGCTTCCGCGCCTTCCATGCGTTCTTTCTGGCTCAGGCTGGTCCAGCCGCTGGCGATCTGTGGCCAGACGAAACCGTGCACGCCGCCGCGGTTGCAGAACTTCACTTCCGAAGCCAGACCATCGAAATCGACCTTGTTGTCCGGGGTGCACGGAGTCTGCCCGATCGGGAACAAACCCTGCATCGGCTTACCCTCCGCCGCAACGCTTTTTTCGGCTACGCTCAGCAGCATTGCTCCCGCGGTTACGCCTAAGCCCAGGCGATCCAAAAACTCGCGTCTTCCGTGTAGTTCCGAATGTGTTCTCAAACGGTAATGACCTCCCGACACGGTGAAGCATATAACCCTGGATGGGCTATGTCAAGGTATCGCCGCGCATAACATGGAACAGATTCAGAAAAGTGAAACGGGTGGGTTTGACATTGGGTTGCGCCTGGCTCAATAATCCGGAACGTGAGACTAAATACCGGGGTCTGGCTGCCAGTGCTGGCGCTGATGCCGACCGCTTTGGCCGTTGAACGGCCCGACGTCACGTTCAAGATCTTTCAGTTTCCGCCGAATATGATCCCGCGCATCGACGGCGACATTCACGATTGGGACATCGTGCCGGAAGATTATGCGATCGGCATCGATCAGTTAATGGACACGGAAGGCGGCCACGGCACCAAATTCGACCGCAAAGATCTGGACGTGAAGGTCAAGGTCGGCTGGGTGAAGGGCGAGAACCGGCTGTATTTCCTGTATCAGGCCTACGACAATTACTGGGACTTCAGTAAGCCCGATCTGCACAACGATATTTTCGAAGTGGTTGTGGACGGCGATATGTCGGGCGGCCCGCTGATCGACCAGTATCACAAAGATGTCTGGACGCCGGAGGCGGTGGGCGCGGCGCGGGCCAGTATCGATACGCGGATCAGCCGGGCCGAGGCGGAATGGTCGTTCCACGGCGCGCATGCGCAGAATTACCACATCTTTACGCCGCCCGCGGAAGGTAAGGATTGGGCGATGGCCTGGGGATGCGCGCCGTGGACGAAAGAACTGCCGTACGCCAACGCGGCTTACAACTACAACTTCAAGCCGGGCGAAGCGGGCAATCTGGTGCTGGAGTTCTTTATCACGCCGTTCGATTATCGTGGCTGCGAGGGTCCGCAGCGGTCGGTCGAGAGCGTGCTGGAGGAAAACAAACTGATCGGTTTGTCGTGGTGCGTAATCGACTACGACGACGTGAATTCGCCGAAGCGGTCATTCTGGAATCTGTCGCATAAGCAGACGATGTTCGGGAATGCTTCCGATCTCGTGGCGTTTCGGCTGATGCCTCTGGAGCCGAAGTTTCTGAAGCCGATTGAGGCGGCGTGGTCGTTCCGGGTCGGAGATATGAGCAGACGTCTGGTGGTGTTCCACGACGCGTCGGTGGGGAAGATTAGTTCGTGGCACTGGAATTTCGGGGACGGTACGGAATCGACCGAGCAGAATCCGGTGCACGCTTATGCGCGCGCGGGTGAGTTTACGGTAATTCTGGATGTTGAAGGACCAGCGGGGAAATCGCGGAGCATTAAGGTTTGGGAAGCGGCGGTAAAGTAACGCGGGGTCGGCGCTCGGTTACGACTTCGGCAAAGCTTCAGCCCACCGCTGCGGCGGCCGGAAACACTTTTCGCAGCGGAGCATGGGGACCAATCGAGAATGTCGCTGCCGTACTCAGAAACGCGGGCGTAACGGCCGAACCGCTCCGGAAAAGCGGGCGTGGCGGGGATCGGGAAAGGCTTAAAACAGCGCGGCGGAAATTGTGGCCGCAGTGGTTTTCAATGCCTTCACGAATTTTTCTTCCTGCTCGGCATTGCGAATCCGGAGTTTCGGCAGCGAAACGCTGATCCCGGCCGGGACTTCGCCGCCCGACGCCAGGATGGGAACAGCGAAGCAGTAGCCGTCCTCGACGGATTCTTCGCGATCGGCGGCAAACCCCTGCTCGCGGCTGGCGTTGAATTCCCGCTGGAGTTGCGAGCGGTCCGTGATGGTGTGTTCCGTGAAACGGTAGAGGCCGTAACTGCGCAGCAGTTTTTCCCGCCGCTCGTCGGGCTGGAAGGCGCTGATCACCTTGCCAAGCGAACTGGCGTTCGGCGGCAGAATGTGGCCGATCACGTTCGTCATGCGGATGATTTCCGGGCTCTCCTCCACGGCAATCACTTCGACGCGGTTCTCAAAAAGGGCGGCGAGGTTGATGGTCTCGCGCAGTTCCCGGCCCAGATCGCTCATCAGGGGAGTGGCTATTTTCAGGAGCCGAATCAGAAAGCGGCTCGAAACGATGCGGCGCACTTCGGGTACGAGATCGTAGCTGCCAGCTTCCTGCTGGGTCAGATAGCCGCTGGCCTGCAGAGTACACAGCAGGCGGAACGCCGAAGTTTTCGAGAGTTTGATCTGGCGGGCAACCTCGTTCAGAACCATGGGGGACTGCCGCGCCTGCAGGAGTTCCAGGATTTCGAGTGACTTCGCCACTGCGCGCGAGAGGTATTGCGTCCGGTTGTCCTGCACGTCACCGCCGGGAGTTGCCTTGCGTTGCGGCTTTCGGGATCCAGTCTTGGATTCGGCCATGACATCAATCATCATAGCCCAGGCTGCGGTTTTGGAGGAATCGGGGGAGAGTAAAGGGGCAGCCGAAGGGAAATCCCTCGTCTGCCCCCCGCTACTCAGAAGTAGAACTTCGCCGCGATTTGAACGATGCGCTGTTCTCTGGTTCCGTTGTATTCGCCGAAGTAAGTCCCGAGGATCTTGGTCGATCCCGCGGGGCGCAGATTGTTGGTGATGCTCAGTGCACTGAAGTTGGCCACGTTCAGAACGCTCGTGCCGGTGGCGCCGGCAGCGGTCGTCATGTTCGTCGAAGTGTTGTAGCCGCTGAACTGCGTGTGGTTCAGCGCGTTGAAAGCTTCGAGGCGCAGCTGAAGGAACTTCTTGCCGTCGCTGTTAACCTTGAAGTTCTTGTAGAGCGAAAGGTCCGTGTTGTCGGTCCAGGGTGTGCGAATGTAAGTCCGGGGCCACGGGGCGACCTCTCCAGGCTGGCCGAGATAGAACGAATTGACGTTGACGTGTTCGCCGCTGTTGCCGACGCCGGAAATTATTATCGGTGTCGTGCCTGTTTGATAGAACAGCGGGCCAAAGGTATAGGAACCGGTGGTCACAGCGCCGGTAGTCACGCCGCTGATCGAAGGCGATAGCTCGATGGGCGTTCCCGACCGGATGATCGTAACACCGGCGAGTTCCCAGCCGTTCAGAGCCATCTTCGCAATCCGTCCGTCGCCCACATAATGAGCCGGGCCCGGCAGATTGTAAACGTAGTTTGCCGCGATGTTGTGGAGCTGGTCGTTAGCGGCGAGGCGGTACTCGTAGGCCCTGGTGTTAAAAGGATTTACCGAGTCGGTGTCGGTGTTGTTCGTCACGAACATCTTGGATAGCGTGTAGGCGGCCCCAATGATCAGCCCGCGCGAAATCTGCCGGTTCACCGAAACCTGAAGCGAATTGTAGTTGGAGGATGCCCCGTTATTGCGGTAGCTGATATCCCCGTAGCCGGTGTAGGGCCGGAGGAAATCCTGCGGGAGCGCATTGACGCCGTCGAAATTCAGACCCGCAGCGGCGTAAGCCGGTGGGAGATTCGGCTGGACCGCCGGAATCGTGTTATTGCTGTACAGGTACAGGTTCTGTGAGCTGGCCTTAAAGGTCGCGCCATACGGCACCGCGTTCAGATTGGTCACCTGCTCGAGATTGCGGCCCAGAGAGCCTACGAACGCAACATCCACCACGAAGCCTTTGCCAACGTTTCTCTGAATGCCGAAGTTATAGCTGTATGCGTTCGGCGTGTTGTCGCTGGGCGAAACCGCCGTCAGGCCGATAGTGCCACGAGGGCCGTTCGCAGTGGTCGCGTTGATGTTCGAAAGCGAACCGTAATACAGGACTGGTTGGAGAACGTTGGGCGGGGCCTGCGCTTCATTGCTGGAATAGTCGGTGCGGGCGCGGTCGTATGAGATGCCGAAACCACCGCGTACTACCGTGTTCCTGAGCGGCTGCCATGCAAAGCCGAAGCGGGGCGCCGCGCGGACTCCCTGCATGTAGCCGCCGGTGAGGTACTGCTTGGCTGAAACCAGACCGTTGGTGGGATTGCCGGAACCGGGCACGATCAGCCCCAGGTAGTTGGTGGGGAGCGTGTCGGCAATCGTCAGGTTTGTGGGCATGTTCCCCGGATCCACTACGCGCTCGACGCCATTTACGGAAACCGGAGTATACAGGCGAACTGCCTGCGACGGGTTCCACAGGCCTGGCTCGAAATATTCTTCCTGCTGGGCCAGATCGTGGACGGGTCCGAGATAACTGAAGCGGAGACCGTAGTCGAGCGTAAGAGTCGGGGTAACGCGCCAGGTGTCCTGGACGTACCCTTCCACCGTGTTGTAGACCGAGTTCGTGGCAACCTTCTGGCTGGCCTGCGTATAGCTTGTGAATACGCCGAGCAGCGCGTTGGCGAACGGATCTCCCGAATCGAGCGTGAAGTTGGTGTTGGTGCCGAGGCTGGTAGAGTAATCCACCGATGCCTGAGCGGGAGACTGCGGCGTATTGAAAGCCGTAGCCTTGTAGTAGTAGAAGCCCAACTTGACCGTATGCTTCCCGACGATCTTGGTCAGGTTATCGGTTACGTTGTACGACGGGATCTGCTGGAAAAAGGGCGATCCGTTAATGCTCACCGATCCCGTGCTCTGGGCCGTGATTCCCCCGAAGCTCATGCTCGGAATGATGTCGTACGGAGCGTTGGCCTGAGGGAACAGCAGGGGTGTTGTGATGCCGCTCGACGCCCTGGAGAAGCCGGCTGTCGAAGCCACGATGTTTGTCACGAAAATACCGTGGCCGAAAATGGCTTCATTGATCATCGTGGGGGTGATGGTACTGGTCCAGTTCAGGGCCATGTTATAGCCCGATCCGGTTCGGTTCACCGGGCCAGGCGTGGGGAAGTTATAGCTCAGGGTTGTGGTGCCGTACGACAGGATCTGGTCGTCGTAGTTATTGATGAACCGGCCGGAGATCTTGTTATTGTTGTTGAGCAGGTAATCGATGCGCACAATGTCTTCGCGGCGCGGATACTTGCTCGAGACCTGCGAGGAGTAGTTATACGAAGACCCGCCCGCGGTCGAATTCGGCATCGGGAAGAAGTTCAGAGTCGCCTGTGCGCCAGGATACATACACGACTTGGGAATCACATTTCCGGGGAACGGCTGGGCCGTACCCGAGCCATTCCCACCGAGGCAGTTGCCCGTGTCTCTGATGATGAGAGGCGCCCCGTTGCCATTAACCGACTGCGAGAAATCTCCGTTACGCTCGGCCGCTGTGGGCACTTCGATGTTGTTGGCGCTCGCCTGCGGCGTGAGCTGCTTGTACCATTCCTCGTTATAAAAGAAGAACAGCTTCTGTTTGGACTGATTAAAGCCTCCCAGGAATTTCGGCAAGTAAATCGGACCGCTCACGTCGAAGCCGTAGTAGTTATAGCGATAGAGCGAACGCGGGTGTCCCTGCAGATTATTGAAGTAGCTGTTCGCGTTCATGCTGTCATGACGGCGGAAGTACCGGGCGTCGAAATGGAAATCCTGGCCACCGCCCTTAGTAGTGACGGTTACGATACCACCGGCGGCTTTGCCATATTCCGCCTGATAATTCGACGTCAGAATTTTGAGTTCGCCGACGGCGTCGGGATTGATGGTCACCTGCTGCGCCTGCTGATCGCTCCGGGTGATCGAGGAGCCGTCGATCGACATGTCTTTCATGGTCACGCGGCTGCCATTGATCTGATACGAGCCGATCGCGCTCAGGTTGCTTACCTCGTTGGCGCCGCCGGGTTGCGAGACGCCCGGAATCAGCTTTGCGAGATCGTGGATGTTACGCCCGTTGAGCGCAAGGTCGCGCAGCTGGGTGCCGGTGATGGCCGAGGAACGCTCGCCCGAATCCGACTGCAGTTGCAACTGGCCCGCATCGGCGGTGACGGTTACCGAATCGGTCGGCGCGCCAACCTGCATGACGATCTCGCCAAGACTCAGGCGGTCCTGCGGGTTGACGTCAATACCTGTTTTGGTGAGTTTCTTGAAACCGGCCTTCTCGACCGTGACGTCGTAGGTTCCTTCCTCGATGTCGGGCGCGACGAACAGCCCGCTCTCATTCGATTCAAGAGTCCGTGTCTGATGCGTCTTGTTGTTGGTTAATCCGATTTTGGCCCCGGGCACGGAAGCGCCCGAAGGATCTTTGACCGTGCCCGACAAGGTGGCGGCCGTACTCTGAGCGGGCGCGGGCCCCGCCATAAACGATATGGCAGCGATCGTGGCTATTGCCAGCGGCAATATTGCGCGCATGCGACTAAGCATTTGGTTCTCCTCTATAACTGATGTTCATTACTTAACCCCCTACTGAAGCGAGCGAATCCAGATATTGCGGAACTGCATAAAAGTCTCTTTCACGTCGGGATGCTTGTGATCCTGCAGCATCAGCGGGCCGTCGGTACAGGGGTCGGTATCGTCGCTGCTGGTGGTGCGGCCAAGGATCTTTACGTGATCCTGCACGAGCACGCCGTTCTGCAGCACCGTGACTGTGCCCTGCTCCGATATGGTCTTATCGGCGCGGCACCTCGGCGCGTGGAACACGATGTCGTAAGTTTGCCACTGTTTCGGAGGACGGCAGACGTTCACGAGGGGCGCATACTGCCCGTAAAGGGCACCGCACGACCCGTTGGCATAAGTCGGATTATCGACGGAATCCAGAATCTGTATTTCGTAACGCCCCTGCAGATAAACGCCGCTGTTGGCTCGCGCCTGGCCATGCGCCTGCGGCATGTAAGGCGTTGCGAACTCGACGTGGATCTGCGCATCGCCGAATTGGCGGCGTGTGTAAATGTTGCCTGTGCCGCTCTTGCAGGCGAGAGCACCGTCGACAATAGGCCATTCCGAAGCGCGGCCGTCCGCGTACACCCACTCCGATGAACCTTTGCCATCGAACAGAACGATGGCATCGGATGGAGGCTGGCCCGGCAGGTCGCCGGCTTTGACAACCCGGGGCTGGGGGCCGTCGCCTCCGCGCTGCGCGTACAGCATCATTCCCAGCAGCATGGCCCCGGCTAAGAGCGATGAGGCTCTGCTGCGCCGCGGTTTGAGTAAGTTCGTCATCGCGGCGACCATGGCTTATCCGTCGGCGTGATCGGTTTCATCTCAAGGTTGCGAAACCAGACCTCAGCCCCTTCGGCCTGAAGCATGATGTGACCGCCGGTGACGGGGAGGTATTGCGTGGGATCGGTGAGCGATTGCTGCTTCATATCCCACACGCGCATCACGACCCGGCCGTTCACAATCTGCGTGGCTTTATCCTTGTCGAGCACCAGTTCCAGCGTGTTCCAGCCGTTCCGGTCTTCGAAATCGCCGAACTTGATGATGCGTCCACGGCTCTGGGTCTTCAGC
>Ga0302278_10007070_pt1 | contig 10444 bp, 10 predicted proteins | sample III_Bog_N3_2_FD_194543 | JGI IMG/M metagenome (GOLD analysis project Ga0302278, IMG submission 194543) | Peat permafrost microbial communities from Stordalen Mire near Abisko, Sweden - III_Bog_N3_2 | ecosystem: Environmental > Terrestrial > Soil > Wetlands > Peat | place: Sweden: Abisko... | reverse complement strand
ATGGATGTAACCAACGAAGATATCGATCTAATTAGTATACCAAAAAGCATCTACCGAATGGCCTTCGCTTTTCGCAGTGAAGTATTGGCGAAAGCCAATACCGCCCTACTCGTCGCAGCCGCCAATCGCCAACCGTTGAAGGACGTATATGTTCGGCCTGAACTGGTAACTCCTGATAACGCAAACGGCTTCTACGTCGGCAGGTGACGTTATCGGCCGAACTGAGGTCGCACGATGGGCGTGAATTCGAACGGCGCTGTTGCCAACCCAATTCTGACGCTGGAAAACATACATGTCCAGTTTGGAGGCATCACGGCTTTGCGTGACGAGCATCTGTCTGTTGCGCCTGGGGAGATCGTCGGTCTGCTCGGACAGAATGGTGCAGGCAAATCCACCTTCGTCAACGTCGCAGCCGGTGCTGTTCGACCGAAACGAGGGACCATGTTTGTGGAAGGGCGACGCGTTGATATTCTCGGGAAACCAAGGGAAATAGAGCGCGTTGGTATCAAGGTCATACATCAAGAACCAACCTTGGTGGAATGCCTCTCAGTCGCCGACAACATCTGCCTTGGTCGTCCTGGCGAATGGCGTCGACCTGCCGCACGAAAGCAATGTGCCCGCAAGGCATTGCAACTTCTTGGTTCGGCGATGAACGTCGATCGGCTCGTTTCCTCGCTGGGTTTTGCCGAGAGGAAAGTTGTCGATCTCGCCAGAGCACTGTCGACCGATATGAAGGTTCTCCTTCTTGATGAGCCAACTGGCGCGCTCGGGCAGGACGAGACAGATCATTTACTCAATCTGTTGCGAAATCTCGCGCGGCAGGGCAAGGGCATCGTGTACGTGTCTCATGACCTCAGAGTCGTTCTGGCCGTTTGTACGCGGCTTGTCGTCCTCCGTGGCGGACGAGTCGTACTGAACGAGCCAGCAGAAGCGTTTAATCTTACCAAGCTTTCGAAAGCTCTGGCCCCCACGCCTTCGAAGACAAAGCAGCCAACTACCGGAGCAGAGGCGGAAATTGTTCTCGAGATTAAGCGAGACAACCAGTTACTCCAATTCCCGCGAGGAGGGATAATTGGACTCTTCGGGTTAGCAGCGGGGGCGCAGTTCCGCCTAACCGAACGGCTCTTCGGTCTTGGCGGGTCGATCGAGGCTACACTGGACGGCAAGCGATACGCCCCGAGCGGTCCGCGGAACGCGATTAAGCGCGGTGTCTACTATGTCAGCGCCGATCGCGAGCGAGATGGCTTGCTGGGCCGCATGTCCGCTCTGGAGAATCTTGTGCTTCCCTGGATTGAACGACACACATGGGCAGGCACTTACTCCCGCCCAAGAGCGGCCGTTGTATTCGATAAAGCTAGGCTACATCTCAACATTACTGGCGCCTTTATGGACGGCCCGATATCTGCTCTGAGCGGAGGTAACCGGCAAAAGATTGTGCTTGGGCGTTGGATATTCGGCGATCGCCCCAGAGTGCTGTTGTTATCCCATCCAACGCAAGGCGTTGACGTGGGAGCGCGTCGGGACATCGCCAAAGCGCTTCGTGAACTCGCAAACGATGGGGTAACAGTACTGGTGTCGTCCTCGGAGGCCGACGAGATCGAGTTGATATGTGACACGACCTATATCTGCTTTGGGGATCATTGGCCGCGGTCCGAGGCTGCCCCAGATTGGGCTGAGAGTCTGTTGCAATCTCTGCTCGTGCAGATGGCGACAAACACAGAGACGCGGGTATGACCGCGCGCGCGATCGGATATTTTTTGGCTCGAAATGGAACGTTTGTGGGGTGCATACTTCTCACGATTTTTTTCTATTATTGGAACAGCAATTTCTTGTCCCTTCTCAATCTCCGAAATATTGGAGAGGCATTATCAGCTCTGGGTGTTGTTTCAATACCATTGGCGCTCCTGATGATCGGCGGCGCTGTAGACCTTTCGGTCGGGTCTGTAGCCAGTCTGTCAGGCGTGGTTGCCGCGACCTGTATGATCAACGCGGGCTCGGTTGCCCTAGGCATCATTGCTGGATTGATCGTTGGTCTTACATCTGGTTTGATTAATGGACTTCTTGTTAGCTACTATCGGTTCAACTCGATCGTTATCACATTGGGGGCTCTCTCCGTTTGGGGCGGCTTGGCGCTCAATCTAACAGGCGGACGGACCGTAATAGGGCTACCGGAGTCCTTCACTGGCCTAGCGCTGATCAAGCCCGCTGGTATCCCCTTGGACGTCTTTGTCCTTCTTGCAACGATCCTGTACGGCGTGATCGCATTGGAGATTCTGCCCTATGGACGCCGACTCAGGGCGGCAGGAGGTAGCCCCCGGGCAGCCTTCCTGATGGGAGTACCCGTCGAGCGGACACAGCTCTTGATGTTTGTCCAGGTTGGTCTAGCTGCCGCAGTTGCCGGCATCATGTTGGCCTCGAAGTTGGCGGCCGCTACTCCGATCACCGGTCAGGGTATGGAGATAAACTCGCTAACGGTGGTGCTCCTAGGTGGAGTTGCTTTCACGGGAGGCGTCGGGCGTATTTCAAGGGTATCTGCCGGTCTCCTCTTTGTGGGCATCCTGCGAAACGGGCTAGTGTTTCTGAATACTTCTCAGTTTCTCCAACAGATCCTGATCGGGCTCACTTTGATAGTCGCGATCGTCTTCGACGAGACAATTAGTAAATTGGGACAAGGACGCCCACTAGCACTTAAGCTGGAAAATGAGCACGAGCCTTAGGTATAAACAGCTCACTGAGATGCGCCAAGAATCGACGGCCGTCACCTCAAGGACGGCCCGAGCGGCCGTTCCATATCCATCATTATGCGAACGCGTTTTACCTGCCGGATCGCGCAAAAAGCACGCCGAGATACACGAAACAACAATACACGGAGCGCATTGACATCCTTAGTTAGCCCAACCTTACTTAGCAAGCTTGTCCGAGTGCATCATACAGGTTCGTTCAGTGGATCCCCCTCGCAAGAAAGCAGATCGGCCTATCACGGCAGCAGAGGTAAAGAGCTGGTTTGGAAACACTAAGCAGCAGAAACTAAAGCCAGATATCTACGGTAAAATCGCTGCATGTCTGAACAGGCTTAGATGGCCATCCGATCCTCTCCCCGAAGACGGCTTTAGGCCCACGACAAGCAAAAGTGGGTTATGGGATCTTAAAGCAGCCGCCAAGACCGCGAATACGTTGCTTAACTATATGCCGGCCATGCTTTCGCACTGGCACGAACCTAAGTGGTCTCCCGAACATCGGGCAGCCTATGAGGCCGTAAGCGCTTTAAACGAGGCGCTTACTGCAGCCATGCCGTACGTCGAGCGGCCCCTCGGTGGTCCAAACAAAGCATCAACTGGCAAAAAAGTGCCGAAAGATTGGCACATGCGCTCGCGCGGGGGACCTAACCAGCAAGATCCACGCGGTGTTGGACACCAATGGCTTGCCGGTCCATCTCGCCTCACGCCCGGTGAAGCGCATGACAATCGGCTGCGTTCGGTTCTGCTCAACGCGTTGCTCCCACAAACAATGTTGCTCGCGGATCGTGGATACGACGCAAACTGGATCAGGGAGCTTGCCCGACAGCAGGGAGCTTGGGCGAACATTCCGCCGAAACGAAATCGGAAGGACCCAGTCTGCTTTAGTCCTTTATCTGTATCGTGCCCGCAACTTGATCGAACGGTTCTTTAACAAGATCAAGCAATGTCGTCGTGTTGCGACACGATATGACAAGCTCGCAGCTAACTATCTCGCGTTCGTCAAACTCGCTTCAATCCGAACTTGGCTGCGTGCTAATGAGTCCATGCCCTAACTAACAGACTTAGCCGAACGTAAAGGTGAAGGCGCTCAACCCGGCTTTTGGTACTGTCACGCGCAACTCATGTTCCCCGCCGGCTCCGCTGTAAACGGAATAAAGCTGGCTACCTTGGACCGTTACGCTTGGCTGTGGTCTACCGTCGACCGTGATCAATAGTGCCTGCGGCGATGGACTTCCCGCCACCAGGTTCACTTTGGGCGCACGGAATCGGAGCACGATTTCGCCGTCATCTGCCGACAAAGTGGCTTCGTCACCGCTCAACTTCCAGGTTCCTGAAAGCGCGAACCGATCTAAAGGCACGCTCTTTGGGGACGTAAAAAATCGCTCCCCGGCACGGGCGTCCTGCGAGCTCACAATGGCGCCGTCATTCTTTTCTGCGCCGAAATACATCTCGGGTGACCCGATTGCGCTGAGGTCGGGATCCTTAGCTTTGGCATCGGGCAAACCATCGCCAACAAGCCGCGCGATGGCATCTTCCATTTGCTGGTAATTGCCTTCGCCAAATTGGGTTGCGACGATCTTGCCGGACTTATCGATCAGGTACTCCGCAGGCCAATACTGGTTCTGGTAGGCGTTCCAGGTGCTGTACTGATTATCCAATGCGACGGGATAGGTGATTCCGAAGCGCTTGATTGCGGTCTCGACATTACCCGTTTGCCTCTCGAAGGCGAATTCAGGCGTGTGAACGCCAATGATCACGAAACCCTTGTCTTTGTATTGCTCGTACCACCTCGTCACGTAAGGCAGCGTGCGCAGGCAGTTGATGCAGGAGTAGGTCCAGAACTGGACAAGGACCACTTTTCCTTTCAGATTCGCCACTGTGAGAGGTGGAGAATTCAGCCAGGCGGAAATCCCCGTAAATTCCGGCGCGGGTCGGTGATCCGACAAGCTCGGCTCTTTGCCGCCAAGCACAGACGGGCCAAATTGCGCAACACCGAGAAGCACGGCAATTGCGAGCACAACCAGGGCAAGCACCTTGAGCATTGTCATAATCCAATCTGCTGGCTCGGATAAAAATTCGAAAGCCATACGGTAACTACCGTGTCGTATTGGGTGTAGAAGGCGACGGCGATCAGCAGTACCACGGCGCCGAATACCCGCTGCAAGACCGGGGTGTAGCGCGCGAGGCCGCGCACACGGGTCGTCACATATTGTCCGCCATACGCAATCAGGAGCATCGGACCGGCCGCTCCCGTCGCGTAGCAAGTTAGCAGCACGCTGGATCGAGCGAGGCTATGCGAGGTTGCGATCAGCGTGAGAATGGAGCCGAGAACCGGCCCGGCGCAGGGTGTCCATGCGACAGCGAGCGTCAGCCCCAGGACAAATCCTCCGGATTGCCTGACCCGACGCCGACCCATGTCGTCAACTGTATGGAACAGTCCAATCAATCTGGCGAGAAGCAATTCGTATGGCGCGGGCCACAGCATTAGCAGTCCGAAACCGCCGAGCAGAACGATGGAAATTTCACGCAGGTTCTGGGGTGACAAGCCCAGCACGGTAGGGAAGACCCCAAACAAAAGTGCGAAGGCCGAAAAGGCGAGAATGAAACCCGCGACGATAAAGAGTGGCCGCGAGCGGCTCTGCTGGCCGATTGATGCGCCAAGCAGGATTGGGAGCACCGGCAGGATGCATGGCGCTGCAACGGTCAGGATGCCAGCCGCAAATGCAAGAGCGATCCCTGTCATCAGAGCAACTCCTTGAGTCGATCGAGGTCTATCCGAGTCGGGTAGAACCGGTTCAGACTAGGTTGATCGCAACGTCGATGTTGCCGCGCGTTGCCTTAGAGTACGGGCACATCTGGTGCGCTTCGTCCGTCAGGGACCGGGCGACATCACGCTCCATGCCCGGCAGGCTGACGTTGAGGCGAACTCGCAGGAAGTGACCGCCATCCGCGAGGCACAGGTCGACCTCGGCGTCGATGCCGAGGTCGGCCGGCAGCACGATTTTCCTTTGTCGGGCCGCAATGCCCATCGCGCCTTCGAAGCAAGCCGACCAACCAGCCGCGAACAGTTGTTCCGGATTGGTGCCCATACGTCCGGTGCCAGGAGTCGAAAGCCGGACATCGAGGTTGCCATCGGAGCTGCGAGACGCACCCTTCCGGCCTCCGGTGGTACGGGTCTTGGCTGTATAAATTACCCTGACGGATCGGATCGGGGTGGGTTTCTCTTCGAATTGAGTCATTGCGAGTTCCTTTTCGAATTATGCATGACGGCCTTAGGTGCGTTCGGCCTTCAACGTGCCGATTTGATCGTCGTCGCCACGGCCGCGCGGTGGACCGGATCTTTCAGTCCGCAGGACCTGCGCAGGCTAACGCCAATCAACCTTCGGCGACGTCGACGACGGCTTCGGCAAAGGCCTGCGGGCCCCCCTGAGGCAGATTGTGCCCGACTCCGCCCGCGATGGTCCGGTGCGAATATTTGCCCGCGGACTTCTTGGCATAGGCTCCGGCGTGGCGAGACGGCGCGCATAAAATACGCGCGCCGTCTTCCATTTCAGGTCGAATTGCGCAGGGATCTTAAGCCAGCGCGAACGTCCTCCGAATAGAATTGCGGCTGCTCCCACGCCGCGAAGTGCCCGCCTTTGGGATCTTTGTTGTAATAAATGAGCTTGGGATACGCTTTCTGTGCCCAACTGCGCGGGGCGGTATAAATCTCGTCCGGAAAGGCGCTCACGGCCACCGGGATGGCGGTGACGCCCTTGACGTCGAAAAAACCCTTCTTCGCCGTGGAGCTGTAGTCCCAATAGGAACGCGCCGAAGACACCGCCGTGTTTGTCAACCAATAGAGCGTGACGTTGTCGAGGATGTCGTCTCGGGTGAGTCCTTCGGTTTGTCCGTCGAACACGCGTGCGATCAGCTTGTAACTGCGATCGTCGTGGTCGAGCATCCAGCCGGCCAGGCCGACGGGTGAATCCTCGAGCCCATAGAGCGTCTGCGGGCGGAGTGACATCTCGTTGGCGTAACCCAGCCCCTTCTTATAGAAGAAGTCCAGCTGGTCCCATGCGTTCTGTTCCTCGGCAGAGAGCCCGGCCGGTGCCGGTTCGTGGAAATTGAGTGCCTTGGAAATGTCGGCTGGAACAGTACCAGGCATGTTCGTGTGAATGCCGAGCAATTCCGGAGGCGCCTGCACGCCTAATTCGTCGACGACCTGCGCACCCACGTCGCCGCCTGCCGCCACAAAGCGCGTGTATCCAAGTCGCTTCATCAGCGTAACCCACGTGCGTGCGATGCGGGGAATGTCCCAGCCCGTGGCGGTTGGCTTGCCTGAGAATCCGTAGCCCGGCAGCGACGGAATCACGATGTCGAACGCATCCGATGCGCTCGCGCCGTAGGCCGTGGGATTGGTAAGCGGATCGATGATCTTCAGCTGCTCGATGATCGAGCCCGGCCACCCGTGCGTGACGATGAGCGGCAACGCATTTTGATGTTTCGAACGAACGTGAATGAAATGAATGTCCAACCCATCGATCTCGGTGATGAATTGCGGCAAGGCGTTTAGCCGCGCCTCCATCTTGCGCCAGTCGTGATTTGTCGCCCAATAGCGCGCGAGTTCCTTGATCGTCGCGAGCTGCACGCCCTGCGATTCATCCATGACCGTTTCCTTACCCGGCCACCGTGTTGCCGCGATGCGCCGGTGGAGGTCGACGAGTTGCTCTTCCGGAACGTTGACGCGGAAGGGGCGGATTGCGTTGGCTTCGGTCGCTGCGTGCAACTTCGGTGGAAGCAGGCTGAAGGCGGCCGCGGCTGCAACACTCATAGCCGCGCCGCCAAGAAGCCGGCGTCGATCTTCGTTGATTTTTTCGGACATTCTGATCGTATCCATTTGTCTCTCCTTGGTTCGATGTATGCCGACGGTACAATCCGGAGAGGCAAAACAATTGTACAATACAAACGAAAACTCCTGGTGCGCCGACCTCGTCTTGCTCCCATCCAAACCAACGCGCGAACTCGCAGCAGTGCAGACCTTCACCGTCATTGGGATGCAGGCCAGGTCCGGACTCCTCGCCGCTTGAACGATTCTGACCTGGCGGAGGTGCGGACGGACGGTCGATTGGGTTTTTTGGAAGAGGCCTGTCATCGGGTGAAGTCTAGGGAGGAAGCGCCCTTGGGGGCCCGGCCGATGACGCAAACGCCGATTTAGAACACAGCCATCCCACTCATCGATTGCAGCCTTATTCCAGGTCGATTGCGCCACGGTACTTCACAAAGCCGGGCGTCTAATCCCGCGCGGTAAGAGAGAATCGGCTGAGGGTTTCACGACCCCCGAGCTTGCGTTTCGCCACTCTGGGAGGGGCATTGAAGCGATGACGCAGGCTGCTGTAACCGCCGCAAGCACGAGGATGAACATTTGTTTCATCGAATGCCGCTCCATTTGAATGAGCTGGGCAGGAATGGGCTGAACCACGATTGTTTTCCGCGCTGGTGGGGAAACCATTGCACAGTCGGCGACCTGCGGACCGCATAAGCCGGTCCGCAGGTCCCTAATGCCGGTCAACTTTCGGCGACGTCGACGACGGCTTCGGCAAAGGCCTGCGGGGCCTCCTGCGGCAGATTGTGCCCGATGCCGCCCTTGATGGTCCGGTGCGAATATTTGCCTGAGAACTTCTTGGCATAGGCGCCGGGCTCCGGATGCGGTGCGCCATTGGCATCGCCTTCCATGGTAATGGTAGGCACGGTGATGTCAGGGCTTTCGGCGAGCCGCTTCTCCAGATCGTCATATTTCCGCTCACCATCAGCCTGCCCGATCCGCCAGCTGTAGCTATGGGTCACGATGTGGACGTGATCAGGGTTATCGAATGCAGATGCGCTGCGATCGAAGGTGGCGTCATCGAAGTCCCATTTTGGCGAGGCGGTCTGCCAAATCAGCTTGGCAAAATCGTGCCGGTATTTGTCGTAACCAGCCCGGCCGCGCTCGGTGGCGAAATAAAATTGGTACCACCATTCGAGCTCGGCTTTTGGCGGCAGCGGTATCTTGCCGGATTCCTGGCTGCCGATCAGATAACCGCTCACCGAGACCAGGGCTTTGCAGCGCTCGGGCCAAAGTGCTGCGACGATATCGGCTGTTCGTGCGCCCCAATCGAACCCGGCAAGCGTCGCCTTCTCGATCCTCAGCGCATCCATCAAGGCAATGGTATCGACGGCAACCGCCGACGGTTGGCCGTTACGGAATGTTTCGCCTGAAAGAAAGCGCGTCGTGCCGTAACCGCGTAGATACGGAACTATCACCCGGTAGCCTGCGGAGGCCAACAAGGGCGCGACATCGGCATAGCTGTAAATGTCGTAGGGCCAGCCGTGCAAAAGAATGACGGCAGGACCATCGGCGGGACCATCTTCTGCGTATCCGACATTCAAAAGGCCGGCGTCGATCTGCTTTAGCGAAGCGAACGACGTGTGGGTCGCCGGCTTGTTAGTACGCATGGCCGCCGCTTTTGTCTTGCTGGGTTGCGCATTGGCGGAACCGCTCATGACCAGTTGGGCAGTGGCGATGGTTCCAGCCGCAACGCCAAAAAAACGGCGCCGATGTTGGTCGATTGTGTCTGACATTGATCTCTCTCCAGTTGGGGGCATGGCCCGGTATATGTAAAGTCACCGGGTGGACGAGAGATTAGGACTCGCAGACACTGAGCACTTGTACGATTCAGACCGAAAAAGCCCTAGCACTTCCATTTAAGGCGCGCGTTGGCTTTTAAGGCTGCAAGGTTGGGAAGTAAGCGCGCCGTCCACACGTCACGGCCCTACACCGTCGAGATGCGGACGAATTGAACGATCCTGACCTGTCTGAGACCCCTCCGCTGCTCTCGCAAGGAGGCCCGAGGGCTTCTAAGTCATCGGGCCAAGTCATGAGGAGGATGCCCTTGGCGGGCGCCAGCTGACGGCATACGCGCCGAACAGGGATTTCAAGGTCGCTTCATTTCACGTGCTTTATAGCGCTGCCTCTCGCATCCCGCATTCACAAAACCGACGCTCTCTACAGAACGTCGTGCGTATGAGAGCGACGAGTGGCTTGACACAGACTGCAGCCAATTGGCCGCCGCCGGTAGTTTTAAAATTCCTGCTGAACCAGGGTTTGAGGTAGTCCAGTGGCAATCCGGTGAAGATCGTCCTTGACGGTCCGGCCGACGCCTTGCGCTCAATTTCGCCGGGCATGTCGGTCGAGCCCACTGTAACGATCGCGACACCTCCCGCTTTGCTGCGGCCGGTTCTTTCACTCCTTGGCGATCCCGCCGAGTAAACAAAGGACAGCCAGGAACTTCTTTGCTTCATGGCCGAGCCGGACCTCGCAGTAACATAGCAAACCAACCTGCCCGGCCAGTATCGATCGTCCAACAGGAGAATCAGACATGCCCCAAGACACAAGGACATTATCGCCGCGCTTCCCCTGGCAAAGCGCGCCGTAAAAAGGATAGTCGACCGTTTCCAAACCCATTCGCGATATCTCTCGCCAGATCTACGAATTCGTGTCTTGGCCGGCAGCAGTTCGTGTCCTCCGGGGGCGGCCGAACTTGGTCAGTAGGCAGCGTTTTGTATCTAGGAATATTATCCTATTCGATGCACAGGTGTGAGTTCTGCAAAATTCTGCTTTCTTATGCAAATGTCGACAAAATTATGCAGAACTTTGCATAGATTTGCAGAAGGGATAACGGATCCAA
>Ga0302278_10007069_pt1 | contig 10446 bp, 7 predicted proteins | sample III_Bog_N3_2_FD_194543 | JGI IMG/M metagenome (GOLD analysis project Ga0302278, IMG submission 194543) | Peat permafrost microbial communities from Stordalen Mire near Abisko, Sweden - III_Bog_N3_2 | ecosystem: Environmental > Terrestrial > Soil > Wetlands > Peat | place: Sweden: Abisko... | reverse complement strand
CTTCCTTGGTGTTATCTCTGCTGCCGTCTTCGCAGATAATAAACTGCATCGCCACCTTGGGAGATATCTCCGCGTAAATCTCCCGCACCACCCTTTCAATGCTGTCTCCTTCATTGTGGACGGGGAGCAAAATCTCTACTTCTGGATTGGGAATTTGCATGGGGTTTTGATGCTAAGATAGGGCGGCTTTCGGAGCCAAGCTTAACTTTTCACTTTTATTCTTCATTTAACCTGTCGATGAAGAGTCGGAGGAAGCCGAAGTGGATGCGATTGAAGGTGAGGCAAAGCCGGGGGAGGTGCGCGATCTCGGTTTCGGCGGCTTCCTGAGGCAGGGCGACGCTCTGGAACATTTCCCCCGGCGGATCGAAGATGCTGAGGAATTCCTTGCGCAGGCTCTCAAGCTTTTTCTCGCTGAGCGCGCGCTGCAGACGAATGACGAGGTAGGGCCCGACGAAGCGATATGAATGGAAATTATGGTAAAAGCGCAGAATCTCGTCGCGTGCGGTGGCCACGCTGTCGGTCAGCTTGAAGAGATGAAAATCCTCCGGGGAGATCAGCTTGTCGGCCATGAGATGTTCGCTGATGTATTTGACGAAATTCTTCCAGAACTTGCCGCCTGGTTCGTCGATCAGCACGAGCGGAATAAGCCGGGCCTTGCCCGTTTGCATCAGGGTCAGCGCCTCCATGCCTTCGTCGAGCGATCCGAACCCCCCGGGAAAAAGGACGACGGCGTTGGCTTCGCGCAGGAAGGTGAGTTTGCGCGTGAAGAAATAGCGGAAAGTGATGAGCTTGGGGTCGTCGCGGATGACTTCGTTGGCATGCTGCTCGAAGGGTAGAAGAATGTTGAGTCCGAAGCTTTTCTCGGCACCGGCACCTTGCTGGGCGGCGCCCATGATGCCATCGCCGCCGCCGGTGATGGTCATGTAACCGGCCTCGGTCATGAGGCGGGCAAATTCGGTCGCGCAGGCATAGACGGGCGCGGGCGGGCGGATGCGGGCGGAGCCAAAGACGCATACTTTCTTGATCTCGCGATAGGGCGCGAAGACGTGTTGGGCATAGCGCAGTTCGGCCATGGAGCGCTTGAAGAGGACCAGGTCGCTCGAGGTGGGGTTTTGCTGTGAGAGCTTGTGCAGCGAGGCGATAATCTCGGCGAAGTCGTCGGAGAATTTGGGCAGTTTCCATTTGGCCACGAGGGCGAGAATGTCCTCGTTGACCGCCGGGTCGTCGGTGAGGCGCAGGCCGTTTTTACGTCGACTCATAGGCTGATACTTCCTAACGGGTTATCGGCACGGGGTGCCTTTCGCGCCAACAAAAAAAGAGACGGAGACAAAGAAGAGAGTTTTCACTCAGCATAAGAGTGGCAAGCTTCTGCTCGAATGGCAAATCTCCTCGAACTTTTAAACGAGCGCATCGTCCTGGGCGATGGCGCGACGGGCACTTACCTCTACGAACTCGGCGTGCCGGTGAACCATTGCCTGGAAGAGGTGAATATCAGCCAGCCCGAACTGCTCGCGCGCGTCTACAGGGAGTACGCCGATGCCGGGGCGCAGGTGATCGAGACGAACAGCTTCGGCGCGAACCGTGTCCGGCTGGCGCGCTATGGACTCGACCATCAGGTGGGTGAAATCAACTGGCGCGCGGCGCAGGTGGCGAAGGATGCGGTGAAGGGGCGCGATGTGTTCATCGGCGGCTCGGTCGGGCCGCTTTCGCTGCGGCCGGCTGATGGCGAATTTTCGATTGATGACCGCAAGGGGCTTTTCCGCGAGCAGATCGGGGCGTTGCTCGATGGCGGTTGCAATGTGATTTTCCTGGAGACCTTTACCGCGCTGGATGAATTGCTGCTGGCGCTGGAGGTCTTCCAAAACCTGAGCAACGTGCCGGTTGTGGCCTCGCTCGCGGTGAGCGAAGAGGGGCGGCTCGTTTCGGGCCAGACTTTTCCCGAGGCGGTGAAAATCCTGCGCTCGGCGGGAGCCGATATCGTGGGCATCAACGGGACAGCGGGGCCGCAGGCGTGCCTGCATCTGCTCTCGAAAGTGGCGGTGCAGGACGGCGATCTGCTGGCGGTTTATCCGAGCGCGGGAAAGCCGGAATTTTACGAAGGGCGCTTTAATTACGCGGCCAGTCCCGAATACTTTGCGGACACGCTGCCGCAGTGGGTGGAGCAGGGGGCGCGGTTGATCGGTGGCGATTACGGGACGCGTCCGGAGCACATCGCGGCGATGGCGGCTGTGGCGCGCGAGCTGAAGCCGGTGCGGGTGAAGAAGATTTCGCCAGTGGCAGCGCGGGTGCGCGTGGAGGCGACGGCAGCGGCGGTCGTTTCAGGCGCGCGGGCCGAGGAGATTTCGATTCTCGATTTGATGAAGCAAAAGACAGTTTCGATCGTGGAACTCGATTCGCCGAAGGGGCTCTCGATGGACAAGTTCCTCGCCGGGGCGAATGCGCTAAAAAAAGCGGGCGCGGCGGCGATCACGCTGGCGGACAATTCGCTGGCGATTTTGCGCGTGAGTAACTTTGCCGCGGCGATTCGCGTGCGCGAGGAAGTCGGCCTGACTTCGGTCCTGCACCTGGCCTGCCGCGATCGCAATCTGCTTGGGCTGCAATCGGAGATCATGGGGCTGGGCGTGCTCGGGTTCCGGCATGTGCTGGCGCTGACGGGCGATCCGGCCAAGGTGGGCGACCACCCCGGCGCGACTTCGGTTTACGACCTGAACTCGGTCGGGCTGATCAAGCTGCTGGCCGGGATGAATCGCGGCGTGAACCACGTGGGCCGGCCCCTGAACGGCCAGACGAAATTCATCATAGGATGCGCGTTCAATCCCAACGCGCTGCAGTTTGATTCGCAGGTGAAGAAGCTGGAAAGCAAGCTGGCCGCCGGGGCACAGTATGTGATGACGCAGCCGGTCTTCGACCGCGAATTGGCGCGCCGCACGGTCGAACGGCTGAAGCCGCTGGGGGTGCCGGTTTTTCTCGGGGTGATGCCGCTATTGAGCTCGCGCAATGCCGAGTTCCTCCACAATGAGGTGCCGGGCATTAAGATTGCGGAACCGTTGCGCGAACGCCTGCGCCATTGCGCCGACGATGCCGCCGCGACGCGCATCGGGCTGGAGGTGGCGCGCGAAATTCGCGATGTGGCGATCGAGGCGTTCAACGGCGTCTATCTGATCACGCCGTTTCTGCGCTACGAGGTGAGCGTGGAGCTGCTGGTTTAAGAGCCAAGAACGAAGAACGGAGTGCGGAGAACGGAACAAGCTGGTTCCAAGTTCTTAGCTCTAAGTTCTAAGCTTCTCTTCTAATGCTGCGGTTGCGGTTTGACGTGATCCTCAGTGTGAATTTCCGTGGTGCTGTCCGATGGCGGTGGCTGGGCGGTGCCGTCGTCGGGTGAGGGCTTGGCCTTGGCATTGTAGCCCGCGCCGCGCCACTTGCCGTCTTCCCACTTGAGGACGATGACTTCCATGGCCGGGCTAAGTTTCTCGAAGCCCGTGTCGTAGGTGATGACCATGAATTCGCCTTCGGTCCCCATGTAACCGTTGGGCTGGTAGACGTGGCTGACCTGCTGGCGGCTGAGCACCTTGCCCCACGGAGCGCGGAGCGCTCGAAGCACATCGCTCCATCTGTCCTGCGCAACTTTGTCGTGCATGGCCTCGCAACCGAACAGGTAACTTTCATCGTATTTGCCGGCATCAATCTGGGCCGTCCACGCCTTGGCGGCAGCGAGAGCGCTGTCGACTTCGTTCTCCGCTGAGGCAAAGACGTTTGCCATGGCCATGAAAACCAGGGCGACGAGAGCAGCAATGAACGAGATCGATGAGAGAGCTTTCGGGCGCATGAATTTCATGTTTTTGGCTCAAGGGAGCATTTGTTTATAGCCATCGTGGCCCGTTTTGGGAATGTCATTTGCGATGATTTTCACCAACCTGACCCGAGGCAACGAAATCGGGGCCAATTCGTATCTGCTCGATTTCGGTGCTGACGGTCGCGTCGTGCTCGATGCGGGAATGCATCCGCGCGCCGAGGGAATAGGTGGCCTGCCGAACTTGGAGAAGCTGAAGTTTGATTCGGTCGGTACGATCATCGTCAGCCACGCCCATCATGACCATACCGGGGCGCTGCCGCTGCTGATGCGGGAACATCCGAGCGCGCGGGTGTTCATGAGCGAGGCGACCTATTATCTCACCGAGCCGCTGCTGCACAATTCCGTGCAGGTCATGCTCAAGCAAAAGGCGGAGAAGGGCATTGTGGAGTACCCGCTGTTCCTGCACCGCGAACTCGACCAGTTGGTGAAGGTCTGGCAGGCCTGCGGGCTCGAGCGGCCATGGTCGCTGCGGGGTTATCCCGACCCGGACAACGAGCCGCTGACGTTTGACTTTCACGATGCGGGGCACATTCTCGGTTCCACGGGCACGGCGCTGCGGCATCGCGGACGGACGATTTTCTACACCGGCGACGTCAATTTCATGGACCAGACGATCCTGCGCGGAGCCGAGTTTCCGCGTCGCGACATCGACGTGCTGATCACCGAGACGACGCGGGGCGCACAGCCGAGGCCGGAGAGTTTTACGCGCGAGGCGGTGGTGGAGAAGCTGGCTGTGGCTCTGGAGGAAACCTTTGCGCAGGGCGGGGCGGTGCTGATGCCGGTCTTCGCGATGGGCAAGACGCAGGAATTGCTGGCGCAGCTCCATTTTTTCCAGAAGATGCGCCGTTTGCCGGAGACGCCGATTTATATCGGAGGTCTGGGGCGCACATTCTGCGAAATCTATGACCGGCTGGCGGGCCGTTCGCGGCGGAAACATTCGAAGCTGAGTCTGCTCGACGACATTCAGCCGCAGGTAATGGATGGCCGGCGCGCGCGCGAATTCAGCCCGAAGAAGGGGCACATTTACCTGATTTCATCGGGCATGATGACGGAGAACACGCTTTCGAATATCTTCGCACAGGAGTTTTTGGCCCATGACCGGCATAGCATTTTCTTTGTCGGCTATTGCGACCCGGATTCGCCGGCGGGGCGGTTGCGTGCGACGAAGCGGGGCGATGCGGTGACGTTGAACGCGGCTTATGGCGCGCAGCCAGTGCGGTGCCGCGTAGAGCATTTCGATTTCACCGCGCACGCGCAGCGCGAGGATTTGCTCGCTTACATTCTCGACGTGAAGCCGCGCGTGTGCGTCCTCGTGCACGGAGACGCGCCGGCGCTGGCGTGGTTTCAGCGCGAGCTGGCCGCCCGGGCGCCCGGAATGAAAGTTGTCCTTCCGACTCCGGGTGAGGGGATTGAGTTGTAGGTAGGGACCGCCGTCCGTCGAATGAATGGGACGCGAAGGGACTCGCGTCCCTACCTGCTAAAGCTTCGGCACATCGAGCCAGCGGCGCTGCTTCCACGACTCAAGGCCGATCTCTGCGAGCTGCACGCCCTTGGCGCCGTCGAGAAGCGACCAGCGGAACGGCTCGTCGAGCGCGACGTGGCGCAGGAAGAGTTCCCACTGGACCTTGAACGCATTGTCGTAGGTTTCCTGCTCGGGTACCTGGGACCAGCCTTCTAAGAACTTGATCGGTTGCGGAACGTCGGGGTTCCAGGTCGGGCGTGGCGTGTTGCCGTAGTGCTGCGTCCAGCATTCGCGCAGGCCGCAGACGGCGGAGCCGTGGGTGCCGTCCACCTGCACCGTGAGCAGATCATCACGTCGGACGCGAACGGTCCACGACGAATTGAAGTGGGCGATGACGCCGCCTTCGAGTTCAAACGTGGCATAGGCCGAGTCGTCGGCGGTGCATTTGTATTTCTTGCCCTGCTCGTCGACGCGCTCGGGAATATGGGTCGCGCCGAGGCAGGAGACGGCCTTCACTTCGCCGAAGAGATTGTCGAGGACGTAGCGCCAGTGGCAGAGCATGTCGACGATGATGCCGCCGTCGTCTTCCTTGCGGTAATTCCAGCTCGGGCGCTGCGCCGCGATGCTGGTGCCTTCGAAGACCCAGTAGCCGAATTCGCCACGCACGGAAAGAATCTTGCCGAAGAAACCGGCTTCCTTGAGGCGCTTGAGCTTGAGCAGGCCGGGCAGCCAGAGCTTGTCCTGCACGACGCCGTTCTTCACACCGGCTTTTTTGCAAATTTCGTAAAGTTCGACGGCGGTCTTCGCGTCGACCGCGGTTGGCTTTTCGCAATAGACGTGCTTGCCTGCGGCCACGGCCTTGCGGACGCCTTCGGCGCGGCGGCCGGTGGTCTGGGCGTCGAAGTAAACGGAGTAGCTCTTGTCGGCGAGGACCTTGTCAAGGTCGGTGGTGTACTTCTTGACTGAGGTGCGCGCGCAAAGCTCCTTGAGCTTCGATTCGCTGCGGCCGACCAGAATCGGGTCGGGCATGATGATCTCGTCGGGGCCGACTCGGACGCCGCCCTGCTTGATGATCGCGTCGATCGACCGGATGAGGTGCTGGTTGGTGCCCATGCGTCCAGTGACGCCATTCATGATGATGCCGATTTTATGTTCTTTCATAGGTATAGCGCGTTTTCTACTTCGTTCAGGACTTCGTCCGGTAAGCAGCGATGATTTGTTTCAAAAATTCGCCCTGGTCCATCGACCAATAGCGATTGGAAAAGATTTCGACCTCGTTGAAGCCGCGGAAGCCGGCCTGCTCGATCCAACCGCGAATCTCGGGGACGTTGATCACGCCTTCGCCCATCAGGCCGCGGTCATTGAGCATGTCGCACGGCTGGTTTTTCCAGTCGCAAATGTGGAAGGAGAAGAGCTTACCCTCGCGGCCGCAGCGGGCGATCTCGGCTTGGAGGCGGTCGTCCCACCAAAGATGAACGACGTCGATGGTGACCCCGATATAATCGTCCTTGAGCGCGAGCGCCATATCAAGCGCCTGCGTCGCCGAGTTCACCGCGCAACGGCTGTCGGCGTACATCGGATGCAGCGGCTCGATGCCGAGCTTGATTCCGCTGGCGCGAGCGTGGGGAAGAACGGCGGCGAGGCCCCCGGCGATTTGCGCGCGCGAGGTGAAAAGCGATTGGCCGGGCGTCGCGCCGCAGACGAGCACGATGAGCGGCGCCCCGAGCGCGGCGGCCTCATCGATGATGCGCTTGTTGTCGTCGATCGCGGCCTGGCGTCCGGCTCCGTCCAGAGCGGTAAAAAATCCGCCGCGGACGTAGGAAACAATTTCGAGGCCTTCGTCGCGGCAGAGCTGGCCGGCGTCTTTGATGCCGTCGGGGTGATTTTGCGCGGAGTCGCGCCAAACGGTAATGCCCTTAAGGCCCGCTGCCGCATAATTCTTCGCCGCGACGGCGAGTGGCCACGGCTTGGTGGTGACGGTGTGGAGACAGAGCCGTGAAAGATCGGTGATGGGAAGAGCAGACATGAGCAGAGGGACCGCCATTAAGCGGAGAAAATGACTCTAGAGGATACGCCGACAGGAACAATTCAATTTTGGGTACTGCGGAAGGCAGGGGGCTCGCTTCCTACCCTTCGTCTCTGATATTCCGGGCATATTTCAGGATCACGTCTTTAAGAGTGGATATTTTGAATGGCTTCATCACGAAATCGTCCATGCCCGCGTCAAAGCAGCGCTGGCGGTCCTCGGGCGTGACCCCGGCGGTGATCGCCACAATGGTCAGCCGCTTCTCGCGCACGTATTGACGCAAATGCCGCGCGACCGTCCATCCGTCGATGTCGGGCATCTGGACGTCGAGCAGGATGAGATCGTAACCGCCGGTCTCGGCCATCTCGATGCCGGTCTGCCCGTTTTCAGCAATATCGGGTTGATAGCCCAGGGCCTGCAGGACGGTGACGACAACCTGCCGGTTCGTGGGATTATCCTCGACCACGAGAATCTTGACCGGGAGCTTCTCGGCGGCATCCGGCTCGAGCACGCGCTGGGTTGGCATTCCGGTTTCAGCCCCGGGCACCGATACGGGGCCAGTGCCGGTGGGGACCGGCGGGGGTGCGGCGCCGGGATTGAGCACGCGTTGTAATTCCCGCTGCAGGGTGGCCGATTTCCACGGCTTGGCGATGGCGCTGAAGTAGCCGACCTGACGCCGCGCGGGATCGACCTGGTCCATTCCGCCCGAGCTGAGCAGGATCACCGGCAGCTTCTTGGCCTCGGGAATTTCGCGCAGGGCATCGGCCAGCTCCAGTCCGTCCATGCCGGGCATGACCATGTCGATCACTGCCACGTCGAATTTCCCCGAGTTTTGCAGGATGTGCAGGGCTTCCTCACCCGAGGAGCACGAGATGACCTCCATCCCCCAGCGTTGCGAGTGCAGGGCGAGAATGGAGCGATTGGTTTCGTTATCGTCGACCACCAGCAGGCGGCGCCCTTTCAGGCTGATGTCGATTATTTGCGTCTCCTTGCGGCGGGTGCCGTAGGACGGCACGCGAATGGTGAAGAGGAAAGTGGAACCGCGGCCGACCTCGCTCGTCACGGAGATGGCTCCGCCCATGAGCTGGACCAGTCGCTCGCAGATCACCAGGCCGAGGCCCGTGCCTCCCTGGGAACGGCTCGCGGTCGAATCAACCTGGCTGAAGATTTTAAAGAGCAGGTCCATTTTTTCATGTGGAATCCCGATGCCGGTGTCGCGGACGGCGAAGCTGATTTCCCACGTGTCGCGCGTGTCGGGCTCGGCGTCGACGAGAGGAGTAAGCGTTGTGCCTGTGACCTCCAGGCAGACTTCGCCCTTTTCGGTGAACTTGATCGCGTTGCCCACGAGATTGAGAATGACCTGGCGCAGCCGCTGATCGTCCCCGATTAGGCTCGTGGGCAGGTCGTCATGGATCACATGGATCAGGTCGAGGTGCTTCTCGCGGGCCTTGGGTGCCATCAAATCGAGGGCCTCCTCGACGCAGGAACGCAGGTCGAAGGGAAATTCGTTCAACTTGAACTTGCCTGCCTCGATCTTTGAGAAATCGAGGATGTCGTTGATGATGGCCAGGAGCGATTCACCGCTGGTGCGCAGCGTCTCGACGTACTCGTGCTGGGTCGGATTGAGTTCCGTTTCCAAAAGGAGCCCGGTCATGCCGATAACACCGTTCATCGGGGTGCGAATCTCGTGGCTCATGTTGGCGAGAAACTCGGACTTGGTGCGGTTGCCGGCCTCAGCCATATCTTTCGCCTCGAGCAACTGGTGTTCGTATTGGCGGCGCTCAGTCACGTCGCGCGCGGCCAGCGTGTAAATCACTTCTCCGTCGACCTCGGCCCGGTCGAAGGCGACTTCCGCCGGGAAGCGGCGCCCGTGCCGGGTGATGGCCTCTGCCTCGACGTAAGTCACCATCGCAGGGGCGACGCGGGTGGACTGATCCCGCGCCTCCGCAAAAAATCCAGGCTGGGAAAAGAGATAGTCGACGTTGTGGCCCGCGAGGTCCTTGATCTCGTATTCCCAGAGGCGCGCCGCCTCATAATTGACCGAAAGGATGTCCCCATTCTCATCGGCGGAGAAGATCGCTTCGCCCACCGTGTCCAGCACAGCCGTCAGTCTGCGCTCGGACCCCTCAAGCCGCTGATTTTCCGACACGATCATTTTGACCATGGGACGGAATACAAAAATTCCTGCGCCAACGAGTGTCAGTAGGGTGAGAAACAGGACGGCCAACTGAGCATAGATGGCAAGATGACGCTGGTTTTCCCAGTCATTGCGCAGGGCCACGACAGTCTTGTCGAAGCCGTCGAGCAATTCGTTGTAGTTTTTTTCCTGGATGGTCGCCACGTCCGGGTCGTCGAAGATCAGTTGTCCTTCCGGCACTGCCGCGATCTTGCGCGAAAGGGCCACGTAATCCCGCACTTCCTTGTCCAAATGCCAGGGTTCTCCAAGGTAGAGAGGCGGCACATCGGGGGCGAACTTCGCGACGAGATCGAGGGGACCGCCTTTCGCCACCACTTCGTCTTCGTCAGCTGCCAGTTGGTCAGTCTCTTCTTTGAGCCGTGTCCGCCAGACATCGTGGTCCGATGCCGAACCCGACTGGCTGAGCCTCGCGGCGAAATAAGCGATGCGTTGCGCACAATTTTGCTGCTCGTCGCTGAGCCGGACGAAGCGCGAGAGCTGGCTGCCCCTCGAGATGATATAGTGCAGCGTCAGGTAGGCAAAGAGCGACAGCAGCGCGATCAGCAGAAGGATGAAAACATATCGGCTGGTGAGTGCTTGAGTCGATACAGGCCGCATAGGAGCTTAGTTACAACAAATCGCATCCAGCGCCGGAAGAGACCCGCATCGGTGAAGAAAAGCCCGCACCCCTGTTCCCGGCTGCGAGCTTTGCGGTATCATTTCCTCCAACCAAGTTCTCTCCGACCGTCAGGAATACCGCACATCTTTGCCCGGTTCCATTTCATAGTCGAGCACCTTTGACGACGTAACGAAGGGCCCGAGGATTTGCTTTTCGAACTGAACAAAGACCGCGTTTTCCTGGATGTAGGCCAGCTTGTCCATATTCTCCACGTCGAAGGAGAAGAAACAGGTGTACGGATTGTTCGTCG
>Ga0302278_10007061_pt1 | contig 10453 bp, 11 predicted proteins | sample III_Bog_N3_2_FD_194543 | JGI IMG/M metagenome (GOLD analysis project Ga0302278, IMG submission 194543) | Peat permafrost microbial communities from Stordalen Mire near Abisko, Sweden - III_Bog_N3_2 | ecosystem: Environmental > Terrestrial > Soil > Wetlands > Peat | place: Sweden: Abisko... | reverse complement strand
ATTCGGTTTTGCATCCAACCCCCGGCACGTGGGAGGGATTGAGGGTGAGGGGTGGTCATATCCAGAGCCGCCTCCCGTTTCTTCCTGTATCAGCCCCATCCGGGGTCCCGGCTGAACACTGAAAACTGCCCCCAAACCCCCGAAATGACACATTTATCATTCGCGCCCTTCGCAAACCTCTTCAATCGGCAATCGGCAATACCCCGTGCGTCCTTTCCCGTTGCATCCCCTCCAAGGTCTGCTAATTTTCCATTGTGCAGTTGCTAAAGCACCATCACTCAAGGCCCGGCCAGGCGGTTCTCGCCTTGCTGCTGATTGCGCTGGTGCTGCTGCTGGACGCCATGATGGTGTCGCCCCCGCTGCACGAACGGTTTCACCCGGACGCCGGCGAACACGGCCATCAATGCGCCGTCACTCTCTTTGCCCATGGCCAGGTGGATGCCGCCGCCGTGGATGTCGCCATGGCCGGGCCGCTGCCGTGGATCACGCCGGTGCCCGTCACGGCTGCATCGGTTTTTTGTCCGGTCATTGAACAGCTTCCCGCCGGACGCGCCCCGCCTGTTGCTGCCTTCCATTCCTGAAAGTCGCCCCGCCTTTACCGGCTGGATATTTTTCGTTGAGTAAACCAGAAACTTTTGGCGTGCCATCGGGTGGTGGCGCGCCGGTGGGAAAATTGAACCATGAAACACTTAAGCAGAATTGGCATGACCGTTTTGGCGTCCGCCCTGGCCGGGAACCTGAATCCGCTGCACGCGCAGGAAACCAATGAAGTGGAGCAACTGAAACGGCAGTTGCAGCAGATGCAGGAAAGATTCGAAAAGACCGAAGCCGAACAAAAAGCCGAGATCCAGGCGCTGCAAAAGGAGGTGGAACTCCTGTCCCAGCGGCAGCCGGTCATCCTCACCAACCCCCCCGCCGCGCCGGTCGTGGCCGGAGCGGCGGCGAACGCGGCGACGAACACGGTGTCCCCCGGCCTGTTCCAGGCCTTGAGCGACAGGGTGGATTCCGTGGTGGAGGCGCAGAAAAAAATCCTGCCCAGCGAGTTCAACCCCGCCATCGGTTTCGTGGGCGAGACGCTGTTCTCGTATCGCGACCAGGGGATGGATGCCACCGGCAGCAGTCGTCCGGGCGGGTTCGACGTCTTCCAGCGTTCGCTGGAGCTGAACGCCACCGCCTCGGTGGATCCGTTTGCCAAGGCCTGGGTCGTGGCCAACGCCACCGCCGACTCGGCCACCGGCGAGGCCACGTTGGGCATTGAGGAGGCGGCGTTGCAAACCACCTCGCTGCCGGGAAACCTCGCCCTCACCGCCGGCCGGTTCTTCGGCGAATTCGGCAAACTCTCCAACATCCACGATCATGAGCTGCCGTTTGTGAACCGGCCGCTCGCGCTCGACACCTACGTCGGCGGCGAATCCCGGACCGACGGCGCGCAGCTCAACTGGCTCGCGCCGGTGGATCATTACATCAGCCTCACCGCCGGGCTGGGGGACCAGTTTGGCGGCGACCGCCCCAACCCGGACAATCCCGGAAATTACCGCTCGTTCTACGGTCTGAATTTCTGGGGCCGCGCCTCGACCTACTTCGACCTCTCGCCCGGCTGGCAGTTGGAGACCGGCGTGTCCGGCCTGTGGGATCCAAAGACCGAGGATCGCGGCGGCGCGCTCGTGGAACCCAACGGCGTCAGCACCTACACCGAAAAGACCCGGCGGCTGGCGGGCGTGGATTTGAAGCTCAGCTATGTGCCGCTGCGCGACAACCAGTTCAGCAGCCTCACCTGGGGCACGGAATTGTTGTTTAGCGATAACAATTTCCTGTTTGATCCCGCCGGCGCGCCCAATGCCCCCGGCCAGTATCGCGGCGATGTGAGCGCCCTGGGCCTGTATTCCTACGTCAGCTGCAAGTGGAGCCGCCGCTGGAGCGCGGGCTTCCTGTTTGACTACGTGCAAAGCCCGCAGAATCACGATGACGAGACCTTCGCGTACTCGCCGTTCGTCACGTTTGCCTTGAGCCATTGGAACCAGCTCCGGCTGCAATACACCCACACCGACCACGATGCCGCCTCCGGCCTGCAACCGGACGACGCGATTTACCTGCAATGGGCCTGGATCATCGGCGCGCATTCGCACGGCTGGAACCAACGCTGAAAACCTCCGCTGAAACCATTTATGAAATTGAAATCCATCATGCCCGCGCTCCTGGCCCTCATGCTGGGAGCGGTTCCGGTTCACGCCGCCAAAATCCGCGTCGTGGCCACCCTCACGGATCTGGCCGACCTCACCCGCAACGTGGGCGGCGACCTGGTGGAGGTGCGCAGTCTGGCCACCGGCATTGAGGACACCCACGGCGTGCCCATGAAGCCCAGCTTCGTGCCGCTGCTCAACCGCGCCGACCTGGTGGTGCTCGTCGGCTTTGATTGTGAGCACGCCTTCCTGCCCGCCCTGTTGGAAGCCTGCAAGAATCCAAAACTCCAGCCCGGCCATCCCGGCTATGTGGATTGCGCGAAGGACATCTCCCCCCTGGATGTGCCCAAATCCACCGACCATTCCGAGGGCGATGTGCATCCGTACGGCAACCCGCATTATCTGCTCGACCCGGTGCTGGCGGAGGCGGCCGTGAAAACCATCTGCGCCGCGCTGGTCACCACCGCGCCGGAGCATCAGGCGGAGTTTGAACAGAACCGCGACGCCTATCTGGCCAAACTGGATGCCAAGCTGGTGGAATGGCAGGCCGCGCTCGCGCCGTTCAAGGGGGCCAAGTTCGTTTCGTATCACGAGCACTGGCCCTATTTCGCCGCGCGATTCTGGCTGAAATATTTTGGCACCATCGAACTCAAGCCCGGCATTGATCCCACCTCCCGGCACATTGAGGAACTGGTTTCCGCCATGAAATCCGAGCATGTGCCCATTGTGGTGCGCGAACCGCAGTTCCCGGAAAAAGTCCCCGCGCTCATCGCCCGCCAGACCGGGGCCACGCTGATCAAGCTGCCCATCATGCCCGGCGGCGTGCCGGACACCGATACTTACATCGCCGAAATGGATTACATCGTCCATTCCTTCGCCGACGCGTTGAAAAAATGAGCGCCGACGCGATCATCACCCTGGAAAACCTGGCCATCGGCTACGATGGCCAGGCCGTTCTCTCCGGCATCTCGCTCGGCGTGGAGCGCGGCAGTTTCACCGCCATCCTGGGGGCCAATGGTACCGGGAAATCCACCCTGCTGAAAACCCTGCTGGGACTCCAGCCCCCCGTCAGCGGCCAAATCAAAATCCAGCCACCCGCCGGTTTTGGTTATGTGCCGCAGGCCATTCAGTTCGATCCCCTGTATCCGTTGACCGGGTTCGATGTGGCGCTGATGGGCTTGTATGGGCGCGTCGGAGCGATGAAATTCCCGTCGCGCGCCGACAAGGATTTTGTGCGCGAATGCCTGCACGCCACGGCGGCGGAGGATTTCGCCGAAAAGAAATTCAGCCAGTTGTCCGGCGGCCAGAAACAGCGCGTGCTGATCGCCCGCGCGCTGGCCACCCGGCCGGATATTCTGGTGCTGGACGAACCCACCGCCGGCGTGGACGTGGCCGCCACGCACGCCCTGCTGGAGTTCATCTCGCACATTCACCGGGAGCGCCAGCTCACCGTGCTGCTCGTCACGCACGATCTGCCGCTGGTCAGGAAGCATGCCCGGCAAATCATCTGGCTGCACAACGGCCAGGTGCTGCACGGCAGCGTGGCCGAATTGTTCACGCCCGAGCGCATGGCGGAAATCTTTGAAATGGAGGTCGGCTGACATGGAAACCCTGAAGGAAATTTTGTCACCGGACTTTTTGCTGCGCAATTCCGTCTATACCAGCGTGCTTATCGGCTTCGCCTGCCCGCTCGTGGGCGTGTTCCTCGTGTTGCGGCGGCTCGTGTTCATGGGCGTGGCTCTGCCGCAGATCTCCTCCACGGGCGTGGCCGTGGCCCTCTCGGTGCCGCTCTGGCTGGGCCTGCTGTCCCCGGCGCACGCGGCGCACAGCGAGCACCTTATTGCCTTCGCCGGCTCCATGATCTTCTCCCTGGTGGCGATCCTGCTGCTGGCGTTTTGCGAGCGGCGCGGACGCGGCCTGCCCGAAGGCCGGCTGGGCACGCTCTATGTCGTTTCCTCCGCCGCCAGCATCCTGCTCCTTGCCAAAAACCGCTACGCCGAAGTTGGCTGGCTGGACTTGCTCAAGGGCGAAATCATCGCCATTGATAACTCCGATCTGGTGCTCACCGCCGTCACGCTGGCCGTGGTGCTGACCCTGCTGGTGCTGTTTCAAAAGGAGTTTCTCTTTGTCTCCTTCGACCGCGCCATGGCGGCCACACTGGGCAAAAACGTGTTGCTCTGGGACACGCTGATTTACCTGCTCATCGGCATCACCGTGTCCATTTCCGTCCTGAGCGTCGGGCCGTTGATCTCCTTCGGCTTCCTGCTGGTGCCGGCGTTGACGGCGCATTTGTTTGCCCGCACCATGCGGCAGTTTTTCACCCTGGCCTCGATCTTCGGGGGCGTCCTCGCCTTCCTCGGCTTTTGGCTGGCGTATCAATGGGACTGGCCCGTCGGCCCCACCGACGTGGTCCTGCTCGGGCTTATTTACGCGCTGGCCTGGGCCGCGCAACGCGTCGTTCAAGCCGTCGCGACCAAATGAATCCGATTTCAGATGGCCGGCTGGAGTCCCCGGGCGTGACGTGCCACTCCCTGCGTTGTCAAAATAGTATGAACTGCCCCTCCAAGACCGCTCCCGGATTCACGCTGGTTGAGCTGCTGATTGTGGTTGCGACGATCAGCCTTCTCTCCGCCTTGTTGTTGACGTCGATCAGCGCGGCCAAACGCAAAGCTCAGCGGATGACCTGCATCAACAATCTGAGGCAAATTGCGCTGGGGGTCCGGTTGTATTCCGATGATTCGCAGGATGCCTCGCCATCACCCGGTTGGGCGGGATTGGCCGCCACCAATGTTCCCTCCCTGTATTCCGGCTACACGGTGCTCATGCAAAACTACGTCGGCCGGACCGCCACATCCTCCTCGCCGAACCAGTTGTTTCAATGCCCGGCCGACACGTTTTATCCCAACTGGATTATTGGGCCCGTGTCACCTCCGCTTAATTTCGTCCCCAAGAGTCTTCACGAGGCTGCGGTCTGGAATTATTCCAGCTATGCATTCAATGGCGGCGACAATCTCGCCCACAAATTTTTCAACAACACGTTTGCTTACCCGGGTTTGGGCGGCGTGAAGTTAAGCTCGGTCAAACACCCCGTCCGGACCGTTTTGGTGACGGAAATCGCCGCGCTTGGACCATGGTCATGGCACAACCCATCCTCGCACGGGGTCGCTCATGCGAGCGGCACGCTGTATAATGATTCCCAAAATGTCGTTAGTTTTGTGGACGGACATGTCAGTTACATCAAAATGCATTGGCGCCCCGGACAGGTATGGTCGGCCTCGTATGAGCCTCCTTCCGGCTACGAGTATCAGTGGAGTCCCGATTGATTGTTCACTATTAGTGGCCTGGCAGCCTGTTGAAACAAGCCCCGGTGCGCGCTCCTCTCGTTCCTGGAACAGCACGTTTTTATCCGGCTTCATCGGTGTCCATCCGTGGTCATAAATCTTCTGGCGGAATCGTTGCGGCCACCAGGACACGCTGGTCTTTTTCCCCCCGCGTCTGGCTGGGCGAAAGTTGTCGTAACTTACTGGCGGCAAAGGCAGTCTCTACAGAAGGATAACGAATAAAATTATGGCAGAACATTCTGGCGGCAACTGGTGGAAGTGGATGCTGGCGCTCCTGGTCCTCGCGGGGGCGGGCGGTTATTATTATTTCACCCACCGGCACGCCGCCACGCTGAATTTCACCACCGCCACCGTGACCCGCGGCGAGTTGATCCAGACCGTGACGGCCACCGGCACCTTGAATCCCGTGGTGAACGTGACCGTGGGCAGCCAGGTTTCCGGCCGCATTTGCAAGTTGAACGTCGATTTCAATTCCATTGTGAAATCCAACCAGGTCATCGCCGAAATCGATCCCGCCACGTACCAGGCGGCGGTCGAGCAGGCCGCAGCGGATCTGGCCAATGCCGACGCCAATCTGGAATTGCAACAGGTGGAGTTCCGCCGCAACAGCGATTTGTTCACCAACAAGCTGGTTTCCGGGTCGGACTACGACACGGCGCTGGCCAACCTGCATGAGGCGGAGGCCACGGTGAAAATCAAACAGGCCTCGCTCAATAACGCGAAGGTGAACCTGAATTACTGCAAGATCGTGTCGCCGGTGGATGGCGTGGTCATTTCCCGCGCGGTGGAACTGGGGCAGACGGTGGCGTCCAGCTTCAGCACCCCGACCATTTTCCAGATCGCCAACGACCTCACCAAAATGCAGATTGATGCCAATCTGGCGGAGGCGGATGTGGGGGGCGTGCAGGAGGGGCAAGCGGTGGATTTCACCGTGGACGCCTATCCGTACCGGACCTTTCATGGCGAGGTGGTGCAGGTGCGCAATTCGCCCACCACCGTCAACAATGTCGTGACGTATGACGCGGTCATCAGTGTCACGAATGCCGATTACAAATTGAAGCCGGGCATGACGGCGAACGTGTCCATCATTGTCGCCCAGCGGCAGGGCGTGCTGAAGGTGCCCAATGCCGCCTTGCGTTTTCGTCCGCCGGACAACGCGGTAATCCTCACCAATGAAATCACGGCGGCGGCCGGTTCGACCAACCCGGTCGCCGGCAGCACGCCGGGGCAGCCGGTCGCTGGCGCGCATGGCAAAAGCAAGGTCAACCGCAACGTCCGCATGGTTTTTCTGCTGGCGGGGGACGCGAATGAGCCCAAACTCCAGCAAGTCCAAATCAAGACCGGCATCAGCGACGGCATTGCCACGGAAATCACCGAGGGGGTCAGTGAGGGCGATAAACTGGTCGTCGGCGTGCTTTTCGATGGCTCCAGCTCCCCGCCCGGGGCGAATCCCTTCGGCGGTGGTTTCCCGCGTCGTTAATCATGCGCGCCGTCATCCAACTCGCCGGCATTCACAAGGTTTACCGCACCGGTGAAGTGGATGTCCACGCCGTGCAGGGGGTGTCGTTGGAGATTCTGCCGGGTGAATTTGTGGCCGTGATGGGCTCGAGCGGCTCCGGCAAAAGCACGCTCATGAACATGATCGGGTGTCTCGACCGGCCGACCGGGGGCAGTTATTTTCTCGATGGGCTGGACGTGTCCACCTTGAACCGCGACCAGCGCGCCACGATTCGCAACGACAAGATCGGTTTTGTGTTTCAGGGCTTCAACCTGCTCTCCCGCACGACCGCGCTGGAAAACGTGGAGATGCCGATGCTCTACAACCACCAGCGCGTGGCGGCCGCCGAGCAGCGGCTCCGCGCGGAACAGGCGCTCGAACTGGTTGGCTTGGCGCAACGGGCCGACCACAAACCCAACCAGTTGTCCGGCGGCCAGCAGCAGCGCGTGGCCATTGCCCGGGCGCTGGTGAACCGGCCCTCCCTGCTGCTGGCCGACGAGCCGACCGGCAACCTCGACAGCCAGACGAGCATCGAAATCATGGGCGTCTTTCAGAAGCTCAACGACTCCGGGATCACCATCGTGATGGTCACCCATGAACTCGACGTGGCCCGCTACACCAAGCGCATGGTGATCCTGCGCGACGGCCGGATATTATCCGATGAGGCCGTCAGCGACCGCTCCAACGCGGAAAGCGAGCTCAAGAAATTGCGCCAGGCGCAGGAGGCGGTGAAACTCGCATGAAATTTCATCTTTCATCCCTCATCCTTCATCCTTGTCTTTTCTGATGCGCTTCCTGGCTCCATTCAAGATCGCGGCGCGCGCGTTGCGGCGGAACAAGATGCGTTCGCTGCTGACGATGCTGGGCATCATCATCGGCGTGGGATCGGTGATCGCCGCCGTGAGCATCACCACCGGCGCCACCAAGCAGGTGGAGGACAAGGTGGCCAGTCTGGGCCAGAATGTGGTGACGGTGTTCTCCGGCAATTTCACCAGCGGAGCCATGCGCGGCGGTTGGGGAAGCGCCCCCACGCTGACGGTGGAGGACGCCAAGGCCATCCAAAACGAGGTGGCCAACGTGGTGGCCGTCAGCCCGGAAGTGCGCGACCGCGAGCAAATCCTGGCCAATGGCTTGAACTGGAACACGCAAGTCCAGGGCGAGTCACCGGATTATCCGCAAATTCGGGACTGGGAGATTGCGAACGGCACCATGTTCACCGAGGCCGACGTGCGGAGCATTGGCAAGGTGGCGGTCATCGGTAAAACGGTGGTGGATCAGTTGTATGTCAACGAGGACCCGGTGGGCCAGACCATGATCATCCGCAACATCCCGTTCAAGGTGGTGGGCGTGCTGGAAGCCAAGGGCTTCAACTTGTTCGGCCAGGACCAGGACGACGTGATATTAATTCCCTACACCAGCCACATGCGGCGCATCACCAAGCGCATTTTTTTGAACTCGATCATGGTGCAGGCCGCCAACAAGAATGCCATCAGCCAGGTGCAAAATGACATCACCACGCTGTTGCGCGACCGGCATACCAGTGCCGAACCGGATTTCACCGTGCGCACCCAGTTGGAGCTGATGCAGATGGCCACCTCCACCGCCCGGATCATGTCGGTGCTGCTGGCGGCCATTGCCAGCGTCTCGCTGCTGGTCGGGGGCATCGGCATCATGAACATCATGCTGGTGAGTGTCACCGAGCGGACCCGCGAAATCGGCATCCGCATGGCGGTGGGGGCGCGCAGCCGGGACATCCTGATTCAATTTCTGATCGAGGCCATCACCTTGAGCGCGCTCGGTGGCCTGGTGGGCATCGCGTTGGGAATGATCGCCGCCAAGGTGGTCGCGGTCAGCACGGGCTGGCCCACCGTGACGCCCTTTGCGTGGATCGGCATTGCCTGTGTGTCCAGCGCCGGCATCGGCATCATCTCCGGTTTTTATCCCGCCTTCAAAGCGTCCAAGCTCGACCCCATCGAGGCCTTGCGCTATGAATAAAGCGGCGAAGGCCACGGGCTTTTTGGCCTTGGCCTTGAATTCGCTGACGTGGGGCAGACCTCCGGTCTGCCGGTTCTGGCTTGCTCTGCAAGCCAGTCAAGGAATTCATTCAACCCCAGCCTTGACAAAGGCCTGAATTGTTTCATAGTCGAACAAACAACCAAGGTGATAATCGTCCGCAATATTGCGGACTCCTCCTGGTTGAACTAAACCGCTTCGCGTATGACTGCAATCGAGAGACAAGCATGGGAGCGCGTCAGAGTCAGAGGACGCACCCGTTATATTTTGAGAAGCTTTTTATTCTGGGGTGTGCCAATGTGGGCAGTCCAAGGGTTCGGCATATTTCTTTACGAGGCTGTCCTGCACAAACCCTTCGCGGCACCGTCACAGATTTGGTCGCCAGCGTTGGATTTTGTGTTCGATTTGGTGTTATGGATATTCGGTTTCGGGTATCTGATGGGTGAGTATCATTGGCAGAAGCAGGAGCGGGATTTTCACAAAGGTGACCCTGCGGCCTAACCAACCGCCGTTGGCGCGGTCTCCGGTTTTTATCCCGCGTGGAAAGCGTCGAAGCTCGCCCCCATCGAGGCCTTGCGCTATGAATAATGTTGCGGAGGCCACGGACCATTTGGCCTTGGCCTTGAATTCGCTGACGTGGGGCAGACCTCCGGTCTGCCGGTTCTGGCTTGCTCTGCAAGCCATTTGAAGAATTCATTCAACCCGGGCATTGACAGAGGTCAGAATTGTTTCATAATCGAATAAGCAACCCACGTAATAGACTACAATGCGTCATGCGAATAAGATCGAATTGTGTCAGAGAGTGGGAAGTCTTCTCGACTATGTCATTGATGGGCGGGCACTGGCAGCGCATTTGCATTCACGCGGACACGAGGCCATCGATTTTGTTTCGCCATTCGGAACGACCAGTAGGGAGTTTGAGTCACGCGTTGCGAGTTGGCTTTTGTTGCGAGCGAGCCCCCCCCTGCCGACTGGCAGGATTCCATTGATGTTTTGTCCCAGATGTGGTGATCTGGGTTGTGGTGCCGTCTCGGCAGTTATTGAGCGTGCCGACGGTTGTTTTTTCTGGAAGGATTTCGGTTTTGAGTCGCCCACGAGTGATTCAGTTGAGCTAAAACGATATGAGCATGTGCGGGGATTTATATTTTCAGAGCATGATTACACGGAGACATTCGGTCGTTATTTCGCACACTGCTAAAGGTTAGGGGCTTCACACCATGAAGACTTGTTCATATTGTGGCAAGGAATATTCCGATGATGCGGAGGTTTGTGCTATTGACCAGCAGCCACTCAAAGAGCCGGCGGAGTCATCATCATCAGTCCTCGTTCGCCACTCCATGAAAAAGCCAGTAAAGATTGCCATCATCGTTTTTGTTTTGGTTTTGGAGTTGGTGTGGTGGGCTTGGCCTCGGTTTTATATG
>Ga0302278_10007060_pt1 | contig 10454 bp, 7 predicted proteins | sample III_Bog_N3_2_FD_194543 | JGI IMG/M metagenome (GOLD analysis project Ga0302278, IMG submission 194543) | Peat permafrost microbial communities from Stordalen Mire near Abisko, Sweden - III_Bog_N3_2 | ecosystem: Environmental > Terrestrial > Soil > Wetlands > Peat | place: Sweden: Abisko... | reverse complement strand
GGATTCGGCGCAAGTACTTGCGGCGATCGCAGCGATCGACGCGCCCGCGCCGACCCCGATTCCGGCGCAAAGCTCCTCAGATATTGTCCGCATCCAGCAAGCCGATCCCGTTGCCCTCGCGCGATCAGTCGCGGCTAAGGTTGCCGGGCTGCAGACGTTGGTCGCGGGCACGAATATCTTGCTAACGGGCGCGCCCGACGCGGTGAATCGGGGCCGCTCGCTGCTTACGGCACTCGATGTTCCGCCAAGCGACCAACCTTTTCTCCAAGTCTACCGCGTTCGTACGCTCGATGCTGCTTCAGTTGCCGACCTCCTCCGACGCGCGTTTCCCGCAATTCTCGTGACGCTGGAAGCCGATATTAACGCCCTTGCGGTAACGGCAACGAGCAGCGATCAACAGCGGATTGCTAGTGCGATTGCGCAGCTTGACGCCACCCCTACTGTGAACGGCATGTACAACGCGCCAACGCTCTCCTCCGGCGCAACGACAGAGCTAGTCACCCTTCAATCCGCCGTGCCGAGCGCGGCAGGCGCAAATGACATCCTCGGCCTAATCTCACAAACGCTGCAGTCGGTCGCCCCGGATGTACGCGTTATTCCGCTCCCGACGACAGGGCAGATCGCACTCGTCGGGCCACCGGTGAGCGTGCGGAGTGCCCGCGAGTTCATCGAGAAGATCGATCGCGCCCCACGGCAAGTCGTCCTCGATACAGAAGTCCTCGAGATTGATGAAACGGTTGCGAAGAATCTCGGCCTGCAGCTTGGCACCGCGATTCTCAGCACGACTTACAGCGAGGTAACGCCACCGCCGAACTTTAACGGCGGGACGCCGCAGTTTCTCAGATTGCAGGGCTTAACCCGAACTCCCCTATCGTTTAGTGCCGAGCTGAATCTACTGATTCAAAACGGGAAAGGCCGCGTGCTTGCGGACCCCCGGATTACGACATTATCTGGGCGTACCGCCTCAATTAAAGCAGGCGATAATATATCGATCCTGACAACAACTGCCGGAAGCGTGGGGACCATCGCGACGACGCAGGTACAGAGCTTTCAAACCGGTGTAACGCTCGACATCACGCCGCTGATTGACGACCACGACGGCATCACCGTTACGCTGCACCCGGTGGTGAATAGCTTGGTCGGCTTGAATAACGGTGTGCCCGAGATCAGCACACGGGACACGCAGACGACCGTACGGCTCCGCGATAATCAGACCTTGGTTATCGGAGGACTCATTCAAGAGAATGATACGAGGACGACGACGAAACTGCCGGTGCTGGGCGACCTCCCCGTCGTCGGCAAGCTCTTTCGCAGCGATAATATCAATAGCTCGCGTAACGAGTTGGTAATCGTCGTAACCCCGCACATCGTCGACGGAAACAGCCCCGGCGACACCAGCCATATCCAGCCGCTGCCTAACGCACCAACGCCTGTCGCACTGCCGACCGTACCTCCCGGGGCGCGACTTTCGGGCCTTCAGGCGCCGAGTGATATGCAGCAACCCACTGCTCAACTGCACCTCCGCGCTGCAACTGAATCGAACTTGTTGGCGACACCGGAACCGACGCAGAGCGCCCCTTCATCCCCCTTGCCCGCCGCGTTTGGGATGACCAACGTCTTTACATTTGGGTCACCGCCACAGAGCAATTTCGCACGTAGCGGTGATCCCGTCACGTTCTTCTACGCGACGTTTTCGCCAACCGTGATCTCGAACGCGACCTCGGTATCGATATCGGCGATCACAACCTCAAATGCGACTGCGGTAAAGTTGCTGGTTGGGAATCAGACAGTGAGCCTGAGCCAGAGCGGCCCCGGTCAATGGCTGGCCACCTTTCACTTCCCTTTGACTTCGCTGCCGCCAGGCCAAACGAGCATAAGCCTTTCGCTAACCGCAAGCCGTGGCGACGGGTCGACGGCGGCTATCGCCATACCGATAAATATCAGACCCATGAACTAGAAGAGGCTCGCGGAAGGAACAGCACCTGGAATTAAGTCCACGACTTTCTCTTGACGATATTATCGCATCATGATAACATCGCCACGTGGAGTTCGCTGACCGAGCGACCCGGGACCTATATAACGGCGTGGATTCGAGACCGGCTCAAAAGGTCGTCCCGGCGGCGCTTCGGCAGAGGGCATTGGACAAGCTCACGCTGCTCGATGCGACGGTGCGCTTAGAGCAACTCCGAATTCCGCCCGGGAATCGCCTAGAGTTACTACGCGGCGAACGATCCGGGCAGCACTCAATACGAATTAACGATCGATACCGCATCTGCTTTCGCTGGACGGACGCAGGGGCGATCGATGTTGAGATCGTCGACTATCACCGATAGGAGAATCTGATGCACCGCCCGCTTACGATCCCCACGCATCGGCGACCGACCCCACCGGGGGGCATACTGCTGCGTGAGTTTTTGGAGCCCTTGGGGATTACCCAAGCCGCATTTGCAAAGCACATCGGCGTAACGAACGCTCGTTTATCGGAGATCATTCATGGGAAGCGACCGGTCACGATGGATTCGGCACTCCGGTTCGAACGCGCGTTAGGGTTCAGCGCCGAATCCTGGATGCGCATGCAACTGACGCTCGATATGTATGACGCCCTGCACGGACGCGCCGGCAAAGCGGTGGAACGCATCAGGCCGATTACTCGAGCGTCGTAGCAGACGCGGGATTTAATACACCGGCGAGCGCGTTGCGTTGACGATCGCGACGCGCGCGGTCTGCTATACGCCGCAGTCGCCCGTGAGCGCCTGCCCGAGGCGCAGGTTCGGCACCGGTAGTTGTCCGACCGGGATCTCGAGCTGCGGTGTGTCGACCGAATAGGTGTAATCGGAAAAGAACTCGGAATGGAGCCACCAACGGGCATTCGAACTTCCCGGCATTCTCCGTGCCGAACATTCAGGGTGTTCCGGTGCAGAGTTCATCGGAGGGCTGGGATGCCGTCACGGGTGCACCAATCGGCTACGGGAGCGGCAGCTCGTTCAGCTACGACTACGTGGGACGAATGGTACAGACGCCGGCCGGAACGAACTTCACCTACGACGCCGAGGGGCGACTGCTTACGGGTCCCGCGAATACCGTGAACACGAGCGTCTCGTGTGGTTTCGGCAACGGCGGCTCGACGCAAATCGGCACCGATCCGGTTCAACCGCCTAGCGCGCCGGCCGGTGGCTACACAAAGTATGCCTACGGGCCTGACGGGAGGGTCGCAAGCGATCCGGCTGGCCGCCGCTGGCATTGGGCAGGCGGTCTCCCGCTCTACACCGATCAAGGGACGGTGAACGGTATCAACATCGGAGCACTGGGCGTGTTGCCGACCGGCTCGACGTTAAGCATAAACGACCTCGAGTCCAACGGCCTCATCGCCTCCAAGCACAATGCCACGGGCTTTGGGAATTGGGCACCACCCAATCCCAACGATCAGGCCTGCGTAACGCAGACCGTGGTCCCACCCTCGTCGGGCTATGTCGCGAGTTCAAATGGCGCTGCGCAACTGCAAATTAACGGCGACGGCACGATCGACGACGGGTTCAACGTGCAGGACGCCTCCGGCGCGCCGCAGATCGCAGCAGCGCTGTCACGCCTTTTGCCGTCGAGCAAGAATGGAGCTTCCTATGGGCTGCTCGCCGGCAGGCGTAGTGCTTTGGTCGATCCGGATTGCAACAATACAGGTACTGGCGCAAATCAAGAAGTCGGAGGAAGTACTGGCTCATGCGGGAACCCGAACCCGCCCTGTAGTGTCGAGCATCTAGAAAACTGCACGAAAATCGGGAGTACGGTTGCGACAAACGGTCCAAAGGAGCCGTGCTTTGACCCGGCTCTGTGCATTATAATTACCCCAACAATCTCGAAGACCGCAGGCGGGAGCGGGAAGAAGCAAAACCCGAAGAGCCAAGACACGCCATCTCCGTGCGATCGAATGGGGAACGCTAAAACCCCAGATGAATACGCCGCGATTGGACGTAGCGCCCTCGGCCCGCTCGAAACTCCACTATTTGGGCGTGGGCTTCCTCTTGATGCCCAGGCATTCGGGGCAAGTACTGCATATGCAAATTACGCTTACGGTGTCTACTTTGCAGCCGGTGGCTATAGCTTTCCCTTTACAATGGGCGGGGCTCAATTGTACGCAAGGCTCGGGTCGTCTTATCCAAATCTTAAGCCACAAGATTTTTCGTCAGATTATCCCGGGTTACCTAACGTAAATGCAATCAATATTACGTGGGGATTTATGGACGAGATTGGCGGCACTCTATGCTCGCGATAACGACTGCGAAACGCGCCTTGCGTTCTGAGCGGTTTCCAAACGCGAGCTCGATGACCATCTTGGGATTGCTGTGCATGTCGCTAGTGTGCCCATTTATGTCCGGCTGCTCCAATAACCCCGAAGTGGTCTGGTCAAAGAAGGTCCTATCACCTGGCGGACAGTTCGAAGCGCGCTCTGATACATACGAGCAAAGCGGCCCAGGAATCGCCGATCGATGGACTACGATATCAGTCCGACAGGCGCCGAACGGCATCAATACTATTGAGGTGTTGGAAGTAGATGAAAGCTACGTACAGAGCACCCAGGAATCTCGCATAAAGATGGTATGGCAAACGCCCACGGTGCTGCGAATCTCCGGCATCAACGGCCAGATTGACTTTCAAGCGATCAAATGCTTTGGGAAGTTAAGCATCGAGGTCATATAAATTCGGCTTAGCTCCGATGGCGTTTTTCGCAAACACGATCCGATTACGGCGCACGAAATACGCTGGCACGAAGGCCGGCGGCTTGGCACGCCCCAAGCAACACGAGGCCGAGAATTCGCAGATGCAGCGTTGGATCCCAGGAGGCATTGTAGGAACTTATAATGGTGCGCTGGCCTCAGCAATTGAAGCTGGCCCGGTTCCGTGGACACTTTCCGGTTGGCGGAGAAGGGTCCACCCATGGCCAGAAAACACCCCCAGGCCTACCCGCTGGATTTCCGGCAGAAGGTCGTGGAACTCGCCCAAGCCGGCCGGGGGCCGGATGACCTCGCCCGCGAGTTTGGGCTCGCGCGGCAAACGGTCCGTAACTGGATCAAACAATCGGAACTCGATAGCGGCCGTCGCAGCGACGGCCTGACAAGCGAAGAACGCGCGGAGCTCTTCAAGTTGCGCAAGCAGGTGAAGCAGCTCACGATCGAGCGCGAGATCCTGTCAAAAGCCGGGCGGCGTGATCTCCAGCTCTCGCGCCGCGTGGCGCCACCGCTAACGGCCGGCGCTAGTGTCCTCCTGACTCAAAAGCGGAGCAGCCGGAGTGTGATGACGAGCGCTGCGAGCGTAATGGTCGCTCCTACCAACGTCGACCAGGGGAAGAATGCGAACGTCACGCGATGCGCGCCTGCCGGGACGGCGACGCCGCGGAATGCGTAGTCGGCGGTGAAGAGCGGCGCTGGGGCGCTGTCGATGCGGGCGCTCCAGCCCGGATACGGCGCGTCGCTGGTGATCAGCACGCAGCGCGTGGCGCAGCGCACGTCGACCTTCATCGTTGACGGTTCGAGCGAAACGACATGGGCCGTTTCTGCCGCACCGGGCTCGATTGGATCGACCGCGGGAGCCGCTCCGCTCACAAGCACCGTGTGTGCCGGGTCCCAGTTCCGTGTCGTGATCGCCGCCAAGATGTCCGCGTCGGGCAGCGATTGCGTGCGATGCACGATCCATGCGCGCCCGAACGCACGTGCGTTCTCGAAGACGCGGTCGGGGCCGAGGGCCGCAACCGGGTGCCAGCGTGACGGCGCGGCTTGCAGCGGAGCCAGCATGGCATCTGGAGTCGCGGAGTGTGGGACGACGACGAAGCGTACGCCTGCGGCATCGAGCGTTTGATCGTCTCCGGCGAGCACGCCTGATTCGGTCGCGCGTGAATCGACGCGCAAGACGGCAGCCGAGCGGGCGAGTTCGAGCGTCGTGTAACCGCGCACGCTCGCGATGTTCCAGAGTACGTTGAGGTTGGGCGCGATCGCGGCGCTCACGTCTTCCGCCGGCACGGTCAGGACGCGTTGCGCATCCGGCTCAATCGTCGCACGCAATGCCGCCGCGTACGCCGGCGGGTTGAGGCGCGCGAGCGAAAACGCGCCGGAGTTCCAGTAGGCAAACCAGCCGAAGCTCGAGAGGTCGAGCACCACGACGGCGACGAGCAGCGCGCGCGCGGCAACGCCGGCGGGCCATCTCACCAGCACGGCCACGGCACCGCCCGCGACGGCCAGCAACAGCGCCGGCACCCAGAGCGCGGCATTGTGCGTGAACGTAGCCGTTTCGGGCGGCAGTTGCGCGAGCCCGAAACTGTGCGCGAGTGCGCTCGAAAGCGCGCTCCCGAAAACGGTGACGATGGCGGCGAGCACCACCATCAGCGCGGCGACGGCGCCCCAGCACACGGCCGCCCGGCGTGACCCGGCGCTGCCACGCTCGATCGCCGCGACGCCGGCAGCTGCAAGTACGCTCGCGCCGAGCGCGACTTCGAACGCATACCGGCCCGGTGCGCGGAACCAGTTCAACCCCGGCACGTGATACGTCAGCATTCCCAAGCCGAGATCGTTTCCGGTACTGAGCACGAGCGCCACGACGAACAGGCCGAGCCAAAACCCGCTTCGCACACCGCTGCGCGCGGTCGCGCCGATCGCCGCCAACACCAGCGTCGTGACGCCGACATAATTGCTCATTTCCGCGAACGATCCGAGGTTGAAGCCGCTATACGCATACGGGCCGATCGTCGTCTGTCCCAGCAAATAGGGAAACACGAGGCGAAACGGCAGCGCCGACAGCGGCGTAGCAAACCCAACGTGTTCATCCAGACTCATGTGCGCGCGCGTGCTCGCGAAAGCCAGTTCGAGTCCGGGCACGAGCGCGATCGCCGCTAGCGCGCAACCGAGTACGAGCGCAGCAATCGCAGCGGCGACATAGCGCGGCGAGCGCACGACCGCGCAGTAAGCCGCGACGGCGAAGAGCGTGTAGGTCATCACCTGCGGCTGACCCGCGAGCGCGAGCATCGCAAACGCCGCGCCCGCGGCGGCGACGCGCAGCGGGCGGATGTCGTCGCGCAGTGCGACTAGCGCCCAGAAGACCCACGGCACCCACGCCGCCGGATGGATCAGGCCGATATGGCCGGCATGGCCGATCATAAAGCCGCTCAGCGCGTACACGAACCCCGCCACAATCGCGCCGGTAGTGGAGCGCGTTACCGCGCGCGCGAGGCCCCACGCGCCGCATGCCGCGATGACGTACGCGGCGAGTTCGTAGGCGTCGTAACTACTCGGCAGAAAGCGCAGCGCGGCAAGCGGATACCACATGACCGACAGCGGGTTCGCGGCGTACGGCGTGCCCAACATCGACAGCGGTTGCCAGAACGGAGGTCCGCCAAGCCACATCGGCAGCGCTTCGATCAGTTGGTCGACGGCGTCGCCGAAGATCAAACCGTGCCCGATCGCGGGCCAAAAAAAGATCAGGAAAAAGAGCGTGTAGCCGGCTGCGACGGCCGCGATCGGCCACGCCCGCCGTAGCGTACGTACGCTAAAAGTACCGGTAGGTGATATGGTACACCCGCTTTGCGGCGCTGCCGTCGAAGGCGTGCGCGATCACCTCGACGTCCCACGTTCCGAGCGCGTTGGGCGGCAAGAGCGGAACGCGATACTGTAGGCGGAATCGGCCCGGGCCCAGCTTCTCGAGATTGATGCTCCACCAGCGCACGTGCAGCTCCACGTAGCCGATGTCGTCGGACGTTTGGACGCTCGCCTCAACGAGCGATCCGGGATGCACCTGCGACGGCGAATCCCATTTCACACTGAGGATCTTGTCGGGCGCGACCGGCGCGATTTCGGCCGCGCCGATCGTCGCGAACCAGCACAAGCATGCAAGCGCGCAAGCCGGCCAGCGCAATGGGAGCATCGCGCACTAAGTTCGCGCGATCAGGCGTAGATTCCGCGTATTTTGAGCGAGCGCACAACGCGGTCGATCGCGACCATGTAGGTCGCGGTGCGATACGGGATGCCGCGCGCGTGCGCGACGTCGCGCACGATGTGAAAGTTGGTGCGCAGTTGTTCGGCAAGCCGCTCGTTGACCTCGGCCTCCTTCCAGAAGAAGCCCTGGCGGTCTTGGACCCACTCGAAGTACGACACGATCACGCCGCCCGCGTTCGCGATGATATCGGGAATGACGATCGTGCCTTTTTGCTGCAAGATGTGGTCGGCTTCGGGTGTCGTCGGTCCGTTGGCCGCTTCGACGATCAGCTTCGCGTCGATGCGCGGCGCGTTCTCGGCGGTGATCTGTTTCTCCAGCGCCGCCGGCACCAGCACCTCGCACGGCAGTTCCAGCAGCGCTTCGTTGCTGATGCGCCGGCCGCCGCGATACCCATCGAGCGAGTGGTGCTCTTGCGCGTACGCCGTCGCGCCCGCAACGTCGATGCCGGCCGGGTTGAAGTAGCCGCCGGTAACGTCGGAGATGCCGATCACGCGGCAGCCGCGTTCGGCGAACATCTTCGCCGCGACCGAACCGACGTTGCCGAAGCCCTGGATCACGATCCGGGCCTGATCCGCAGCGATCCCCAGCCGCTCGAGCTCTTCAAAGGCCAGCAGCGAGACGCCGCGGCCGGTCGCCTCGACCCGCCCGCGCGAACCGCCGATCTCGACCGGTTTGCCGGTGACGACGCCCGGTACGTTGGTCCGCATGTGCATCGAGTAGGTGTCCATGAACCAGGCCATGATCTGCGGCGTCGTGCCGAGGTCCGGCGCCGGCACGTCTTTGTCGGGTCCGACGAACTCGACGAGTTCGGCCGCGTAGCGGCGCGTGATGCGCTCCAACTCACCGGCGGAGAGCTGCGTGGGATCGCAGGTGACGCCGCCCTTGCCGCCGCCGAAGGGCAGATCGACGACGGCGCACTTCCAGGTCATCCAGAATGCGAGCGCCGTGACCTCGTCGAGCGAGACGCCGGGGTGGTCACGGATCCCGCCCTTCGCCGGGCCGCGGGCGAAATTATACTGGACGCGATAGCCGGTATAGACGTCGAGCGTGCCGTCGTCGCGCTGGAACGGGATCGAGACGATCACTTGGCGCGAGGGGTGCGTCAGGATCGCGCGCATCCCGGGCTCCAGATTGAGCAGCGCGGCCGCTTCGTTGAAGTAAGCCATCGCGTCCCCGAAGACCGAAATATCCCGGATGGTCGTCGTCATACCGGCACCGCCTTGTCCATTTGTCGCAAGCTGGTACTCCTTAATACGACAAATGGCGTGCTTTGGTTACACGTTGAAGCGAAATTCGACGACGTCGCCCTCCCGCATCACGTACTCCTTGCCCTCGCTGCGAATCTTTCCCAGCCCGCGCAGCGCCTCCAAGGTACGGTAGGCGACATAGTCGGCATAGTCGACGATCTCGGCGCGGATGAATCCGCGCTCGATGTCGCTGTGGATCTTCCCGGCCGCCGCCGGCGCCTTGGTGCCCTTGTCGATCGTCCAAGCGCGCGTCTCTTTTTCGCCGGTCGTCAGGAACGTCATCAGCCCGAGCAGATCGTAGGTCTCGACGATCAGGCGGTCGAGGCCGCCGGTCGCGATGCCGTAGTCAGCGCGAAAGGCATCCGCTTCGTCATCGGTGAGGCCGGCGAACTCCGATTCGATCTTGCCCGAAAACGCGATCGCGCGGCTGTTTTCGCCCGCGGCATGGGCGAACACGGCCTGCACCATCGGCCCGGGCGCCGCAATCTGCGCTTCGTCGATGTTCGCGACGTAGAGCATCGGCTTCGCCGTGAGCAAGAACAGTTCGCGCGCTAGTTCCGCCTCGGGCGAACCGGCCGCGAACGAGCGCGCCGGACGGTTGGCCTCGAGCGCCTCGATCAGCCGGTCGAGCGCGGCCAGCTGGGGCGCTTGCTTCGGATTGGCTCGCACCTCGCGCGCCAGCCGGTCGCGGCGCCGGCCCAAGGTCGCGAGGTCGGCGAGGGCCATCTCGATCGTGACGATCTCGATATCGCGCAGCGGATCGGGAACGCCCTCGACATGCGTGATGTTGGGGTCCTCGAAGCACCGGACCACCATCGCGATCGCGTCGGTCTCGCGGATGTGGGAGAGGAAGGCATTCCCCAGGCCCTCGCCCGAGGCCGCGCCACGCACCAGCCCGGCGATGTCGACGAAGCGCACCGTCGCATGGATGATTTTCGGCGTGCCGGTGATCTCGGCCAAAACCTCCAGCCGGCGGTCGGGGACGGGGACCTCGCCCACGTTGGGCTCGATCGTGGCGAACGGATAGTTCGCCGCCAGGGCCTGCGCCGAGCGGGTCAGCGCGTTAAAGATCGTCGATTTCCCGACGTTGGGAAGGCCGACGATGCCGCACGCGAGCGCCATTCAGGAACCCTGCAACATTTGGAGAGACGCGGATAAGAAAAGCATCAGGGTGGGGTTATGCCTTACCGAAGGATTCGCCCTTGGGCCGTCCTACATAGCACCATGCGGCAG
>Ga0302278_10007058_pt1 | contig 10454 bp, 7 predicted proteins | sample III_Bog_N3_2_FD_194543 | JGI IMG/M metagenome (GOLD analysis project Ga0302278, IMG submission 194543) | Peat permafrost microbial communities from Stordalen Mire near Abisko, Sweden - III_Bog_N3_2 | ecosystem: Environmental > Terrestrial > Soil > Wetlands > Peat | place: Sweden: Abisko... | reverse complement strand
CTCCTTAAGCGGCCCTGCTGCGCCGGCATCGATGCCATACACATCGATTTCATTTTGAGAGACGCGCAGCTCATAGTGATTCATGTTGCCCGGCCCGGATGACGCCTGCACGCAATCGACGGGTGTAACGGCTAAAGTTCCTGGAGGGGTCGGATTCGAAAAGGCATCGACCTCCGTTTCCATGTAGTTGTTGATTATCCACGCTGCGTCGACGGTGACGACTGGAACGCTCTGAGAGTATTCCGGACAGACGAAGCGTGCGCCGCAGCCGCCGGAGTTTGCCGGGCAGGTTCCAGCCAAACGAATGCCGAAGCCATTTGCAGGCACCGATATCAGCGATGTGTCGTGGATGAACGGCGTTGGCACGGGTGTATCGACGTACCATAACTCCGGCCAGACGCTATGGCCCCCGTGGCTGTCGTTACTTACGTCGAACGCAACAGTCCCCGTGCGTCCGCCGGAAATATCGAATGGCTGCTTGGGATACATGGCGAGCGAAGTCACGCCAGTCTGATCGAATTGCGCCTCAACCAGTTGACCGTCGCAGATTTGAACATCGTTCGGATTGATTACCGAATAGGTGGTGCCGCACAGCTGAATGGCTGTGGGCGATACATCGAAGAATTGGCCCTGCCCCTGGTTTATCCCACCCAGCATGCGAGAAACGCCCCATACCGTGCCGTTTAAAGCACCGGAGCGATCGCCAATTCCTTCGGGTTTGTCGAAGGTGTCGCAGAACGCGGGAGTTGTGCCGGACGGAGCGCTCAGTAGTTGGCATCCCGGCGAAGGAGGAGTCACAGTGAATGTCTGGGCGAGGGAGGAAGACTGTGTGCCGATGGCTGCGAGTGCGGCTGCAATGAGTACGGTGAAGGGATAGCTGAGACGCTCTTGCCTGCGCATACAAAGTCTCCTTGAAATCAATGGACATCCTGGCTTCGAGAGCCTGGTCCAAAGCAACAAGGAGTAACTCAAACAAGATCCAGCAAGATCAATCAATTCCGTCGCTCTTAGGGGGTGTGGCGGCTGGAATCGACTGATGCGCATGGGGAGATGGAGACGGCGAAGTGTGCCTCCGGTTTCTCAATGCCCCTGAATCCCTGTGATGAACAACGGATGCTGACAAATTCAGCCCAGTATACGACGGTTCCGAGCGGCGCGCACCGCCTATATGACCAGCTGTGCATGATTGGATTGGAATCAGTCCGAATTTAAAGTAGAGGTCTGATCCGATTGTCACTGAATTGTCATTTGTTGGTGTCAATCGGGAAGTCGTGCCCTTGCTACAAAGCCACCCTGGCCTGCATGGGGATCAGAGCGGTTCCAAGATAGGTATACCGTTTCCGGTGTTGTGCAAGGTCGCCGGTGGAGAGGATCAAATAGATGACGGGGGCGGCGGAGGCGGCGGCGCAGCCGTTGAAACCGGATTGAACGCGCTAGGATAATGCCGTGGCTTGCTTGGCCCTCATACCAACAGAAGACTCTATTGGCAGAACCATTGGAAACGGATAGACCTCAGTTATTTTGGCGATGAGCGCTTGTGCCTCTTCGCGTGTAACTCCTGTGCCGAAGTAATGAGTCCAATGAGAATCGCAGAACTGAATCTCGTTCTGCCCAATCTTGTTTTGAACGGGGATATTACCTGCGGGCTCGACGAATCGGAAGCTGTGCAGGGTGGCAGTGGGAAAGACGTCTTTCGAGGATCCGAGGCGCGCCTTCCATTCGATGGTGGTCTTGACTGGACTCAGCGTGACGACCGTTTTTCCGAAGAGTCTCGGAACCATCCTTGTGAGGATCAGGACGGCGCAGTAGGAAAGAGTTAATGTGAACAGGGTGCGGATTCCTTCGGAATTTACGTAGGAACTGAAGCTGAGGTGACGCAGGTATGCAACGCATCCAGCGATTACGAAGATGCTCATGTTGCCCACAACAGCAGCGCTAAGATCAATCAGGAGCCTTCGGATCGCGCCCCAACTGAGGCGGGCTGGGATCACCAAACGAATCCCGTCGACCGTCTGCTCCCACTTCAGTCGTCCGGTCAGCGTTTCGAACATTGCGCTTTCTCTCGCCCCAATGTTAGCCGAAATCAACGAGGATTCATTCAACTCAATTGAGGGATTATGCTTCGCAAGACTTTGGTTAATGCTTGGGATAAAGCCCCGGCCTACCAGTCCGGTCTTGCGACCGGCCTACCAGGCGAGGAGTTGGTCGCCGGTGGAGGGGGTGAAATAGGTGACGGGGGCGGCGGAGGCGTCGGCGCAGCCGTTGAAGCAGCGGATGGATTCCGGGCCGTCGGCTTTGGCCATTTGGAGGGCCTGTTCGGCTTCGCGGAGAACGACTATTGGCGAGCGGCCATTGCTTTCGGCGAGGCCGAAACAGGCTGAGAGACGGATGGTGTCGCCGTTGACGTGGTAGGGCGTGGAGAAGACGTCGATGCGCAGGCGCTCGGCGAGCATGACGGCGTTGCCGAAGCTGCAGCCGGGAAGGCCGATGAGGAACTCATCCATGCCTGGCCGGCCGATGAGGTCGTAGCTGCGCAGCAGGCGATTGGTGCGGCCGACGACGAGGCGGAGGAGTTCGTCACAGGCGTCGGCGCCAAGGCGCGAGTTCCAGTGGCCGAAGTCGTCAATGTCAAAGAGGATCATGCACAGGGAAGACTTCATGCGCTGCACGCGGTCGGTCTCGCGGAACAACATGGAGAGCAGGGTCTCGCGATTGTAGACGCCGGTGAGGTGGTCCATTTCCGCACGCTGGACGGCGGCTTCGCGAAGAGCTTCCAACTCGCGGGTGGTGTCGAGCGCGCGAAGGGCCATGGCGACGCGGAGTCTCCAATAGGCTGGATCGCTGGCGCGGGGGATGATGTCGTCAATGATGCCTTCGGCGAGCCGGTCGCGACCTTCATGGGTGACGGTATCCGCAATGAGGAGGAGGGGGAGGCGGCGGTTGCTGATGTCGACGCGCACGGCGGAGAGGAGATGGTCTAAACCGTTTTCCAAACCGGCGAGATTGGTGTCAATAAGTGCGAGAGTTGGGGGGATGGGTGCAGTGATAGCGACCAACGCGGCTTCGGCGGAGAGAACGATTTCAACGCGCGCGCCCGTGGCGAGCAGGACCGGCTCAATAGCCGTTAAGAGGGCGGGATCGGAAGAAGCGAGAAGGAAGATAGGAGAGATTTCGGCCAGCATCCTGAATAACCTCCATCCCGGTTATCGGCAGGGATTAGAGAAGTTTAAGCAGGCCGGGGAGAATTATGGATGGATGGTAATTACCGATGCCCGGATTCTGGTGACCTTAGGTAACCAACTGGCTTGTTGCCTAAATATTGGAACAACGGCTGGCAGCAGGTTCTTCGGTTCTGAAGACGCTTGGGGTCTCGTTCGCTTCTGATGAGCAGGCTGTTGGCTTCCCGCCTTTGCGCCAGGAAAAAGGCGCAAAAACCGGGGCACGGAACTTTTGTACCTGGTCCGACGCGGGTTCATTTCAGTCGCAACTCGCATACTGGAGTCAGTTGCTAGTCGATGAAGTCGACCTGGGGGGCGATGGGGATAATTCCGCGTTCGTAGCCGAGGTCGAGTAGTTTGCGGATGGCCTGGCGGCCGTCGGGGCCGTAGTCGAGGGTACGGTCGTTGACGTACATGCTGACGAAACGGTTGGCGAGGCGGGCGTCGAGGTCGCGGGCAAACTGCATGGCGTATTCGAGGGCCTGTTCGCGGTTGTCGAGGGCGTGCTGGATGCTGTCTTTGACGGCCTTGGTGACGATTTTCATGGAAGCAGCGCCGAGCGAGCGGCGAATGGCGTTGCCGCCGAGGGGCAGGACGAGGCCGGTGGTCTCACGCCACCAGACGCCGAGGTCGAGCACCTTATAGAGGCCGCTGGTGGAGTAGGTGAGCTGGCCCTCGTGAATGATGAGGCCGGCTTCGAAATTGCCGGCGAGGATCTCGGGAATGATCTTGTCGAAGGGGACCGTGACGGTCTGGAGGTCCGGATTGAAGATTTTGAGGGCGAGGTAGGCGGTGGTGAGGGTGCCGGGGACGGCGATTTTGATTTTGGCCAGGTCTTCAGGGGCGATTTTGCGGCTGGAGACGATCATGGGCCCGTAGCCCTCGCCGACACTGCCGCCGCAGCCCATGAGCGCGTAGTTCTGCTGCAGGTAGGGGTAGGCGTGGAAGCTGATGGCGGTGACGTCGAAGAATGCTTCGTTCTGGGCGCGCCGGTTGAGGGTTTCGATGTCGCAGAGGGTGTGGTTGAAGCGATAGCCGGGGACGCGCACCTTGTTGGTGGCGAGGCCGTAAAACATGAAGGCATCATCGGAGTCGGGGCTATGGGCGATGGAGATGTCGATGATGCCGGATGGAGTTGCGATGTCGGTTTGCGAGGTGCTCACTGGGCGGTAAATCCTTTCGGGGCAAAACTGCAACGATTCATTGGATGCGGCGTTCTGGTGACGCTATGTATTGCGGCGGCGAAAACGGACCCATGAGGCGCCAAGCGCGGCGGCCGCGGTGATCTTCAGGGCGTCCCCCGGGAGGAAGGGAAGGACGGCGAGCGAGAAGACGGATTGGAGAGAGGCGTGGGTGAGCGCGGCGAGCCAGAGGGCTCCGGAGGCAAGGATGACGAAGCTTCCGGCGGCGGTGATGAGGGCGGCTGATGCAAATCCCCGCTGCGTACGGCGCCAGAGGATGGAGATGAGGAGCGCGGCGAGGGGATAGGCGACCAGGTAGCCTCCGGTCGGTCCGAAGAGGTGGGCCAGGCCGGAGAGAGGGCTGGGGGCAAAGACGGGAAGTCCCATTGCGCCCTCGGCAAGATAGGTAGCGAAGGTGGCCACGGCGAGGCGCGGGGTAAGCAGCAGGCCGAGCAGGAGGACCGCAAAGGGCGCGAGCGAAAGCGGAACAGGCGTGAAGAACAGGGGCACCGAGACGTGGGCGCAAACGGCGGCGAAGGCGCTGCCGAGGAGAACGATGCCGGTTGCGCGAAGCCAGGGGATAGGCCGGGCCGAGACAGCTAAGGGAAGGGATAGTTCTTTGCTCACGCGATTTCCTCCGGGGACCCCGGCGCATTGCTTTCGCGAGTGCTGCGGGGCTCAGGTTTCCAGATCATGTTCCATATCCTCAGCCGGATCAACGACCTGGCCAGGGGCGGTGGATGAAGCTTTTCCTGCGCTGGTGTCGCGGCGCAGCTTATCGCGTTGGATGCAGATGTGGCGCGCTACGCCAGCAACTGCAGACAGCAGCGCCACAAGCGAAACGATAAGGCCAATCATTAGCCAGCGCATGGCAATAAACGTGGACAGCTTTCCAATCCATCGGGCCTTCCGGCAATATGCCATGCCGGACGGAATTCAAAAAACCGCCGGTGCTCAGAATACCAGACGGGCTTAGCGGGAGATCAGGATAGGCGGAGGGAGGATTGGAGCCACTCGACGTAGCGCTCGCTGGCAGCCTCGACATCAAGGACGAGGAATTCCGGGGTCTGGTAGCTGTGGAGGTGGTGGAGGCGGGCTTCAAGGGCGGCGAGTTTGTCGGGACTGGTCTTGAGGAGGAGGACAGTCTCGGTTGCGGATTCGACGTTGCCTTCCCAGTGGAAGATGGACTCGACCGAGGGGATGAGCGTAGCGCAGGCAGCGAGCTGCTCTTCGACGAGGGTGCGGCCGGTTTGCGCGGCCTCGTCGGGCGTGGCGCAGGTGGTGATGACGAGGCGAACGGGAGGGCGGGCTTTGGGAGCGGCGTCGGACATATTGGGGTTCTTTGATCAGTGTACCCGGGCTGCGATAGAAAGTCCGCGAAATGTTCAAGTGTCGGGTTGCGCGCCCGATTTGGAACTGTGATGGAGGGCACAGTTGTTTGATATTTCATTCTAAAAACGAACCGGGGGAGATTGGTCCGCGATTGGGAGGCGTACGGCTGTAATTCCCGGGATATGTTCAGCGAATCGATTCTGGAAATACTAGGCTCATATCGGGCCGCATCCGTGGATTCGAACAGCAATCAAGCTGGAAATCGGACGGGACGCGCACCCGGGTAGGTTTCCATGAGAGATTTGCGGTGTCTTGCTTGTGTGGTTACTGAGGGTCAGGTACTTAGCGATCTGTTGGTGTTTGGTTAATGTGTGCGCGAGTTTGTCTTCTGGCATGTGTTTTGGGCCTGTGCCAGCCAGCGATTGCGCAAACAGCGACCACGACTACGTTGATGGTCAGTAGCGGAGGGAACACGGTTACGACAGTCGCACAAGGAACCGTGGTCACGCTGACTGCGACTGACGTTGCCGGCTCAATCCCGGTGACGCCGGGCACGGTCAATTTCTGCGATGCAACAGCACTCTACTGCACAGACGTCCATATTGTGGGCACGGCGCAGTTGACCAGCGCGGGTAAGGCGACATTCAAGTTCAGGCCGGGAGTGGGCAGTCATAGATACAAAGCTTTTTTTGTGGGGACCAGGACGTTCAGCGGCAGCACGTCCGCCTCGGAATCGTTGACGGTGGCGGAGCCGGCCGGGGGAGTGCCCACCACAACCACAATCGCACCACTCGGGTCGAGTTACTACACTCTTTCGGCCACGGTGAGTGTCGCTTCGCCGAGTCCGGCGGCCACGGGCACTGTGTCGTTCCTCGACATGAGCAACGGAGACGCGGTGCTGGCAACTGCGAGCCTGGGAGCAAGTAATCCACTCTGGGTGTTTTCCGGCTTTTACGGTTATTGCCCGGAGTTTGAAGCTGAGTCCGCTGGGGTGACGTCGGCGGATTTTAATGGAGACGGCATTCCGGATCTGGCGGCTAGCTGTCCTGCGAACGGAACCGTGGGAATCTTTCTGGGGAATGGGGACGGCACGTTTACGCAAACGGGGAGCCTGGTGCTGCCCGGATCCTATGGGCCCGGATCCAATGGCGGATCGCTCGATGACATGGTGGCAGGGGATTTTAATGGAGACGGGATCGAGGATTTGGCTGTGGCCGACGGATATGGAACGGCCATCTTTCTCGGCAATGGCGATGGGACGTTCACATATAAAGCGACCAGTGATGGTTGCGGTAGAGGCACCAATTCGAACGCGATTGTGGTAGCCGACTTCAACCAGGACGGCATCCTGGACCTGGCCGAGGCAAGCGGCTATGGAGACTCGGTGACGATTCTGCTGGGCAATGGGGATGGAACATTCAAGGAAGCCAGCTTGCGTCCCGTCACTGGTGAGAATCCAACGGGCGTTGCGGCGGGAGACTTCAATGGCGATGGCCTTCCGGATTTGGCGGTAACCAACAACGGAGCAGACACGGTGACGATTCTGCTTGGGAATGGTGACGGCACGTTCACGCCGGCATCTGTGAGCCCGCAAACGGGATCGTATCCTGAGGGCATTGTGGCGGCGGACTTCAACGGGCACGGCACTCCGGATCTGGCGGTATCCAACTCTTTGTCGCAAACGCTGACAATTCTTCTGGGCAATGGGGATGGGACATTTACGCCCGCAACGGTGAGTCCCGCAGCAGCGGATCCCTACAGCATTGTTGTGGCGGACTTCAATGGGGACGGCATTGCCGATCTGGCCGCGTCGCAGTTATACGGCAACGTGAACGTGCTGATGGGCAAAGGGAATGGTACGTTCACTCCGGCCGTAAATCATGCCTATGACACTTCGGGACAGTTTCTGGCGGTGGCGGACTTTAATGGGAGCGGGCTTCCGGGCCTGGCCACGAATTACGACGACCTGGAGACGGTTGTGACGGATATGTCAGCGACTGCGGTTGCATCCGCGGCGTACGTAGTTGGAAGGGGCACCTACCAGGTGGAAGCCAGCTACCCGGGAAACAGCACCCTGGTGGCAAGCACTTCCGCCGCGACTGCTTTGAACTATGCGTCAACAGCGCCGCCAACGCCCCCAATGCTGCTTGCGCCCACGCCGGGATTGGGCACGGTGCTCGGCACCAGCAACGTGGCCTTTCGATGGAACGCGGTGCTTGGGTACACCCTTTACCAGCTGAACCTCGGCACCTCGCCTGGTGCAAGCGACCTGTACTTATACAAAGGCGCGGCCCTTTCCGTGACTGTGCCCACACTGCCTGCAAACGGCGCAGTGGTTTATGCAAGGATTTATTCAAAACTCGACGCAGCCTGGCTGTATAACGATTTCCTCTATACCGAAAGCGGCGCGGTAACTGTGGCTACCCTAACCTCGCCCACCCCCGGATTGACGACCAGGTTGGGCACCAGCAATGTTGCCTTCCAGTGGACCGGCGGGGGAGGAGTCGCTCTATACCAACTCAATCTCAGCACCATTGCGCCTGGCGAAAGCGAACTGTTCGTTTACAAGGGAACGGCTACTTCCGCGACTTTGCAGAGTCTGCCTGCGAACGGCACAGCCATCTACGCGAGGCTCTATACGTATGTTAAAAAGGCGTGGCAGTACAACGACTCTGTCTATGCTGAGAGCGCCCCTGCGGTCCTTAATTCGCCTGCATCTGGATTGAGCACCACGCTCGGCACGAGCAATGTGTTGTTTGAGTGGACGGCAGGGAAGGGCGTGAGCCTGTACCAGCTGAACCTGGGCACCACTGGGCCCGGCGCAAAGGACCTTTATGTATACAAAGGGACTGCTACTTCAGTGAATGTGCCGAGCCTGCCCGCAGACGGTGTCACCGTGTACGCGACGCTCTCGTCTTACATTGACGGAGCGTGGTTCGAGAACAGCTATCTCTACACCGAAGGCGGTATGACTGTTCCGGCTGTGCTTTTGTCTCCAACGCCGGGGCTAAGCACCGTGTTGGGGACGAGCGATGTGGAATTCCAGTGGTCCGCCGGGACAGGGGTCAGTCTCTTCCAGCTCAACCTGAGCGCTGTTGCACTCGGCGCATCCGACTTGTATTTGTATAAGGGCGCGGCGACCTCCGTTAACGTGCCCAAATTGCCGGGTAGTGGAGCAACGGTATTCGCCCGGCTCTACTCAAAGATCAACGGAGTTTGGCAGTACAACGACTACGTTTATACGGAACAGTAGGGCGGAGGCTTAGTGAGCCCTATTTCAACTGCACTTTAAAGGTCGCCCGGCACTGTAATTCGGGCTTGAATTCCACGATTTCCTGTTTGTCGTCTTTGGCGATATGGATATACATCGGCTTCTTCAGCGTCTCCGGTAGATTAGTAATCTTGATTCGCCCATCAGCGCCTGAATAGGCTTCGAGGTCAAGTTTTTTTACACCGAACGCACCATACTGGATGCGCGTAGTGACTTTTGCGCCGTAGATTGGTTTGGAGTCGGAATCGGTCACGATAATCAGTGCGGAACAGGGGCCCAGGTCTGCTGATATTTCCCCGGGTGCAGCTGCTGCAGGATTGCTTTGGGCACCGCTCAACTGGGAACAGGCCAGCATAAGACATATCAAAAGCGTGATCGACAAACGGCGTTTGCTCATGTCTTCCATTATCCTCGAAACAATCTTCCGGCCCGCCGCCCTGCCCGGAGAGCACCCATCCGATTATGCGCCAACCTTAACCTGCGATTTCGGCATCTTTGGGAGCAGGACTGCGGCGATTTACGGGATAGGGCTGAGTAAGGCGGTAGTATGGTCTTTGCAATTACGGACGGAGAATGACGATGACGACAGCGATCAAGTTTGGGACCTCTGGATGGAGATCGATTGTGGCGGAGGATTTTACGTTTGCCAACATACGGCTGGCGGTGGCGGGGATTGCCGCTTATGTGAAGACGCAGCCGGAGCCGCATCGGGTGCTGGTGGGGCGCGATCCGCGGTTTCTGGGTGAAGCGTTTGTGGCCGAAGCGGCGAAGGTGCTGGCTGGGGCAGGCGTGACGCCGATCATTATTCCTGAGGCTGCGCCGACGCCGGCGATTGCTTACGCCGTGCAGACGCTGAGGGCATCAGGGGCGATCAACTTTACTGCGTCGCACAATCCGCCGGAGTATAACGGGATCAAATTTTCGACCCATGACGGCGCGCCGGCGCTGCCGGAGGTGACGAAGCAGATTGAGGCGGCGATTGCGGGGCTGAGCGATGACTTCAAAATTACGGACACGAGCAAAGACACCTTCGACACGGTGGACGTGAAGCCGGCGTTTCTGAAGCGGCTGGCCGAGCTGGTGGATTTGAAGGCGATTGCCAAGTCGGGAATCAAGGTGGTGTATGACCCGTTTTGGGGCGCGGGTAGGGGATATCCGTGCCACCTGCTCCGCGAGGCGGGTGTGACGGTGGCGACAGTTCACGATTATCGCGATGTGCTGTTTGGCGGGCATGCGCCGGAGCCGGACGACCACCTGCTGGGCGACTGCAAAGCGAAGATGAAGGAGATTGGCGCGGCGCTGGGGATTGCGACGGATGGCGATGCTGACCGGTTCGGGATTGTGGATGGGGATGGGACATTCATCCAGCCGAATTATGTGATTGCCCTGCTGTTTGACTACCTGGTGGAGACGCGCGGATGGAAGAACGGCGTGGCGAAAAGTGTGGCGACA
>Ga0302278_10007056_pt1 | contig 10455 bp, 8 predicted proteins | sample III_Bog_N3_2_FD_194543 | JGI IMG/M metagenome (GOLD analysis project Ga0302278, IMG submission 194543) | Peat permafrost microbial communities from Stordalen Mire near Abisko, Sweden - III_Bog_N3_2 | ecosystem: Environmental > Terrestrial > Soil > Wetlands > Peat | place: Sweden: Abisko... | reverse complement strand
GCCTTCATTGGATGGACGCCGTCCCCAGGGAGAAGTAGTACTCTTCTGCCCAATCATCGTGGTGGGGGCCATCTGTCCTCCCGTCATGCCGTAGATGCCGTTGTTCACGAAGAAGACTGTGATTTTCTCGCCACGATTGGCGGCGTGAACGATCTCAGCGGTTCCGATCGCCGCGAGATCGCCGTCCCCCTGATACGAGATGACGATCTTGCCGGGGCAGGAACGTTTAATGGCCGAGGCGGAGGCGGGAGCGCGCCCATGGGCAACCTGCACGTTCCCCACGTCGAAATAGTAGTACGCGAAGACGGAGCAGCCGACGGGGCTGACGAAGATGGTCTTATCCTGCACTCCCAGATCCTGCAAGGCCTCGGCGATTAACTTGTGGACGACCCCGTGTCCGCAGCCGGGACAATAGTGTGTCTGATTCTTAAGTTCAGACTTGCGTTCGTAGAGATCGTAAAAGAGTGGGGACTTGGAGTGGATCGCTTCGTACGAGGTGTTGCTTGCCTCTTTGCCTGTCCCGGTACTTGTGTCTTCGGGGATACGATTCTCTTCTGGTTTAACTTTGAGATCGTTTTCCAGCTCAGGTTCCAGTTTAACTTTGATATCCAAAAGACTGATTACGCTGTCATTTGCCATTTTCGTTGTCCTCTTTCACCAGGTCGACGGGGACCTGGTTTCAGACCGCCACGGCCATACGTGACAACACTTGTTCGTGAATTTCACGGACCGACGGCACGTTGCCCCCCACACGGCCGTAAAACTCGACCGGAACCTTGCCGTTGAGGGTGAGGCGCACATCCTCGACCATTTGTCCGTTACTGAGTTCGACGACCAGAACTTTTTGAACTTTCGCGGCCGCTTGCCGCAAGGCCTCGGCCGGATACGGCCATAGAGTGATTGGACGGAATAACCCGGCTTTCACTCCTTCTTTGCGCAGTGCCTCGACGGCAGAAAGCAGCACCCGAGAGACGATGCCGTAGCCGACCAATAAAATCTCAGCGTCGTCGGTGTCGAACAGTTCGTGCCGTGGCTCCGCATTCTGGGCACGGATGTACTTCGCTTCTAACTTACGCTGGTGGTTTTCGAGTTCGTCGCTTTCGAGAAAAATCGAACTGACGAGGTTGGCACGCGTCTCGGGTGTTCCCTTGACGGCCCAAGGCTTTCCCGGCGCATGAATCTCATGTTCAGGATCGGGATAGTCGAGTTCCAGCGGCTCCATCATCTGGCCGACATAGCCGTCTGTAAGGATGACGGCAGGATTGCGATACTTATCAGAAAGCTCGAAGGCCAGCATCGTGAGGTCCGCCATCTCCTGCACAGACGCGGGCGCGAGGACGATATTGCGGTAGTTGCCGTGACCTCCGCCTTTTACCATGGCAAAGTAATCACTTTGTTCGGGAGCGATGTTGCCAAGGCCTGGGCCACCGCGCATGACGTCAACGATAACGCAGGGAAGTTCGGCACCCGCGAGGTAGGACATGCCTTCCTGCATCAGACTGAGTCCAGGGCCGGAGGATCCGCTCATGACGCGTACGCCGGTTGCGGCCGCTCCGTAGACCATGTTGATGGCAGCGGTTTCGCTCTCCGCCTGCAGAAATGTTCCGCCGACTTGGGGGAAATAAAGGGCGGCTGCTTCGGCGATTTCGCTGGCGGGGGTGATGGGATAGCCGTAGTAGCCGCGGCATCCGGCGAGAATGGCTCCCTTGATAACGGCGATGTTTCCCTTACACAGTTGACGCATGTTTCGCCTCCCGCGGGGTAATCGGAACCGCAACTTTAGGCTTCGCCAGTCTGTATACGGTGATGGCGCCCGGTTCTGGACAGGTGTAGAAGCAGATTCCGCAGCCCGTGCAGTCCTGCCCCGTGTAGTGCGCCGGATGGGCTCCGTAAGTATTGAGTTCCGGGCCTAGTTCCAGGCATTTCGGAGGACATGAGTCAACGCACAGCCCACATCCCTTACATTCTTCGACATCGACGGTGACTTTCCCGCGCGGTTGCCCTGCCATGGTGCACCCCTCGGACGTGATAGCGTGTGTTGCGGTTTTTTCCCTAATCCCACTTCTCTCCTATTTAAGCGCGCGGAAGCGCAAGAACCAGTGCGCTTGCGCACCGGTGATAGTGATGTAGGTCACGTGTTCTAAGATGATGATGCAGAAGGGGTTGGAGAAATTTGAGGCTCGGCTTTCGAAGCAGCTCGAAGAGTTGGACGGCACGTCGCCCGCACCACAATTACCGTTACTGGGGATACCAGTCGAGCAGGCGCACTTCGACGCCGCTGCCTTCCAGCCCTTTTTTGAATACAGATAAGTCAGAACCACGATAGTGGTAGGGAATTACGACTTTTGGGTGGAAGGCTTTCACCGCTTCAGCCGCTTCTTCGGGAGGCATGGTGTAGGGCAGGTTCATGCAAACGAAGGCGACATCGATATTCTTTAGGGCGCGCATTTCTGGGACACCTTCGGTGTCGCCCGAAAAGTAAAAACGCTTGCCACCGTAGGTAAGGACATAACCGTTGCCGCGACCCTTGTCATGATAGAGCTTGCCGGGAGCGGGTCCGCGAACCAGGTTGTAGGCGGGAATCGCCTCGATTGTCCAGCCCTGCCAGGTTTTCGTTTCGCCATTGGCGATCGGTTTCGCGGAGGTAACGGTTGCGACCACCGCTGGCGGCGCCAGAATTTCTGTGCCCGGCTTCGTGATCTGGGCGATCGATTCTGGGTCCATGTGATCGCCGTGAATGTCGGTGATCAAAATGAGATCGGCCTTTCCGAGGGCGGCAAATTTTACCGGCTTGGCGGGATCAAGATAGATAGTCTCCCCTCCGGCCTCGATAAGGGTGCTGGCGTGATTCAGCGGCGTGATCCTGACATCTCCGGCAGAGGTCGGAAAAGTTTGCGTCGCGGCGGAAGCCTGGCCCAGTTGGGCGAGAGCGAAGCAGCAGAATAGAGACAACAGAAGAATTTTCATCTAACCCTCAAAGAGTTCGACCCCTCCAGCTCCGATAAAGCCCCTAAGACGGGCACGAAAAATGCTAAAAAATACGCCTCAATTCTACAGCTTCTCGCTAGACAGAGGGAACATTAGACCGGTCACTATCTTAGATGCCCCAGCAAAAGCACTCTGGCGCGTGGCACAATGATAGCCGTCTGCAAAAAATAATAACGAATCTCCTGCGTCGGCGCCCAAACACCAATCATCTAAAACCGCAAACTCGTAGAAGCGGCGTGGGGCCGTTCGCGAGGGGGCAGCAAACAAGATTCCGTATTCTACGAGGAGGACCCGATGTTCATCGCAGAGAGGCCTGTCGCGGTCCCGCTTGATTTGATGGAGCAGATTTCCCATGCTCGACGACGCAGCGATGCATTATTCGAGATCGTGCGATCCGATTCCCTCTATGAGCGTCCGATCCCCGAACGTCACCGCATCATTTTTTACGTCGGGCACCTTGAAGCCTTTGATTGGAATCTCCTGCACACTCTGCTTTTTGAACCGAATACCGCGAGTTCCGCCACGCATGCCGAGTTGGATCGGCTTTTTGCCTTCGGCATCGATCCCGTAGGTGGCGGTCTGCCGACCGATGTGCCTGTCGACTGGCCCGCCCTGGAGGTGGTTCGAGGCTACGTGCGAGACGTTCGCACCGCGATCGACGAGCGGTTGGCGAGCGTGGATTTCAATGCGGTTCGAACTCGCGACGGATTTTCCCTAGCAACATTACTCAGCGTGGCGATTGAGCATCGCCTCATGCACGTCGAAACTCTGGCTTACATGCTGCACCGGCTGCCCCTGGACAGGAAAATTCGCGCTCAGGCTCCGGAGTTGAATGCGATTGCGGGTGGCGAGCCAGCGACGGTCGTTGTTCCGGAAATGGTTTCGATCCCAGGTGGCTCCGTAGAACTGGGTCTCGCGCGGGGTGATAAGAAATTTGGTTGGGATAACGAATACGAAGCGCACACTGTCGAGGTGCCTGCATTCGAAATCGACCGCTATGAGGTTACGAATCGGGAGTATCTGCAATTCCTGGCCGCCGGCGGTTACGAAAATCGAGCTCTCTGGTCGGAGGCCGACTGGGAGTGGAAGAATGCGCAGCGTATTGAGCATCCGGCATTTTGGGAGAAGCATAACAACAGGTGGCACTGGCGCGGCATGTTCGAGTTGATTCCGTTTGACGCCAACTCGACCTCCGCTTCCTCGGCGTCCCGTTCCACGTCCTTTCTTTCTACGGCCTTCGCTTCTAAAGATCGGCGGGTACTGGACTGGCCGGTGTATGTGAGCCATGCGGAAGCCAGCGCGTTTGCGCGTTGGGCAGGGAAGTCGCTTCCGACCGAAGAGGAGTGGCAGCGTGCCGCATACGGTTCAGTCGAGAGAAATTCGCGCGAGTATCCATGGGGCAATGAAATTCATAACGATAACGACACGCCGAACCGCCATCCCCATCAGCAATTGGGCAACTTTGATTTTCGCCACTGGGACCCTACTCCGGTGAACGCCTATCCGCATGGACGGAGCGCGTTCGGGGTTGACGACTTCTTGGGGAACGGGTGGGAGTGGACGTCTACAGTCTTCGCGCCGTTTCCGGGATTTGAGCCATTTCCCTTTTACCGCGGTTATTCGGCAGATTTCTTCGATGGCAAGCACTACGTCATCAAGGGCGGATCACCGCGTACGGCTGCTTGTATGTTGCGGCCTTCGTTTCGCAATTGGTTTCAAGCGCACTATCAATACGTTTACGCGGGATTTCGCTGCGTGCACCGCTGAGGGCGAAACTCATCGGCATCAGACTTGTAGCCTGGAAGTTGTAGATATCAGACTCCTGGCAATCGAGTCAGCAAAGCGATCTAGATATAGCCCGAAAATTGGGGGACACACGAATGCTGGTTCATGCCATCAGTGGTGCCGCTTACGAATTCGCGTCTGGATTCGCTTCCGAAGTACGAGCGGGACTTGATCGTCCCGGACAAAAGGAGCTGCCGTCGAAGTATCTCTACGATGATGTAGGGTCGGCGCTGTTCGAGGTGATTAGCCATTTGCCGGAGTACGGGTTAACGAGGGCCGACGAGCGGCTTCTCCAACGCCACGCCGACGAAATCGTCGGGCGCTTGGATGCTCCCGTGGCGGTCGCGGAATTAGGTAGCGGCAGCGGTAAGAAGACGCGTTGGATATTGGAAGCGCTGGGGCGCTGGCAGCAGATTTTTTATTATCCCGTAGAGATTTCGCATGCCGCGTTGCTCATGTGCCAGCGCGAACTAAGCGACATCGATTCCCTCAGCATAGTCGGCTTTGAGCGCGAGTACTTGGACGGTCTACTGGAGGTTGCCACGCATCGCCAGCGCAACCAGCATCTCTTCGTATTATTTCTGGGCAGCACAATTGGAAATTTTGATCGGGCAGCCGGGGTACAGTTTCTGTCCGAAGTGCGGCGAATTCTCGAACCAGGTGATTCGCTGCTATTGGGCACCGATCTGGATAAGCCGGCTGGAAAATTGCTGAAAGCCTACGACGACGAAATTGGAGTGACGGCGGCTTTTAATCTGAACTTGCTGGCGCGCCTCAATCGAGAACTGCACGCTGATTTCGATTTAAACGAGTTCGAACATTTGGCGAAGGTCAATTCCGAAGCGCGCAGCGTTGAAATGCACTTGCGTTCGAAACGGCGGCAGACGGTTCGCATTCCGGCGGCAAACCTGACCGTTGAATTTCTGGAAGGCGAAACCATCTGGACAGAGAGTAGCCATAAATTTCGCGCCGAGGAAGTGTTTCAAATGGCGGGTCAGGCCGGCTTTTGTTGTCAGGCGCAGTGGATCGACAAAGAGTGGCCGTTTGCGGAAAACCTGCTTGTTGCGGAATGATAACGATGGTGCTGCACGCTTCTTTATCAGGAGATTGCGGACCTGCGCCAGGCGCGCAGGTTTAGCGCGCTCATCACAATACAAAAGACATTTGCCGGGATGAAACCGAGTTGCGCGGTCCTGATCCCGATGACGCAGATGACGCAGCTATTCAGTGCGGCCACAAGCCAGCCTTCCCAGCATCGGCGTCCCACTAAAATAGTGGAAGCGATCGTCAACACACAAGACAGATAGTCGAGCCGTAACACGAATACAATACCTCCGTAGAACCAGTGTGTATTCGGAAGCGCGTTACCGTCTGTGATTGGGGACGCGGACGGGTAACCAAGGTAACAACCACCGTGAAATCAAGAGCTGAGGAGAGCCCATGGCGCAGGAATGTACTCATCTGGATCAGATTAAAGTCGAACACACCGATAAACATGTTTGCGAAGATTGTATAAAGACGGGCGACACGTGGGTTCATTTGCGAATGTGTCTGGTTTGTGGACACGCAGCCTGCTGCGACTCCTCAAAAAACAAACATGCCACCAAGCACTTTCACAAGACCAAACATCCGGTGATGCGGTCGATCGAGCGCGGCGAATCGTGGATCTGGTGTTATGTGGACGAAATGATGGCGGGAGAGGTGGCGGAATAACCGAAAACGTCTTCGCCCGGTTGCGGAGACCATGCCGTGTCCACATTCCCGCATGCCTCAGCAAATGCGACCGAATCGACCGTCGTGCTATCTAAAACTGAAATCGTAGTCCTTGGGTTCGGGGCGTTGGTGTTGACTCCGATTTTGTCTCTAGTCTTTCATGATCCAGCTAAGCGCAAGGATTGATAGCGATTATGCCGAAACCAATATTGTTGAGTGTAGATGATGACTCAGACGTTCTGCGAGCCATCGAACGGGATCTCCGATCGCAGTACGGTGCCGAATATCGGGTGATCGGCAGCGATTCCCCCGACGGAGCATTGGATATCTTGAAGCAACTCAAGGTACGCAACGACAGCGTGGCGCTACTGCTGGCCGATCAGCGCATGCCCAAGATGGACGGCGTGGAGTTTCTGCAAGAGGCGATGCACATTTATCCAGAGGCGAAGCGCGCGCTACTGACAGCTTACGCGGACACGAATGCCGCGATCAGCGCCATTAATCAGGCAGGCATCAATTACTTTTTTTTGAAGCCATGGGATCCGCCGGCACAAAATCTGTATCCTCAGCTGAATGACTTGTTGGAGGATTGGCAGGCCTCGTACAAGCCGGCGTTTGAGGGGATACGGGTGTTGGGCACGCGCTGGTCACCGAAATCCTACGAGCTGCGAGATTTTCTGGCGCGTAATCACGTTCCGTATCAATGGCTCGATGTGGAGGCCTCGGCGAATGATCCGGAGACGAAACGACTGGTCGAGGTTCTCGGCGACGACGCGACAAGTCTTCCGGTGGTGCTTTTTCCGGATGGAACTAAGCTTCTGGAGAGTCTGCCAGCGGATGTCGCACAGAAAGTTGGCTTGCGGACACGCGCCCAAACCACCTTCTACGACTTGGCAATCGTTGGCGGCGGACCGGCGGGATTGGCGGCTGCGGTGTATGGTGCCTCCGAAGGTCTGCACACGGTGATGATCGAGCGGGAAGCGCCGGGCGGGCAGGCGGGCATGAGTTCGCGAATCGAGAACTATCTTGGCTTTCCCACCGGATTGAGCGGCACCGATCTGGCGCGGCGGGCGGTGGTACAGGCGCAGCGCTTCGGAGTCGAGATTCTGTCTCCACAGGAGGCGGTCGGCGTGCGCCTCGAAGGTTCCTATCGAATCATCAAACTGGCCGACGGCAGTGAACTTTCCTGCCATGCGCTAATGATTGCGAGTGGTGTGCAGTGGCGCAAACTAGACGCTCCCGGAATCGATCGCCTGCAGGGTGCAGGCGTGTACTACGGTGGCGGGGCGACGGAAGCGCTTTCGTGCAAAGGGGAGAACGTTTACGTGATCGGCGGCGCGAATTCCGCCGGGCAAGCGGCAATGAATTTCGCGAAATATGCGGATCATGTCGTGATGCTTGTCCGCGGCAGTTCTTTGGCAAGCACGATGTCGCAATATTTAATCGATCAGATTAAAGAGACTCCCAATATTCAAGTCTGGTCGCACGCCAGCGTGGTTGAGGCGCACGGTGACACGCATCTTGAAGCGATCTCGGTCCTATGCTCGGACAACAATAACATCGAGCGCGTGCCGGCGAGTGCTATGTTCATTTTTATTGGAGCCCTGCCCCGCACAGATTGGCTGGGCGACTTGGTGGAGCGCGACGAACGCGGATTTCTGCTGGCTGGTCCGGATCTGATCCGTGATGGAAAACACCCCAAGGGATGGACACTCGATCGGGATCCATTCCTGCTGGAGACAAATATTCCCGGCATTTTCGCAGTCGGCGATGTGCGGCATGGCTCGGTAAAGCGCGTCGCCTCGGGAGTTGGCGAAGGTTCCGTTGCGGTGCAGTTCATCCATCAATATTTAAGCAAGGTTTAAATTGTGCGTTCTCAATTATTTTGAACAAGGGATAAATGGCGACCAATTCTGAATTACTGCTCGTTCCCGCGTTTGTCGACTTGCCGGGCGATCAAATCACGTGGTTTATCAGCCAGTGCGAAGAGCTGCTCTTCAAAGCGGGCGAGTTTTACTCGCGACAAGGCGATCCGGCGAATGCGATGTTTGTGATTCTCGATGGCGAGGTCGAGATTCGCGGCAATTTTGCTGGCGAGGCGATCCTATTTTCTCTAAAAAGAGGTGACGTCACCGGCGTGCTGCCTTTTTCCCGGATGAAACAGTTTACGGTCAATGGACGCGCCGTTACTGATGCGCGCGTCTTGCGGTTTCCGGCCGCGCGCTTCCCGGAACTGGTACAAAAAATGCCGGAATTGGTGCAGCGCTTAGTGGGCTTGATGTCGGACCGAATTCGCGAGGCGACGCGCATCGAGCAACAGCGCGACCGGCTGGCAGGGTTGGGCAAACTTTCCGCAGGACTTGCCCATGAGCTGAATAATCCAGCTTCGGCGGCACGGCGAGCCACAAGCCAGTTGCGCGATGTCATGAAAAAGATCAAGGTGGCCAGCGTCGAACTCGGCCGGCGAAACCTGACCCCTGAACAGCGGGCGGAGATTGAGCGAATGGAAGCGGCGTTCATGCAACATGACGACCATCCACCGGACGCGTTGACTGCGAGTGATCTCGAAGAGCGGATCGATTCGTTGTTGCGCAGCCACGGCCAGACCGACTTGTGGCAACTGGCTGCCGATTTGGCACGGAAAAATGTCAAGCCGCAACAATTGGAATCTTTGTTTGCAGCCTTAGAACCCGATACCGCGCGCGCGGCTCTGGTGCGGATTGCGGCCTCCGTAGAGATTGCAAATTTACTTAATGAAATCGAAAGCAGCACGTCCCGCATTTCCGACCTGGTCTGTGCCATCAAGGAATACACCTACATGGATCAGTCTCCGGTGCAGAACGTCGACATTGTGAAGAGTCTGGAAACGACGCTCACTATCCTGAATTACAAGATCAAGCGAGGCGTTACCGTGAAGCGCGATTACCAGCGCGTCCCGTTTCTCGTGAATTCATTCGGCAGCGAACTCAATCAAGTGTGGACCAACCTCATCGACAATGCGATCGACGCCATGGCTGGAAACGGTGAGCTGAGAATCCGTACATACAAAGACGACGGCTGCGTGGTAGTCGAGATTGCCGACAACGGGCCTGGCATCTCCCCTGAAGTGAAAGGCCACATCTTCGAGCCGTTCTTCACTACCAAAGGAGTGGGGCAAGGAACAGGCCTTGGCCTCGACACCGTGCAACGCATCGTCAAGAAGCACCGGGGAAATGTTCAGGTCAATTCGCAACCCGGCGACACGCGTTTTTTAGTGTTTTTGCCACTCGCGGGAAATTCGAATTGACCGATCGAGATTAATCGATCAAGCGAGAAAGAGGACGGGCGGCGCCCGTCCTCAGACCGGAAGCACAAATTTCTATGGCAACAGTCCCAGCACGCCGACTCCTGTTGTTGTTCCGACGTAGACCTTCCCGTTTGCGATCAGAGGTGTGATGAACTTGTTGCCGTTGCCAAAATTGTCGCGCCCGCCCGCAGCCTGATTCGAGTTGTACAACTCCACAGCCAGATTATTCGCGCTATAAGCGTGCAGAACTGCCGGAGAAGTATTCTCCGTCGCCCACAGAATCAGATTGCTTCCGGAGTTGCCCGAGATGCTTGGCGTGGCTCCGGGATCGCCGAACTGGGTTGTCGTTAATGAGGTGGGCGTCGAATTCAACTGGGCATTCGAGTTAAAGGAAAACTCTTTGACGTGATCGCCGACTGCGCCGTAGTAAATTCGATTATCCGCGAACGCCGGAGCCGAGAACACGGAACCGGAGAGCGCGCCCGTTAATTCCTGGTAAATCTGACTGTTGTTGTTGGGATTAAATTTTCCCATGTTCGCGCGGTTGGCGATGTAGATATTCGAGTCTTTGCCAGCGCCGACTACGAGTTGATGTACACCTCCGTTGGAATCCTTGACATTCGGCACCACCATCGCCCCGCCCGACCCTAGATCTTCATCCGCATCAGACTCGCTCACTGTGT
>Ga0302278_10007054_pt1 | contig 10457 bp, 8 predicted proteins | sample III_Bog_N3_2_FD_194543 | JGI IMG/M metagenome (GOLD analysis project Ga0302278, IMG submission 194543) | Peat permafrost microbial communities from Stordalen Mire near Abisko, Sweden - III_Bog_N3_2 | ecosystem: Environmental > Terrestrial > Soil > Wetlands > Peat | place: Sweden: Abisko... | reverse complement strand
TTCAAGCCTCAGATCGGATTTGACCTCGGGAACTACCACATATAGATACTACTGTACTCAGGGAGCTACCCCACTAAAGAAATTCCGAGTTATGGGTGACGCAGGGATGTCGTATAAAACGCTATCCAAACACCCGCAAAAAAGACTAAAATTGCAGCCCAGTCCATAAAAGAGAGGTTTCGTAATCGTGTTCTCCAACCGGAAGTGGCAGCAATTTGCACTATTCCTAAACCTCGTTGGCACAGCAGTCCTGTTTTATTCATTTCAGGCCACCTCCTCCGACTTCAAGCTGGTAACCGACGTTTCTGAGTCTGCCATTGGGGGCGAGATCAAACAATACGCTCTCTGCGTGAATAACTATACCCTTCTTGAAACGGATAGTCACCGGAGCGTTTCGATCGGTCATCAAGGATGCCCAAATTGGCAATCCGCACGGCCAGCAGCTGTAGTCAATGTGGAACACCCTGCATTTATTGAAATTGGATTCATAACGCTCCTCTTAGGGTACCTGATCCAATACCTAGCTGTCCCCCAGCCTAAGACGGTGGCAGCTTTACGTTTGGAACTCAAAATGCTCAAGGCTAAAGAAAGAAATCTACCCAAGTGAGCAGTGTTGCATAGAACGAAATAATAATCTGCAAGTGGGGTAGCTGCCTTAGTACAGTGACCACCATGGGTTGTGGTGTAGACCGGACCGTTAACTCTTTGATCGGTCCGCCCGCATTTCGTCCTCGCAGGTCCGGCCTCTACCACTGTTTTTTGCGCTCAGAAGCCTCAGTGACGCGCCGAAAAACCGGTCGTAGGGCCGGGACCGTACCGAAATATGTGGCCGACTTGGGCGCCATGGAACCTTGCGAAGATGGTCTTTTTGTAAGCACTACCTGTAGGGTCTACTGTACTAAGGCAGCTACCCCACATACTGATATTGGGCGCCCCATCCATTCCGCGTTTTGTGCGGAATGGGTGGGAGAGCGTGACACTATTTGAGGGCCGGATCAATAGCGCGGCAAGGTGCGTATGCGGCCGGGCAGCCTGCGCACCCGGACAAGCGGTTCGCGCACTTCGCTATCCACCACCACCACTTTCTTCAATGCCGCCAGAGACAGTCCGATGGAAAGCACCAAAAAACCTTGTTCGGTTGGCTGCTCCAGAACGCCCTGCGTCAGGCAACTGAAGGTCACCGGGACCATCAGCCAGACCAGAGGGTCCAGCTCCCTGGCTCGTTGCAGACCTTTCACGAGCAAGGCAAGCGCCAGCACATAGCAGAAAAGCATGTATGCGGATCCAACCAGCGGTCCCATCTCGAAGAGAACGCGCGGGAATTCGTATTCCGGGGCCATAAAATACATCTTTCCAAGGATCAGCATCGCAATGGCATTGGCCCCAATTCCAATTCCTTGCCCGCTCCAGCCGCTCTCTTCCGTCACGTTGGAGAGCGCATCGACAACCGGCGAGAGTGTTCGTGAGATGATCGATCCCTCGCTACTTCCCTCCGCGCCGTTCGCTCCCTCGAAGCGGTCGTTCAAGGTCTTGCTCGATTCGGAGAATACCGGGAGAAACGAGACCAGGACAGCCACCAGAATCAGTGGAAGAATGATTTTGAGGGTGCGCGAAAACTGTGCGACCCCCAGCATGCTCGACACGCCAACACAGAGCAGCGTTGCGGCAAGCATGAAGATCATGGTGCGGCTTCCGGTTACCGGAATCGCCAGCACGATGGCTGCCGCGGATAACCAAAGCAACCATTTACGGTTTTTGGAAAACTCCTCGTTCACAAAACCGTAAAAGATGAAAGCTGCGGCAAGAGGAAGGAAGAACATCGGGCCGGCCACATAGCTGAACGTGCCCGCAGCTCGCACATGGTCGCCAACATAAATGATCTGCCCGCCTTTACCGCTTATCCCGGAAGCTGCGCCGGCATTCAACCAGGAATCTGGGGACGCACGGTACTGAAACACCTCCAGAATCACGGTTGGAATCACAAATAGCAGCATCCATTTGCCAAATTTGAGAACGTCATCCCGATCCAGGGATGCGCCGATGATGAACGCCACAGGAAAGGGCATTAAATACGAGCGCAGCCCATAGATCACAACGAACCACGGTGTCTGCGACACCACCATCTGAAAAACCGACAGCGACACCAGAACCACCGTCAACATAGCCACCGGTACGGTCCATTCCTGGGGCCAGCGGCGCGTTCGATAGCCCTCCCAGATGATCCAGAACGAGATTGGATCCCGGACCAGCAGCAGCGGCGCCGCCAGCGGATGCAAAATCCACTTGCGAAGCGCGCCCTCGATGAACAGCAGGATGAAGTAAGCCCAGATGAGCTTCTTCATCGTCGAAAGGTTCTTCCAGGTGCTGAGTAGATTTTTCTTGTACTCTACCGGCATGTAATTGCCCTCACTGCCGCGGCCAGCTCAGTCCTGTATTGCTCCCACGACTTGCCCCGCGCCGTTTGCTGCGCCTCGGCTGACATGCTGGCCAGCTGCGATCTGTCCCTGTCGAGCGTACGCAACCGTTCGGCAAGCGCCGGCGCGTCGCACACTGGAATCACGAATCCCTGCTGGCCATCTTTCACAAACTCCAGCGATCCGGAGTTCGGCGTCACAATCACAGGCAGGCCCGCAGCCAGTGCTTCCAGAACCACCAGCGCGCAGCCTTCCGACAGCGATGGATGAACCAGCACATCCGCATTCGCCATCAGCTCAAGGACCTTGGCGTGGGGCAGAGATTCATACCAGTGCCAGCGCTTGCAGGCTTCGTCCACTCGGACGTTGGCCGCGTCGCGCATACCAACCAGCGTCACATCCACCGGAAAGTCCAGTGACTCGATTGCATCGATCAGATAGCCGATACCCTTGCGCTGATGCAGGGCTCCAACAAAGATCACCCGCAACGGCTGGCCCGGCGCGCTGAAGCCCGTGGTGCGCTCGTGTACCGGTGGCGCTCCGTAATTGATGACCGTAATACGCTCGTCCGACACCACCCCGGTCAAAGTTCTCTTCACATGCGCGCTGGGCACAATTACATGATCGGCAAGCTCTAACTCTTCGTCCTTCCACTTCAAATGGCCTTCGGAATCGCGGAGAGTCTTGAGTAGATTGGCGTAGTCAGGGCTCCGCTTGGCTTCTTCGTTGAGCAGCTTGAGATTCCAGTACCAGTAACTGCTGGGCAGCTCGTAGATGGTGCGAATGCCCAACTTTTTGGCCGCCCGGAATGTCTCGAGCGCGCCACCTTCGTAGGCGTAGACAGCATCTACTTTCAACTTGCTCAGTCGGCGCGCCACTGCGCCATCGAATGCGCGGTAAACTCCGATCACGGAAAACGGCCGCTCGCCGGAACAAAGCAACTGGCTCAACCCCGCTGGCTTCGCGACCAGCCGTACCAGCTCCCGCCATGGTCTGCTTTGAATCTTCTGCGCCGGTACATTCTCAAAGGATCGCCGTTCCAGTTGAGCCGTTAGCCGGGAGGGAAGAATCCGCTTCCACGGCGATTGCCGGTTCCAGGCTACCGTGGTCCAGAATTCAGCCAGCATTCCATGCTCCTCAATGCCTCGCAGTGCATTGCGAACGTTCTGATTCCCGGTTGGGTGGGAGATGAGAACGGCTGGTTGATGCGTGTCTGTTTTCATCGATAGTTCTTTATCCTTGCCTTCAGGTTATGTGTGCCCGTAATGCAGCAAAACCACGCTGCATTAGCCTTCCGAGTATGCGCCGACCACCGTGTCCAGCCAGAGCGCATAGATAGGTGCGTGAACCTGCAACCTGTGCTTTCGATACCAGGCCCAGGCGGCCGCTGAGCATTTTTCCAGACCCGACTCCTGCGCCAGCCCGGCCGTCTTGGGACTGATCAGCTCCACGCCGTCCCGCAGGCCATCCTTTGTGCCGGAGAACGAATGCTGGATAACCGGAATTGCACCGTAAGCGCAAAACGCCGCGAAAACACCCGACTTTGCCAAACCAATCGATTCGTGCTGCACGAAACCAAACTTGCTCTCTGAAATTACTTTCGCCAGTTCCGCATTTTCCAGAACACCCAGCTTCCGAGTAGCAACCCCTCCTACCTCGACAGGGCATTCGCAGGCTCTGCCAATATCCACAATCTCCGTCACGCCAAGACGTTCCAGTAGTTTCGGAAGTGATCGCAGTTGCGCGTAAGCACGCTCCCGGATCGGCGGGAGACCAAACACACACAAGGCAGGTTTGCGCTGCTCAAACGGAACCAGAGTTTCCGCCTCGCCAATATTCGAAATCACAGGCAGCACATGAAGTGGAACCGCAGTGTGCTCTGCCAGATTCTTCCTCAGCCAGTTCGCATGGTGCTCGGTGTTGGTCAGCAGCAAATCGGCCTGCTCGCAGACCTTGAGAACTGCAACCTTCTGCCGATGGGAATACCAGAAAGCCGAACTCCACGGCATTCCCGTTGCGATGGTTTCATGCACCATCACAGCAATGCGGAACTTCCCGCTGGCACGCACCTGTTCCAGGGCATTAGCTAACAGCGTGGGAGCGCCATCGGATGAATATCCATAGCCGCTCAAATGCACCAGCAATGCGGCCTGCATACCGCCGCTCAGCCGCACCACAGATTCAAGAAGCTCAGAAGGGCTACAGTAGACAACCCTGTTAGCCAGTTCGCAGCGCTCATTCGAATTGAGAACTGCATAGCACGTCTCAACTCCGAATGAACGTTCCAGCTCTCCTGCCAGCGCGATGGCGTTGTCACTGACCCCGCACCGGACTGGCGTGAGCTTCGAGAGTACCTGTATCAACTGCCGCTTGGAAGGCTGCACGGTTCCATAGGATTCCTGTAGTTGATCCATCTGTATGCTGCCCCCGGTAGAGCTCTGTTCGCGTAGTGAAAGAGCTAGGTTGTCAAAGAGCACGCAGGGCAATGCGGCTGTGCCAAGAAGCAGCGCCGTGGTAGTAACCCGCAGCGCTGCCAGTTTGAGGGTGCGTTCGGTATCTGGAGAAGATAACAGTCCTTGACCAACATGCCCCGCACTCGTTCTCTACTGGTAAATGAATCGGTACATGACGAGCGAGGAAAGCATGCCAAGTGCCGAACTGATGGCCTGGGGCGCGATCTGGCCGAGGAAGCTGTGCGGCACGTACAGAATGTCGCCGTCCTTCACCGCCACATCGGGCTCCTTGCCCTGTTCTATCTTGCCCATCGGAAGGATGGTGGCAGCCCGGTGGCCGGTCTCATCCGTGCGGATCAGGATTACCTGCTTCAAATTCGACTCATGCCGATCAGGACTCGCCTGGGCTATGATCTTCAGCGCGGTCATCGGCTCGTGGCCTTCCAACACGAAGACACCGGGACGCCCAACGACACCGACCACATAGACAACTCCCGCCTTCGGAACTGTAACCGTGTCTCCTGGCAGCAGTTGCACCTGAGGGATGAGAGGATTGGCAAGAAACGGATCGTACTCAACTTTCACCGTATGGTCCGGGTCGCCGCGATGCGCGATCACAACCTCTCTCGAAGCCGTCTGCAGAACCCCGCCCGCAGCCGTGATCACATCGTTGAACATCCTCACCCCAAGCGCCGGATACGTACCCGGCGAGTGAACTTCACCGCTCACTACGATGCCTTGGGTAGCGTACTCGGTAATCTGCACCGTGGCGTGGGAGTTGGCCGGCTTCAGGATCTCCTGCTCCACATAACGCTTTTCAAATAACTCCGCCGCCTGCTCGGCCGTTTCGCCGGCCACGTGCACTTCGCCCATCAGTGGCAACCGCACATCGCCATTCTCGTTCACCCGGAAATGGCCCGAAAGATCCGCGTTGTCGTACATTTCCAAGTCGATCAGGTCGCCGGAAGCGATCCTGAGCGCGGGCGCGTTGAAGCTTGCCTGCTGTGCAAACGCGGCCACTGCCGCTGACACAGCCAAGACTCCGATAGCAGTAGCTTTTATCATTCCTCTCGCCATCGTTATTCTCCCTTCTCCTCATCCTCGTACCCGTACGCCTTGTCCGAGTAAGGAGAGCCGTAGCGGTAGCCATATCCGTAGCGATAGCCATACATGCCGTAGCGATAGGTATAGAAGTTCTCCAGCCGCATATCGACATCGTTGACCACCACACCCACCACCGGGGCATTCACACGCCACAGCAGATCGCGAGCCTTGATCAGCGCGCGCCTTCTGGTAATGCCTGCACGCGCCACCAGAATCACAGAGTCGGCCAGCGCGGCAATTGATTGCGTATCGGAGACGGCCAGCACCGGCGCGGTATCGATCACCACACGATCGAATTGCTCGCTCCATATATGCAGTTGCTCTTCCAGTCTGCTTGAAGAGAGCATCTCTGCCGGGTTCGGCGGACGAGGCCCGGTAGGCAGCATAAAGAGCGTGGGAAGCTCAGGAAACGGAACTGGCAGATCGTAGGGCTGGCCGGGATTGGCCAGAACCGTCGAAAGCCCAAATCCCTGATCGTCCACCCCGCACACACGGTCAAGGCAGCCGCGGCGAAGATCGGCATCGATCAGAAGAACACGCTCGCCCCGCTGTGCCAGCACAATCGCCGTATTGACCGCCGTGGTGGTCTTACCCTCGCCAGGAAACGCGCTGGTGACCACGATCAATCTGGGCGGCTTGTCGATCGACGACAGCAGCAGCGAACTGCGCAATCCTCGATACGCTTCCGTAGCCACCGACTTGGGGTTATTCAAGGAGGTAAGTTCCAGAAGATTCGGCGCAACCGATTCCTCCGCTTCACCCTCCCCTCGCACACGCTGCTTCGATTGGTCGTCGGCGATGTGGGGGATGGTGGCCAGCGATACCAGCGACGAAACGCTCTCCACCTCTTCCGAAGTCTGCAATCGATCGTCGATTGACTCAATGACGAATGCGAAGATTGCGCCGGCAAACAAGCCGCCCACCAATCCCAGCAGCATATTCAATGACTTCTTCGGAGCCACCGGAATCACCGGTATCTCCGCTCGCTGCACTACCGAGATGTTGGTCGCCGATAAGCCCGCCTTCACCGAAGCTTCCTTGAGCCGCATCTGAAGCGCATCGTAAAGATCGCGGTTCAGCTCTGCCTCGTGGCGCAGAATCGCATACTGGGCTGCGCTCTCGTTCAGCTTGTATGCCTCTGCCTTCTGTTGTTCCAGGCGGCCGCGCACCATCTGCTCGGCACGCAGCGAATTATCGTATTCCGTTTTTACCTGCCGCCGCGCCAGGGCCAGCTCCCGATCCAGATTCTCCTGCGCCTTTCTGATCTGCAGATCGAGATCCTGAATTTTGGGATTCCGATCGCCGTATTTGGTTGCCATTTCGGCCCGCTGCGTCTTCAAATCGTTCAGATTGATTCGCAGTGACGTCAGCGCCGGATTGTCTCCGTCGAGCGCCGCCATGTCGGAGTCCTGATGCTCGAAGCCCCGCAGGCGCGCTTCCTTCAAAATGCGCTCGGATTCGGTCGTGCCCAGCTCTCCGCTGATCTGCTCCAGATTCTGCATGGTCAGGTTCGAGGTCTCGTCGGTGCCAACGATATTGTGCTGCTTCTCGAAATCGATCAGCTTGTATTGCGAGTCCTCGGCTTCTTTGCGAAGATCGCCAAGCTGCTTCTGCAGCCAGCCCGACACGTGCATCGTGCGGTCGAACTTCGACTTCAGATCGTCCTCGATATACGTATCCACGATCTGATTGACGATCTCGGTATTCAACCGCGGGTCAGTCCCTTGACGATGGACCTCGATCAGCTGCGTGTCCGGAACCAGGGTCACCGCCAATCCCGCGCGAATATAACCGATGGCCGCATGACGCTCCGCAGGAGTCAGATCCTCTTCACGAACTTCTACCCCGGTTGCTTCCTTGCGGCTGGCTCGGAGCTTGCTGAACACATTCAGCGCCCGCGCCGTGTCCAGCATCACCTCGTCGCCCTTCAAAATCACAATCTCGGTCTTCAGAGATGAGTCCGCACCACCGCCTGTAGCCTCTTCCACCAACCCCTGAAGTCCCAAGGTGTTTCCGCTGTCCGGCTTGATCTCCACCTGCGAGGCGCTTTCGTAGATAGGCTTGGTCCGGTATGAGTAGATCGTCGCGGCGGCAAAGGTAATCACCGTCACCGCAACAATCGTAAAGCGCTGCTTCATCAGCACACGCCACACGTCCATCAGCGACATCTGGTCACTCGATGCAATCAGGGCTGGATGGCGATTTTCTGTTTGAGCTGTCTGAGGCCCGGGTTGAGATTCAAGGGACATCTGCACTCCTGAATGAAAGACCTAACTGGCTGACCTGCGGTTGCCCGCCTGCCGGCACGTTTCTGTTTCATGACGCCCTTGACTGCTGACGCCGATTCGACCTTCACTGCAAACCGAAGATCGCTTGCCATCCACATTGCTTGCCGGGGTTACATCGCTTCCGCTCCGCTCGAAACTTCCTCGGACGGACCGAAGAGGAACAGCCGGTTGATCACTGCCGCCGTGCGATTCATCGCATAGCGCCGTTGAAACGCCGCCCGCGCTCCGCCCGCCAGTTCGGCACGTCCTGCTGTACCCATTGCATTCCAGCCAGCAATCAGGCGTTCAATCCCCTCCAGCGTGTCATCGTCCACCAGACCCACTTGGTCGGCTTCGATATCAGGCCAGATGTTCACTTGGTTGGTGATCAAAACTGGTCGGCCCATCGAGAGGCTCTCGACTACTGCGATCCCAAAGTTCTCCTGGTGCGACGGAAGCACAAACGCGTCACTCGCGCGCAGCGCGCCCCATTTCACTGCCCCGCCAATCAGTCCCGGCCAATGCACCCGGCTTCCGATGCCCCGCTGCTTGGCCCTCTGCTGAAGCTTCAACTGCCAGCCAGCCTGGTCCGGGCCGGCAATCACCAGATCGAGATCGGGAGCCTTGTCCGCCTGCCGCGCTAATGCCTCGATCAAAAGATCGCAGCCCTTCTTCTCGTGAATCCTGCCCAAAAACAGCAGATACCGCCGCCCGCGCAACTGCGGCAACTTCTCGTAGAACTGTTCCACCTGGCTGGCGGCTTCTTCCTCGCTAACCTCCGGATCGGTAATTCCGTAGGGAACCACAACACTGTTCCAGCCGTTCGGACGGAAGCTTTCCCGTGCCAGCTTGCGCTCTTCGTCGGTGGTAAAGAAGACCGCCATCGCATCGCGCAGAACCGCATACTGGATCGGCCAGTACAACATCTTCTTCAAGTGCTTCAGCGGATACTTGCGGTTGAACCAGGGGTCCAGCGCCCCATGCACGAAAACCCCGTATGGCTTGCCGATGCGACGCGCGTTCATCCACAACGCCACTCCAGGAAACGTCCAGATCCCGTTCATCACCATGCCGTCAAAACGATGAGCGTTGTCTCGCAGCCAACGCCACAGCCGGGGAGAAAATGCAAACCTGCCCAGATACGATTGATTGAGTGCATGAACAGGGCAAGGTATGTTCTTCAAGTACGGCGCATCCGGTGCATCCAGACACACAACCTCAATCTGCGCCCCAACCTCGATATACGCCTTTGTCAGCTGCCGCACTGCCTCCGGCGGTCCGCCGTTGGCTGGCGAAAAACTATCGATGATATGCAGAATCAACATGGGTCTTCCAAGCGTGTCGGCCAATTGCTTCTCCCCGCGCGATCCGCGGCTATCCAGCTTTGCAGCATCGATAATCGCCGCAGAAACACTATCCTGCCTGCTCAATACCCAACACGCAGCTAGCGGCCAGGGCATTGAACAAGACCTCCGGGCCAGAACCATCGCGCAGAAACAGCCTCTGCAACGAACGGTGGCTGACGACAATGGAAACCTGCGCCAACACTAGCGCCTTGGCATTGCCGCAACGCAATTCGCCGCGGCTCACCCACGGCTCAAGGTACCGGGCTACCACTTCCACCAACTCGCTCAAATGCCGGCGCAGCAACGGCTCAATATCTTCACCTAGCTCCAGCGCGCTGAACTGCATCAAACGCAGCAAATCGGCATTGTGCGTAAGGCTAGAGGCAATCAGCTCGAAGGCCCGCACCATCACCATCCTGGCGTCCGTTGCTTCCGCCAGCCGCGCCAGCAGATCGCCGCGCAGCTTCACCTGCTGCAGCTCGCTGTCGAGCACCGCCACGTACAAATCGCGCTTGCGCGGATAATGGCGGTAAATCGTTACCTCGTTCACTCCGGCGCCGGCCGCTATATCGCGCGTGCTCACGCCGTTATACCCATTGCGGGCAAACAGCGTTGCCGCGCTGGCCAGTATTTGAGCCTCGGTGCTGCCTTTTACAAGCCTGGGTGTTTTTGACATCGTTGCTTTTCAACCATCCCGATCCAAACCGCTGCCCTGACGCAAAAGCATCTCCCGAGCCCGGTTTCTTCCGATTGCAAATCCGCGAAACCCCAGACATCTACACCGCTGCCAGTCTCAATAGATCCGGCCTCAAATCGAGGCGCCGTACCCCATCCATTTCGCACGCTTTATCGCGAAAATGAATATCAAGTTAG
>Ga0302278_10007050_pt1 | contig 10460 bp, 9 predicted proteins | sample III_Bog_N3_2_FD_194543 | JGI IMG/M metagenome (GOLD analysis project Ga0302278, IMG submission 194543) | Peat permafrost microbial communities from Stordalen Mire near Abisko, Sweden - III_Bog_N3_2 | ecosystem: Environmental > Terrestrial > Soil > Wetlands > Peat | place: Sweden: Abisko... | reverse complement strand
AGCATATTGTCGAAATCACGCTCAACGCCGCGCGCCTTGTGGGCCGCCCCATTTCTTTCGCCATGGTCATCATCATCCTGGCCTTTGTTCCGGTCTTCGCACTCACTGGAATGGAAGGCAAGATGTTTCATCCGCTGGCCTTTACCAAGACGTTCGCCATGGTGGGCTCAACCATTCTCGCCATCACGCTTGTGCCGGTGCTGTGCAGCTTTCTTATTCGCGGCAAGCTTCACCGCGAGGACGAGAACCCTATCATGCGCTTTCTGCGCGCCCTCTACCTGCCCGTGCTGACATGGGCACTGCGGCATCGCGCCATCACCCTCGGTATTGCACTGGTCTTCTTTTGTGCCGCAATTTACACTGCCACGACCATAGGGTCGGAGTTTATGCCCCCGCTCAACGAAGAGACGGCGGTCTTTATGCCAATCACCGACCCGCGCATTTCTCTGACGCGGGCAACTGAGATTTTGCGCCAGCAGGATGCCATCATTGCCGCAGACCCTGCCGTTGCAATGGTCGTGGGCAAGGTGGGACGCGCGGAGACATCTACAGATCCCGCGCCAGTGAACATGAGCGAGACCACCATCACCTTCAAGCCGGTTTCGCAATGGCCCAAGGGACTTACCAAGGACGCCATCCTCGCGCGTCTTGATGAGAAGCTGCAGATTCCAGGCGTCACGAATATCTGGACGCAGCCCATTCGCAATCGCATCGACATGTTGTCCACCGGCATTCGCACGCAGGTGGGCATCAAGGTGTTCGGACCGGATCTCAACGTGATTGAGCAAAAGTCAGAAGAAATCAAGGAAGTTGTTCGCAAGATTCCCGGAGCGGTCGACCTCTATGCCGAACGAACCACCGGTTCACCTTACCTGGAGATGACTGTCGATCGCGCCGCGGCTGACCGCTATGGGCTTAACGTTGCAGATGTCGAAGATGTGATTGAAACCGCAATCGGCGGAAAGAATCTGACAACAACCATCGAAGGCCGGCAGCGCTTCCCGGTGCGCGTCCGATACGCGCGCGACTTTCGCGAGAATCCTCAGCAACTGGGTGAAGTCCTCGTCACAAGCAGCAACGGCGCACAGGTTCCGCTGGACAAAGTGGTGACACTCAAGACTACGATGGGCCCTTCCATGATCTCCAGCGAAAACGGCCTGCTGCGCGGAGCAGTGCTGCTGAACGTGCGCGGCCGCGACGTTGGCGGCTTTGTCGAGGAGGCTCAGCGGGCAGTCGCGTCCCAGGTAAAAATGCCGCAGGGCTACTACGTTGAGTGGAGCGGCCAGTATGAAAACCAGATCAGCGCGCGGAAGCGTTTGGAACTCGTGATTCCGCTCGTTCTTCTTGTGATCTTTGTCCTGCTCTATCGCACGTACGGTTCTCTCAAAGAGGCTGCGCATGTCCTTCTGGCCGTGCCCTTCGCGCTCACCGGTGGAATCTTCCTGGTCAAAGCAATGGGCCTTAACTTCTCCGTTGCCGTCTGGGTCGGCTTTATCGCGCTGTTTGGAACCGCCGTGCAGACTGGCGTGGTGATGGTTATTTATCTTGAGGAGGCAGTGGCCCGCCGCACCGCCCTTGAGGGTCGCCTTACAAAGCCAGGTTTACATGCCGCAGTGATTGAGGGAGCCTTGTTGCGCCTCCGCCCCAAGGTGATGACCGTGGCGACCGTTGTTGCCGGGCTGCTGCCTCTGGTCAACACGTACTGGAGCCGAGTTCATGAAGCCGCTTGCGGCACCGGTCCTGGGAGGAATGGTCAGTTCGCTGCTCCACGTGCTCATTGTTACGCCGGTCATCTTTACCTGGCTGCGCGAACGAGAACTCGCGAAGTGAAGGGACGGTTCATTTTCACCCGAAGGGATAACCACGACTCTTGATATCGAGAGAACACGATCAGCGCATCATCGCCAGAGCCGAGTTGAGGCGGATCGGCTTGTGGTGGAATTTGAGAGCAGCGGGCTGATGCGGCAGATCCCTTGTGCGCGGCATGGGTTGTAGGTGGCGGTGCTGGAGCGGTATCGCAGCCACTGCGCATTGGAATTGGTGAGTGCGGTTTGCACTCCGAGGGAATGAGAAGCGAGCGAGAGGGCTGGTTGCGTCGACCATACCCCACGATGGATGGTCAATCACCTTTCACTTGCCTTTCATCTTTGCCGCCGCAGGGTCGTGTTACCGTTCTCTCGTCTTCAGCACTCCCCAAGACAAGACGCGGAGGAATCCTATGGCAGTCAATGCGAAATCGACCCGCAAAATTGAGCCAACCCCGGCAAATGCAGGGCGCGCGAACCGTTCCGGAATCGCCCTGGCCGGGTTAGCGGCAGCAGCGGGTCTCACCCTTCTGCTGGCAACCGGTTGCAGCCTTTCAGAGGAAGGAAAGGCGGACACCACCAAGCCAGCCGCTACAACCCAGGTTCAGAGCTTTGGGGGGGTGGGCAGCACATTTGTTGACCCGCTGTTTACCTATTGGTCCAGCGACTACGCAAAGGGTCACCAGGTTCAGATCAACTACCGGGCCATTGGAAGCGGTGCCGGCATGAGCGAGCTGAAAAGAGGAAATCCAACTTTTGCCGTTACGGACGCACCGCTCGACGACACGCAGCTTAAAGATTATCCGCAGCTTCTGCAGGTTCCCATCACGGCTGGGCCCGTGTGCGTGACGTACAACATTCCAGGCGTGACAACAGCGCTGCGGCTGAGTAGCAAGACTCTTGCCGGCATCTTCGCGGGAGACATCATCAGCTGGCAGGATTCTGCGATTGCGTCAGAGAATCCCGGTGTAAAACTGCCGCACGCCGCAATCATCGTGGTCCATCGCACGGATGGGAGCGGAACAAACTTCATCTTTACCAGCTACCTGAGCAGCGTAAGTCCGGATTGGTCAAAGAAGATCGGTCACGGAGTTTCAGTAAAGTGGCCGGCCGGCATCGGCGCGGAGGGCAGCGGGAATGTACTGAACCTGGTGAGGAACAACCCAGGGACGATCACCTATCTTGAACTGAACTTTGCGAAAAGAGCAGGGCTTCCGGTAGCGCTGATCCAGAACAAGGCCGGTGAGTATGTGACGCCTAGCCCGAAGAGCGCCGAGCTGGCGGTAAGCGCCTTCAGCGACACGCTCGAAAAGGACCTGCGGGCTCCCATTGTGGACCCACCCGCATCCGCAAAGGGCGCTTATCCAATCTCCGGCATGTCCTACGTGCTGGTGCCAGTGGACGATAGCGTCGTTGGAAACCGCAAGGCATTCAAGGATTTCCTTGAATACACGATCAGCGCCGGACAGGAGGCGTCGGAAGAGCTTTCGTATGCAAAGTTGCCCATCGCAATCCAACAGCGGGGCGATGCGCTGCTGAATGAAATGACGGACAACGGCAAACCCATTCAGTAAATGAGCCTATTCGAGAGGTGGGATCAGCAGGGGACCGCACGGTCCCCTGCTTTTTTGTTTGAAGGGGAGAAGCTACCGCAGGCTTTGGCGAATGATGCGTCCTTGAGAAACGCTCTTCCAGAAGAGGAGCGTTACCAGTTGAGCGCTTGCCGCCGGCTCGGGTTGGAGGCTGGTTCAGTCTGCTGCGGTTCGTCAGGAGGCGTGGGTTCAACGGATTGCGCTGCCGCCGATGGAGGCATTTGCTCGGCAATAGCCCCTTTTCGCGCAATGCGCAGAGCGGTTGCAAGTTGTTCAAGATCAGCGCCGGAGGCAGACTGCACGGGGACGATGCGCGCGACTGGAACCCCATTTTTTTCAAGAAGAAAGGAGGTTCCTTGATAGTGCGCCCGATTGATACAATCGGCGAAATTGCGGGCCGCCTGGGTGACGCTGATGACCAGCTCTCTCATAAAATCAGATTAGCAGATTCTAGGGAATCGGCGGTGCGAAGGCCTGGATTTTTGAATTTGCTACTCGCCTGCAAGCTGGTCAAGCAGGGCATCGAAGTCTTCCAGCCGCGCGTACTCGATGATGACCTTGCCCCGGCCGCGATGGTCCTCAATGCTGACCTTTAGTCCCAAAGCCCGCTGCAGACGCTCTTGAACATCGCGAATGTTGGGATCGATCGGAGGGACCGGCTTGGGCTCCTTTTTGATGGCGCGCTCGGGGTGCAGAAGACCCTGGACATAGTTTTCAGTCTGGCGAACAGAAAGCGAAGATGCGCCGACGTGCTGCGCTGCCTTCTCCATCTCCTCGGCGTGCTCAAAGGCCAGCAAGGCGCGGGCATGTCCGAAGCTCAGCTCGCCGGACTCGACGCGCGTTTGGACTGAGACAGGCAGCCGCAGAAGGCGCAGGAAGTTGGCAACGGTTGCGCGGTCTTTGCCTGTGCGGACGGCCATCTGTTCCTGCGTCATGTGGAACTGGCGGGAGAGGCGATCGAAGGCGCGGGCCTGGTCCATGGGGTTGAGGTCAGAGCGCTGCAGATTTTCGACGATGGTGATCTCCATCGCCTGCTCGTCGGAGACCTGGCGCAGGATCGCCGGGATGGTCGGTTTGCCCGCGGCCTGCGAGGCGCGCCAGCGGCGCTCACCGGCGATGAGCTGGAAGCGGCCGTTGGCGAGAGGGCGCACCAGGATCGGCTGCACGACTCCGTTTGCGGTAATGGAAGCGGCCAGCTCAGCCAGTTCGGCCTCGTTGATTTTGGAGCGGGTCTGGAAGGGATTGGGATCGATCTGGCCGATGGGGATTTCGCGGGGGCGGCCGCCTTCTGGCTCTGCCGGCGTGGTCCCAGGTGCGGACGATGGAGATGGCGCGGGCGTGCGCGGGAGGAGCGAGTCGAGCCCTTTGCCAAGGGCGCGGCGCTTTGGGTCTGTTGCAGTGATATTCATTCTTTAATCCTTCTTTTCCAGCTTGGACTACCGTGCTTCAAATACGAGAGAACCGAACCAGGATTGGGTGAAGACTCCAAACAGGCCGATGGAATCGCGATCAGGAATAGGGCCAAAAGGCGGTCTTGGCTCCGGGCCTAGCCGTCGAGCCGACAGCCTTTCGCTCCAGACTGCGCGGGCTTTCCATCTGGTTTCTGGCAAGGAACTCACCGGTCAGCTCAAAATATGCTTCCGTGCCGCGTGAGCGGGGGTCGTACAGGGCGACGGGCTTGCCATGGCTTGGCGCTTCAGCCAGGCGGACGTTGCGCGGAATCACGGTGCGGAAGAGGCGGTCCTTGAAGTACTCGCGCAGGGTCTCCGTGACTTGCTGGGCAAGGTTTGTGCGGTCGTCGTACATGGTGAGCAGGACACCCTCAATGTTCACCGTCGGATTGAAGGCGGCGCGGACGCGTTCGAGAGTTGAGATCAGTTCAGAAACACCCTCAAGAGCGAAGTACTCGGCCTGCATGGGAACGATCAAAGACTCAGCCGCACAGAGGACGTTGAGGGTGAGCAGATCGAGCGCGGGCGGGCAGTCGAGGACAATGAGGTCGTAGTTCGCCTTCTCCGGCTCGAGGGCGCGGCGCAACCGGAGAGCCCGGTCATCGGCGGCGGCAAGCTCAATGTTTGCGCCAGTAAGATTCTTGGAGCCCGGCAGCAGCTGGAGAGTATCGATATCTGTGGGCAGGATTACCTGGTTGGCAGGCTGATCGCCGACGATGACGTCGTAGATGGAGTGGCGGTTGTCGTCCCTCTGGAACCCGATACCTGAGGTTGCGTTTGCCTGGGGGTCGCAGTCGACGAGAAGGGTCTTCATGCCCTCCAATGCGAGACACGCCGAGAGATTGATTGCGGTGGTGGTTTTGCCAACTCCGCCCTTTTGATTGACGATGCCGAGTATCTTGCCCATGGCTTTTAAGAGTAAAAGGGAAGGCCTACACGGGATAGGCAATTGACTTGTGGAGAAATCGGCCAAGCTGTGGAAAGCGTCTGGCGGGCGAGGCTCTGACCAACAGGCAAGCATATGAAGGGCAACGGGTTCGCGTGTCGGACAGATGGAAGGGTAAGCGGGGGTCAAAAACGGCGGAACGGTGGAAAACTAATGGGATTTTGGGGGCGGAGAGGTCTTTGTCGGGGGGCAATTCCGTTTCGGGATTGTATCGTTTTGGGCAGAATTGGTGTGTTCCACGTGGAACAATGCTCCCGCCAAGCCGCGCGAGTGAGGCAATGTTCCACGTGGAACATTGACCTTGATGCAGTCCTGCCTTCCTAAGTGTTCCACGTGGAACATGCACTCTCCATAGTTATTGGCCTCCGCTCTTTTGACCCTCCCCACTGGAACTCTTTTCTATGCCACTTCGTACCACCCAAGAGGCTCAAAATGCAGCAAGAATTCTGCTGGCCATGGGTTCAAGAGCAGGTGGCCCACTCAATCGATATCTGGAACCGAAGCGCCGCTCCTTCGCTCCACACCAGCCGCAGCTACTCCCAAAGAGAACAGCAGCAGCGTGAGAGGGCCTTTCATAAAAAGCTCGCCACCGCAGAAAGTCAAATAAAAAAGCATTACCGGTCCTGCGCCGTGACAACTGATGCCTGGAACCGACTGGCTCCTGTGTTTACCTGCTTCGCCGAAACAGCACTGGACCTCGAACCTGAGGCTGTCCGCCTTGTCAACGACAGTTTTCTGCCAGCAGCGAGAAAATTTGCTTCTCTGGCCAAGCAATTCGACGCAAGCCTTGGCGTGGCCGAGATTGTCCAAGCCTGCCGCAGCGCCTGGACAGCCTGCGGCCTGCAAATCATGCTGGGCGACCGCATGGAAGTCTCCGCGGCAATCCTGGCCTACAGCCTCCTCTATCCCTATAGCGACAACTACATCGACCGCTTCGACGTGTCACTCCAGGCAAAACGCCGCTTCAGCCAGCGCTTCAAGGATCGGTTGTGTGGTCGTAAACCGCCTTGTCTTAACCACCGCGAAGCCGCGATCTGGACCTTGGTCGAAATAATCGAAGGGCAATTCCCGCGCCAGCACTATCCCCAGGTTTACGACTGTTTGCTCGCAATTCATCGGGCGCAGGAAGAGAGCATGGCGCAATTGGATCTATCCGGCGGATGCACTGACATAGAAGTCCATCGTATTACCGCTGCAAAGGGTGGGACATCCGTATTGACTGACGCTTGCCTGGCTCATGGCTCCCTCAACGAGGAGGAAAGCAGCTTCGCTTTCCTTTGGGGCGTCCTGCTCCAATTGGGCGACGACCTCCAAGACGTGAGAGAAGATTGGCAGAACGGGTCCGCCACTGTCTTCACCCGCGCCCTGGCGTCGGGCACGCCGCTGGATGCGCCTGTGGCCCAATTGCTCAACTTCAGCCACAAAGTTGGAGCCGAAATGGAGATGCTGCCCAACGCCTCTCCTGTCCTGCAAAACCTGATGAAGAGAAGCTGGCAATCGCTTATCACCTGCGCAGTGGCGGAGTCGCACAAACTCTTCACGCCGGCCTTTCTCCGCAAGGTGGAAACTAGCTCTCCATTCCGTTTCAACTTCCTCCGCGAACATCGCGCAAGACTCGCGCGACAGCAATATCTTTGGCCTACTCTAATCGAATACGCAGAAGCACCGGAGCTTGCGGCGTCGATTCCTTGCACAGCCCAACCGTTCCTTGGGCCTTCTCAGCAGACCGAAATCCCGCTCGGAACACTGCCGCCGCTCACGATGTAGACTTGTGCCGATCTCGTAAGGAGGCATGATGGATACACCAAACGCATTTATTGGTAAAGCAGTTGCGCCGACAGAAGAAGAACTACGAGCCGTTCTGGGCGCGACAGCCGAGCTCTGGGCGCAATTGATCGAATGGTTCGCTGGGCAGGGAGTTGCAGACACAGAGTGGCATTCCTACTCAGTTAAGGCTGGCTGGGCGCTGCGAATGAAGCTCAAGAAGAGAACGATTGTCTATCTTGGTCCATGCGGAGGCTGCTTTCGGGTCGCTTTCATCCTAGGCGATAGAGCGGTTGCCGCGGCGAGGCAAAGCGATCTCTCCAAAGCCACGCTCAAGCTATTGGATGAAGCGCCGCATTACGCTGAAGGGACCGGAGTGCGGTTGATCGTGAAAGCCCAAAAGGACCTTGCAGCGATCAAGAAGCTGGCCCTGATCAAGCTGGCAAATTGATCTCATTTTGCCCAAGCGCGAGCACGCGGCTTTCGCCCCCCAAGCTGGGATGGCTGTCGGCCCAGGCGAAGGTCTCTCCAGCAGCAACCTGCAGGGCGTCCAGTTCAGTCGTGGTGGTCATCAGTGCGAGCCAGCCGCCGGGAGCAACCAAAGTGGCTGCCATGCTGACAGCTTCGGCCATCTTGTCTACGGCGCGAAGCGTTACACAATCGAAGCACTCATGAAGCGTCTCCGCCCGCCCCGCGTGAACCCGTGAATTAAGGCCCAGGATACGAACGGCTTCCTGCAGAAACGCGGCTTTCTTGCCTTGCGACTCTGCCAGGGTCACCAAAATCTCAGGGCGGCACAGGGCGATGGGAATGCCCGGAAAGCCTCCGCCTGAACCGAAGTCAAGCAGGCTAGCAATACCGCTGGGCAACGCACGGGCGCAGGCGATGGACTCGACAAAATGCCGCGCAAGTATCCCTTCTTCCGATCGAACGGACGTGAGATTGATGTGCGTATTCCAGCGAACAAACAGCGAAAGATAGTTTTCAAATTGCACTGACTGGGATTCACTTAGCGGATCAAGAGCTGCCTCGGCCAGAAGGGCATTCAGCCGAAGAGTCTGGAGCGAACCGGGAACCGTCATTGTCCGGCGACCCGACCCGAGCACTGCCCAGAAACGCCGGGCGTCGACCACTCAGCAGCGGCGCGGACAAACTCAGCGAAGAGGTCGCGGGAGAGCTCGCTTTGTGTGTAGGTGCGTTCCGGGTGCCACTGGACCGCGACCACGAAATGGTCCTCGGCATCAAGCTCGACCGCCTCGATCACGCCATCTACGGGGGACACTGCTGCGACCAGCAACTTGTCACCTGGAACACGAACCGCCTGATGGTGGCTTGAGTTCACCTCCACTTGAAGCCCCGCGCCGGCGGGCAGCAGTTGGCTCAGCCTGGACCCCGCGGCAATTAAGACAGGATGGGCGTTGACCACCTCGCGGCCTGGGCGGTGATTAACCTGAGTCTTCAGATCCTGGATGAGGGCGCCATTCCTCCACACATTGAGCGACTGAGTGCCATGGCAGATGGCGAGGATCGGCTTGCGAAGATTGAAGGCGTCCTGCAGCAGCAGCTCGTCGACGGCAGTGCGCGCCGCATCGGCAGGGCCGCACTCCGGCTGTCGCGCTTCGCCGTAGCGCTCCGGCTCAACATCGAAACCGCTGCCCGGCAACAGCACTCCCTGCACTCCGGCCAGCAATTTGGCTACGCGCTCCTGCGGCTCGCTCAAAGAAAACACCAAGGGCGTTGCCCCGGCAGCTTCCAACGCGGCCAGGTACGGAGGAAGAGAACGCTCGTTGTACGCCTTATCAGCAGCCGTGGGTTCGGGGATGGCAATCGTCACAGTCATTCCAACTCCAATGTGAGACCCAGAGCGGCGCGTCAATCCACCAGCATTCCTTTGCGCTCTGGGACTTCACCCTCCTGAACAGATTCGCACGTTGTATCGCCGGCATCCAACAGCAGCTTTTGAATGGCGGCACGAAGCCGGGCCGTCAACTCCTCGGTCTGCCGCACCGTCATGCCCTTGGTATCTATAGGCTCACCGGCGCTCAACGTGACAACCCCGGGATAGAAATGACGCGTATGCATCGGCAACAGATCGTAGACGCCGCTCAGAGCGATGGGCATGAGCGGCACCTGGGCGCGGATGGCAAGGTATGCTGCGCCGGAGAGAAACGGCTTGAGCTCTCCGTCGACCGTGCGGCCGCCTTCAGGAAAGACAAACAACGGCATGCCCGCCCGCAGAGCCTTGACGCCGACCCCAAGGCTAGAAACCGTGGCTTGCGGATTGGCGGTGTCGATGGGAATCTGGCCCGACCTTTGCAGGTACCAGCCGATGAACGCAATCGGCCACAGCTCCTTCTTTGCCAGAATGCGGAACTGGCAGGGAATTGAGGCAAAGATCACCGGCGTGTCCATGTACGAGGTGTGATTGGAGGCGTACACGGCCACCGAGCAGCGGCGCAGATTCTCAATACCGCGAACCCGGAGCGAACTCCCCGAACCCGACACCAGCGCTCGCGCCCAGAACCGCGCAATCTTATGCTGCAGCCTGCCCTGCTTATCGGCAAACGATACAAGCAGAGACAGCGATCCGCAGACCACTGTAATCACGGTGAGCAGTGGAATCTGCAGAGCATTGGTGCGCCAACGATGAAACCGTGGCATCGGATTGGGCCGGGAACTCATCGGCTGCCCCCGGGCGGATTCAACAGCAATGAGCGGGCTTCGCCCACCAGGTAAACCGACCCTGAAACTACAACGACACCATTTCCGCTCGCGCGCACATGCTTCTCCGCCAGCTCCAATGCAGCGGGTACCGACTCGGCCGCCATCGCCTGCGTTCCAGTCGCTTTGGCGGCCGCCAGCAGGTCGTTGACGGGCGCCGCGCGCGCCGTGTGCATGGGAG
>Ga0302278_10007049_pt1 | contig 10460 bp, 8 predicted proteins | sample III_Bog_N3_2_FD_194543 | JGI IMG/M metagenome (GOLD analysis project Ga0302278, IMG submission 194543) | Peat permafrost microbial communities from Stordalen Mire near Abisko, Sweden - III_Bog_N3_2 | ecosystem: Environmental > Terrestrial > Soil > Wetlands > Peat | place: Sweden: Abisko... | reverse complement strand
GCTTCACGCTGATTCCCGAAGGACAGGGAGACGCGCAGTTTCGCGTACAAATTCCCAGTTGGCGATTGGATGTGGAACGCGAGATCGACCTGATCGAAGAAATCGCGCGGGTGCATGGCTACGACAAGTTCGAGAATACCTTGCCGGCCTTCAGCGGCGCGGTAGTCGAACCGCCGCATGCGGCCATAGACACCGCTTTGCGCGGGCGGGCGCTCGCTTTGGGTTACAACGAGACCGTGTCACTAACATTTATTTCTCATGCCGACGCGGAACAGTTTGCGGCTGGTTCGGCGGGCGCTTCGGTGCTTGAATTGGAAAATCCGTTGAGCGAAGAAGCATCGGTGATGCGGACATCGATGGCTCCGGCCATGCTCGATATGCTGGCCTGGAATCTGAATCGCGAGTCGGAAAACGTCCGGCTGTTCGAGATGGGACGTGTTTACGAAATGCGAGGTGGAGAGCGGGTTGAGCCGGCACGCGCCTGCCTGGGTGCGACGCTGGCTGCGGTGAAGAGTGCGCTGCCTATGGGCGGAGTGTTGGATGTCAGCAAGGACGAACATGCCACTGCGGCGGAAGCGTTTCGTTCCTTCAAGGGCGATGTGGAGAATTTGCTGGCGCCGTTTGCTTACCGTGAGTTGAGTTTCGATCGACGGACGGCGGAATATTTTCATCCCGGACGATCGGCGCGCGCTTTGATGGACGGTTCGCCGGTCGCGCAGTTCGGGCAGATCGCCGAAAGCGTGAAAGCAGAGCGCAAGTTGCGGCAGGATATTTTTCTTGCCGAGATCGATCTGGAGCGGTTGCACGCAGTGGGATTGCGCCCGGCGAGGTTCTCGCCATTAGGAAAGTATCCGGCGGTGGACCGAGACTTTTCCTTTGTGTTTGAGGATGCGGTGGAATTTGAGGCAATGTGGCGGGCGGTAATGGTTTTGGGCATTCCTGAGTTGCGTGCATTTAAGCCTGTCGAGATTTTTCGTGGCGACGCGATTGGGGCGGGGAAGTACTCAATCCTGCTACGGGCGCGGCTGCAGTCGGATGACGCGACGTTGCGCGATGAGCAGATTGCGCAGTGGTCCGCGCAGATTGTCGCGGCGCTGCAGGATTTGGGCGGAGTGCAGCGAGCGTAAAGGGCGCTTCTCGTGGTGCGCGTGGGTGAGGGGTCCTTCGACTTCGTATTTCCTAACGCTTCGCGTTAGCAAATACTCCGCTCAGGATGACAGATCACGGTAGACTTCCTGTGCTAATCTGCCACCTATGGCGGACGTAATTTCTCTCACCAACCAAAAGAAACAATTCCTCAGCGACAAGGTTTCGCAGTTTACCGAGTCGGTGATCCGCGAGATGACCCGGCAGGCGATGCTCTATGGGGCGGTAAATCTGGCGCAGGGCTTTCCGGATTTTGCGGCTCCGGCGGAGATCAAGCAGGCGGCCCGGGCGGCAATCGACAGCGATGTAAATCAGTATGCGATTACCTGGGGCGCGAAGAATTTGCGCAATGCGATTGCGCGGCAGATGGGTGTTTGGCAGGGAATTGCGGTCGATCCGGAAAAAGAAGTCACCGTCTGCTGTGGATCGACCGAGGCAATGATCTCGACCTTGCTGGCGGTGTGTAACGCGGGCGATGAAGTCGTGATCTTCGAACCGTTTTATGAAAACTACGGGCCAGATTCGGTATTGAGCGGGGCGCGGCCGCGTTTTGTGAAACTGCGTCCACCGGCAAACGACAGAGGCGAGTGGACCTTCGACGAACAAGAATTGCGGGCCGCATTCGACCGGCACACGAAGGCAATTATTCTCAACACACCGAACAATCCTACCGGCAAGGTTTTCACGCGCGCGGAACTGGAATTGATTCGCGACCTATGCGTGGAGTTCGATGTGCTCGCGATTACCGACGAGATTTACGAGCATATTCTGTTTGACGGGACCGAACATATCTCGATGGCGTCGCTCGATGGAATGCGCGAGCGAACGGTAACGATCAACGGAATGTCGAAGACATACAGCGTGACGGGATGGCGCGTGGGATGGGCGGTTGCGCCGGAGAAAATTACGAATGCGATCCGCAAGGTGCACGATTTTTTGACGGTGGGCGCGCCGGCGCCATTGCAGGAAGCGGGCGCTGCGGCGTTGAGTTTACCGGCGGTATATTATGCGAAGCTCGCGGAGGGGTATCGGGCGCGGCGCGATCATTTGATCCCCGCGCTGGAAGGCGCGGGGTTTAAGTGCTTTCGTCCGCGCGGCGCTTACTACGTGATGACGGATATTTCTACGTTTGGATTCGACGACGATGTTTCGTTCACGAAATATTTAGTGAAGGACGTCGGCGTGGCCGCTGTGCCGGGATCGAGTTTCTATCGCGATCCGCGCGACGGTGCTCGGCAGGTGCGGTTCGCTTTTTGCAAGAAGTTAGAGACGCTGGATGCCGCGGCGGAGAAGTTGGAGAAGTTGCGGGTGCGAAAATGAAAGCTGACTCCTCGCTACGCTCGTGGGACAGCCGGGCGGCTGTCCCACATGATCGTTGCCGCTCCGCGAGCTATTTTGTGATCACACCACAGGCGATGCGATCGCCGGAGTTGCCGGAGGGATCGGTCTTCATATCGTCGGCTTTCGCGTGGATTACGATCGCCGTCCCGCCATCGCTGAAGAGCGAGTGGGCGTCCGTGCCGAGGTTTACGTCTTTATCCTCCAGTTTCGCGTCGGCCTTGCCTTTGGCGTCTACCGTGAAGTTCAGCATGTCGCCGGCGTGATGGCCTTCGGGGCTCTCCAAGCCGTGCTTCTTGCCCTCGGGGTTAAAGTGCGGACCTGCGGATTTAAAATCCGGCCCATCGCACTTCGGCGTCTGATGAAAGTGGATGCCGTGTTCGCCGGGCGGAAGATCGTGCAGGTGAAGCTGGACGGCGACCCCTGATCCTTGCTCCCACAGCATGATCGAGCCTACGTTCTTGCCTTGGGCGTCTTTGAGTTCGACGTTGGTTTTGGCTGCGCTGGGAAGCGAGAAAATGATCAAAGCGGCAGCCGTGGCTAGCGTGGGGAGGGTTATCTGTTTCATGCAGGAGATTATAGCGAATTGCGCGGTGCCAAGGCCACATGGCAGCAGTTAGCCATGTTTCATCCACAGGGAGGTGGAGTATACTGCGGGAAAGTTTGAAATCTTTTCAGGAAAAGTGCAATCATGGCGTTGGACGCGGTGGAGCAGGTGACGGAACAGGTTCCAGCAGACGATTTTCAGGCGCTGGAAGGGAAAATTTACCGCACTATCGAAATGTACAAAGCGGCGCGGCAGGCGCAGGCAGCGGCGGAACGCGATGCGCAGCGCGTGCGTGAGCAACTGGAGGAGCGCGAGGAACAGTTGGTTGCCTTGCGGCGCGAGGCGGTGCAGTTGCGCAAAGAGCGCGAGGAAATTCGCGGGCGGGTGGAGAAGATGCTCGAACAGATTGACTCGATTGCGGAGGAGCGGGCAAGTTAGAAGATTTGGCGACTGAGCGAATACGTAATTTGGCGATTGAAGGTCGGAAGCGCACTGGGCTTTTCAATCGCTAAATGACCCGATTCGCTCAGTCGCTCAATGGTGCACTCATCATGGCTACAGCTGCTAAAGATTCGACATTGAAGGACGCGCAGAATAGCAGCGTGCGGGTGGAGATCTTCGATCAGGCTTATAACCTGCGAGGGTCGGATCCAGAATATATTTTGAAGCTGGCCGAGTACGTGGACGCGAAGATGCGCGCCGTCGCCGAAGCGACCAACACGGTTGATACGGTGCGGCTAGCGGTGCTGGCGGCCCTGAATATCGCCGATGAGTATCATCTTTTGAAGCGGAAGCAGGAGAGCGGGGCAACCGATTACCAGAAGCGCGCGCATCTATTAGCAGATGCGCTGGATGAAGTGTTGGACGAGAAGCGCAAGGCGGGATAATCCCTCCGCCTTGGCTCTGGGCATAAAAAATCGGGTCCGCTTATTTCTTCTTTTGATGTTGGCGCTGCTATTCAGTGGCGCTTCCTCCCAAGATACAACCTTTCACAGCCAATCGAATGTGGTGGTAATCCCCGCGCTGGTGAAAAACGCGAAGGGCGAAATCGTCTACGGGCTCGGGGCCAAGGATTTTCTTGTTGAAGACGATGGCGTCGAGGAAGTTGTGCGTCTGGATGAGGCCGCGGAAGGATCGCAGGTTTCGCTGGTGGTTGCGATTCAGCGTGGCCGCCGGGCGAACTACGAATTTCCCCGGATTCACGGGTTGAGTGCGATGCTCGATCCCATGCTGGAAGCGGGATTGGGAAAAGTAGCGATTGTAGAGTTCGACAGCCACGTGGAGCTGATTCAGGACTTTACGGGCAACTCCGAACGAATTGGCGGAACGCTGCGGGAATTGCAGCCTGGCGACGGCGGAGCCGCAATTGTCGATGCGGTGCATTATTCGGTGAAGCTGCTGGAAAAAGCTCCGAAAGAACGCCAGCGAGTGCTGCTGCTGATCAGCGAGACGCGCGACCACGGCAGCCACGAGGCCAAAGTGGAGGATGTGGTGGCTGAGATTGGACAGAGCAACACGGCAGTGTATGCGCTGGCATTTTCGCCGTCGCGGTCCAATGTGCTGGATACGATGCGCGGAAACAATGCCGGCGAAATGCATCCGTCACCGGACTTGCTGGCGCCGTTGTTCATGGCGGCTGAGGCGATGAAGAAAAATACGCCGAAGGCCGTGGCTTCCATGACCGGGGGTGAGTACGAATTGTTCGCCACAGGAAAAGGTTTTGAGGCACGGATGATCGATTTCACCAACCATGTGCACAGCCGATACTTGCTAAGCATCGAGCCGAAGAATCCGCATCACGGATTGCACCGGCTGCGCGTGCGGCTGCGCGACCCCGCAGACAAGATCGTGCTGGCTCGCGGCAGCTATTGGGCGGTCGGGACGGAGAAATGAATCCGTTTTGGTAACGACGTCAGCACGAATGCGCCTCGCTGCGCGGCGTCAGCACGGCCGAGGCGGCCGTCCCCCACGTGCTGGGGCAGATTGCAAGCCCGGAACGCTACGCCTTGATTACTTTGGTTGCAAGTGTTCTGCCAACTATTTACCGTCCCCCTATTGCTAATTCACCGCCAATTCTCCTAGCATCACAAGTGAAAGCCGGCCTGCGGGGTTGGTGATGGCGGTAACCGATTTTTGAACCAATGCTGAATGAACGGGGACTCGACTCGAACTAGGATCCGGTGTGCAACGCTCCGCCATGCGGAGATGCCTAAAGGGTCTCGGCGGGTTCCCAACGTCTACCTGACGGTTCATTCTCGGCCCGTCACACGGCACAGTGGGTCGGCTTGCTTTTTTCCCCCGCCGCAACAGACATTCCCGTAACAGACATTCCAATAATTCCACTCTGTCCGATTGTCATTCCAAGCTGGGCGCAAGCCCGGTGAGGAACCTGCTTTTTCTGCGTGGGACAAAAACACTAGTGTGGAGGCAGCCGCCTCGGCTGCCCGGCGAGCGAAGCGAGCACTTGACGAATGTCGTCAGAAGATGAGTTTCAACCCCAACTGAATCTGCCGCGGCGCAAAGGCGGCATTCGGCTTCAGGAAATTTTGCGGCTGCTGGTAGTAGGCCGGAGAAGGCACTTGATTGACATAAACGGTGTACGGCACGAATGTGGTCGCTTCGGCAGTGAGGCCGTCAGAAGTAATTTCGACGCGCTGGTTGTCGTGGTTGAACAGGTTGAAGGAGTCGACCGTGAACTCAAGACGATCACTTTGGCGGATCCGGATTTTGCGCACCAAGCGTAGGTCAGTAGAGGCGTAGTCCGGTCCGGTAAACGCATTGCGGCTGTAGCCGGGCAGGCGGTCGTTGTCATAGTTTCCGTCCTGGTTAGGATCGCCAGAGACGGTAGCGTTGACAGGCCGCCCGCTGCCAGCAGTGACGATGCTGGAAATTTTCCACTCGTTGAACATGTGGCCGAGAACTGGGTGTTCGCGGTGAAAGGGATGTGGTTCCACCGAAAAAGCGCCCACAAAGCGTTGACGCTGATCGGTCACACTCGGACCGCGCTCGGCATTGGGCTGGTAAGCGTTCTGCACGGTTGCAGGCTCTCCGGCGACAAGCGCGTCCTGGCCATCGTCGATCGCGTGGGCGTAGGTGTAAGAGAGGCGCAGATAGGTTCCGCGCGACATGCGGCGGTTGATGGAGAGCGTCGCGCCGTTATAGACGCTGGAGGCGGCGCTCTGGAATTCGTCAATGGCGCCCAGTTGGGCGATGGGCCTGCCCAGTGGATTGATGCACGGCGGAAACGGACAGGTCAGCGACTGTGTGTATTGCCAGGTCGCAAAGGAATCGACCGTGTAGTATCCGCCCTGAAAAATGGAGCCGGTGGAATCGAATAGCGGATAGTTCAGCGCGACCGGCTGCGGCAAATTCACATCCAGCGCGCGGATCAGATGCTCGCCGTGCACGTAAAGATAAGAGACCGCGACCGTTGTCTTACCGGCAACTTCACGTTCGAGCGTAAGGCTCGTCTGCTGCACGCGCGGGGTCACGAAGTTGGGCGCAAAGGCGGAAACATCGTTCGTAATGCCCTGCGTGAATCCCGCGGGAAGCATGCACGATGCCGAAACAACCGGACAACTTACCATCGGGTTGGGATAAGTGGGAAACACCTGGTGGTCGTAATAGTTGGAATTGTCGAGAAAGAGTTGAGCGTCAGTGATCCCATTATCCGTAGCGATGGCGGAGTTGTAGATCTGCGGAATTCGCACGTAGAAGATCCCATAACCCGCGCGGATGACCAGCGGGCGCTCCTTGCCGATAGAGTATGCCAGCCCGACGCGCGGCGCATAGTTGTTGGGCTTGAAAGGAACTTTGCCCGAAGGCGGAAAAAGAGGGTTCGAGAGCAATCCCGCAGTAGTAAAAGTTTGCAGATCCCAGCGAACGCCCAGATTGATGGCCAGGTGTTGGGTCATGCGTATCGTATCCTGCGCGAAAGCCGCATAGTCATTGCTGTTCGGATTCGACGAGGATGGCCCGAAGCTCTGCAGATAATATTTCGGCACGGCGTGCGCGTACGCGCGAAGCGGAGTCAGTGGCAGTCCCGCTTCCATAGGTTCAAACGTAAACGGATCCACCTTGATGGGATCGAAGATATATTCGCCGCTTTGCTGGCTGGGAAAGAAATCGTAATCCCATGTTATGAGCGTGTCAGCGCCGAACTTCAAAGAATGGTGGCCGGTATCGAAGCTGAGCGTTTCGGCAAGCTGGGCGCGGTGTTCCCGCGTGGCGCGGGGCAGCAAGTCGGAGCGTCCAATGCCATCGAGAATATCGGTGATCTTGATCAGAGTGTCGTTCGTGTTGGTATAAGACTGGCGCAGATCGCGCGAGAACTGCGCCCGCAGATGGCTGATGAGCCGCGGAGTCAGGCCTGAGATCAACACTGCCGAACCAGTATCGGTCGATACATCTTCTGTACCGTTGTCAGAGATCGAATCGTACGTGACCGGACTGGCAGGGTCGAGGAAGACGTTATTCGATCCCCAGTAGCGCGAAGAGTTGTAACGCAGCGCAAGCTGGTTGCGCGGCGTGAGATTGATATCGACCTTCACATAAGTAGCGTTGCCGATCTGCGCGGCGGGAAAACTTCCCGCCAAAGTGTTGAGTTGCGCGGCGGCGGCGAACACCAGGGCCTGATCGCTGGCCTCATAATCGCCCGGAGAGTATGGCCCAGTGCCGGCCTGCGGCACCACCTGCATGGTGCCATTGAGAAATTCGACCACGTCGGGAACATGGAAGTAGTGCTGGTCGAATCCGGCAAAAAAGAAAATCTTATTCTTCATAATGGGACCGCCGACTGTACCCCCGCCCTGCTGCTGCCGGCTGTGCGGTTTGAAGTCCAGAAAAGCGTCGGCAGCGCCAAATCCACTATCGCGAATGTAATACATCCCACTGCCATGCCAGTGATTAGACCCGGACTTCGTAACGACATTAATGACCGCGCCACCAGCGCGCCCAAGCTCAGCGCTCGAAGAATTCGAAGAGACGCGGAACTCCTGCACGACCTCATTCGAGAACTGGTAGGGAGCGCGATAGAGCCCGCGGGCCTGCGCGAAAAATGCGTTGTTGAAATCACCGCCATCAACCAGAAAGCTGTTCTGGAATCCGCGTATTCCGCCGAAAGAGAGATCGCCGTTGGTGGAAGAAGTCAGGCTGCGCGGGTCTTGCGTTACTCCGGGCGAGAGCAGCATCAGATCGGAGAAGCGGCGTCCGTTCAGCGGAAGATCGGCAATGGCCCGTTCATCGACAAGACTAGACACGGCCACGGGTTGCGTCTCGACCAGGGCCGGCGCGCCTGAGACTGTAACTTTTTCCTGTGGGCCGGCGATCGTAAGATGAAAAGCCAATTCGGCAGCAGCCCCTACGTCGACATGCATCTGCGGAGTAACTTGCGGCGACATACCTGCGGCAACCACGCGGGCCGTGTAGTCGCCCGGCGGCAGCAGATCGATCGAGAAGCGCCCCTCAGCGTCCGACGTCGCAGAGTAGCGAACTCCAGTCGCGATGCTGACGACCGCAATGGTCGCGCCAGGAATGCGCAGATCATTCAAGTCGACAACAGTGCCCCGAATGGCGCCGGTGCCGGAATCCTGGGCCCGGGCGAGAGGGAGTGCTAGTAAAGCGCAAACAACAACGAGCGCGGCGCGTGGCATAGGAGTCCCATCTGTCGTTCGGATGAGGCTCGAAGGGATAATTCCCGTAAGCTTTACCGGAAGCCTGACGGGAAAAGTTCTGCGGAAGAGTGCCGGGATGCGCTCTCTAGGAAGGGCGCAGATCGGAAACTCTTCCGCGGAACCAAGGGAAACCAGTTCTTGTATAGCACGCGTGAAGCGCAGAATGCTGTGACATCGCAAGTTTCTTATCGGCACCTGTGCCAGAGTGGGAATTCTGCTTTACGCGAAGGTGCCCGCCCATGCTATGTTCAGTGTTCACCGGAGCCGTTCCCCGCGCTCCAGATGAGGCGTCATAGAACATGATTCGATCCTTTAAAGGCATGAAGCCGGTGATTCCGGAAAGCTGTTACGTGGATGATTCGGCCCAGATTCTCGGCGACGTAGTCCTCGGCGAGCACGCGTCCGTCTGGATGAACGCCGTCCTGCGCGGTGACGTCTACGCAATTCGCATCGGCGCGCACTCGAACGTGCAGGATTGCAGCGTGCTGCACGGCATGAAGAATCAATACGGCGTAACCCTCGGCGAGTACGTAACGGTAGGCCATTCAGTAACATTGCACGGATGCACGATCGAAGATCGCTGCCTGATCGGCATGGGTACGATTATTCTAAACGGCGCGAAAATCGGGGCAGGATCGATTATCGCCGCCGGCACTCTAATACCCGAGCGCACAGTAGTAGAGCCAGGCTCGCTATGGATGGGCTCTCCAGGCAAGTTCCGCCGAAAGCTGGACGACAAAGATCAGGAATCGATCATGCGCTACGCCCAGAATTATCTGGGATATACGGAAGAGTATCTGCGGGAGCGCTGAGTACGTAGTACGAAGTATGACGTTGTCATCCTGAGCGGAGGAAACCGATGCGCGAAGCGAATCGGTTTCCGGAGTCGAAGGACCCCTTTCACCTTTGCGCAGCGAAAATCGCGTCAGGGAATTCGCTCCGCGCTCTCGATGTCGAGCGGAAGCATTGGGGCCGAAATCGCGAGAGCCAGCTGTGGGGAAAACGCGCCGCCATTTGAAGACCTTGTCATTCCGAGCAAAGCGAGGAACCAGCTTCCGCGTCCGGCGCCACAAGCCGTGCACTGAGAACCGAGAAGTGAGAACTGAGAACCGAGAACTGGACCAAATGATTAAAGCCGTCCGAGGAACGCGAGACCTTCTGCCGCCGGAAACGGCGCTATGGAATTTTGTCGAGTCGGCCGTGCGCGATGTCTTCCGCGCCTACAACTTTCAGGAAATTCGCACGCCCATCTTCGAGTCCACAGAACTATTCGCCCGCGGCGTCGGCGAAGATACCGACATCGTCGCCAAAGAAATGTATACATGGGAAGATCGCGGCCGCGCCGAGAGCGATCGCGGACAATCTCTCACCCTCCGCCCCGAAGCCACGGCAGGCATTGTCCGCGCCTACATCGAGCACAAACTATGGGATCGCGGCCTGAACAAGCTCTACTGCATAGGCCCAATGTTTCGTCGCGAACGCCCGCAGAAAGGCCGCTACCGCCAGTTTTACCAGATCGACGCCGAAGTCATTGGACCAGCCTCGGCAGGCAGCGATTCTCCCGCACGCGACGCAGAATTACTCGAAATGCTAGCCACGTTGCTCGACCGACTCGGCATCACAGGATGGAATCTCCAACTGAATTCCGTAGGATGTCCCAACGATCGCGCAGCCTTCAACGACGCGCTTCGCAAGGCTCTTGAACCCGTGAAAGATAAAATGTGCGCCGACTGCCAGCGCCGCGCCGTAACAAATCC
>Ga0302278_10007047_pt1 | contig 10462 bp, 7 predicted proteins | sample III_Bog_N3_2_FD_194543 | JGI IMG/M metagenome (GOLD analysis project Ga0302278, IMG submission 194543) | Peat permafrost microbial communities from Stordalen Mire near Abisko, Sweden - III_Bog_N3_2 | ecosystem: Environmental > Terrestrial > Soil > Wetlands > Peat | place: Sweden: Abisko... | reverse complement strand
TCGCTGATGACCTGCGCCCGCTCGAAGGCTGAAACGCGCTCGGCGAGCGGGCCGCCCGCATCGGCCGTGGCAGCCACTTGCCGGGATTGACCTGGCACGTGGTTGGTGTGCGCAGCCGGCAGCGCGAGTTGCACGGCTTCAGCGTCGACCGTGTCGCCGGCGAGCAGCAGGAGCCGCTCGACCACATTGCGCAGTTCGCGGATGTTGCCGGGCCACCCATACTGCTTGAGGGCGTTGATGGCGGAATCGGTGAAGGGGATAGGCTTCCACCCGTTCTGGGCGCTCACTTGGCGGGCAAAGTGTTCCACCAGCGCAGGCAGGTCTTCCGGACGCTGGCGCAAGGGCGGCAATTCTACCGGGAAGACAACGACGCGGTGGTAGAGATCGCGGCGGAATGCGCCGGATTCGACGAGTTGCTCAAGATTGCGATGCGTGGCAACAAGGACGCGGACGTTCACGGTCGTGGGCTTGTCCGAACCGATGCGCTCGACTTCGCCTTCCTCCAAAACACGCAGCAGCTTGGCCTGCATGGCCGTGGGCATGTCGCCAATTTCATCCAGGAAGAGTGTGCCGCGATGTGCCTGCTCGAATTTGCCGGTATGGCGCTGCGCCGCGCCGGTGAATGAGCCTTTTTCGTGACCGAAGAGCTCGCTCTCAATCAGCTCCGCGGGGACGGCCGCGCAGTTGAGGGTCACGAAAGGACCGTTTGCGCGATGGCTTTTTTCATGCAGCGTGCGGGCGACGAGTTCCTTGCCGGTTCCGGTTTCGCCGTAGATGCAAACGCGGGCCTCGCTGGCCGCGACGCGCTCAATCTGGGCCATCACGCGTCGCATGGTTTCCCCCTGGAAGACGAGCGTGTGCTTGCCGACGCGGGTGCGCAGATCCTGGTTTTCGGATTCAAGGCGAGTGAGCTTGAGGGCGTTTTCAACGGTGACGAGAAGCTTTTCAGTGGAGAGCGGCTTCTCCAAAAAATCCAGAGCGCCGAGGCGTGTGGCACGGACAGCCATTTCGATGTGGGCCTGGCCGCTCATCATGACGACCGGAGCGGTGACCCCGGCGGTCTTCAGATCTTCAAGCAGGGCAAGCCCGTCGCGGCGGGGCATAACCACGTCGCTCAGGATCAGGTCGAAGGGCTGGGTGCGGGCGAGTTCCAGGGCGCGTGCCGCGTTGTCGCACACCACGGCTTCGTGCCCGGCGAGACGGAAGGCGCGGGAGAGCGATGCCAGAGTATTGGCTTCGTCGTCGACGATGAGGATGTTGGCCTTCTGCATTGAGTGAACAGTGGACAGTGAACAGTGGACAGCTAAAAGCTAACAGCTGCTTCTCGGCAGCGTGATGACAAAGGTAGCACCACCGGCAGGTCGGCTTTCAACAGCGATGGTTCCGGCGTGGTCGGCGATGACCGATTGAACGATGGCCAGGCCCAGGCCGGTGCCGTGCTGCTTGGTGGTGTAGTAAGGGGTGAACAGGCGCTCGCATTCTTCGGGGGTCATCCCTTCGCCCGTGTCGGCCACGCGGATCTCCACCTTCTCGCCATTCTCATTTGTGGAGAGCGTGAGCGTGCCTCCATTTGGCATCGCATCCATCGCGTTCAAAACAAGATTGCAGAGTGCGCGGTGAATGAGTTCGGGGTCGACGTTGATTAGCAGCGGCTCGGTGGGAAACCGTGTTTGGAAATGGATCGCGTTGCCATCCGGAGTGGCTGCATCATAGAACGAAAACACGCGATCGAGAACCTCACGGACGTCGATGCGCTCCAACTCTGGCTTGGGCATTTTGCTGAAGTCGCTGAAGCGGCCAATGATGGTTTTCAGGTTGGCGATCTCCATCCCCAGGGTCTGCGTGCTCTCGCGGAAGACTTCGTCGAATTCTTCAGGCGACAGCGCGCGGGCGCGAATTAGATTTTCGACGGTGAGCTGCAAGGGGAACAGCGGATTTTTGAGCTCGTGGGCGAGGCGTCGAGCAAGTTCGCGCCACGCGGCAACGCGCTCGGTCTGGACAAGCCGTTCGCGCTGGCTGACGAGTTCAGCGGTCATGTGGTTGAAGCTTCGCGCCAGAAGGCCCACTTCATCGCGGCTGCGCTCGGGGACGTGGGTTTCCCAATTGCCGGCGGCCACTTGCTCCGCGGCGCGCGCTAGTTGCTCAATGGGCCGGGAGACTTTGGCAGCGATCCACAGGCTGCATAAGATGGCGAAGAGAATGCCTCCGGCGGCGACTCCGTAAGCGATGGCGCGAATGTGCTGCTGCGCCTGCACCATGCCGCTGCGCGAGATGGAAACAGTGAGGACCGCGAGCACTTCGCCCCTGTCGGACTTGAGTGGAATGGCGGTGGCGTTGACCGAGTCTTCGCGATGATCGGTGAGATAGAGGATGGCGCTCGTTTCTTGACGCGAATTGAAAGCGGTGTCGATCAGATGTTCGTAGCGAGCCGCGTAGGGAACCTCGCCGGTCGCATTGATGAGTCGTTTTGGATCAAAGACTGCGAAATCCGGACCGAGGTGGGGTTGCTCCGTGCTCGGGGATTGGTCTGCCTCTTTATAAAGGGCAATCTGCATTCCTGGGGCGGCGGGAAGATCGGCCAGGAAAGACTTGTCGAGACGCTTGCCGCCAATGATATGGACAGGCTGAGCGGTAGATTCAGAGCGGCCAACTGCACGAATGGCGAAGAGGCCGAGTGCTGAGGTTCCATCGGGCAAATCTTCGGTTTTGAGGAAGGTCGGCTGATCTACCCATGCGATGGGTTCAAAATAACCGAAGCGCGCAGGCCATTGCGCGGAGCTGACGATTTTCCCATCCGGCCCGACGATCTCAAGGAAGTCGAGTTGCGCGTCTTGCGCGAGGGTCTGCGCTTCAGTGAGATAGGGGGCGGCGTCGCCTGACTGGACGAGTTGGAAAGCCATTGTGCGGACCCGCTCACTGGCGGCGATGTGGTCGACGGCAGCAGCAACTTCGGCGGAACGATGTTGGAACTCGCGCTGAAACTGGCTGACGAAAAGCGCGGTCTCCTGCTGGTCGCGCTGCTCAAAAACGAGCCGGATGCGCACGAGTACAGTCCACGCCACGGCGGCCACGGCTGCGGCGACGGTCAGCGAGAAGAGCAGCAGCAGCTTCTGGCGGAGATTCATGGCGCGTCTCTCATTGTGCGTCCTCAAGGGAGACGCCGGCCAGAATCGGCGAGCCGTCGGGGCTCAGGCGTAGGTCGCGCACCCGTCCGCTGATGGCGAAGGCGCGCGGCAGATACAGCAGCGGAATCAGCGTGTGCGTACCAAGGAATTCGCGCTCTGTTTTGTAGAGTCCGGCCGGCGTGTTTTCAACCACCGGAGTTACCACACCAACGCTGCGCAGCATGGATTCAAGCGCGGCCTGCGGCTGGCTTGATGCGAGCGTGAGTTGAAGCAGGGCAAGGTCCTTGTGCAGGACGGTTGCGGCGTTGGCCACCTGCACATTGAATCCCGCCTCGTGGAGATTAAGAGCCAAGCGCTGCGCGGCCAATTGCATGATTGGATTGTTTTCCGCAGCCAGCGTGAGCGGGGGAGTGTTGAGGCCGCCACGCACCTCATGCGCCTTGTTCAGGTCGCGGTCCGTAGGGAAGAGAAACGAGTAGCCGGTGAGAGCGCCGGGCAACATGCTGGCTGTAACTTCGCCCTGCTTTTGAAAGATTACGTTGGAGAGAGCGCTGCGATCGACGGCCAGGGCGATGGCTGAGCGAAGGTTTGGATTCGAGAGCAGGCTGGAGTCGGAGACGGCAAGAGCGAGCAGCGTTACGGGTGGCGAGGAAACGACGGTTAGGTGCTGTTGCTGGGCCTGCCGTAGCTCTTCAGCAGGGACCTCGACGAGATCGGCGCGGCCTACGCTGAGATCGAGCCATTGGTCGCGGACGGATCTGTGCGTCACGATCTCAACTTTGTCGACGAAAGGCCGCCCGCCCCAGTAGTTTTCATTTGCTACGAGACTCAGTGGGAGGCCCTGTGCAAGCTGGAATGGGCCTGTTCCGACACAGCAGGGAGGGTGTTTCCCGTCGCCGGCATCCGTGAGCTGAATCAGGAACTGATTCTCAGCCAGCATGGAGGGCAAACTGGGCACCGGGAAGTCACTTGTGAAAACTAGGGAAGTCCCAAGTGCATGAACCGCTTTCCACGGGCAGTTGGTTGGACAGGACTGCGTTAAAGAAGCGGCTACTGCTTCCGAGGTTAAAGGCCATCCGTTTCTAAATTGCACTCCTGGACGAAGCCAGAACTGCCATCGATGATCGTTATTCTCCGAAGTCCATCGCACTGCCAAGGCAGGTTGCGGATTTCCGTCGATTCCGATTCGCGTCAACCCATCCATGAGTAGACCCAAGATCAGGCCATTGGAGGATTCGAAGGCATCGCCTTGGACCTCAACGCGCAGTGTGCCCCCAAAGTGAGGGCGGGTACGCGCGACGGCCGGCAGTGCAAGCACGGCGATGAAACAGCTAATTGCAACTTGCCGTAACACGGTCCACCTCATATTGATTGGTTGCGCTGCGCACGATTGCGATCAGGCTTTTGCTGTCGTGGGACGAAGCGAGAGCGGTAACTGTGCCGTCCATTGCAAGCGGGGCGCTTGCGGGGATGGCTTCTTTTGCGGGTAGTTCATAAGCACGCAGGCTATCGTTGGAGGCCTCGCCGGAACCGGACGCAATAATCTGCGCACCCGGTCCGCAGCCTGTTTGTAGAGCTGCAAAATCGCTACCCCAGTCACGCGTCCCGGTAATCGTCTTGAGCGGAGCTGATTCGAGAAGCTGTACTTTCCCGTCGATTCCGCCGATGAGCAATGCGATCCCGGCTGGACGTGGAAACGGGACGGCTGTGTAGAACGGCGGAAGTTCCAGATTTACATTCGGTGTAATTACACCAGTGAAGTAATTGCGCGCCGCGTTGTAGAAGGCTTTGATGGAAGCTGCCCCGTTGTTTGGATCGGGCTGAACGATGAACTGGGCAATGGGCCATGGGTCGTCGCTTTCGCGGCAGTGAATGGTCCAGCCTGTTTCCGGCTGGTAAGCGCCAGTACAGGCCGTTCCTGGTGTGTAGACCTCGAAGCCGGTGGCATCGTTTGAAGGATAGATCACGGCGCGAGGATCGCGGGTTAACGCGCGAGTTTGGCCCATGCCCACACGTTTCTGCTCATGCCAGCCGTCCGGAGTCTGAACGAGAATCACGATCTCTTCCGGTTCGACGAGGACCAGTCCATTTGGAGCTTCGAGAGCGGCGAGAACCTGGCCACCAGTGGCAAGGACAGTTTGCTTGAGCAGTGTCAGGCCACTGGCGGATTGGGGCTGCTGCGCTCTGCCAGGGTCCAGCCGAACCATCGCCACACGCGTCTCATCCCCTTCAACAACTTCCGCAACCCACAGCCGTTCGCGTGCATTTTCGCTCAAGGTGACGCGAAGGACGTTGGCGCTTTCCGCGCCCGATGCAATGACTCCGCGCGCCTTCAATTCCTGTGTGAGCAGGCGGCGAATGGAGGGAATCTGGTCCGTGGAGATAGTAGACAGGTTGCGGATCGTGAGGTGCGCCTGCCCCGGACCGAGAATGGCGGCGGCCTGCTCAGCCAGTGCGGCGGCGGGCTGCTGCCATGGGCTGGGCGCGGTGTTTTGCGTCTGTGCCCCCAGGCCCGTCAGACTACCGATGACCATCGCGATGAGACAGGCCAGCTTCATTGGATTTTGAGTTTCTCTCGATGGTTCGCTTGGGCGAATTATATCGTGCACCTGCGGTGCGGCAGACGCTCGCTATTCGCTCGCATGGGTTTGTCGCTTCGACCGTCAACTAAGGCATGCGAGCTGCTGCGTCTGCGCTCGATCCATTACAGATGAAGATCGCCGCCATAAATCAGGTCCAGTTCGTGCATGTGATCGCGCGCAAGCTTCAACTCGCATTGCCCCTCGAAGCTCGGTCCGCCGGTGCCTCCGTCGAACTGGTGAAAAGCAGCCGTGCAGGCTGTGTCGCGGTATTTCCTCCAGCCTTGCTCCAGCTGCTCGAACTCCGCGGCGTGCTGTTGTGGCGTCAGGGCCGGCCCTCCGATGCCCTTCACCGGCTGACCTGGCTGAGCATCCGGCTGGGCCGGCAACTGAGGCTCCGGGAGAATCAATGCGCGGATGATTCCCTCGAAGCGGGTCAGGTTCTTCTCTGTCGTGGTTCCTTCATCGCTGAAGCAGATGTTGAAATCGGCAGTGGTCTTGGCGTTGGGGCAGTCACCGGCGTTTTCGCGAGCCATTTCAGAATCGAAAACCCGCTTGGCCTGTGCCTGCAAATTTTGCCGCCTCGCCATGGTCTCCCTCGCTTGCTGCTGCAGCGCTATTTGCTCGGGTGTAAGCACCTTCTTCGGTTTAGCGGGTGCTGACTGCGACTGGATTTGCTGGCTAAACGAGCAAGGGAGCAGAAGCAAGATTCCAAATAATAAAATTGCCAGGCTACGTAAGTTTCCGATACGCATGAATTCCTCCCATGATCGAGCATCGATTCGCTCGGGTTCCATTGTTGTTCCGAGGGCGGCGAGTTAATCGCGAACGATAACTCCCCGCCCATCGGAGTGCGACACCCATGACCTGATTGGATGCTTTCAATCAATGTCCCGGCTTGGGCGCGGCATCGTCCTCGTTGTCCATCTCCTGCTTGACGACCGGCGCGTTGGCCATGTTTTTGAACACGTCGTTGGCGAAGAAAAACTTTCCGTCGGAAGGCACCATCACGACCTGGATCTTGTCGGAAAGGCGCTCGGCGATGATCTTGTTGATGAGCAGCGGAGACTTGTTCAGCAGTTCGGCCTCGCTGGTCATGCGTTCGGCGTTGGCCTTCGCCATCAGGCGCACGCGGCTGGCTTCGGCATCGGCCAGCAGGTTGCGGCGCTCCAGCTCGGCCTTGCTGTCAATGACCTTAGCCTGGGCGTCCGCCTCGGCGTTCTGGATGGTGGCTTCCTTGCGTGCCTCGGCTTCCAGCTTGCTTTGCTCAATCTGCTTCTGCTTCAGGGGGAGCGTGTATTGCATCGCGTCGGCCTCGCCCTTGGCCTCAACCACTTTCGATTGCGCATCGCCTTCAGCCTGCTTCACCTTCTGCGCCACTTCGGCTTCGGCCTGCAATTCGGCAATCCTCACCTGCTTCTGCTGCATATCGGTTTCCACACCCATCTGGTCGTCCTGCTGCTCCTTCAGCAACAGCCCTTCCAGGCCCTTGGCGTACTCCTCGGGCAGTTGAATGTCGGAAAGCATGACTTCTTCCACCACGATGCCGTCATTGCCCAGCTTGCGCGTGATAATCTCGGCTGCCTTCGAACGTACCTCTTCGCGCTTGGTCGAGAAGATCTCGCGCACGGTGTACTCCGGTGCAAGTTCGCGCCACGCGGACGCCACGACTGGTGGCACCAATTCCTTGTCGACGGGTTGGGGCATGTGGGCCTGCACGCTGTCGAGCTTGTTGGGGTCGAGGCGATAGCGAACGGTGACCGCGAGGCCAATGTTCAGGCCCTCGCGCGACTGCACGCTGAGGGGATTCCTCGGAGCGGTCGATTTCGCGCCTTCCTCGATGGAGCCGGCGGTGAAAAGGTGATCGCGCAGATCGAAGGTTTGAATGCTTTCGATGAGCGGCGTGACGAAATGCACGCCAGGGTAGAGAGTGCCGGGAAGCGTGCCCCGAATCTGGCTCACGCGTACGCCGCCCATTCCGCTGGGGACGACGATGATGCTGGATGCGACGAGCAGCGGCAGGCAGGCGACCAGTGCGAGCGCGATGGGGCCACGCCAGAGGAATTCTTCAGGCTCGGGTGGTTCGGGAGGAATGGCTTGCGGATCGGTGTTGGCTTTGCGCCGCATGGCGAGCAAACGAAGCGCGAATGTGTACAGTGGAATTCCAATCGCAAGAGCAAACAACAGCACTCCCGCGAACGTCAACAACAGCTTCAATGCGATCATTTTCTTTCTCCCTTGGTGCGGTTGTGCTCCCTGCGTTTGCACCCCATCGACGTGGTGGGTGCCCTCTGGGCATCGCTGGGGACCCCGAGTCTTCTGGTTCCCGGCCGTGGAGCAATCAGCAGCCGGACCAGTCCTCCATATGTCAGCTCTTCAAGCAGAAGCGCGGCTACCAGCGGCAACAGCACCGCGCCCAAACAGCCCAGTGCATCGCTGGGAAGATTCATGGCGAATCCCTCCTTACCGCAACGCCACGATTGGGCCAACTACCGTGGCCGGGGGATTCAGAGCAACGGTGCTGTTGTCCTGAGGAACTGGGGTCTGCGCCGGAGCTTGCGTTAGGGCAGTTGCCAGCAGCATTGGCTCAGCGGCCGCTGCCGGGCTTTCGCTGTTGCCAAAGAGCTGCGCAGTTTCCTCGTTGCGCTGGCCGATCAGCTCCACGGTGTCGCCGACGGCGACGAGCGAATAAAGCTCTTCGAGATCGGTGCGCCCCAGGCGGATGCATCCATGCGAGGCAGCCTTGCCGATGGAATCAGGCTCATTGGTTCCATGGATTCCGTAGCCGTGCTCGCTCAGGCCCATCCAGCGCGTGCCAACGGGGTTGCGCGGTCCCGGCAGGACGATTTTGCCATTGTGCTGATAGGTGGGGTTGGCCACGCGGCGTTCGATCGTGAAAGTGCCCACGGGGCTGGGCGTCGAGGGCTTGCCTACGGCGACGGTGTAGACCTTCTTCACCTGGCCGTCTTCCACCAGGGCCAGCTTGTGGTCTTCCAGGCTGACCACGATTACGCGCTTCGGTGCATCCTGAGCATTCGCCTGAGAAGCCAGAACCATCGCCGTCATCGCCACCACTGCCAAGCTGCCTGTCATCCAAACCTTCAACTTCTTCATCGCGCCGCCCCGTAATTCGTTTTCAAAATTGCCCGCGCCCTGAAAAAGTGCAAGTCGCGCGCCAAATGCGACCTGCTGAAACTAAAAGAGTTAACGAGGTGTTAATGCGTTTAAAACGTGTCACGAGAAACACATTGTGTGTGCGCTGACACGCCGCTTTCCCCACAGGTGTCCTGCAGTCCACGCTGAGGGGGTGCAGGGGTGTATATTCCTCTCTGTTGCATGACGGCAGGTTGCACGGCAGGTTGCAAGGAGACGATCAAGATGGCAGTCGAGGGAAATGGAACAGATCTGGCATTGCTGGTGACGAGCGGAGATTTGCGGGTGACAGCGAACCAGGTATGCTGGCCTGCGCAGCGCGATATGGAAGAGAAGCTGACCGCGGCCTTTGCGCAGCGGGGCGTGAAGCTGGTGCGGGCGCACGCTTACGACGCCCAGGAGCGCCACGGGTTCATCGGATCGCAGCGCAAGGGGATGGATGTTTTCCTCAATATTCATCCTGAAGCGAAGCTGGTTTTTGCCACCGCCGCGTGGCAGTACAGTCATCACGTGTTGCCGGGTTTGCGCAGCCACAAGGGGCCGATTCTGACTGTCGCCAACTGGTCGGGACAATGGCCGGGCCTGGTTGGATTGCTCAATCTGAATGGCTCGCTCACCAAGGCAGGGCGAAAATTCTCGTCGATCTGGAGCAAGGAATTTACGGATGAGTATTTTCTGAACGCGCTCGACGAATGGCTGCGCGATGGGACCATCACCCACGATCAATCGCATGTGCATGCGCTCAACGCGGCGAAGTTGCCTGCGGAAAGCGCGGCGCTCGGAGCGTCGCTTGCCGGCGAACTGAAACATCGCAAGGCCATCATCGGCATCTTCGATGAAGGCTGCATGGGCATGTACAACGCCATCATCGATGACGAGCTTTTGAATCCTGCTGGCGTTTACAAAGAGCGGCTCAGCCAGTCGGCGCTGGTTGCAAAGATGCGCACTGTAAGCGACGCGGAAGCTGAGGCGGTTTACCAGTGGCTGGTTGCCAAAGGAGTCGACTTCGCTTTTGGCAAAGATGCTGCAACCGAATTAACGCCGGACCAGGTGCTGGAGCAGTGCAAGATGTACATTGCCGCGGTGCGCATTGCGCAGGAGTTTGGCTGCGATGCAATCGGTATCCAGTATCAGCAGGGATTGAAGGACCTGACCTGCGCGTCCGATCTGGCCGAAGGGATGCTGAACAATGCCGATCGGCCTCCAGTGTTTGCCGAAGGAACGCGCGACGAGTTATATGCGGGCGGCCCGCTGCCGCACTTCAACGAGGTGGACGAATGCGCGGGTGTGGACGCACTGATTACGAATCGCTGCTGGAATGCGCTGGGGCTTGACCCCTCGACCACGCTGCACGATGTGCGCTGGGGCGAGCATTACAAGGGGCCGGCCCTTGATGGGTCGAAGCTCGACGAATTTGTCTGGGTGCTGCAGATCTCCGGGGCTGCGCCCGCGAATCACTTTGCGGGCGGCTATGCGGGAGCGCGCAGCGAACGCCAGCCGGCGATGTATTTTCCGCTGGGCGGCGGAACGCTGAAGGGCATTGGCAAGCCGGGTGAGGTTGTCTGGAGCCGCGTGTTTGTTGAAGGCGGCGCGCTGCATGCGGAT
>Ga0302278_10007042_pt1 | contig 10468 bp, 10 predicted proteins | sample III_Bog_N3_2_FD_194543 | JGI IMG/M metagenome (GOLD analysis project Ga0302278, IMG submission 194543) | Peat permafrost microbial communities from Stordalen Mire near Abisko, Sweden - III_Bog_N3_2 | ecosystem: Environmental > Terrestrial > Soil > Wetlands > Peat | place: Sweden: Abisko... | reverse complement strand
GCTTCGGCCAGTAGCGAGAGGGCGGACTCATCGGCGATGACAGCCTCGGCGGCGGCGATGGAGCGGAGTTGGCCGAGGATGTCGAGGAGCTTGACGGCGTGGAAGCTGAAGTGCTGGCAGCGCGAGCGGACGGTCTGGGGAATGTCCTCGGGCTGGGTGGTGGCCATCATGAAGACGATGTGGTCGGGCGGCTCTTCGAGGGTCTTGAGGAGTGCGTTGAAGGCGGCGTCGGTGATCTGGTGGGCCTCGTCGAGGATGTAGATCTTGTAACGGTCGCGGGAGGGCGCGTAGCGGGCTGCGTCGCGCAGTTCGCGAATCTCGTCGATGCCACGGTTGGTGGCGGCGTCAATCTCGATGACATCGACGGCGTTGCCGGCGCGGATCTCGGTGCAGGATTCGCAGGTCTCGCATGGCTCGGCGGTGGGGCGCGCCGAGCTGCCGATGGGGTTGCGGCAGTTGAGGGACATGGCGAGGATGCGTGCGATGGTGGTCTTGCCGATGCCGCGATGGCCGCTGAAGATGTATCCGTGGGCGATGCGGTTCTGCAGGAGCGCGTTGGTGAGCGTGACGGTGACGTGGTCCTGGCCGACGACGTCGGCGAAGCGCTGAGGGCGGTATTTGCGGGCTAGAACCTGGTAGGCCATCGTGTCTGTGGCTATTCTACTGCCCGAAAGGAGCTATTTGTAATTCGGCTGTGAGCTATAAGCGATGAGCTATTAGCCATGAGCTATGAATAGTGAGCGGGAGTTGTGCGGAAGAGGGGTGGTAAGCGATATTTGTGCGATTCAGGCGGTATTTGCGCAAGCTGCCGATGTGTTGTTGCGCTTGGTGTGGTGACGGCTGTAATTTGGCTGGTATGAATTCCAGACAATTTTTCTTCCCCGTGCTGCTGATGGCGGCGAGCGTGTGTGCGCAGACCGCGTCCAAGCCGATTGAACCGAATGGGCGGGCGCGGGCGGCCAATGCGTTGACCGTCTACGCGGCGTTACGGACCGACCTGCCTGGGGCCGATGGCGTTACAGTGAAGGATTTCACACTGCAGCGCGAGGGCGGGAAGTTCACCTTCGAGCAGGGCGATTTTTATTTCTATGCGCCGGTGGAGGGACGGGTGACGGGCGCGGTGTTTGTGGGGACGGGGCGGTTCGACCTGACGGCGCAGGGGGCGGACGAGAAGCGCTCTCTGAAGCTGCTGACAAAGAGCGACTCGATGACGCAGGAGTTCACGACGCTGGTGCTGCGATTTACGGATGGAACGGCGGAGGAGATCCGCAAGGCTTCGGCGGGTGCTGCTGGCGCGCCGGACAAGCGTGTGCGCAATGCGGCCGAGGACTTTGCGAAGGAGTATCGCAAGAACATGAGCGACAACGTGGACCTGCGCATTCTGGCCGATGTGATCGGCAATGGAGGGCAGGGACAGTATTTTCTGGCATCGTTGCGCATGGGGAACGTGCTGACAGGGAAGAACCTGCTGTTTCTGGTCGATCCGGAGGGGACGGCCCATGCCAAGCCCGACCAGGTGGAGTTGACGACGTGGAGTGACGTGGATCTGCAGCCGTGGGTGGCGTACACAATGCAGCACGCGGAGGAGAAGAACAGCGGGCGGCGTGTGCAGGTGACGGACGAGCGTCTGGATGTGACGATCGGCCGCGACGGCGAGATGAAGAACACGGCGGAGACGACGATGAAGGTGCTGCGCGACGGGGTGCGGGTGGTGCGGCTGAATATATATCCGTCGCTGTGGGTCTCTGGAGTGTACAGCGAGAGCGGCGCGCCTCTGGACTTTGTGCGGGAGGGCGAGGAAAGAGACAGAGAGTTTGCGGTGGTCCTGCCGAAGACGGCGAAGGCGGGCGATACGGTGCGTCTGCTGACCCGGTACGGCGGGCATAACGCGCTGCGCGCCGATGGCAACGAGACGTACTACCTGATGCCGGGAGCGCGCGATAGCTGGTACCCGTCGGGTGAGGGTGAGCTGGGCGACTTTGCCAACTTCCACATGGTCTTTCATATTCCGCAGAATTTGCAGATTGTGGCCACCGGCAAGCAGGTGATGCGAACGCCGGAAGAGGGCGGAATGGTGAAGGATGTGTGGGAGACGAACGCTCCGATTCCGGTGGCGGGTTTCAACCTGGGGAACTTCAAGACGCAGGGGGACAAGACGCCGGACGGGTTCGGCGTGGATGCGTACGCCGATGTGGGCCTGCCGGACCAGTTCAACAGCCTGAAGGATTCGGATATGCTGGGCGGACTGTCTGCGGTGCAGGCGCTGAAGGGCGAGGTTTCGCAGGGAAAGATTGCCATCCAGATCTACTCGGACTACTTCGGCAAGCTGCCGTACGACCATGTGGCACTGACCGAGCAGACGGCGTGCAACTACGGGCAGAGCTGGCCGATGCTGGTGTATCTGCCGATCTGCGGTTTATGGGACAAGACGGTGCAGGAGCAGTTGGGGCTGCTGAACTACGACGCGAGCTACTGGCGAGAGGTGACACCGCACGAGGTGTCGCACCAGTGGTGGGGAAACCTGGTCGGGTTCAGCAGCTATCGCGACCAGTGGATGAGCGAGGGGTTCGCGAATTTTTCGGTGGGAGTTTTCCTGCGGAAGACGTCGCCCAAGATGGACGACTACCGGGCCTTCTGGAAGGAGCAGCAGAAGAACCTGCTGCAGAAAAACAAGGAGGGGGTTCGTCCGATCGACGCGGGCGCGCTGACCATGGGCACGCGGGTATCGAATGAGAAGAACGGGAACGTGTACCAGTTGCTGATCTACAGCAAGGGAGCGTACGTACTGCACATGCTGGAGATGCAGTACTGGACGACCCACGACCAGGAGACGACGTTCAAGGACGCGATGCAGCAGTTTGTGACGGAATACTCCGGCAAGGCGGCGACGACCGAGGACTGGAAGGCGTCGATGGAAAAGACGATGCCGAAGTGGCTGGACCTGCGGCACGACGGCAAGCTGGACTGGTTCTTCGACGAGTATGTCTACGGGACCGAGCTGCCACACTATACGATCGGATCGGATTTCACGATAGATGCCGATGGCGTCACCTTCGTACACCTGAAGTTGTCGCAGAGCAACGTGTCGAAGAACTTCGTGATGCGGATTCCGCTGTACCTCCAGTTGAAGAATGGACAGACCGCCGCCGTGCTGAACGTGGTGATCCACGGAAGCGATACGATCGACCAGGTCATCAAGCTGGGCAAACTACCATCGCCGGCCAAGACGATGCTGCTGAACTACAACGCGGATGTGTTGAGCGACAACTAGGGAGAGTCTCAGGGGTTTGCGGCAGCGTTGCGGCGGGCGATGCGGGCACGGCGCTTGAGTTCGAGGGGGCTGAACATGGTGGCACGGCAGTTGGAGGCGGCGCAGAAGCAGGGCGCCTCGTCTTCGTCGGAGTCATGGAGGTTGTACTCGTAGGTGAGCTCCTCGCCGGTGGCGATGTCGAGGATGGCGGCGATGAAGATGCGTCCGTCGGCGTCCTGCGTGGTCTCGCAGTTTGGGTTGCAACTGTGGTTGATGAACATGGCCATGCCGAAGCCGTCGATGACGGTGTTGTGGCCGCAGTGGAATAGGTAGGTGACGGGGCGGCCCTCGTAACGGACGTCGGCGACGGACTTGGACATGCGCTGGCCATCGTACTCGCAGACGCGGGTTCCCTTTTTGATTGGGCGCAAGGTAAAACAGCCGGCTGCGTGGATGGAGGAGGAACGAACGATGAGTCCGGGAGACAACATGCTGAGCTGACTATACCAAACGCGCGAGGCAGTTCCTCTCGAAGGAGTTGGGTATTGCATGAAGCGTTAGTGATTTGCTGGATGGTCCCCCCCCTGTGGTAATAGCGTAAAGTATTCAAAAAAAGCATGTTAAGTCTGGACTTGATATGGACTTGGTCTGGAACAGGTCTGGACTCAGTCTGGACTTGGTGGCGACGGTTTAGAGCCACGGGTCAGTGGTAAGGGATCAGATAAATACGAAGGCCCGGTGGGCTCGGTTGCTCCGTTCATATAGTGCCTCCTCTGTGTTACATGGGGGGGTACCCCCCCCCCCTAAATGTCCTATGATATTCAATCCATGCAGGTTAGATCTGGACTCGATCTGGATCAGGACTGCATGATTATCATTCCAGGTGCTTTAGATCTTTCGATCACTGGAATCAATCACTTGAAGCCAGGGAACAGGGAACAGTTAAAAGCGAAGACCCGGCGGTTGGCCGGGTCTGTTTGGTTTTGCTTACTGATTTAATTATACGGGATGGAGCATAACTACCATGCCAAGTATTTTTCGGAGGTAAGTGGTTGATGGTGTGTTGGTTATGGGAAATTTTTGGCGTCGAGGGGCTTGACACGCGAATTTGCTGGGGTTTTTGAGGGTCATGGAGCGAAAAATATTCCGGGGCTAAATCCCCTTGATTCGATTGGCCTTATTCAGGGGGATGAATCCCACTGCTCCCTCCGAAAGACAAAAGCGGGAGTTTTTCCGCTCTCCCAGGTGCCCAAATGCGAGGCACCTGGGGCACCCGGCAGAAAGATTTTTCGGATCATGCGATTGTCCTGATCGAAGGGGTTGGGCGAAGACGCTTGGGCAGGGCGGATCGTCTAAACTGGAGGGAAAGGGGATCGAGATGCGGAGATACTTCTGGATGGCAGTGGCAGGTGGTGCGTGGGCGGCGTGGGCGGCAGTTGCCTGCGGCGCGCAGAGTACGCCTGCGGCTGCGACTGCTCCCACGGCCTCGCCTGCGGCTACTCCCGCGCACTCGCCGGCGGCTGCTCTCGTGCCTTGTTCGGTGGCGCCGCAGCCTGTACCGTGCGGCACGACGCCGGCGGTCTCGGGAAAGCAGAGCGCGACGGAACAGTTTCCGTTCCCCGACGAGGCGAGTGGGAGCGGAACTTCGCTTACGCCGTACGCGACTCCGGCGAAGCTCAGCGGCGTTTCGCAGACGGCTGACGCTCCCGGTGCGGCTTCGGGCACAACGCCCAGTGCGGCTTCGGGCACAACGCCCGGTGCGGCTTCTGGCGCTGCGCCGGCAGGGAAGAAGGGATTGGACGGCGACTTTCCATTTCCCGGGGAGGAGGGGAAGGACGCTGCCGTGAGCGGTACTCGGGATGCGAGCGGCGGTTCGGATGCGAACAGCTCGAACTCATCGAGCAGCAGTTCCAGCTCTGGCGACGATGCGGGCGATCCAGCGGGGCCGGCGGACGCGGCGGGAGCTCCAGCCGCGGCGGGGCTGATGGACAAGGGCAGCGAAGGCACTCCGGGCAGACACCTGCTGCACCGGGTGAATCCCGTGGGGACGAAGCTACAGACGGCAGACGAGCGCGAGGCGGAGGACCTGAGCGTGGCCAAGTTCTACACCGATACGGGCGACCTGCAAGGGGCGTATCTGCGCAGCCAGGATGCGGTGAAGACGGCACCCGACGATCCGGACGCGCACTTTGCGCTGGCCACGGCGGCGCTGAGGTTGAAGAAGCCGGACGAGGCGATTGCGGAGTACAACGCGTGTCTGAAGCTCGATCCGACGGACAAAGAGGCCAAGGAGGCGCGCAAAGCGCTGTCGAGTTTGAAGCAGCCGGGTCTCAAGTAAGGCGGCGGCGCACGAGGGCAATTTTCGCGGGGGCTGGTTTGTCTGCGGGCCTGAGCGGTGGCGTTTGGCCGGGAACGATGGATGGTGACGGCTGGTCGTCGTCGAGGTCGAGGTCTTCTTCGACACGCAGGTACTTGCGCATGGTGCGCAGGGGCTCCTCGGAGAGGGCGAGTTCGCTCAGGTGATAGCGCCAGGCGTCTGGGCGGGTGCTGCGCCGTGTGTATGCCTTGCGGGAGACGGTGGCGATGGTGCCGTCGGTCTTGCGCCGGGTGAAGGTCTGATTGGGCACCTGGAAGGTCATTTGTTCGCCAGCCTTCCAGAAGCTGGAGGCGAACTCGTGTGAGAAGAGGAGGGCGTAGTATCGCCTCTCGGTGCAGAGGGTTTCGACTGACAGCTGGGTGGACTCCCACGGCAAGTCGAGCTTGGTGGTGTACCACTTGCGAAAGTCGAAGCCGTTGGACCGGGCCTGGCCGACGAGCAGATGAAGCAGTTCAAAGCGGGTCATAAGGGGACTGATTTCTGTGCGGAAGGCGATGCCTTACCGATACGAAAGAATGCGCCAAAGAACACATTGGAAATCTGTATAAATTATCCTGCTTGATTGCGACTTTGTCGTGGCTGGAGCATCATATTGGTATCCCCCCAGCAGCACGGACGCACTGGGGATTGCAACATCTTGCAACATTGAATGTGGCGGAAGCCGCCATTGGAACACCTACCTAGCCAGGTCTCAGCATTTTCAGGAGATTGCTGGCTATGGCTATTTCTTGTCCAAAGTGTCGTGAACGAAGCATTCGGAAGTCGCAGCGCCGACTGTTCGACTTCTTGTTGCGCAGCATTGGCATGGTGCCTTTGCGCTGCAACATCTGCTTTCATCGCTTCTTCCGGTTTCGCAGAAGTCTCCGTGTCTGATCCGCTCCTGTCATGCATCTCTTTGCCGAGCGATGTCACCGTTTGCGGTGTGGCGGTTGTGCGGGCGTGCGCCAGGCATCGGGCGGGTGCTGCGGCGGGTGTAGGCCTTGCGGGTGACGGTGGCGATGGTTCCATGCGCCGGGTGAAGGTACCTGGACGGCGATGCGTTCGCCGATCTTCATTGCGAATTCTTCGCGGTGAGTGCATCATATTCGTACACTCGCCAGGCTGCACCGCGGCCTTGGGGATTGTAAGTCTTGCAGCTCTGAAATGCGGCGGAAGCCGCCTTGGAAGACCTACTTAGCCGGGCCATAGGTTTTCAGGAGATTGCCAGCTATGGCTGTTAAATGCCCGAAGTGCCATGAACGCGACATCCGGAGGTCGCATCATCGACTGTTTGATTTTTTGTTGCGCAGCATCGGCATGGTGCCCTTGCGCTGCAACATCTGCGAACATCGCTTCTTCCGGTTTCGCAAAAGCATCCGCGCCTGATTCGTTTCCGGGGATCATCTGTTTGCAGCAACCTGGTTTCCGTCTGGGTGCGGCGGTGGGGCAGGATGCCGTTCGGCCGGACTGCGGCCCGCTGGCGATGCCAGGAAGTCTTTCCGTATCCTGACGAGTCCAAGTTCCAGGGCACAGTACTTCAAGGTACAGTCTATGGAGTGGGGTTTGCGTGTTGAGCAGGCCGCATGACGGGGAGTAGAAATCGTTGCGAGCAGTGGATCCGATGCGTTCCGTTGATTCATCGTTTGTGTCAGGCGTCCTCCACGGGCGCACAATTAGCAGCTTTGTTTTGGGCAGTGTGCATGCTGGGTTGGCTTGCGTGGTTGCGCTGGCGCTGATGTTGTTTGCCGGTGCCGTTCCCACAGGTGGCGCTTTCATCGTGCGCGCCTCCGCACAGCAGAGGAACGATGCGATTCAGCACTCCGATCCATTGAACTTCGATCCCGTGGTGAGGGAAGCGTACGAGCATTTTTATATTCTCGACTTCGATGGTGCGCTGAGCCGGTCGGGCGCGTTGCTGAAGGCGCATCCGCAGGAGCCTATGGCTTACGGGTACGAGTTGATGTTTACCGTCTTCCGCGAGCTTTATCATCAGGACCTGCTGGATACGACGTACTATGCACACGATAATTTTCTTACGTCGAAGCGGAATGTTCCGGTACCCGATGCCACTCGGCAGCGCATTGAATGGCTGACCAACACCGGCATACGGCTTGCCGACGACCGCATCAAGGTGAATGCGAGCGACAAGAATGCGTACTTTGCGCGCGGATACATACGCGGGATGCACGCGGCGTTCATTACGCTGGTGGACCACAGCTATGTGGCGGCGGCGCGGCAGGGATATGCTTCGCGGGGCGACTCGGAACAGGTGTTGAAGATCGATCCCGAGTACACGGACGCGAAGATGGCGGTGGGGATACAGAAGTTCGCCGTGGCCAGCCTGCCGCGCTGGGTGCGCATTCTGGTGGGGGTGATGGGGGTGGGAGGAAACAAAGAGCAGGGGCTGGCGCTGCTGCGCGAATGCGCGGAGCACGGGGTGGTGACGAAGGTGGAATCGCGCACAGCGCTGTCGCTGTTTCTGCGTCACGACGCGCGTTACCCGGAGGCGCTTGCGGTGCAGCATGGACTGGCGGCGCAGTATCCGCACAACTACCTCTTTCGCCTGGAAGAGGCGAACCTGACCAAGGACGAAGGCAATGGGCCGGGAGCGATCGCGCTGTACAAGGTGGTACTGGCGGATGCGGCGAAGCCCGGCTACTACGTGGATCCGCGGGTGCAGATGGCGTGGTTCGGGCTGGCGGACACACAGCGTGGGCAGAACGACATTGTCGACGCGGCGGAGAACTACCTGAAGGCGGCCGAGCAGCCGAATTGCAGCGACTGGCTGCGCAAACGCGCGCAGTTGAACGCCGGCGAGATGTACGACCTGCTGCACCAACGGGCGCGGGCGGTGGGGCTTTATCAGATGGCGTCGTCGGGCGGAGGAGACCAGTCGCAGGCGGATGCGGCGCGGCGGTTGATGAAGACGCCGTATGCGGGGAAGTAGCGACTGGCGCGATTCCGCGGAACCTGGCAGCAGGTGCGTGCGTATATAAGTCCACGGATGTGGCAAAATAAGAGACTCCCGGAGGCGTTCGATGTATTGCTCTCATTGCGGAAGACAGGTGGAAGCGGGGGCGCGGTTCTGTCCCGCGTGCGGTGCGGTTGTAGCGCCGGTGGTTGTGGGCGCTCCGATCTTCGGGCAGCTTGTGCGGCCACGCTATCCGCGCGTCTTCGGCGGAGTCTGCTCGGGCCTCGCGCTGCACTACGGGTGGGACATTACCACGGTGCGGCTGCTGTGGGTGCTGTGCGTACTGTTTGCCGGGACCGGAATTCTGGCGTACATCATTGCGTGGATCGTGATTCCCGAAGCGCCGTACACGCTGCCTGAACGCAGCACGGGGAGCGGGGTTTGAGCGCTCGGAACCGAAAGACTACAGGCAACGGAGCGGCGGCGCGGGAGGCGGTTGCGGCGAGGCCGTTTCACTACCGTGGGCGATTGCTGTGTTGCGATGGGGTGTCGCTGGAGGATCTGGCGACGGAGTACGGAACGCCGTTGTACGTCTACTCGGCAGAGCAGATTCGCTATCGGTTCGGGCTGTTTCAGGCGGCATTCGCGGGACGTGAGGCGACGGTTTGTTATGCGGTGAAGGCGAACTCTTCGCTGGCGATCCTGCGGATGCTGGCGGAGCTGGGCGCGGGGTTTGACATTGTCAGCGGCGGCGAGCTGGAGCGGGTTCGGCGGGCGAGCGGACAGAAGAACAAGGCTGCGCTGGGGCGGGTGGTGTTTTCCGGCGCGGGCAAGCAGGAGTGGGAGATCGACTCGGCGCTGAAGGCGGGGATTCTGCTGTTCAATGTGGAGTCGGAGGCGGAGTTGGAGTTGCTGGCCGCGCGGGCGGAGGCGCTGGGCGTGAGGGCGCGGTTTGCGCTGCGGGTGAACCCGGATGTATTTGCCGAGACGCATCCGTATATCTCGACTGGGCTGGGAAGTCATAAGTTCGGCGTGGAGATTGGCAAGGCGCGGGAGATCTATCGCAGGGCGGCGCGGTCGAAGTGGCTGGATGCGGCGGGAGTGAGCGTTCACATTGGGTCGCAGATTCGCGCGGTTGCGCCGTTTCGGGCGGCGCTGGAGCGCGTGGCTGGGCTGGTTGAAGAGCTGCGAAGCGATGGGCACAAGATCCGGTATGTGGATGCGGGGGGCGGGTTGGGGATCGACTATAACGACTCGCCGACGGAGCCGAAGTTCGATGCGGCGCGCAAGGTGAGGGAGTATGCGGCGGCGCTGGGGAAGGCTGCGGCGGAGCTGGGCGCGGTGCATCTGCTGGTGGAGCCGGGACGGTTTGTGGCGGCGCAGGCGGGCGGGCTGCTGACGCGCGTCGTTGTCGTGAAGAAGAATGGGGCGAAGACGTTTGTGATTGTGGACGCTGCGATGAACGACCTGATCCGGCCGGCGCTGTACCAGGCGCACCACGAGATTCTGCCGGTGGCGAAGGGGCGCGGCGCGAGCGTGAAGGTGGATGTGGTGGGGCCGGTGTGCGAGTCGGGAGACTTCTTTGCGCACGACCGCACGATGCCGCGGGTGAAGGCGGGCGAACTGCTGCTGGTGCTGGACGCGGGGGCGTACGGGATGAGCGAGAGCTCGAACTACAACACGCGCGCGCGGGCGTCTGAGGTGCTGGTGGAGGGGAACGAGGCACGGCTGATCCGGCGGCGGGAGACGCTGCGGGATTTGATGGCGGCTGAGATTCTGTAAGGCAATCCGGATGGGTGGAACGACAACGATTCCAGGTCTCAACATCGAGGCCCGAGGTGTGGATGTGACGGCAGAGGAAGCGCTTGATGGTGGTCTCGGTGGGTTCGGCGGTTGCGATTGTGTCGGTCATACGGTTCCTCTCCTGTGGGGGGTGCCCCCCCCTGAAATT
>Ga0302278_10007038_pt1 | contig 10470 bp, 8 predicted proteins | sample III_Bog_N3_2_FD_194543 | JGI IMG/M metagenome (GOLD analysis project Ga0302278, IMG submission 194543) | Peat permafrost microbial communities from Stordalen Mire near Abisko, Sweden - III_Bog_N3_2 | ecosystem: Environmental > Terrestrial > Soil > Wetlands > Peat | place: Sweden: Abisko... | reverse complement strand
CGGTGATGGAAGGGATGGTCGTCAAGACCAATACCCCGACCGCTCTGAAGGCCCGCAAGGGTGTGATGGAATTCCTGCTGATCAACCACCCGCTGGATTGCCCGATCTGTGATCAGGGCGGCGAGTGCGATTTGCAGGACGAGGCCATCGCTTACGGCGGCGACCGTGGTCGCTATAAGGAAGTGAAGCGCGCCATCAAGGACAAGAGCTACGGGCCCCTGGTCAAGCCGACCATGACCCGCTGCATTCATTGCACCCGCTGCATCCGCTTCATCACCGACGTTGCTGGCGTTCCCGAACTGGGTGGCACCGGTCGCGGCGAGCATCTGGAAGTCGGCACCTACGTCGAGAAGGCTCTGACCTCGGAGCTGTCGGGCAATATCATCGATCTTTGCCCGGTCGGTGCTCTGACCAACAAGCCTTACTCCTTCACCGCCCGGTCCTGGGAACTGAAGAAGACCGAGAGCATCGACGTGTTCGACGCTTTGGGCGCCGCCATCCGCATCGATACCCGTGGCAATCAGGTGATGCGGGTTCTGCCGCGCATCAATGACGACGTCAACGAAGAGTGGCTGGCCGATAAGAGCCGCTTCGCCATCGATGGCCTGCTGCGCCAGCGTCTGGACAAGCCCTATGTCCGCAAGGACGGCAAGCTCCAGGCCGCCAGCTGGTCCGAGGCCTTGGCCGCTGTCGCCGCCAGGCTGAAGGGTGTCAATGGCTCCAAAATCGCCGCCATCGCCGGCGACATGGCCGACGCCGAAGCCATGGTGGCTTTGAAGGACCTGTTCGCCAAGCTGGGCTCGGTGAACATCGACTGCCGCCAGGACGGCGCCAAGCTGGGCACCGGCCCGCGTGGCTCTTATGTCTTCAACAGCACCATCGCCGGCATCGAAGAGGCCGACGCCCTGTTGATCATCGGCAGCAACCCCCGCAAGGAAGCCCCGGTCCTCAACGCCCGCATCCGCAAGCGTTACCTGAAAGGCCGCTTCCCGGTCGCCGTGGTCGGCCCCAAGGCCAACCTGACCTATAAGCACGAGCACCTGGGCGACGCTGCCTCGGTGCTGGCCGCCATTGCCGACGGCAGCCATCCCTTCGCCGCGACCCTCAAGGCCGCCGCCAAGCCGATGCTGATCATCGGGCAGGGGGCTCTGACCCGGGTTGATGGCGACATCCTGCTGGGTCTGGCCCGCAAGATCGCCGAGACCGCCGGTCTGGTGAAGGATGGCTGGAACGGTTTCAATGTTCTGCATACCGCCGCCGCCCGCGTCGGTGGTCTGGATGTTGGCTTCGTCCCGGGCACCGGTGGCCGCGATGTCGAGGCCATTCTGTCGGGCGCCGAGAAGGGCGAGATCGATCTGGTCTACCTGCTGGGCGCCGACGAGATCGACACCGACCGTCTGGGCAAGACCTTCGTGGTCTATCAGGGCAGCCATGGCGATGCCGGCGCTCACCGCGCCGACGTCATCTTGCCGGGTGCCGCCTATACGGAAAAGGACGCCACCTTCGTTAATACCGAAGGCCGCGTTCAGCAGACCCGTCTGGCGGTCTTCCCGCCGGGTGAGGCCAAGGAAGATTGGAAGATCGTTCGCGCTCTCTCCGATCTGGCCGGTGCCACTCTGGGTTATGACGACCTCTCGCAGGTCCGTGCCCGTCTGGCCGAGGTCAATCCGGTGTTCGCCGCTGTTGATCAGGTTCAGCCGGCTGCCTGGGGTGCCTTTGGCGCCGAAGGTCAGCCTTCGTCTGAGCCCCTGGTCAGCACTATCGACAACTTCTACATGACCGACCCGATCAGCCGCGCTTCGCAGACCATGGCGGAATGCACGGCCACCTTCGTCGGCTGCGCGCATAAGAGGACCGGCACCAATGGCTGAGTGGATGACTGGGCCCATCTGGTATGTGGCCATTAAGATTGCCGAGATCCTTGTGATCGTCGTGCCGATGCTTCTGGCGGTGGCTTATCTGACCTATGCCGAGCGCAAGGTCATTGCCGTCATGCAGCTGCGCAAGGGCCCGAATGTGGTCGGCCCCTTCGGCCTGCTGCAGCCCCTGGCTGACGGCGCCAAGCTGTTCTTGAAGGAAACGGTGATTCCCACCGATGCCTCCAAGGCGGTGTTCCTCATCGCTCCGGCGCTGACCTTTATCCTGGCCCTGGTGGCCTGGGCGGTGGTTCCCTTCGCCGATGGGTGGGTGGTCGCCGATATTAATGTGGGCGTGCTCTACCTGTTCGCCATCTCGTCTTTGGGTGTCTATGGCATCATCATGGCGGGCTGGGCGTCCAACTCGAAGTACGCTTTCCTCGGAGGTCTGCGCTCTGCGGCCCAGATGGTCTCTTACGAAGTCTCCATTGGCTTTGTGTTGATCTCGGTGCTGCTCTGCGTCGGTTCGCTGAACCTGTCCGATATCGTCCATGCCCAGGAGAAGGGCGTGTGGTTCGTGCTGCCGCACCTGCCGCTGTTCGTCATCTTCTTCATCTCGGGTCTGGCCGAAACAAACCGCTCTCCCTTCGATCTTCCTGAAGCGGAAGCCGAGCTGGTGTCGGGCTATAACGTCGAATATTCCTCCATGCCCTTCGCCCTGTTCTTCCTGGGTGAATACGCCAACATGATCCTGATGAGCGGCATGATCTCCATCCTCTTCCTGGGTGGCTGGCTGCCGTTGCCTTATCTGGGTTGGCTGCATATCCCTGGCGTGATCTGGTTTGCTCTGAAGATCGCCTTCATTCTGTTTGGCTTCCTGTGGGTTCGCGCCACGTTCCCGCGGTACCGCTATGATCAGCTGATGCGTCTGGGTTGGAAGATTTTCCTGCCCTTCTCGCTGGGCTGGCTGGTGCTGACCGCGAGCGTGCTGGAATTCACCGGCCTGCTGCCGAAGTAAGGAGAAGATCGATGTCGTTCCTGAGCCGAGGCGCACGCGACTGGTTCCTGCTGGAACTATTCTCCGGCATGGCCCTGACGTTCCGGTATATGTTCAAGCCCTGCGTCACCATCAATTATCCCTACGAAAAGGGGCCTTTGAGCCCGCGTTTTCGAGGGGAGCACGCCCTGCGCCGTTATCCTAACGGGGAAGAGCGCTGCATCGCCTGCAAGCTGTGCGAGGCCATCTGCCCCGCCCAGGCCATCACCATCGAGGCCGAGCCCCGGGACGACGGCAGCCGCCGTACCCGTCGCTACGACATCGATATGACCAAATGCATCTATTGCGGCTTTTGTCAGGAATCTTGCCCGGTTGACGCCATCGTCGAGGGGGCTAACTTCGAGTTCGCCACCGAGACCCGTGCCGAGCTGATGTATGACAAGGCCAAGCTGCTGGCCAACGGTGACCGCTGGGAGCCTGAACTGGCTGCCCGCATCGCCGCTGACGCGCCGTATCGTTGAGGGGAAGACTAATGACGATCGTTCGTATGTGGGGGGCCCCATGATCCTGGCTCTTGTCTTCTATCTCTTTGCTGCCATTACGGTAGCGAGCGGTGTGATGGTGATTTCGGCCCGCAATCCTGTGCATTCGGTGCTATTTCTCATCCTCGCCTTCTTCAATGCCGCCGGCCTGTTCCTGCTCAATGGAGCGGAGTTCCTGGCCATGGTGTTGGTGGTGGTCTATGTCGGCGCGGTGGCGGTGTTGTTCCTCTTCGTCGTCATGCTGCTGGACATCAACTATCTGAAGCTGCGCGAAGGTTTCCTGCAGTATCTGCCCACCGGTGGCCTGATTGGCTTGATCCTTTTGGTCGAGTTGGCTTTGGTGTTCGGCAGCTGGAAATTCGCCGGCGAAGCTCCGCTCTCGGTGGCGGCTCCCATCCCCGATGTGGCGGCAGTGACCAATACCGAGGCCCTGGGGCGCCTGATCTACACCGACTATATTTACCTGTTCCAGTCGGCCGGTCTGATCCTGCTGGTCGCCATGATGGGCGCCATCATGCTCACCCTGCGTAAGCGTCCGGGTGTGCGTAAGCAGAAGATTTACGACCAGAACAGCCGCACCAAGGAAAGCTCGGTCGAAATCCGCAAGGTTCCGAGCGGGGGAGGCATCTGATGTTTACCATTGGTCTGGCCCATTACCTGACGGTGGCCGCGATCCTCTTCACCCTGGGTGTCGCGGGTATCTTCCTGAACCGGAAGAACGTCATCGTCATCATGATGTCGATCGAGCTGATGCTTCTCGCCGTCAATCTGAACTTCGTGGCCTTTTCCCACGCCTTGGGCGATCTGGTGGGGCAGGTGTTCACCATGTTCATCCTGACCGTCGCCGCCGCCGAGGCGGCCATCGGCCTCGCCATCGTCGTGGTGTTCTTCCGCAATCGCGGAACGATCGCCGTCGAAGATATCAACCAGATGAAGGGGTAGGCGGGAAATGTACGCTGCTGTTGTCTTCCTCCCGCTCTTGGCCGCCATCATTGCCGGATTTTTCGGCCGTAAGATCGGTGACCGGGCCTCGCAGATCGTCACTTGTACCGGCGTCGGCCTGTCCGCGCTGCTGTCTGTGGCCATCTTCTCCGAGGTGGTGCTGAATGGTCATCCCATTACCATCCAGCTCTTTACCTTCATCAACTCTGGTGGAGCCGACGTTTCCTGGGCTCTGCGCTTCGATACCCTGACCGCCGTGATGTTGATCGTGGTGAATTGGGTGTCTTTCATGGTGCATGTCTATTCCATCGGCTACATGCATCACGATCCCAGCGTGCCGCGCTTCCAGAGCTATCTGTCGCTGTTTACCTTCGCCATGCTGATGCTGGTCACCGCCGACAACGTGGTGCAGCTGTTCTTCGGCTGGGAAGGCGTGGGTCTGGCCTCCTATCTGCTGATCGGTTTCTGGTACGAGAAGCCCTCGGCTTCGGCGGCGGCCATCAAGGCCTTCATCGTCAACCGTGTCGGTGACTTCGGCTTTGCCCTGGGCATCTTCGCCACCTTCGTGCTGACCGGTTCGCTGGGCTTCGACGCCATCTTCGCGGCGGCTCCGGGCAAGGCTGACGCCGTCTTCCACATCTTCGGCATGGACGTGCATGCGATCACCGCCTGCTGCCTGCTGCTGTTTGTCGGCGCCATGGGCAAGTCGGCCCAGTTGGGCCTGCATACCTGGCTGCCCGACGCCATGGAAGGCCCGACCCCGGTCTCGGCCCTGATCCATGCCGCCACCATGGTCACCGCCGGCGTCTTCATGGTCGCCCGCATGTCGCCGCTGTTCGAATATTCGGACACCGCCCTGACGGTGGTCACCATCGTTGGTGCCTGCACGGCGATCTTCGCGGCCACGGTTGGCTGTGTGCAGAACGACATCAAGCGCATCATCGCTTATTCGACCTGTTCGCAGCTGGGCTATATGTTCTTCGCCATCGGCGTCTCGGCCTATCAGGCGGGTATCTTCCACCTGTTCACCCACGCCTTCTTCAAGGCTCTGCTGTTCTTGGGTGCCGGTTCGGTGATCCACGCCATGTCGGACGAGCAGGACATCCGCCGCATGGGTGGCATCGCCAAGCATATCCCGGTGACCTGCGCTCTGATGTATATCGGCAGCCTGGCCCTGGCCGGCATTATTCCCTTCGCTGGTCACTATTCTAAGGACGCTATCCTGGAAGCCGCTTGGGGCTCGGGGACGGCCGTGGGGCACTTCGCCTATTGGATCGGCGTCTGCGCCGCTTTCCTGACGGCTTTCTACTCCTGGCGTCTCCTGATCCTGACCTTCCACGGCAAGCCGCGGGCTGACGAACATGTCATGGCCCATGTGCATGAAAGCCCGGCGGTCATGGTCATTCCCCTGATTGTACTGGCTTGCGGCGCTCTGTTTGCCGGCTGGGCCGGTGTGGATTCCTTCGTCGGCGAAGGCCGGGCGGAGTTCTGGGGCAAGGCGATCTTCCTGCTGGACGGTCATGACGCTATGGAAAATGCGCATCATGTGCCCGAGCTGATCAGTCTGCTGCCGGCCATCGCCGCCGTCTCGGGCATTGCTCTGTCCTACATCTTCTACATGTTCGTTCCGTCTCTGCCGAAGCTGCTGGCTCAGGTCTTCCAGCCCGTCTACCAGTTCTTGCTGAACAAATGGTACTTCGACGAGCTCTACGACTTTCTGTTCGTCAAGCCGGCGTTCTGGCTGGGCGAGGGGCTCTGGAAGGGCGGTGATGGCCAGTTGATCGACGGTGTCGGTCCCGATGGCGTCGCCGCGGCCACCCGCGATATTGCCCGCCGGTTCTCGGCGCTGCAGAGCGGTTACCTTTATCACTACGCCTTCGCCATGCTCATCGGCGTCGCGGCGTTCGTTACCTGGTACATTGTGAAAGTGGGCTGACGCGCGATGACTGACTGGCCTCTGCTCTCCATCACGACGTTCCTTCCTCTTCTGGGAGCGGCGTTCATCCTGACCATCCGCGGCGAAGACGCGGTGGTTGCCCGCAACTCTCGGAATGTGGCCCTGCTGACCAGCCTTGCCACCTTCCTGGTCTCGCTGCTGGTCTGGGCCGGCTTCGATTCGCAAAGCGCGGATTTCCAGCTGGTCGATCAGGCCCGCTGGCTGCCCGGCTTCGACATCAATTACAAGATGGGTGTCGACGGCATCTCGATCTTCTTTGTCCTGCTCTCCACCTTCCTGACGCCGATCTGCATTCTGTCGGCCTGGGAAGCGATCCAGAAGCGGGTCAAGGAGTACATGATCTGCTTCCTGGTCCTGGAGACCATGATGGTGGGCATGTTCTGCTCGCTGGATCTGGTGCTGTTCTACATGTTCTTCGAAGGCGTGCTGATCCCGATGTTCATCATCATCGGCGTTTGGGGCGGTCAGCGCCGCGTTTATGCCGCCTTCAAGTTCTTCCTCTATACCCTGCTGGGCTCGGTGCTCATGCTGCTGGCCATTCTGGCCATGTATTATGACGCCCACACCACCGACATTCAGGTGCTGATGAGCCACGGCTTCCCCCATGCCATGCAGACCTGGCTGTGGCTGGCCTTTTTCGCCTCCTTCGCCGTGAAGGTGCCCATGTGGCCGGTTCATACCTGGCTGCCGGATGCCCATGTCGAGGCGCCGACGGCCGGTTCGGTGATCCTGGCCGGTGTGCTGCTGAAGATGGGTGGTTACGGCTTCCTGCGCTTCAGCGTGCCGATGTTCCCGCTGGCCTCCCACGATCTGGCGGCGGTGATCTTCACCCTGTCCATCGTCGCGGTGATCTACACCTCGCTGGTGGCCCTGGTGCAGCAGGATATGAAGAAGCTGATCGCCTATAGCTCGATCGCCCATATGGGCTTCGTGACCTTGGGCATCTTCACCTTCAATGTGCATGGCGTTGAAGGCTCCATCTTCCAGATGCTGTCTCACGGCGTTGTCTCGGGTGCCTTGTTCCTTTGCGTCGGCGTGGTTTACGATCGCCTGCACACCCGCGAGATCAACCGCTACGGCGGTTTGGCCAAGAACATGCCGGCCTATGCCTTGGTCTTCATGTTCTTCACCATGGCCTCGGTCGGTCTGCCGGGCACGTCCGGCTTCGTCGGCGAGTTCCTGGTGCTGATGGGCGCATTTGAAGCCAATACCTTCGTGGCTCTGTTCGCCGCGACCGGTTTGGTGCTGGGTGCCGCCTATATGCTGTATCTCTATCGCCGGGTCATCTTCGGCAAGCTGACCAAGGAAGACCTCAAGGTCCTGCTCGATCTCAGCCCGCGTGAGGTGATGCTCTTCGTGCCGTTGATCGTCATGGTCCTGTGGATGGGCATCTATCCCACCACGTTCCTTGATCCGATCCATGCCACCGTGTCCAAGTTGATCAATGACTACCAGCTCGCGCTGTCCGCCGCCGATGCGGTGTCGGTTGCGGTGCGCTGAGAGGGGAGGGGTTAGACGTGTCGGATTTGCCGAACTTCCTGCCGGCTTTGCCGGAACTCTTCATGGCCGCTTCGGCCCTGGTGCTGCTGTTGTTGGGGGTCTTCGCTAAGAAGGACATTACCTCCGGCATCGCCGCCCTGGTGGTCTTCGTCATGATTTTCGCTGCGGCCCTTGTTCCGGCGGCTGGTGCCAGCCGGGCCGAGGCCTTTGGCGGCATGTTTGTGGTCGATGCCTTTGGCGTCTTCACCAAGGTGCTAGTGCTGGCCGCCTCGGCCCTGTCTCTTTGCATGTCCGTCAATTGGATGCGCAAGGAAGGGGCCGAGCGTTTCGAATTCCCGGTGATGGTGCTGTTCGCCACTCTGGGCATGATGATGATGATCTCGGCCAATAACTTGATGTCGCTCTATCTCGGCCTGGAGCTGCAGAGCCTGTCGCTCTACGTCCTGGCCGCTTTCCAGCGCGATAATTCCAAGTCCACCGAGGCCGGTCTGAAGTACTTCATCCTGGGCTCGCTGGCTTCGGGCCTGTTCCTTTATGGCGCTTCGTTGGTTTACGGCTTTGCCGGCACCACCGGCTTCGACGGTCTGGCCCATGCCTTCGAGCAGGGCGCTCCCATCGGCGTCGTGATCGGCGTAGTCTTCATCCTGGCCGCTCTGGCCTTCAAGATTTCGGCGGTGCCGTTCCATATGTGGACCCCCGACGTCTATGAGGGCGCTCCGACCCCGGTGACGGCTCTGTTCGCCGTGGCTCCGAAGATCGCTGCTTTCTCGTTGCTGGTCCGTCTGATGATCGGTCCCTTCGGCGAGATGGTGCATCAGTGGCAGCAGGTGATTGTTGTCGTCTCGGCCGCCTCGATGATCCTGGGCTCCTTCGCGGCCATCAATCAGCGCAACATCAAGCGTCTGATGGCCTACAGCTCCATCGGTCACGTCGGTTATGCCCTGATGGGTCTGGCCGCCGGTGATCAGGTGGGTATCCGTGGCTTGCTGATCTATCTGGCCATCTATCTGTTCATGAATGTGGGCACCTTCGCGGTGATCCTGTCCATGCGTCAGAAGGGTCGTCTGCTGGAGAACATCGACGATCTGGCCGGTCTGTCCAAGACCCATCCGGCGATGGCTCTATGGACCGCCATCTTCATGTTCTCCATGGCTGGCGTGCCGCCTCTGGCCGGTTTCTGGGGCAAGTTCTATGTGTTCATGGCCGCCATCGACAAGGGGCTTTTGACCCTGGCGGTGATCGGTGTGCTGACCAGCGTGGTGGGTGCGTACTACTACCTGCGCATCATCAAGATCATGTATTTCGATGAACCCATCGAAGTGCTGGATCGCGGTGTGGGTGGCGGTCTGGCGGTGATCATGGCGGTCAACGCTTTGTTCATCCTGCTCTTCACCTTCGTCCCTATGCCGCTGGTTTCCAGCGCTGGGGCCGCTGCTGCCGCTCTGTTCGGAGGGTGATGGCGGTCCCCGCCACCACCCTTCGCTTCGGCGGAAGAAAAAAATGAAGGCTCTACCGCCGCCCTTTCGCCTTGCCGCATTCGACTGTCTCGACAGCACGAACGACGAGGTGAGGCGGCGGTTTGACTCTGGCGATGGCCCCAATCTGGTGGTCACGGCCCAGGAGCAGACGGCGGGACGGGGGCGGCGTGGCCGTACCTGGGTGTCGCCGCGGGGAAACCTTCATTGCTCGATCCTGCTCTCGACCCGGCCCGATCTTGCCGAGGGGCCGCAGTTGGCCTTTGTTGCCGCCGTAGCCCTGCGTCAGGCCTTGGCGCAATTGGTGCCGCAGGCTCCTTTTCGCTGTAAATGGCCCAATGATCTGCTGTGCCAGGGCCGCAAGGTCTCGGGCATGTTGCTGGAGGCAGCCTCGCCCCATGTCATTTTAGGCGTTGGGGTCAATGTGGTGGAGGCTCCGGCTGCGGCGCTTTATCCGGCGACTTGTCTGCGGCAATTGGGCAGTGGGGCCGAGGATTTCGACGTTCTGGTGGCCTTTTGCGAGGCCTTGGGCGAATGGCATGGACGCTGGCTGGCCGAGGGCTTTGCGCCTATCCGTCAGGCCTGGCTGGATCATGCCCAAGGGGTGGGGGAGCCGGTGACGGTGCGCCTGTCCGATCATAGCGAGCTTGAGGGGCGCTTTGCCGGGCTGGATGTCGGCGGCGCTCTGATGCTCGAGACTTCCGACGGCGGCTGCCGGCCCATCTTGGCCGGCGACGTCTTTTTTCCGCGATGAAGCGAAGAGGGGGCTCGGATGCTTCTGGCTATCGATTCTGGTAACACCAATATCGTTTTCGCCCTGTTCGACGGCGAGCAAGTGCGCGGCGAGTGGCGGTCTTCCACCGACACCAACCGCACCGCCGACGAATTCGGCGTCTGGCTGACGCAATTGATGGCCATGGAAGGCCTCAACCGTCACGACGTCGACGCCTGTATCATCGCCTCGGTGGTTCCGGCGGTGGTCTTCTCGCTGAAGACGCTTTGCCGACGCTATTTTGGCTGCGAGGCCCTGGTGGTGGGTGATGAAGGCGTCAAGCTGGGCATCGAGATTGATCTCGACCGCCCCGAAGAAGTCGGCGCCGATCGTCTTGTTAATGCGGTGGCCGCCCACAAATATTACGAAGGCTCGCTGATCGTCATCGATTTCGGTACGGCGACCACCTTCGATGTGGTGGACGGCAAC
>Ga0302278_10007037_pt1 | contig 10472 bp, 8 predicted proteins | sample III_Bog_N3_2_FD_194543 | JGI IMG/M metagenome (GOLD analysis project Ga0302278, IMG submission 194543) | Peat permafrost microbial communities from Stordalen Mire near Abisko, Sweden - III_Bog_N3_2 | ecosystem: Environmental > Terrestrial > Soil > Wetlands > Peat | place: Sweden: Abisko... | reverse complement strand
CAAAAACCGCATCGAAATGAATCCCCCTTACCCTCCGCACTCATGCCCGCCCAAGCGCAGCTAATGCAGAAACCTGCCAGCGAAATCGCTATCCCCGACGCACTCCTAGACTGGAATAATTGGAATCTCACCGCGATCGATGAGAGAAAAGCGACCGTGGGCATCAGGAACTCCGGCGCAACTCCCGCGCCTTGACACGGTGACTTCCGACTTATAACGGCAAGCTAATGAGTTACTGAAGCAGAGCCAGGTCCTCGGGCTTGTCAATATCTGCTTCACCGCCTGGGAACGGCAGCGCGATCAACGGGCAAGGCGGATGTAGCAGCAATGCACGCGCACCCTTGTCGCCCGCAAGCGCAAGCAGCTCGGGGAACGCGGTGCGAGGAAACACCGCCGGCACACCATGAGTGCCTGCATACGCGGATGCCACGATTGCGGATTCATCCTGAGCGGTGAAGTTCTCGATCAACGTCCGCAGATGCTCCGCGGTTAGCCGAGGCTGGTCGCAGCTCAGAATCAGCGCTCCCAACACGCCTGCGTCCAACGCACACAGTCCGGCATGGATTGAGCTGGCGATTCCCTGCTCCCAGCTCTCATTGATCACCACCGTCGCGCCGTCCGGCTCGACGGACGCGCGGATCATCTCGGCATGCGCGCCAAGCACCGCAAGCACCGGAGCGGCGCCAGCCTCTCTGGCCAGCCGGATTGCGCGGCCAAGCAAGGTTTCGCCGCCATGCACGAGCAACTGCTTGGGCTGGCCCAGACGGCGGCTGGCTCCCGCGGCGAGTATTATGGCGGCGACTGGCATCCGCACCAGTGTATCGGGAATCGCATCGGGCAATTGGAAATTTGGCCTCTCCATTCTCCGATCAGATCGGCTAGGATATTCAGAAGGACGCGGTTCCCCAGGAGGTCCCCAGTGGCAGATAACCCTGATCCGGCCATGGGCGATTATGGCGCGCGCGGCGTCGGTGAAATTGGCTTGGCGGGAGTGGCCCCAGCCATCACTGCCGCCGTGCACTATGCAACTGGCGTCCGCGTACGCAAACTCCCGGTGCGAATCGAAGACCTGCTCAAGTCGACCATCCTGGAAGCCTGAGACAATAGAAGAATGACCGATATCGAGCGCATCCTGCCCCTCTGGCGCGAGTTGGAGGCTGCCTCAGTGGACTACGTGCTTGCCACCGTCGTTGCGGTGGAGGGCTCCAGCTATCGCAAGCCCGGCGCATGCATGTTGCTTGCCCCAGATGGCCGCCGCGCCGGAACAGTGAGTGGCGGATGCCTTGAAGCCGAGGTGGCCCGCCGCGCCTGGTGGCTCACCGAGAATGGCCCTATTGTTCAGCGCTACTCCTCAGTGGAAGAAGATGGCGATCTGCCCTATGGCTCAGGCTGCGGCGGCGTGGTTCATCTGCTCCTTGAGCGCCGTCCAACCGCCGCCCCGCTGCTGACCGCGCTGGAGCAAGCATTTGAACTGCGCATTCCACTCGCAGTAGCCACCATTCTCGATGGCCGTCAAATTGGTCGACGCGCCTTCGCGGGGCTGACGAATATCGCCGTAGCGAATTCGGAACCGGGCACTCATTCGAATAACCTTCAAGGTCTGGCCGACACCGCGTTGGAACGCGGGACTTCGATCGAACGCGCGGCCTCCATCGACGGAACAGAGGCCGGCGCATGGGCTGATTTCCGCCCCGCACGTCCCGGCCTCTGGATCTTCGGAGCCGGTGACGATGCAATTCCGCTGCTTGCCCTCGCAAAAGAAATGGGCTGGTTTGTGAGTGTATCCGACGGCCGCTCTCAACTCGCGGCTCGGGCGCGATTTCCCATGGCCGATGCGGTGCATGTGCTGCGGATGAAACAGCTGGCCGGCAACCAATCTTCCGATCCGCCGCCGGCGCTCGCAGGCCTGCAGCCCACCGATGCCGCTCTAGTGCTGACGCACAGCTTCGAGCAGGATGCGCACACCCTTGCCGCGCTGCTCTCGCTCAAGTTTCCGCTCACTTATATCGGCGTGCTCGGTCCGCAACGCCGCACGCGCGAACTCCTCGCCGAAACAGGCCGCCTGCTCAACCTGCCCGCCAACCAGGCTCAAATCGACCGCTGGCTTGAACAGCTCCACGCTCCGATGGGGCTCGATCTCGGCGCCGAATCGCCGGAGACCATTGCGCTCTCCGTGGTTGCGGAGGTTCAGCAATCGCTCACTGCGGCCACGGCTCTGCCGCTGCGTCAGGTACGCGCCGCCTCGCTGACCACTCCGAGCTGAGCGGTCTCATTTTGATTAAACGGGGCTTTCGGCGACCTTACAGGAAGGTTTCCGCATCCCGCAGCAGGGCGCCGCTGCGATCCTTGTCCGAAATGATTGCGTCCTCCGCTGCAATCGGCCACGGAATTGCCAGTTCCGGATCATTCCACGCGATGGTGCGTTCCCCGGCGGCCGAATAAAAGTCCGTCACCTTGTAGGAGAAGCCGACACCATCGGTGAGTGCAAGAAACGCATGACCGAATCCTGGGGGAATCCACAACATCCGGCCGTTCTCTCCGCTTAGTTCAACGGCCAAATGTTGGGCGAATGTTGGCGAGCTCCGGCGCAGATCCACGGCTACATCGAGCACCGCGCCATGAGTCACTCTCACCAGCTTTCCCTGGGTCTGAATGACCTGATAGTGAATACCGCGAAGCACATTCTTCCTTGAGAGAGAGAAGTTATCCTGCGGCCAGGCCACCGGTAAACCAGCCTCCTCCATCCAGCGCTGGTTATAGGTCTCGCAGAATGCGCCCCTATCATCCCGGTAGATCGCAGGAGTAATCAGCATAACTCCGGGAAGGGATGTATCTTGAATTCTCATGGTCCCACGACCCTCGCGGCAAAGTACGGCTCGTTCAAAAGCGCCAACAGGTACTTTCCGTACCCGCTCTTGCGGATCGGCTGCGCCAGAGCCTCCAGTTGCTCGCCGGTTATGAATCCCAGACGATAGGCAATCTCCTCGGGGCAGGCTATATTCAGTCCCTGGCGGCGTTCGATGGTATGAACGAAGAGCCCAGCTTCCAGGAGCGATTCGTGCGTCCCCGTGTCCAGCCAGGCCATGCCGCGGCTCATAATCTCCACGTTCAGGTTTCCTGCTTCCAGATAACACCGATTGAGGTCGGTAATCTCCAACTCTCCGCGCGCAGAAGCCTTGAGAGAAGAAGCGATACTTACTACATTGTTATCGTAGAAATACAGGCCAGTTACCGCGTAGCGTGACTTGGGAACCTTTGGCTTTTCTTCAATGCTGATCGCGTGTCCTGCCGAATCGAATTCCACAACGCCGTAGCGCTGCGGATATTCAACCGGATAAGCAAAGACTGTCGCGCCCTGCTTGAGTTCCGCTGCCGACTGCAGTTGGCGCGAGAATCCCTGACCGTAAAAAATGTTATCGCCCAGGATCAAAGCGCTGGAGTCGTTGCCGATGAAGTCGCGGCCAATCAAAAACGCCTGCGCCAGCCCGTCCGGGCTCGGCTGGACGGCATATTGGAAATTCATTCCCCACTGCCGGCCATCTCCCAGCAACTCCGCAAAACGAGCCGTATCCTGCGGCGTTGAGATGACTAGAATGTCGCGCAACCCCGCCAGCATCAGCGTGCTGAGCGGATAGTAGATCATCGGTTTGTTATAGACCGGCAGCAGTTGCTTTGAGACGACGTGAGTTACAGGATAGAGACGCGTACCCGACCCACCCGCGAGAATAATTCCTTTCATAGTGCGACCCGCTCCGTATAGTTCTTCTTGATCCAGTCGAGATACACGCCGGTCCGCACATTCTCAACCCATTCGCCATGGTCGAGATACCAACGGACAGTCTTGCGCAGCCCGCTCTCAAACTCCTCCGCGGGCCGCCACCCCAGTTCCCGGGCAATTTTTGAGGCATCGATCGCATAGCGCCGATCGTGGCCGGGCCTGTCCTTGACGAACGTGATGAGATCCCTGTGCGAACGGCCGCCGGTATCGGGGCGCATCTCATCCACAAGATCGCAAATCGTATTCACCACGTCGATGTTTGTCCGTTCGCTGTTGCCGCCGATGTTATATGTCTCTCCAACCCGGCCACTCTCGAGCACAGCGCGTATTGCGGAGCAATGATCTTCGACAAACAGCCAGTCCCGCACATTTTCCCCATCGCCGTAAACCGGAAGTTCCCTGCCCTGAAGAGCATTCAGAATCATCAGCGGAATGAGCTTCTCAGGAAACTGAAACGGCCCATAGTTGTTGGAGCAGTTCGTGGTAAGCACCGGCAGCCCGAAGGTGTGGTGATAGGCCCGCGCCAGATGATCGGAAGAGGCCTTTGAAGCCGCATACGGACTATTGGGAGCATACGCGGTCGTCTCTGAGAAGGCGGGATCGTCCGGCCTCAGAGAGCCGTAGACCTCATCCGTCGATACGTGCAGGAATCGGAACGCGGCCTGATCGGTTTCGCTCAGCCCCGACCAGTAGATCTTCGCCTGCTCCAGCAGAACAAACGTTCCCTGAACATTCGTCCGGATGAACGCGCCGGGAGAAGCAATGGAACGGTCCACATGGCTTTCCGCCGCAAAATGAACGATGGCGCGCGGCCGATATTCGCGCAGCAGGCTGCCCACAAACTCCGCGTCGCAAATGTCGCCATGCGCCAGCAGGTAGCGTGCATCCCCTTCCAGCGCAGCAAGGTTCGCTGGATTGCCCGCATAGGTCAGCAGGTCCAGATTCACGACGCGCGTACCCTTGGTTTCGACCCAGCTCAAAATGAAGTTTGAGCCGATAAACCCCGCCCCACCCGTGACTAGAATCGCGTCAAACGTATGCTTATCCTCGAGCAAACAGTATATCCGTCGAAGTCCACAGCCTATACTCTCGAAGATAGTCAGTGAACCGATTCCCACACCTGGTTGCGAGGAAGTTGAGCGAAGAGCCAATTTTTTCGTTATATTAGAGAGTTCAGCTGAATCCCAGATCGGCAGGGTCTGAACAACAGGCCACCTCATCATAATATCTGGGCGATTCCCAAGCAGGAATCGCAATGCGGTTGTGTCCTTCGGGTCATGCAATGCATTCTGCACCACAAAATTCATTGAGAAGGTCGCCATGATTACATCGGATCATTGTCATCGTACTCCTGAACCGCAGGGTCTTTATCACCCACGGAATGAGCATGATGCCTGCGGTATGGGCCTAGTTGCCAGCATTCGCGGCGAGAAGAGCCACCAGATTATCCGCAAAGGTCTCGAGGTCCTCATCAACCTCACCCATCGCGGCGCCTCGGGCTGCGATCCGGAGACCGGCGACGGCGCCGGCATCCTCATCCAGGTTCCGCACACGTTCTTCTCCCGCGAGTGCGGCGAACTCGGAATGCAGTTGCCCGAGCCGGGCGCGTATGGCGTGGCGATGTGCTTTCTCCCCGTCGACAAACACAGCCGCTTGCAGTGCGAGGGCGTTCTTGAGCGCATTGCGCGCGAGGAAGGCATCAACGTGCTCGGTTGGCGCGATACGCCGGTGAACGGCGACGCGATCGGCCGGGAAGCGCGCGCCTCACAGCCCTACATCGAGCAGCTTTTTGTCAGCCGCCCCGGTGGCCTGGCCGACGAAGATGCCTTCGAGCGCCTGCTCTACCGCGTGCGACGCCGCGCCGAGAACGAGATTGCCGCCTCGGAGATTGAGGGGAAGGAGAACTTCTACATCCCGTCCTTCTCCTGCCGCACCATCATCTACAAGGGCCTTATGCTGGCGCCGCAGATCGAAAAGTTCTATATCGAGCTGGCCAACCCGCTGACCGCGAGCGCGCTTTGCCTGGTTCACCAGCGCTTCTCCACCAACACCTTTCCGAGCTGGAAACTCGCACACCCCTATCGCTACATTGCGCATAACGGCGAGATCAACACCGTGCGCGGCAACGTGAGCTGGATGAATGCCCGCCAGTCTGTATTTGAGAGCCCGGCCTTCGGCAGGAAGATCGACGACCTCTATCCGATTGTGGTCCCAGACGGCTCCGACTCCGCCTCGCTCGACAACGCGGCGGAATTCCTTTTCCTCTCCGGCCGTTCCCTGCCCCATGTGATGGCCATGCTGATTCCCGAGGCCTGGTCCGGCAACCCGGACATGGACGAGGAGAAGCGCGCCTTCTACGAGTACCACGCCTCGCTGATGGAGCCCTGGGACGGTCCCGCAGCCATTGCGTTCACCGATGGCCGCGTCATCGGCGCTACGCTCGACCGCAACGGCCTGCGCCCCGGCCGCTACATCGTCACCAAGGACGACCTGGTGGTACTGGCCTCCGAAGCCGGCGTTCTGGAAGTGCCGGATGAAGACATTCGCAAGAAGGGCCGCCTGCAGCCGGGCCGCATGTTCCTTGTCGACACGGTGCAGAAGCGCATCATCTCTGACGCCGAGATCAAGAAAGACCTGGCCGGCCGCCAGCCCTACGCTGCCTGGCTCAAGGACCAGCAGATTACGCTCGATCATCTGCCCGAGCCGTCGCGCGTGATTGCGTCGAATCATGAAACGCTGCTGCGCCGCCAGCGTGCTTACGGCTACAGCGAAGAAGATTTGAGAATCCTGCTGGGCCCCATGGGCGCGAAGGGCGAAGAGCCGATCGGCTCCATGGGAACCGACACGCCGTTGGCCTGTCTCTCTGACCGTCCTCAGCCGCTGTTCAACTACTTCAAGCAGTTGTTCGCGCAGGTCACCAATCCGCCCATCGATCCCATTCGCGAAGAGCTGGTGATGTCGCTCATCAGCTACATCGGCACCGAGCGCAACATTCTGGAAGAGCAGCCGGAAAACTGTCACACGCTCAAACTTCCGCATCCAATCCTGACCAATCGCGATCTTGAAAAGCTGCGCCGCGTCTCCTCCGGCGATCTGCTGGCCACCACGCTGCCTGCGCTCTTTCGCGCCGCGGACGGCGAGGCCGGCCTGAAGCACTCACTCGAAGACTTGAGCGCCCGCGCCGCGCACGCAGTCAACTCCGGCTACACGCTGCTGATCATCTCGGATCGCGGCGTCGATCCAACGTATGCGCCCATCCCGAGCCTGCTGGCAATGGCCGCGGTCCACAATCGCCTGGTGCGCGAGAAGACCCGCACCCAGGTCGCGCTCATCATCGAGAGCGGCGAGCCACGCGAGGTCATGCACTTCGCCTTGCTCATCGGCTACGGCGCCAGCGCCATCAATCCCTACCTGGCCATCGAAACGCTCCACGATTTGAAGCGCCGCGGGCTGTTGCCCGAAAAAATCACCGGCGAATACGCAGAGAAGAACTTCATCAAGGCCATCAACAAGGGCCTGCTCAAGACCTTCTCCAAGATGGGCATCAGCACGCTGCAAAGTTATCGCGGCGCGCAGGTATTTGAAGCTGTCGGCCTGAACTCCGCGCTTGTCGACGCCTACTTTTCCGGGACCGCATCGCGCATCGAAGGCGTCGGTCTCGACGTGCTGGCGCGCGAAGCCCAGATGAAGCACGCGTACGCCTTCCAGCCGCTCACTGAATCGGAAACCGATCTCGTTGTCGGCGGCCACTATCAATATCGCGAGGGCGGCGAGTATCACCTCATCAACCCCGCAACCATCAGCAAGCTGCAGCACGCCGTACGCATCAACAACGCGACCACGTTTCAGGAGTACACCGACCTGCTCGACGAGCAGAATCGCCATCTCTGTACGCTGCGTGGCCTGCTCAAGCTGAAGTATGCTGAAACGCCCATCCCGCTTGAAGAAGTGGAACCGGCCAAGGAGATCGTCAAGCGCTTTACGACCGGCGCCATGAGCTTCGGGTCGATCAGTAAAGAAGCGCATGAGACGCTTGCCATTGCCATGAACCGCATCGGCGGCATGTCGAACACCGGCGAGGGTGGCGAGAGCGAAGACCGCTTCACACGCGACGCCAACGGCGATCTGCGCCGCTCGGCCGTGAAGCAGGTGGCCAGCGGACGCTTCGGCGTTACGGCCAATTACCTGGTCAACGCCGACGAGTTGCAGATCAAAATGGCTCAGGGCGCAAAGCCCGGTGAAGGCGGCCAGTTGCCCGGCCACAAGGTGGATGACGTCATCGCGAAAGTGCGGCACTCCATCCCCGGCGTCGGCCTTATCTCGCCTCCGCCACACCACGACATCTATTCCATTGAAGATCTCGCGCAGCTCATCTACGACCTCAAAAACGTGAACCCGAAGGCGCGCATCGCCGTCAAGCTGGTCTCGGAGGTCGGCGTGGGCACGGTAGCCGCGGGAGTCTCCAAAGCGCACGCGGATGTCGTGCTGATCTCCGGCGACACCGGAGGAACGGGCGCTTCCCCGCTCAGCTCCATCAAGCATGCGGGACTGCCATGGGAGCTTGGCCTGGCCGAGACGCAACAGGTGCTGCTGCTCAACGATCTGCGTTCGCGCATTCGCGTGCAGACCGACGGTAAATTGCAAACCGGCCGCGACGTCATCATCGCAGCGCTGCTGGGCGCGGAGGAGTTCGGCTTCGCCACCACGCCGCTCATCGCCATGGGCTGCATCATGATGCGCAAGTGCCACCTGAACACCTGTTCGGTGGGAATTGCGACGCAGGACCCAGTCTTGCGCGCGCGTTTTACCGGCCAGCCCGAACACGTGATCAACTTCTTCTTCTTCATCGCCGAGCAGATGCGCCAGTACATGGCCAAGCTTGGCTTCCGCACAGTGGACGAGATGGTGGGCCGCGTGGACAAGATCGACGCCGCTCTCGCTGACGCGCACTGGAAGGCCAAGGGCATCGACCTTTCTTCGATTCTCTACTCGCCCACATTGCCTTCGCGCGTGGCGCGGCGCAAGATGCAGGACCAGGATCACGGCCTGAATGCCGCGCTCGATCACGCACTCATCGCCAAGGCCGCGCCGGCGCTCGAATCGAAAGATCCGGTGAGAGGCAGTTTCGCCATCCGCAACGTGCATCGCACGGTCGGCGCCATGCTGGGCGGCGAGATTGCACGCCGCTACGGATCGGCCGGACTGCCCGACGGAACCATCCACTTCAAATTCTCGGGCTCCGCGGGACAGAGCTTCGGTGCGTTCGTTCCCTCGGGCGTTACGCTCGAGCTTGAAGGCGACTCGAACGATTACCTCGGCAAAGGCCTTTCCGGCGGACGCATCATCGCCTATCCGCCCAAGACTTCGAGCTTTCTGCCCGAAGAAAGCATCCTGGTGGGCAACGTCGTTCTCTACGGCGCAACCACTGGTGAGGTCTTTCTCAACGGCATCGCAGGCGAGCGTTTCGCCGTTCGCAACTCCGGCGCAATCGCCGTCGTTGAAGGCGTGGGCGATCACGGCTGCGAATACATGACCAACGGCACGGTCATTGTGCTCGGTTCGACGGGACGCAACTTTGCCGCGGGCATGAGCGGCGGAATCGCGTACGTCTACGACGACCAGGGCGACTTTGCAGCGCGCCGCTGCAACAAGGCCAGCGTGGATCTGGAGCCGCTTGAGTTGGATGGGGATGTGGAGCGCGTGCGCGGCCTGCTTGAGCGCCATCGCGACTATACCGGCAGTCCGCGCGCAGCATGGATTCTGGAGCACTGGGCCGAGGCGCAGGCCCGCTTCATCAAGGTGTTCCCGCACGAGTACAAGCGGGTTCTGGGCGTCGTTCGCCTCAATCCCTCACCGGATGCGGTCGCATCCGCCACAACTTCGTCGCCTCTTGCGGCGGCCGCAGAGGTGCACCATGGGTAAGGACACAGGCTTCCTGGAAATCGAGCGCGAACAGCCCACACGCCGCAAAGTCGAAGAGCGCGTGAACGACTGGTTTGAGATTTACGAACCGTTCCCCGAGCAGAAGCAGCGCGACCAGGGCGCACGCTGCATGGATTGCGGCGTGCCGTTCTGCCACACTGGCTGCCCGGTCAACAACCTCATCCCCGACTGGAACGACCTGGTCTACAACGGCCGCTGGCAGGCTGCAATTCGACGCCTGCATGCCACCAACAACTTCCCTGAGTTCACCGGCCGCATCTGCCCCGCCCCGTGCGAAGCCTCTTGCGTGCTGGGCATCGATCAGCCGCCTGTTTCCATCAAGCTGATCGAGCGCTCCATCGTCGAACGCGCCTGGGACGAGGGCTGGATTCAGCCTGAGCCTCCGGAGCAGGCCACCGGCAAGCGCGTCGCCGTGGTCGGCAGCGGGCCTTCGGGGCTGGCCGCCGCGCAGCAGTTACGCCGCGCGGGCCACTCCGTCACGGTGTATGAGAAGGCCGATCGCATCGGCGGACTTCTGCGCTACGGCATTCCCAACTTCAAGCTGGAAAAGCACGTCATCGATCGCCGCATTGAGCAGATGCGCGCAGAGGGTGTCACGTTTGTCACCAACGCGCATGTGGGCGTGAATGTGCCGGTTGAATCGCTCACCGAACACTACGACGCAATCCTGCTGTGCGGCGGCGCCGAGCAGCCGCGCAATCTTAACATCCCCGGCCGCGAGCTCAAGGGCATTCACTTCGCCATGGAGTAC
>Ga0302278_10007034_pt1 | contig 10479 bp, 8 predicted proteins | sample III_Bog_N3_2_FD_194543 | JGI IMG/M metagenome (GOLD analysis project Ga0302278, IMG submission 194543) | Peat permafrost microbial communities from Stordalen Mire near Abisko, Sweden - III_Bog_N3_2 | ecosystem: Environmental > Terrestrial > Soil > Wetlands > Peat | place: Sweden: Abisko... | reverse complement strand
ACTATGGAGCCGCACGCCAAACGGGTTTTGCCAGGTAGCGTCCACGGTATAACAAGACGCCACCTGCGCAGGATCGAACTTGGTCCAGCCGTCGAGTTCCCGGAGTGCGGCAGCCCTGACAGCGGCTTCCTCGTCGGCAACGGAGGCGGTTTGGGCGCTTGCCGCGAGTGTCATCGTGATCGAGGCAACGACGATGGCAACAATTCGAAACGATCTCATGCCGAAGTGCTCCTTGCGTCCACAGCGTACCAGACCAACCGCTGACAGGCGTATCGCAGGGCGATCGGGTGTAAACCTTTTCAGTTTCCACTGGACTCGCCATCCCCCCGATGCGTAGAGTGTTTTCCGTAGCCTTTTTAAATTCTGCACTTGCGCTTAGGAGCCCGCCTTGCAACTGACCTCAGTCGATTGGCTCATCATGCTGCTCTACTTCTTCTTTGTGCTGGGCATCGGCTTTGCCTTGAAGCGCTACATGAAGACGAGCAAGGACTTTTTCCAGGCGGGGCGCGCGCTACCGGCGTGGATTTGCGGCCTGGCCTTCATCAGCGCCAACCTGGGCGCGCAGGAAGTAATCGGCATGGGCGCTTCGGGCGCCAAGTACGGCCTGGAGACCGCGCATTTCTACGGCATCGGCGCCATTCCGGCAATGATTTTTGTTGGCATCTTCATGATGCCGTTCTATTACGGATCAAAGGCGCGCTCGGTGCCTGAGTTTCTGCGCCTGCGCTTCGATGAAAAGACGCGCGCGCTCAACGCCTGCTCGTTTGCGGTGATGACGGTGTTCAGTTCGGGCATCTCAATGTATGCCATGGCGCGGCTCATCCAGGCGCTGCACATTTTTGACTCGCTGTTCATCCACCTGGGCTGGCCCACGGGATGGATTTTCACCTTCGCAATTGTGATGTCGGCGATGATTGTGCTGCTCTACATTTTTCTCGGCGGCCTAACCAGCGCGATTTACAACGAAGTGCTGCAGTTCTTTCTCATCATTGCGGGATTTTTGCCGCTCACGCTGCTGGGCCTGAAGAACATTGGCGGCTGGTCGGGGTTGAAGGCCGCATTGCCAGTGCAATACATGCACGAGTGGAAGGGCGTGATGCATGCCAGCACCAACCCCATGGGCATTGACGCAATCGGCATCGGCATGGGCCTGGGATTTGTGCTGGGCGCGGGTTACTGGTGCACCGATTTCCTGGTAATCCAGACGGCGATGGCGTCAAAGAATATGGAGTCGGCGCGGAGGGTGCCGCTGATTGCGGCAGTGCCGAAGATGGTGTTTCCGTTCCTGGTGATTGTGCCCGGCCTGATTGCGATTGCCCTGCCGACGCCGCACACAACAACGTATGTGCATCAGGACGCCAACGGCATTTACCACGATATCCATGTGGTGCCGCCGGAGGTGGAGCAGGGCCACGGGCTGATCCCCGCCAAGATGAATCCGGTGACCGGCAAGGCGATGCTGGACACCAGCGGCAAGCCGCTGCTTGATTACGATATGGCCACGCCGAATATGCTGCTGCATTACTTCCCCACCGGAATTCTGGGGCTGGGGCTGACGGCGCTGCTGGCCAGCTTTATGAGCGGGATGGCGGGCAACGTTACGGCATTCAACACGGTTTTTACATACGACCTTTACCAGTCGTACATTCGCAAGGGCGCAAGCGATCGGCACTACATGGCGGTGGGCCGATGGGCTACGGTGGGCGGCATTCTGCTGTCGATTTGTACAGCTTACGCGGCAATTAATTTCAACAACATTATGGACACGCTTCAGCTGGTGTTCAGCTTTGTGAATGCGCCGCTGTTTGCCACGTTCCTGCTGGGCATGTTCTGGAAGCGCGCTACCGGCCACGGCGCATTCGCCGGCCTTATTGCCGGCACTTCCGCGGCCATGATTCATCACGGTCTCACGCTGCCGCGTGAGGCGCACACCGGCATTCACGGCGGCTGGATCACCGTGATCCACCGCTACCCCAGCGACATGGCGCAGAATTTTTACGGGGCCATCTGGGCGTTCATGGTGAACTTTGTGGTGGCAGTAGTGGTGAGCCTGTTGACCAAGCCGAAACCCGATGAGGAATTGGTTGGGCTGGTGCGGTCGATGACCAAGATGCCTTCGCACGCGCATCTGCCCTGGTGGAAACGGCCCGAGGCACTTGCGGTTGCGGTGCTGGTGGGCGCGATTGGATTGAACATTTTCTTCTGGTAAGATTTTGGATTTGATTCTTAAGATGTTGTTTGCGAAGGAGCCTTGCCGATGAGTCTCGATCTGCGCATCCCCATGGGACTGATGTTCACGATGGTAGGCGCTATTCTCACGGCGTTTGGGCTGGCCACGCGCGACCACGCCGAGCTTTATGCAAGGAGCCTGGGCGTGGACGCAAACCTGTGGTGGGGCATGGTGCTGCTGGTATTCGGCATCACGATGCTGACGCTGGGGCGCCGCGGGCAAAAGCGCCTTCTGGAAGAAGCGAAAAAGAATCCGCATAGCGAAGAGGGCGAACCGCGGCGCGGGCACTGAAAACAGAGATGAGAGAACAGAGATCAGGGACCTCTGAAACGGCCTGATTCACATGCACATCAAGCTTCAACTCGCCACGCCAGACGACGTCGCCGATCTTATCGCGCTCAATACTGCGGTATCTGATCGTCTTCGCGCCGATTTCGGAGAAGGATATTGGGTCACAAAGGCGACCGAGAAGGGCACGCTCATCACCATGCGCCGGTCGAAGGTTTTTATCGCTCGCTATCGCAAAAAGATCATCGCACGTGTGAACCTCACAACGAGAAAGCCATGGGCGATCGATACGAAGTACTTCACGCCATGCGTGACGCCTCTCTACGTCATTGGAATGTCGGTCGATCCTTCGGTTCAACGCGGCGGCGTTGGCCGCCAGTGCATCGACGAGGCAATCAGAATCGCGAAGAAGTGGCCGGCTGATGCAATCCGGCTCGACGCGTGGGAGGCGGCGGTTGGCGCCGGCGAGTTCTACCGTAAATGCGGATTCAGAGAGGTGGGCAGAGCAACTTATCGCATTGCTCCACTTATCTATTTCGAGATGCCGATTTAGAATATTTTCTTTCTAATCTCTCCCCGGGTCCGAAAATCTGGATTCCCGTCCCCACCGTCGAAAACCCCATGTGGGGACTTCGGGGCCTGGGACATCCAGATTGTTGTGGACATGCAGGCGGTGCAGCATTTGATCAGACCCTACCACATTCAATTTGCCTTGTTCACGCCGTCGACTTCGTCCAAGATAGCCTTGACATTGACGGTGCCGTAGTAGCCATTGGGAACCAATGCCACGCATTTGCGGAGAGCTTCCAGACCCCCGTGAGGCAATGTCATTTTTCCGGTGCTGGAATCCATAGTGGCTTGTCCAACGAGCGAGAGGGCTACCCGACAGTATGCCTGGGCTGCGCCGCTTGGTGGGGTTGCGTTTACCGTCGTGGCATTCGCTGAGCTTGCGGCAGCGGTGGCTGGGACAGGATTCGAATGATTCGGTTGAGCCTCGCCGCCTGGCTCCAGCGTCGCGAAGATTCTCCCGCCGGGGTACTTGTCGACAGCAGTTATCCTCTTGACCATGCCGGAAAAGGCCACGGTTGTCCGGCGTCCCGGAGTCGCGACGATTCGCGGCTGCTCCTGCTGGATTTCTATCTCGATCATGAGGAACATTGGTCTCGACCGAGCGTCAGGCAAACTCTCGACATATTGCCGTGCCGACGCCTCATCCATCGGTATCCCGCTCACCACTATGGGGCTGAAACTTAGGTCATATATGGAGGCACGGCCTGTCCCGTCGGCATAACCGTTAAAAGCCAAGGGACAAGAGCGGACAACTTCGAGCGAATTGTAATCAAGGTGATCGAAAGAGAGCCCTTGATTCTGATCCTGCTTTTGCGAGTTGGGGAGCGCAGATTGCTCTTGCGTCAGTGGGTAAGCATGAAAAGGAAATGCGGATTTCGATGTATCGTAACTGCCTAAGTCGATGTGTATCGGAATCGTAATTGTCGTAGGAGCGCTCGCCAGAATTTCGCCTGCATGCATTTTGTAGAATGATGCGACCTGCGGATAATCGAATTCGCTTTTCAGTTGATTTTCGATGGCCGGATTGTGGCAGTTGTTGAGCAGAATGAAGCTATCGAGGAACCCCTTATCTTGATCGAACACCGAGGGCGTTTGGCGGATCAAGTTAAAGGACAAGACCAGGCTTGGGTCATTTGCATTTTCTTTGAGCGTTGCGGTATCGAGGGTCTTGAATTTTGCTGCGGCGGCTTGGGCGCTCACGCGAATGTTGGGGGTGCTGGACAACAGCCCGAGACAAAAAAGGAGGGACAGGATTGTCCTGTGTGAGGTGGCCATGAAAGTCCTTAACTGACAGGTAGGGTTCCCGCCCCGGGGGATCTTTGATAAGCGTTTCAAAATCGTAGCACAGATTTTCTGGCCAAGACGGTCAGTTTTCGACTCGATGACGGGAGGTAACCGTTGACCGAGAGCGGCTGCCCTCCTTAATCGGCCCGAGTTTTCGACCCCTGATAGCAAACTTGCGAGTGATGTAGAGGCTGAAGTTTATTACCGATCTCCGTAAGATCCTGTCGACGCATCCTGATACTTCTCTTATCTCCCGCCAATTAAACTGATACCAGGCGAATGAAGAGAAGAACGATTGAGCATTACGAGATTCAGCGCAAGCTGGGCGCCGGCGGAAGTGGTGTGGTCTACCTTGCCAACGACACGCAGTTGCAGCGTCCAGTCGTGCTAAAGATGCTGCGCGCCGGGGCGCTCACGCCCGAGCAGATGCGGTCGACTGTGCTGCGAGAGGCGCGCATGTCGTCGGCCATCGAGCACCCCAATGTTTGCGCCATCTACGAAGTTGGCGAGAGCGGTGATGAGGGCTTCATCGCCATGCAGTATGTTCCCGGCCAGTCGCTCGACAAGCTGATTGAGCGCGGCCCGTCGAATTTGCAACTGGTGCTTTCAGTGGGCATCCAGATTGCCGACGGCTTGCAAGCCGCGCACATGCTGGGCATTTTTCATCGCGACCTGAAACCGCAGAACGTGATGCTGACTGATGGGGGCCTCGTAAAGATTCTCGATTTCGGACTGGCGCGGCGTCTGGCGCCCGAAGATATGCACTTCGATGCGTCGAAGACCGGCCTGGCGAAGGATGTGTCGCTGGCCGCGACCTACACCGCGCGCGGCGGCACCATTCGCTATATGGCGCCCGAGCAGTTTGTGACGGGCCACTCGAGCGCGCAGTCCGATGTGTGGGCGCTGGGCGTAATTCTGTATGAGTTGGCGAGCGGGCGGCATCCTTTCGGCCGACCCGATGCTGAAGATTTTCAGGTAATCCGCGCCATCCAGTTCCTCGATCCGCCCGATCTGAGCGAGATTGTGCCGGACATTTCGCCGGAGTTGAAGAGCGTAATTGCAACGTGTCTCGAAAAGACTCCCGCTTCGCGCTACGCCTCCGCGGCCGAGGTGCGTGAGGCGCTGAAGACGATTATGAAGGCGCTGCAGATTGAAACCGGGATTATTCCCGGCGACCGGGCGGCCAACCTGCCTACCATGGCCGCCGAACCGGAGAAGCGCACCACGGGCTTTCTCTCAATGCTGGCCGAGCGCTTTCGCGAATCTACGCCGGAGAAGTCCACGCAAAACTCACTGGTGGTGCTGCCCTTCGCCAACCTGGGCGCGGCAGAGGTCGCGCCACTTTATGGGTTCGCGCTGGCCGACGCAATTTCCGCGCGACTGGCGCGCATACCGGGGATAGTGGTGCGGCCATCCAGTACGCTCATGTCGCTGCCCATCTCGCAGCTTGATCCCCTGGCGATTGGACAAAAGCTGCTGACCTCGTTTGTGCTCGCGGGAAGCTTTCTGCGCTCGGAGCAGGGATTCGATCTTAACTGGCAACTGCTGGATGTGGCTCAGCAGAGCCTGCGTTCCGGCGGAGCCATTCGCGTTGCATCACTGGATTTGATTGCGGTGCAGACTGAAATCTCAAACGAAGTGTTCGCCTCACTGCACGGCATCAGCGCCGCGGCCAGCACAGAATCCACGCGGGGTGAAGCGCGGCTCAACGGGCGCGAAGGCTCATTGCCTGGGCCAATCAGCGAGCGCTACCTGCAGGCGCGCGCGATGCTTAGCTCGTTTATGGTGCGCACGGGATCGCGCGCCGATCTCGATCGCGCGCATGCGTTGTTTACTCAAGTCACCGACGCCGACAAAGAGTTCGCCGCGGGCTGGGCCGGTCTCGGCATCGCAGAGCTGCAGTACGCGCGCCACGGTTTCGGCGGGCAGACGCACCTGATGCGGGCGCGCCGCGCATTCGATGAGGCGCTCAAACTTGACCCCGCATCGACCGAAGCCAATCTTTACCGCATCTACATGCTGCTTTCGCGCGGCGAAAAAGAGTCGGCACGCCACGGCGTCGCCAATCTGCTCTCGACCGCTGCAAACGATTGGAACGTGCACATGGTTGCGGGCCTGGCGCTGCGCGGCGATGGAATATATGAAGAGGCGCTGGCCGAGTTCAGCCGCGCGCTCAAGCTGAATCCGAGTAACGCGGCAATGCTCTATAACCATCGTGCCCGCGTATACCATTACCAGAACCAAATTGAACTGGCCGGCGACGAACTTGAAAAAGGCCTCGCGCTCGAGCCTCGCCATCCGCTGCTGCGCACGTCGGCGGGCTACCAGCAGATGCGCCTGGGCAATTTGCGCGCGGCCATCGACATTCTTGAAAGCGTGATTCACGACGATGGTTCGCTGCGCATCGCAGTTCCAACACTCGCGCTCTGCTACGTGCAGGCCGGCGAACGCGAACTCGCCGCCGCGCTGCTGAAGGACGACACTATGACCGCGGCCGAAGCCGATAATGAGATGGCTTACCGCCTGGCCACTTACTTTGCCGTTGAAGGCGACTCGAGTGAGGCGCTGCATTGGCTGCGGCGCGCCATCTACCTGGGCAATGAAAATTATCCGTGGTTCCAGAAGAATCCGGCGTGGAATAACCTGCGCACGAATTCCGACTTCGAACGTATTCTGGATGATTTGAAGAAGAGCTACAGGAAGAACCAGAAGACTTGGAAGCGGCTGCTGGAGCAGGTGCCGGGGGACGGCGAGTAAATCCTGGGGGAGACTCTTACAGGCGGGGCAAGATCTTACGATGCCTTCGCCAACCTCCGGCGACCGCGTGAATCGGGCTGCAGGGCCGCCATCACTGCATTGGGATTCCGGTCAATTACTGTAAGGAATGCACGTGCGGCAGACTCAGGCGTGCGCCGCCCACCCTCCCAATGTTTCACCGCATCGAGGCTGAAACCAAACATCTCAGAAAATCGGGCCTGGGTCATCTTCAGGCGCTTGCGAATCTTCTTCACATCTACCCTCTCGGGAACATGAACTTTATAGCCAGCCGTCTTCCCAGCCATAAATGCTTCGGCTTCGTCGAGCCCGTTCATCAGGTCATTGAAGACATTTGCCACGTTTCACCTCCCGTAGCTTGCGAAAATTTCATCGGCACGCCTGGCTAACTGGTTTCGTTCCTGCTTCGTCAGGTTCGCTTTCACGCTCTTTGCGTACGCTGCCACCAAAAAGATTGGGAAATCTTCATTACGCAGGATGTAAATCACTCTTGCACCCCCGCGCTTTCCGATGCCTGCGCGCGGTACGCGCACCTTCCTGAAGCCACCCGTTCCCGGCATGATATCGCCGCACTCGGGCTTTGTAGCGACCATTTCGACGATTTGCAAAAGCTCGGCCTCAGTAAAGATCGCCTCAGCCGCTTTTAGATAGCCCGGCGTCTCTACGACTGCGTGCATGTCTGTTTGTACTCCATTGGACACCTTGCGTCAAGGAGTCTGGCCGCCTCACATCCTCCGTTCCAAGGACATCGAACCTTAATCAAACTGCGCAGGGCGGACAAGTTCGTCGCCGAGACGGGGCGGCTCGAACTCAACCTGATCGGCGTCCGGCATCGCCAAGGCATCAACGATGGTCCTCCTTTTGCCTGTAGTCGGAGAGTCTTCCGCTCTCTCAAACTCCAGCACCACAATCTCCGGCGCTGAGCCGATGCGAATTGGAGGGCCCCACGTTCCCGCGCCCGTTGATGTGTATACCTGCAGCTTGCCCATTTGGTTCAGGCCGTGGGTGAACGGCCCGAAGATGCGCCGCGTGAGAAACGTGTAGGGGAAAAACTGGCCGCCGTGCGTGTGGCCTGAGAGCTGCAACGCGATGCCGGCCTGCTCCACAATGGGCAGGCGCACCGGCGCGTGATTGAGCAGGATGCTCGGCTCTCCGGCGCCCTGGCTCAGGCTCTCAAGCGTGGTGCGCACGCGCAATGGAAACGTGGCTTCGTGATAGTTGATGCCGAGAATGTGCAGCCCGTCGATGGTGACGCGCTCGTTGGCGAGCACGCGAATACCCGCCTTGCGGATTGCCGCGAGATAATCGCCGGGGTCGTGAAACTCCTCGTGATTGCCGGAGGAAAAAAAGATGCCGAATCGCGGCTTCAAATCTTTGAGCGGCGCGATTAGTTCATCGAGCCTGGCCGTAGAGCCATCGTAAAGATCGCCGGGAATGAATACCACGTCAGGATTGTGATGCGCAGCAATGGCGGCAACTTTGCGGCAAAAGCTTTCGTTGTTGATGTTGCCCAGGTGCAGATCGCTCATGAGCACTGCGCGGCGGCCGCGCCACTGCTGGGGCAGGCCGGGCAGTTCAACTCTTATGCGCCGTTCGCGGATATTGCGAGCGTTGATGAGCCCATAAACTGTTGCCGATATGCCGATGGCAACAAAACTGCCGGCCAGCAAGGGCCGCACCAGCGGATCGTCGCCTGCGCCAAGCGCGCGCGCCAGGTACCAAAGCGGCCACAAGAGGCAGGCGCCAAGAAAGAAGTAGTTGGCGAAGCCGAGCCAGACGGATGCGAGCATGTAAAACGATGAGACAAACCAATTGGAATGGCGAAAGTTGAGCAGCGACGCTGCCAGAAAGCTGAAAGAAAGCGCCAGCACTGAAATGCGCAGCGCATGCGCGGCAACGGGGGCGAGAAAGGGGAAGAAGGCGATCCAGGTATGTGCGAAGAACAGGTGCGCGGCAAACAAAACTCCCTGGACAATGACTAATGCCAGTAACGGCCAGGCTTTCAAACAGGACTCCTACAGTTAATGATGTCATGAACCCGGTTAAGGATTCTGAGTTGCGGAACTATTGGGGCGCTCACGGCAGGCTGGTGTAAGCTGATTATTTATTGCTTCGTTCCCGCCGGCGTCGCACCATGCCAGGCACATCATGATGCGAGGCGCCGCCGAGGCCTGCTCCGCCACTTCTTCGTCAAGGCACCTTTGAAGGAACCTATTGATGAATTCGCGATCAGCACACGGAACACTTCTGATGACTGCGCTGCTCGCCGCGCCATTGAGCCTTACCGAGCTTCACGCACAAACGGCCGCGCCTGATAGCGTCTTCGGATACAAGAGCTTTGTCGCAGAGCAATCTGTTGAAGAGAAGTTTCTTGCTGTGCCAAACGCCAGTCTTGCCGGCGAAGAGCTCAAAACGCTCACCGCCGCTCCGCATATTGCCGCCTCGCCTGAAGATCACCAGACCGCCGAGTATGTGGCGCAAAAATTCCGCGCCGCCGGTCTTGAAACTGAGATTGTTCCTTACCGGGTGCTGCTGAACTGGCCCAGGACCGTAAAGGTTGAAGCCTGGGACGCCAGTGGCAAACAGATTATGAGTGGCCCCACGCGCGAGCATGTTGATGGCGATCCTTTTGAAAACGACCCACGGGTGGTGATGCCCTTCAATGGCTCTTCTGGCTCGGGAGACGTGACGGCCGAGGTGGTGTACGCCAACTACGGCCGGCTTGAAGATTTTAAGGCGCTCGACGCCCAGCACATCGACCTGCACGGCAAGATCGTGATTTGCCGCTACGGCTCAAACTTTCGCGGAGTCAAAGTTTATCTCGCAGAACAGCGCGGCGCGGCGGGCGTTCTTATCTACTCCGATCCGCAAGACGATGGCTACTACAAGGGCGACCCTTGGCCTATGGGGCCGTGGCGGCCTGAGACCGGCGTGCAGCGCGGCTCGGTGCAGTACCTGTTCAAGTATTCCGGTGACCCTGAGACGCCTGGAGTGGCCTCGACTCTCGACCTGCCTGATTCGGCGCGCGTGTCGCCTGAAGGCAACCAGCCGCACATCATCTCCATTCCCATCAGCTATCACGATGCCTCGCCCATTTTGCAGGCCCTGAAAGGCGCCGGGGTGCCGCAGGGCTGGCAGGGCGCGCTGCCCTTCCGCTATCACCTCGGCCCCGGCGGCGTAAAAGTCCATCTTGTCTCAGACCAGGACTACCAGCGCCGCATCATCTGGGACGTCATCGGCAAAGCGAAAGGCTCTGACTTCCCCGACGACTGGGTGGTGGTGGGCAACCATCGCGACGCGTGGGTTTACGGCGCGGTCGACCCCAACAGTGG
>Ga0302278_10007033_pt1 | contig 10479 bp, 3 predicted proteins | sample III_Bog_N3_2_FD_194543 | JGI IMG/M metagenome (GOLD analysis project Ga0302278, IMG submission 194543) | Peat permafrost microbial communities from Stordalen Mire near Abisko, Sweden - III_Bog_N3_2 | ecosystem: Environmental > Terrestrial > Soil > Wetlands > Peat | place: Sweden: Abisko... | reverse complement strand
GACCGCGCCCAGGGCAGCCGTTGGGATGACCAGGGCGAGGTAATCCAGGAGGCGATCGTAGAACTGGTGGGCGGATCGCGCGGCAAGACCGAGGATGGAACTTGCGCTGAAGAGAGTAGGAAAGAGCGCGAAAAGAAAGTAGAACCCGAGCTCCGCGGAGCGGCCAAAGATGCGATCCGCGCACATGGACTTCCATGTGCGAACAGCGATAACAGGGACGGGAACGCCCTGGAGATCCCAAAGCGAACGCAACGGCCAACGGGACACGAACTCCCACACGCGCTGTTCGGAGCGTTCCTGTTGCGAACCGGATTGCGAACCGGAGATGGAGTACGAGCCGTGCATAAACAATCCTCCACCGTCCGGTCAGCGGGGGGCCGGACATCCTATTTCCTTGGATGCCTGCCAGCGTCCAGCAGACCGCATGGAGCGGTGAAGCAATCTCCGCGAGCGCGAACAAAAGGCGGCGCGATGCGCCCTGGTGAAAACCGATGGTCAAACCCGCATGGGTAAATGGGCATCTCAAAAGCCAGTGGGGCAGTTCACAAATCCCGGTGCGATTGAGAGCCTTTGGAAATTTCTTTGTCAAGCTCAAAAAGCTCAATCTTTGTTCAGTTTGCCCGCCTCGCGGCGCGATGGTTGCGCGCGGCAGCTACAGTGTGCGCCCTCGTGGGCGCGGCCTCAAGTCTTTCTGCTCAAGGTGGATCGGACCCTTCTCATAAGACGCCTGCCAGTCCGGCGACCGATGCGCAGATTCTTTTGAGCTATGAGGGGCAGAATGTAACGTCGATTGAAGTGGCCGGGCGTCCGGAATCTTCCGCATCGGAGTTCGAGCCGCTGTTTGTTCAAAAGCCGGGTGAACCGTTTTCGTCCGACAAGGTAAATGGCACGTTGGCCGCGTTGAAGTCCAGCGGAAAGGCCCAGGACGTGCGTGTGCAGGTGGATGCGCAAGCGGACGGGGTTCGGGTGCTGTTCATCCTGGAGCCTGCGGTCTACTTTGGGCTCTTTCAATTCCCTGGGGCGGAGCGATTCAACTATTCGCGGCTCGTGCAGGTGGCCAACTTCCAGGCGCAGACGCCTTTCAATGAGGCCGATGTCGAGCAGGACCGGCAGGCGCTGATCACCTTCTTTCGGCAACAGGGGTACTTTCTGGCAAAGGTGGACGCGGAAGTCAAGGTGGACTCCGCGCACGGGCTGGCCAATCTTGTGTTCAATTGCCAATTGAGTCGCGCAGCCAAGTTCGGAGCGTTGGACATTGTGGGAGCCGATGCTGAAGAAACCGCCACGCTGGACCATAGCCTGCAAACATTGATCGCAAGCGTGCGAGGTGCAAGGATTCGCCTGGGACGCAGCTACCACTACTCCGCGCTCACCAAAGCGACCCAGTATCTGCAGACGGAGCTTCAAAAGAAGGGGCGGCTGGGAGCGCAGGTCACGCTCGCGGGCGCGGAATATCACGCCGACACAAATCGCGCGGACATTCACTTCACGGTGCAACCGGGGCCGGTTTCGACGGTCACGATTGAAGGCGCGCACGTATGGAGCTGGACGCGGAAGGCGCTGCTGCCCGTGTACCAGGGTGTGGGTGTGGACGAAGAGTCTGTGGAAGAAGGCAGGCAGGCACTCATCTCGCATTTCCAGGCGAAAGGTTACTTCGATGCAAAAGTTGACGCCCAACTGAAGACGGAACCAACCGGCAAGACGGTTCTCTACCAGATTACGAAGGAAGAGAAGCACAAAGTTGCAGCGGTGGATGTCTCGGGAAACGGCAAGCTGGCGACGTCTGAATTGGCACCGCATCTTACCGTCACGAAGGGACACCTGTTTTCGCCCGGGAACTTCAGCCAGCAGCTTTTGCGTTCCAGCGTAAACAACCTGAAGGCGGTGTATCAGTCAGAGGGTTTCAGCAGCGTGCATGTGGCATCGAGCGTGACCAACCGCGGAGGAGACATCAACGTACAATTCCGCGTGAACGAGGGCCCTCGTGACGTGGTGAACTCCCTGGCCATTCATGGCAACGACACGCTGACGGCAGCGCAATTTGCGCCGGGTGGATTGAAGCTGGCGGCGGGGCAGGCCTATTCGCAGGCACACGTGGAGGCGGACAGGGCCAATATTGTTTCGCATTATTGGCAGGCCGGGTATTTGAACTCCAGCTTTCGCGAGACGGCCACGGAAGTGTCGAAGGATGACCTGCACCACATCAACGTGGTGTACCAGATTTACGAAGGGCCGAAGGTGGCTGCCGGGAGCGTTGTGACGCTGGGGCGCGTGCATACGAAACAGAGATTGATTGACAAGGATGTTGCGGGCATCAAGCCCGGTGAGCCGCTGACGGAGTCGGAGTTGCTGATGTCGGGGAGCAAGCTGTACGACCACACCGGAGTGTTCGATTGGACCGAGGTTGATCCGAAGCGACAGATCACCACACAGGATGCGGAGGACGTGGTGGTGCGCGTACACGAGGCGAAGAGAAACCAGATGACTTATGGCTTTGGATTTGAAGTAATTAACCGCGGCGGAAGCATCCCGAGCGGAACGGTGGCGCTGCCGAACCTGCCGCCCATTGGACTGCCGCCAAACTTTACAACGAGCCAGGTAACTTTTTACGGCCCGCGAGGGACATTTCAATTCACGCGCAACAATGTCGGCGGAAAAGGCGATTCCCTTTCGTTCACCGGATTCGCGGGAAGACTGGACCAGCGGGGCGCTGCTTATTACATTGTCCCGGATTTTTTCTGGTCGCCGTGGAAGGCAACATCGTCGATTTCCTTTGATAACAACGAAGAGAATCCACTGTTTTCCTCGCGGCAGGAGCTTGCCAGCACGCAACTGCAGCGCCCACTGGATCAGGCGCAGAAGAACACGCTGTTTCTTCGCTACAGCTTCACCCAGACGGACTTGACGCGCATTCTGATTCCAGACCTGGTACCGACAGAGGATCAGCACGTACGGCTGTCCACTCTGGGCGTGAACCTGACTCGCGACACGCGTGATAATCCGCTGGACGAACACAAGGGCGTGCTGGAGTCAGCGGAACTGGACATGAATGCCACGAAGCTTGGATCGAGCGTGAACTTTGCAAAGTTTACCGGGCAGGCGGCTTTCTACAAGCAGGGCTTTCACAACATCGTGTTCGCCAACAGCCTGAGGATTGGGCTGGCGCAACCGTATGCCAGCAGCCGCGTGCCACTCAGCGAGGAGTTCTTTACCGGCGGTGGCAACACGCTGCGTGGATTTCCGCTTGACGGCGCAGGGCCGCAACGCCAGGTGGATGTTTGCAGTTCGGGGTCGAGCACAGACTGCTTCAAGATACTGGTTCCCAGCGGAGGCAACGAGCTGCTGCTGATTAATGCGGAGGCACGCATTCCTCTGTCGATCAAGAAGGGATTGAGCCTGGCGGCGTTCTACGATGGCGGCAACGTGTTTCCGTCGGTGGGATTTCACGATTTCTTTTCCCTCTACAGCAACAACGTGGGTCTGGGGCTGCGCTATGCAACACCGGTGGGTCCGGTACGGATTGACGTGGGACGGAACCTGAATCCGATTCAGGGGATCAACGCAACTCAGTATTTCATCACCATTGGGCAGGCATTCTAGAGCGGGAGCGTTATGAGTTTTTCTGAGTTGCTGGCCGAACTTCGCGATCCCTCGAACCCACGCGGGCACAAGGCGCGGCACCCGTTCTTCAAGGTGATGGCCTGGATCTCAGTGGGGATGACGGTAGTGACGCTGATGGTTGCCGTTGGCATCGCAATCCTGCTGAACAATGCGCGGTTTCACGACTACGTGATTCGTACCGCGGAGGCGCAGGCAAGCGACAGCCTGAGCGTGCGCGTGCAGCTACAGAACTTTGCGGTTAATTTTTCTGACCTGAGTGTGGATCTATACGGAGTCACGATTGAGGGAGCGAGCCCATACTCGAATCCGCCGCTGCTCGAGGTAGATCATGTGCAGACGGGCGTGCGCATTGTGTCCCTCCTGAGCAGGACGTGGTACCTGAGCAGCTTCCAACTCGATCATCCAGTGGTGCGTGTAATCGTGGATGCAAAGGGCGTTTCAAATATCCCGACCATCAAGGGCAGCGGGCAGAGCGGCAACACATCGGTGTTCGACCTGGGCGTGCGTCATGCGGTGCTGCAGCACGGAGAGATCTACTACAACAACAAGCCGGCGGAGGTTGCGGCCGATCTGCATGACCTGGAAGTCAAGGCATCATTCAACAGCCTGGTGAAAAAGTATTCCGGCACGGTGGCGTATTCCAATGGGCAACTGGTGTATGGCGCGCTGCGCCCGGTGGAGCACAACCTGGAGGCAGAGTTTGACGCGACGCCCACAACATTTCAGTTGACGCACGCGAAGCTGACGGCCGGCAACTCAGTGGTATCGCTCGCGGGAGCGCTTAACAACTACAACAACCCCGATGTGCATGGGAACTACGACGTCGTTCTCGATGGCAAGCAGTTGGGCGCGATTCTGAACGAGCCCACGGTGCCTGCGGGAATGGTGCACACAGCGGGGACAATTGCGTTCAGGCAGGTGGCAGGGCGCGCAGTGCTCGATGCGCTGACGGTGGATGGGACGGTGGATAGCAGAGTCCTGGAGATTCATACCCAAGCGATCCACACGCAAGTGAATGACATTGCGGCGCACTATGGGTTGGCGAATGGCGACGTGGTGCTGCACGATCTGCGTGCCAAGGTGCTGGGTGGCGCGGTGAACGCGCAAGGGACCATGAAACAAATCACCGGCAATTCGCACTCGGAGATGACGGCGCAAGTGCGCGGCATTTCCCTGGCGGACATCGTGCGTGTACTTGGGCCGGCGGCGCAGTCCAGCAACGTGACCGTCGCGGGAGCTTTGAATGCGGAGGCAAAGGCGACGTGGGGAACGAGCTTTGACGATCTTGTGGCGCACACCGATGCGACGGTCAAAGGACAAGTGCAACGGGGACGAGGCGCTGCAATTCAGGTTTCAGCGCCGGGGCCGGCTGGAACAGAGAATGCCGGTGCAGCTCCGACTACTTTCCCGCTGGAGAGTGCGATCCATGCCACGTATAACGGGAGCAATCAGCAACTGGCCTTGGAGCAGAGTTATGTGAAGACGCCTCAGACCAGCCTGACATTGAATGGTGTCGTGAGCAGGCATTCCAGCGTAAACGTTCATTTGCAAGCCAACGACCTGCGCGAAGTGGATGCGCTTGCAGAGATGTTTCGCGCTGTCGAGCCAGGACAAACATTGCAGCCGCTTGGGCTTGCGGGAGCTGCGACATTCCAGGGAAATGTGCAGGGGTCTACCGCGGAGCCGCATTTGACGGGGCAACTTTCGGCGACGAATCTTCAGTACAGAGGAACCGGCTGGAAAGTGTTTCGTGCAGCGGTGGACGGGAGCCCATCGCAATTGAGCGTGCAAAACGCCGAGCTGGATCCCGTTTCCCATGGGCACATTACGTTCAGCGCGAGCGCGGGACTAAGCAACTGGTCGTTCACAGAGAACAGCCCATTGCAGGTTCAACTGAATGCATCGCAACTAGATATTGGGGACCTGACAAAGTTGGCTGGCCAACAGATCCCGGTTACAGGTACGCTGAACGCGGCGATTGCGATGCATGGGACGGAGATGAACCCGGTTGGGAATGGGAATGTGACGCTAACGAACTTGACGGCCTACGACCAACCGGTGCAGTCGGCGAAGCTGACCTTCGCCGGAACAGGAGCCGAGGTGCACGGCGATCTGGCCGTGGAGCTTCCTTCGGGAAGCATGAAAGGAAGCGCCACGCTGCACCCGCGCGACAAGACTTACACGGCGGAGTTGAATGCGACCGGGATCGATCTGGGCAAGCTGCAGGCCGTGAGTTCGAGAAACCTGAAGATCGCAGGCACGGCGGCGCTGCATGTGAATGGACAGGGCTCGTTCAACGATCCGCAGATGGATGCGACGCTGGAGATTCCGGTGCTTGCGGTGCAGGACCAGAAGGTCACAGGCATCAAGCTCCAGGCAAACGTTGCGAACCATATTGCGAATGCGACGCTGCAATCGTCGGCGGTGAATACGACCATCAAGGCCAGGGCGAAGATCGAGCTGACCGGGGATTATCTGGCGGACGCGACGCTCGATACACAGGGCATTCCGCTGGGACCGCTGATTGCCGTGTATGCGCCACAAGCGGATGGCGTGACCGGGCAAACTGAGGTTCATGCCACGCTGCACGGGCCGCTCAAAAACCAGAAGCAGATTGAGGCGCACGTGACACTCCCCGTGCTGAAGGTGGCGTATGGCAACACAGTGGAGCTGGCAGCAACAGCGCCCATCCATGTTGACTACAAAGACGGTGTCATCAACGTGCAGCGCTCGTCTATTCACGGAACGGACACGGACCTCCAGTTTGAGGGGAGCATTCCGGCAAGCGGCAACGGACCTATGGCCTTGATGCTGGTGGGTTCGGTGGACATGCAACTGGCGCAACTGTTCGATTCGGATATAAGAACCTCGGGGCAACTGAAGTTCAACATCAATACCCAGGGTCCGGTGAACGGGACGGACTTTGCCGGAGAGATCAATATCGTAGACGTGAACCTGGCTTCGAACGACCTGCCGGTGGGTTTGCAGCATTGCAATGGAGTTCTTACGCTCACCAGGGACCGTCTGAATATCAGCAGTCTCAAGGCCAGCATCGGAGGAGGAACCGTAACGGCGCAGGGCGGCATTGCGTATCGGCCTGCCCTCCAATTCGATTTGGGACTTAGTGCGCAGGGCGCGCGGATTCTCTATCCGCAAGGGATGCGGGAGAACGTGGATGCGAACCTGCGACTCTCCGGGACAACGGACACGGCGGTCCTGGGCGGAGCGGTGCACCTGTCGGACCTTTCATTTACGCCGGCGTTCGACCTGTCCAGTTTCGTAGGCCAGTTTGGGGGCGGAGTTGCGGCGCCCCCTTCGAGAGGCCTGGCGCAGAATATTCAACTCAATGTAGCGGTGGATTCATCGAGCAACGTAAACCTGACGAGCCGAACACTGAGCCTTGGCGGAACGGCAAATCTCCAACTGCGCGGGACAGCGGCGGACCCGGTGGTGCTGGGGCGCGTGAATCTGAATAATGGAGACATTATTCTGAACGGAAACCGATTTGTACTGAATGGCGGCACAATCCAGTTTGTGAATCCATCGGAGACGCAGCCGGTGGTGAACGTGTCAATGACCACCTCAATCCAGCAATACAACATCGATCTTCGCTTCCAGGGACCGGTTGACAAAATGCGAACGCAGTACAGCTCGGACCCCGCGCTCCCAGAAGCGGATATCATCCACCTGCTTGCGTTGGGCAACACGACCGAAGCGAGTAATGCGGCTAACACGCCTGCGAACCAGGCAGCCGAGTCCCTGGTGGCGTCGCAGGTCTCGAGCGAGCTGACGAGCCGGGTCTCCAAGATCGCCGGTATTTCGCAGCTCTCCATCAACCCGGTGCTGGCGGGCAGCAGCAGCGCGGGGCCGCCGGGCGCGAACATCACCGTCCAGCAGCGAGTGACCGGGAACTTGTTTGTCACGTTCTCAACGAATGTGGCTTCCACCCAGAGCCAGACCATCCAGGGTCAGTACCAGGTATCGCCGCGGGTTGCATTCAGCGCCACCCGCGATCCAAATGGAGGATTTGGCTTCGATACGCTGATCAAGAAGAGCTGGTGACCGCGAGCTTCCGCGGCGCCGGCAAACAGTTGGCCGGTTTGAAAGCCGGCGTTTCCGGCGCTCGCAAACCTTCATTTACCCACATAGAGACTTCGTTATAAGATTACGTTCGGCCATCGTAGCTATAAATCCAGGGCCACTGAACGAGTGTTGCGATAATGGAGCGATCGGGGCCTGAGTTGAGGACCGGAATCGTTTGGAGAAAAGATCAATGCGCGTCGGCTTGTTTACACGCGAATATCCGCCGCAAGTTTACGGCGGAGCCGGAGTCCACGTCGATTATCTGAGCCGTGAGCTCGCAAAAGAGATTGAGGTCGAAGTTCATTGCTGGGGACGACAGCATTCCGATGAAGCAAACCTCCATGTCCGCGGCGCGGAACCCTGGAGCGAAATCACCCAGGGAACCGAAGGCAAATTCAAGGGAGCGCTGGAGGCGCTGAGCCTGAACCTGACCCAGATCAAGGCGCTTCAGGGCATTGACATTGTCCATACGCACACGTGGTACGTATCGATGGCCGGCTATTTGGCTAAGAAGCTTTACGGAGTGCCGTTCGTACTCACCACCCACTCACTGGAGCCGCTGCGCGCATGGAAGGCTGAGCAGTTGGGAAGCGGCTACGCCATGAGCTCCTGGATGGAACTTACGGCCATACTGGATGCTGACGCCATCATTGCGGTTTCCCAGGGCACAAAAGAAGATATCCTCCGCGCATATCCGCAGGTGAACCCGCACCGCATCCATGTTATCTACAATGGCATCGATCTGGCCGAGTATCAACAGACTCGGGATACACAGGCGTTGATCGATTATGGCGTGGACCCAGCAGTTCCATATGTTCTATTTGTAGGCCGGATCACTCGCCAGAAAGGTGTTACCCATCTCGTGGATGCGATCCGCTACCTGCCGCCGGAGACACAGGTGGTTCTGTGCGCGGGAGCGCCGGACACCCCTGAGATTGCGGCAGAATTGCGCAAGAAGGTTGAAGATGCGAGACAACATCATCCGCGCATTGTGTGGATCGAGAAAATGGTCAGCAAGCCGGAGGCTATCCAGCTCTACAGCAACGCCCGGGTGTTCTGTTGCCCTTCGGTCTACGAGCCATTCGGCATTATCAATCTGGAAGCAATGGCCTGCCGCGCCCCGGTGGTCGCCAGCGCCACGGGAGGCATCAAAGAGGTCGTGGTCGACGGAGAGACGGGGTACCTGGTGCCCTTCGATCAGGACCCTCAGACGAGCTTTCCCACCAGTCCGGAGAAGTTCGCGCGCGACCTCGCGTTGCGTATCCAACAGCTTCTGGACGACCCGGAGAAGTGCCAGGACTTTGGCAATGCCGGAAGGAAGCGCGTGGAAGCTATCTTCAGTTGGACAGCAATAGCCCGCCAGACCATTCAGCTTTACGAGAGCCTAATTGAACAACAACGATCGTACTCCAACACTTAACTTCGATAACTTCTACGAGGCACCACTAATAACAGCAACCGGCAGCCATTAAGCCCGGAAGGACAAGCGAAACGACAATGGAAGTAACTCTTACCGATGGACGCAAGCGTGTGGTGATTGAAGGCGTTTCCCCGCTGATTGACGGGGGCAGATTCCCCGCGAAACGCACTTTGGGAGACCAGGTTCGCGTCGAAGCGGATATTTTCACGGATGGGCACGACTCGATCGCCGCTTCCCTGCTGGTTCACCGCGAGGGCTCGGATGAGTGGACTGAGATACCGATGCAGCCCATGGTGAACGACCGCTGGGCCGCGGCATTCCGTGTGAAGGAACTGGGTCGCTACGGCTTCAAGGTGCAAGGCTGGGTCGACCACTTTGAAACCTGGAGCCGCGATCTGTTGAAACGCATCACGGCTGAAACCGATACGCCCGTCGACTACCTGATTGGCGCGGACCTGATAGACGCCGCTGCGGATCGCGCTTCTGGTTCCGATGCGGAATGGCTGCGCAAGCGCGCCGAGATATTGCGGTCCAGCATTGATCCAAAGCAAATGCGCATGCACGCGACTGACGCGTTGCTGTACGAGACAGTGCTCCGCTACCCTGACAAGCGATTTGCCACCGAATCGGACCGTGAAGCGAAGATTGTTGTCGATCCCGTGCATGCGCGATTCAGTGCGTGGTACGAATTCTTTCCCCGTTCTACTGCTGCTGATCCCGGCATGCACGGCACCTTCGCCGATTGCGAAAAGCGCCTTGAATATGCAGCGGAGATGGGCTTCAACGTCGTATACCTTCCACCGATTCATCCCATTGGCCGCCTCTTCCGCAAGGGTCGCAACAACAATCCTGAATCACTGCCGGGAGAGCCGGGTAGCCCGTGGGCGATCGGTTCCGATGAGGGCGGTCATAAAGCGATTCATCCCGAATTCGGAACGATTGAGGACTTCAGGCGATTTGTCCAGAAGGCCTCCGAACTCGATCTCTTGGTGGCTTTAGACATCGCCTTTCAGGCAGCGCCCGATCATCCATACGTGCGTGAACACGAGAACTGGTTTCGCAAGCGTCCGGATGGCACGATTCAATACGCAGAAAACCCTCCAAAGAAATACCAGGATATTTATCCCTTTGATTTTGAGAGCAGTGACTGGGCCGGCATGTGGGAGGAATTGAAAGACGTTTTCCTCTACTGGATTGCCCAGGGCATCACTATCTTTCGCGTTGACAATCCTCATACCAAGGCCTTCTCTTTCTGGGAGTGGGTTATCACAGAGATCAAGCGGGAGCATCCCCAGGTTTTGTTTCTTGCGGAGGCTTTCACGCGCCCAAAGATTATGTACCGACTGGCTAAGTTG
>Ga0302278_10007027_pt1 | contig 10485 bp, 9 predicted proteins | sample III_Bog_N3_2_FD_194543 | JGI IMG/M metagenome (GOLD analysis project Ga0302278, IMG submission 194543) | Peat permafrost microbial communities from Stordalen Mire near Abisko, Sweden - III_Bog_N3_2 | ecosystem: Environmental > Terrestrial > Soil > Wetlands > Peat | place: Sweden: Abisko... | reverse complement strand
TGGGGAAGTCCCGATTGCTGGCCGTTCATCGGTACATTGCATCCATAATTTACCATTCAAGATGAAAAGATCGTTTCACAAAGGATTATGGCCATACAAGATACCATTCTCGTCACCGGCGGCGCCGGCTTCATCGGGTCGAATTTTGTGCTCGGCTGGATTAAGGCAGTCGGTTCGCGCATTGTCAATCTCGATCTGCTGACCTATGCTGGGAATCCCGCGAGTCTCGATTCGCTTCGAGGCGATCCCCGGCACGTTTTGGTGCAGGGCGATATCTGCGATGCAAAGCTGATCGCATCTCTGCTGCGCGAACACCGGCCTCGCGCCATCGTGCACTTCGCAGCGGAAAGCCATGTTGATCGCTCCATACTGGGCCCTGCAGAGTTCATTCGCACCAACATAGAGGGGACGTTTCAGTTGCTGGAATCAGTCCGTGAATACTGGTCGGCGTTGCCTGCCGAGCAACAGTGCGCGTTCCGCTTCCTGCACGTTTCCACCGATGAGGTCTACGGGGCCCTTACCCCGACAGCTCCGGCCTTCACCGAAGAAACGCCCTATGCGCCCAATAGCCCATATGCGGCCTCAAAGGCTTCTTCGGATCATCTGGTTCGGGCCTACCACCATACGTACGGCCTTCCTGTGCTCACCACCAACTGCTCCAACAACTACGGCCCTCGCCAGTTCCCCGAAAAGTTGATTCCTCTGGTGATACTCAATGCCCTGAAGGGCGTACCACTGCCTGTATATGGGGACGGCCAGAATGTGCGCGACTGGCTCTATGTGGAAGACCACTGTGATGGCATCCGAACTGTGCTGGATCGAGGTATTCCGGGGCAGACTTACAACATTGGTGGAAGGCAAGAGATGTCGAATCTTGAAGTGGTACGGCAAATCTGCGCCATTCTGGACGAACTTAAACCTGCCCAGAGACCCTATGAAAACCTGATCACCTTCGTCAAAGATCGTCCAGGCCACGACCGCCGCTATGCCATGGATATTGCCAGGATTGAGCGCGAACTCGACTGGCGGCCACGGGAGACGTTCGCTGGCGGCTTGCGCAAGACGATTCAGTGGTACTTGGACAATCCTGAATGGGTAGAGCATGTGACGAGCGGTTCATACCGGGAATGGATCAACTTACAGTACAACTCCTCCAGCCCTGCAGGTGCTGCGAAACGATGAGTACACGCAAAGGAATTATTCTGGCCGGAGGATCAGGTACTCGCTTGTACCCGATCACACACGCTGTGTCGAAACAACTGCTCCCCATCTACGACAAGCCAATGATCTATTACCCGCTCAGCGTGTTGATGCTGGCGGGCATCCGCGACGTGCTGGTGATCTCAACTCCCCAGGACATTCCACGTTTCGAGCAATTGCTCGGGGATGGATCTGCTTGGGGAATGTCCTTCAAATATGTTGTCCAACCCAAGCCGGAGGGACTGGCTCAGGCCTTCATTCTCGGCCGAGATTTTGTTGGCAAGGATGCCTGTTCCCTTGTACTGGGCGACAATATCTTTTTCGGTCATCAACTGGTGACGATGCTCAGGTCCGCCGCGGCTCAGCCTTCGGGGGCGACGGTTTTTGCATATCAAGTAAAGGACCCTGAGCGTTATGGAGTGGTTGAGCTGGACGCTTCCGGGCGGCCCGTGGACCTGCAGGAAAAGCCTACGCACCCCAAGTCACGGTATGCGGTGACCGGACTCTATTTTTATGACAATCAGGTTTTGGATATTGCCGCCAGCTTGCAGCCTTCGCCTCGTGGCGAGTTGGAGATCACAGATGTAAACCGTGCCTATCTTACGAAGGGCCAATTGTCGGTGCAAATCATGAGCCGCGGCATCGCCTGGCTGGACACGGGCACACACGACTCACTGCTTGAAGCCAGTACGTTCGTTCAGACCATCGAAAAACGTCAGGGGCTGAAGGTAGCCTGCCCGGAAGAGATAGCTTATCGAGGAGGCTTTATTGATGAGGGGCAGTTGGAAACATTGGCCGCGGGTATGAGGAACGGCTATGGCGAGTATCTACGCGAGATTCTCACAAATCCAGGGATATAGTTCATGAAAGTTCAAGTTACGCGGATTCCGGGAGTCCTGATCGTCGAGCCGGTTGTTTTCGGTGATGACCGGGGTTATTTTATGGAAAGTTTCAATGAAAGAGAAATGCGCAGCATCGGTATTGACGCGCATTTCGTGCAAGACAACCACTCCCGCTCGGCGCGCAACGTGCTTCGCGGATTGCATTACCAGATCAATCAATCGCAAGGCAAGCTTGTTCGTGTAGTCAGCGGAAAGGTTTTTGACGTCGCTGTCGACATCCGGCGCAATTCTCCTGCTTTTGGAAAGTGGGTAGGCGTGGAGTTGTCGGCAGAGAACAAGCGATTGTTTTGGATGCCTCCAGGAATGGCCCACGGTTTTATCGTACTGTCGGATTCCACGGACTTTCTTTACAAAGCGACAGATTATTATGCGCCGAAGTCTGAGAGAACCATCCTTTGGAGTGATCCGGATCTTGGTATTGAATGGCCTCTGGCAGGCCAGCCCATCCTCTCCGCAAAAGATGCCGCAGGTAAGTCCTTTGACGAGGCGGAAGTGTTTGAAAAAGAGTTTCTACTGAAGGATGCGAATGCGGAATACTAAGATTCTGGTCTTTGGCCGCGTGGGGCAAGTGGGCTGGGAATTACGCCACAAACTGGCCTGTCTGGGCCAGGTGACAGCGCTTGAATATCCAGAGGTAGATTTCTCTAAGCCCGACTCGATTCGTACTACGGTGCGAGCGACAGAACCCGTGGTCATCATCAATGCGGCAGCTTATACGGCGGTCGATAAGGCCGAAAGCGACCCCGAATTGGCCACTGCAATCAACGCAACGGCTCCTGGTGTGATCGCGGAGGAAGCCAAACGACTAGGCAGCTTGCTGGTACACTACTCAACGGATTACGTGTTCGATGGCGCCAAGCCGAGCTCCTATGTTGAGACCGATACTCCCAATCCCATCAATGTTTATGGCAAGACAAAACTGGCAGGAGATCAGGCTATCCAGTCGGTCGGTGGCGATTACCTGATTTTGCGCACCAGTTGGGTCTATGGGGCGCGCGGAAACAACTTCCTGTTGACGATGTTGCGTCTGGCTCAGGAACGCGCGGAGTTGCGGATCGTGGACGACCAGATCGGCGCGCCAACATCCAGCGAGTGCATTGCTCAAGCGACCGCCAATCTATTGGCGCAGTTACTGGTGCCTGCTGGCGGCGGACTCCAGGGACGCAGCGGCATTTATAACCTGACCAACTCGGGAGAAACTTCCTGGTGCGGATTTGCGAGGTCTTTTCTGACCAAGTCCGCGGGAACCTTTGGCTTCAAGGTTCCCAACCTGATTCCAATAACAACCAGCGAGTTTCCTCGTCCCGCCAAACGCCCCGTCAATTCGCGCTTGTCGTGCCAACGTGTGGAGCAGACGTTTGGTGTGATTATGCCTCATTGGGAACACGCGCTTTCCCTGGTCCTGGATACCCTCACTGAAGGATCGTCACCAGTCAGTTCCAAGGTGTGAATCTTGTCGCCATTTTGTCCTGCGGTCAAAGGTGAGCCGATTGCCGCTGGGCATTGGAACAACCGGACAACTTCACCGGAATACACAGTTCCCTTGGGGCTTGTTCATCGAGCTATGCGGAACGGTTGAATAGAAGGGATGGGTATAAACGTGAAAAGATATGCGGCCATAGCTCCAGTTATTCAATGCGCAACTATGTTGGCAGGACTTATTCTGATGACCGCCACCTCAATCGCGGCCGAGCAGCCTGCCGCGCCCGCTTGCGAGCCTTCCACTCAGGGTTCGCCATATATCCCGGTTGATAGCTGGGTCTATCCGGCCGTGCTGCGGCTTTACTCACTGGGTTATGTTGATCATGTCTATCTTGGCATGCGTCCCTGGACGCGCGTCAGTTTGAGCAACATGCTCCAGGACATCGATGCCCAGATCGAGGACGCGAATACTTATGGGGTTACGACCACGGGCGAGGCGCAGGATATCTACGTCGCCTTGAGCCATTTTCTGCACTACGACACCGGAATGCAATGCATGACGCACCAGGGAAACTCCTACATCGAGTCGGTCTACTCCGTGGCTCGCGCCATCAGTGGCACACCTTTGCGCGACAGTTATCATCTCGGCTCAACCATAATCAACGATTACGGTCGTCCCTACCAGAGCGGATTCAACGATTATTCAGGCGCCAGCGGCTACGCCGCCGCCGGCCGGTTTGTGTTCTATGCGCGCGGCGAGTTTGAGGCAGCGCCCTCAGCTACCGGCTACTCCCAGGCGCTGGCCCAGGCGCTCAGCACGGTGGACAACACAAGCTTCTACATACCGTCGGCAACAGCGCCTTACAGCAACACCACCGCTATCTACAATCAGGCCACCATCCCCATGGGGCCAATCGCCTCCACGGCGAATGCACGGGTCATGGAGGCTTACGTCTCTGCCCACCTCCTCAATCACGAAATCTCCTTCGGCAAACAGGACAACTGGCTTGGACCTGGGTTGGGCGGCGGCATGGCCTACTCCAACAACGCCGAAAACATCTATTCCTTCCGCATCAACCGCGTCGAGCCGCTCCACATTCCACTGCTCTCCCTGCTCACCGGGCCTTTTCGCTACGATTTTATGGTCGGCAAACTCCGCGGGCACACCTATATGCCCAATCCAACGTACGAAGCCAACCCATCGACAAGCGTCCCCAACGTGATCAATCCGGGCGACCCCTGGGTACACGTCGAGAAGATCAGCTTCCGGCCCACCGATAACCTTGAATTTGGCTTTGAGCGCACCGTGATCTGGGGTGGCAAGGGCCACGCGCCCATCACCTTTCGCACTTTTGGGAAGAGTTTTATCAGCCTCTCCTCCCCTAGCGCCTCATCCAAGAACGGCCGTGACGACCCCGGCGCGCGCTTTGGCGCCTTCGACTTCTCTTACCGGCTACCCTTTGTTCGCAACTGGCTTACGCTCTACACGGACTCGGAGGTGCATGACGATGTCTCCCCCGTCGCCGCTCCCCGACGCGCCGCCTACCGGCCCGGCCTCTATCTCTCCCACGTGCCTCGCATTCCCAAGCTCGACCTGCGTGTCGAAGCCGCCTCAACCGACCCCTCCGCCTCTGACCATCCAGCCCAGGGTGCCTACCCCAGCCACTACGGCCAGTTCATGTACTACGAAGCAATCCAGAAGCAGGGCTATACCAATCAGGGCCAGATCTTCGGGGACTGGATCGGACGCGAGGACAAGGGCGGCCAGGCCTGGATTACATATCATCTAAAAGGCAACGAATGGATACAGGTTGGCCTGCGCAATCAAAAGGCCACCAAGTACTTCATCCCCGGCCCAACAACTCCCATCCCCGCCGGGAGTAACGGATGCCCCGTCGCTGATCCTGGCCATAACACTTGCCTGGCCCCCGGCGGCACCACCCTGAACGACATTAACTTCAATGTGGTCAAGCGCATCGGCAAGGACTTCGAGATCAACGGCAACTTCGCCTACGAACATTGGAAGGCTCCCATTTATCTTCCCGGCCAGCAGACCGTGACCACCACCACAATCCAACTCACATGGTTTCCGGAGCGCAAGATCAGTTTCTAGTAAATCGATACAAGAAGGTAGGGCGGATTAACGCGCTCACCGAGGTTGACGATGCCCCTGAATCAATACTGGGCTTATGGTCTTCGCATCCAGGCGGATATGGATTGTCCCGAGCTTCCTTCTGTTTCCGTTGAGATGGGGAATCCCGATGTAACAATCCGCTTGTTGCCTCCAGCGGCGAACGCTCTGGAATCCCTGGAGAATGGATACTATGAAGTTCAGCCAGAGGTCTTCCGTCTGGCAGTGCCGGGAGTGGCGCTGTACCGCGTTGAGGACGGGCGTCGCATCTTCATCACCCCGCTGCCGGATGTCCCAATCGAAAAAATACGCCTGTTTTTGTTAGGTTCGGCCTTGGGCGCGCTGCTTTACCAGCGCGGATTGTTTCCGCTTCATGGAAGCGCGGTAGAGACGCCTTGGGGCGCGATGATCTTTGTTGGAGCCCAGGGCGCCGGCAAGTCCACGCTGGCTGCCCAGTTTCATCGCAAGGGATACCGCCTGCTCTCGGATGATGTCTGTGCTGTGGCAGCCATGCCGGAGGGATTGCAGATTCTTCCTGCCCTGGCCCAGTTCCGGCTATGCGCCGATGCTTACGAGCGTCTTGGAACCACCCCGGGCGTACGCTTCAACGTAGATAAATATGTGGTGCCCATGGGTGAAGGTTACTGTCCTGACCCGGTGCCGCTGAGGGCGATTCATATCCTCGTTGACCACGATAGCAGCACTCCGGAATTCGAGGTGCTTCGTGGCTTTGACCGGGTACAACGTCTTTTCGAGAATCTGTATCGCCCCCATTACCTGAAGGGTCAAGGCACGCAAAGCGATCTGATGCGGATGGCGGGGCTGATTGCGCAGAAGACTACCATGGTCGCAGTGGCCCGGCGGCGAGATCCGGAAGCGATCGAGGGATTGGTCGGCTTTCTCGAATCTGCATGGGCGGAACACTTTGACTCAAACCACTTGATGGAGAAGATTTAGATGCGTAGTTTCAAGCCCGAAGATATGTTATCCCGCGCCCAGGAGATGCTCTCTACGGAGCTCGACCAGGAAACAATCCTGATGAGTATCGATGCTGGGGCGTACTACGGTTTGAAAGGACCGGCTCAAAGCATTTGGGAGAAATTGGAAAGCCCTGTGACCTTTTCGGCTCTCGTCGACATGCTGGTCAAGGAATACAGGATTACGCCTGAGGCCTGCGCCGCGGACTTGAAGGGATTTCTGGCGGAGATGGAACGGGAAGGTCTCCTGCATGTGGAATGATCTGAAGCGTGCTGCGCGGATACCAGGCAGCCGGAGACGGCTCCTCGTGGAAGCGCTGATCGCTCTGCTGGTCGCGCGTGTGGCGATGGCTTTTCTGCCCTTTCGGCGTATTGCCGCCTGGCTGGGAACGCCCGGCGCTGAGGCTCCGGCCACGGCGACGGCCGAGGAAATCCACTCGGCGCAAGAGATCGGCTGGGCAGTGGGCGCAGTGGCGCGCCGGGTGCCGTGGGATGGGCGTTGCCTTGTCCAGGTACTGGCTGCTACCGGGATGCTGCGTCGCCGGGGCCTGGAGGGAACCGTATGTTTTGGCGCACGACCGATTGAATCAGCAGGATTCGACGCCCATGCGTGGCTGCGCCTGGGTCCCTGCATGGTGACCGGCGGCCCAGGCCATCAGAGTTTCAAGGCCTTTACGACCTTCGCCCGGAGACAACCATGAGCGGCATATACGGAATTTATCGATATGATGGTGCTCCTGTGCCCTCCCAGTGGCTGGAACGAATGAGGACGGCCATGGCTTTTTATGGCCCCAACGGCGGAGGCTGCAGGGTTGAGGAAGCGGTGGGACTGGGGCATCTGCTTCTGGAGGTCAACCCGGAAGATGCCTTTGAGAACCAGCCGATGACAGGAGCGCGCGGCTTGGTGGTGAGTGCTGCCCGCCTGGACAATCGGGCGGCGCTGCTGGAGGAATTCAAGGTCTCCGCATCGGAAGCTTCCCGGATCTCTGATGGGCATCTGGCAAGTTTGGCCTTCGATCGCTGGGGTGAAGAACTCTGCTCGCACCTCCAGGGAGATTGGGCGCTGGCTGCCTGGGATACTCGGAATCACCGTCTCCTCCTGGCCCGGGACGCCTGCGGAAACGCCAATCTTTATTATTATGAGGGCAAAGGTTTCATAGCTTTTGCATCCAGTCTCAAGGCTTTGCTGGCGCTTCCCGGTGTGGTCAAGGAGCCGGATCGGCTCCGCCTTGCCGAGGTGCTGGTTTCCTGGCAACACGATGCGGAACTGACCGCCTACAAGGGCTTCCGGCGCCTGGTGTGGGCTCATGCCATGACCATCGGTCCCGCTGGCCAGACTCGCATCTGGCGCTATTGGTCACCAGAAGGTCGCGATCTGCTTACCTATAGCCGGGGTGAGGAGTACGTAGAAGCCTTTCTGGAACAGTACACACGGGCGGTTCAGAGTTGCCTGCGGACCCAGAAGCCGGTAGCCGCGACGCTCTCCTGCGGCCGGGATTCCGGCTCCGTGGTAGCCATGGCGGCTCCGCTTCTTGCCAGTCAGGGCCGCGGATTAAAGGCTTACACTTCCGTGCCCTGCCTGCCTGCGGACGGAGCGGGAAATCAGAGAATCGGCAATGAATGGGATCTGGCGCACTCTACGGCCGTGATGGCTGGCGCCAATGTTCAGCATGTTCCCATCAATGCCGAGGGCTATGGCGTCATCCAGTGCATCGAACAGGTTCTCGACGCCCATGATGGTCCAAGTCATGCGGCCAGCAACCACTACTGGATTCAGGCTGTCACGGATGCCGCTGTCCGGGGCGGGGCCGGGGTGATACTGACCGGGCAGCTGGGCAATGCCTCGGTCTCCTGGACAGGGAACGGATCGGCGCTTCTGGCGCTTCTTCAGGGATACCCAGCTACGGCATTACGGCTGTTTCTTCATGCGGAGCCGAATCCATGGCGCACCTTGAAGCGGCAGGTATTGAAGCCCTTGTTGACGCCGGGGCTGAGAGCGTTTCGACGCTTTAAAACTCCCCGCAGCAGGCCTTGGCAGGCCTATTCCGCACTCAATATTCACATGGCTTCAGAGCTGGATTTGGATGGCCGGATGCGGGCGGAAGGGTATGATCCAACGTTTACCTTTTCTCCCCTGGAAGATATTCACCGCCGCTTTTTCTTGCCTGCCTGGAGCATCGGGGTCGGTATTTGGCCGGAGAGGGCGGCACAACAGTCTATTTCCATTCTTGATCCGACTTTCAATCAATCCATGGTGGAGTTCCTTTTGCGGGTTCCCGACGACCAATTTCGCCATAAGGGCCAAAGCAGTTGGCTGTTTCGGCGGGCCTTCCAAAATCGCCTTCCCGCGCCGGTGCTGAACGGAGAGCGGAAAGGGCTCCAGGCCGCGGATGTGGGCTATAGAATCCTGCGGGAACTGCCTGCATTCCGGGCAGCACTGGACTCTCTGGACTCGCTGCCCGAGGCCCAGGAAATGCTGGACATGCCGCTCCTCCATCGCTGCCTTGAGGACCTGGTCGCAAAGGTTGATCCCCACACCACCATGAGGGCGGGAGTGATCCTTCTCCGCGGGTTGGGAGTGGGATTCTTCCTTCGCAGCCTGGCTGATTCCCGTACGTGAGGTTTTCTCGATCCATGCTTCTCGGCCAGATCAACCAATTCTTTCGCCAATTGCCTGCGGGCCGCCGCGCGCTGGCCCTGGTTTGGGGAGCGGCGCGGGGATGGACCGTGGCCTGGGGCATCCTGCTGGTGGGCCAGGGGCTGATTCCCGCCGGCCAGGCGCTGCTGCTCAGAGCTCTGGTAAACCGGTTAGTGGCCTCGCACGGGTGGGTAACCGTCGCGCCTCCGGCATTGGGGATTGCCGGCCTATGGATCGCCGCGCAGCTTCTTTCCAGCGCCCTCGCCTGGGTTCGGGCGGTGCAGGCGGAACGGGTACAGGACGAGGTCCATCGCCTGATTCAAACGCAGGCCCTTCGCCTGGACCTGTCTTTCTATGACCATCCTGAATCGTACGATCAGTTGCACCGGGCTCGGGTTGACGCCATCTCCCAGCCTCTGGCCCTGCTGGAGAGCCTCGGTTCACTGGTCCAGAACGGGTTGGGCTTTCTGGTGCTGGCCGGTATCCTCTGGACCTATGCCGGATGGTTGCCTCTGCTGCTGGTTTGCACCGCAATTCCCGGCCTGCTTCTGGTGGCCCGTCACATTCTGAAGGAACACCACTGGCAGTTGGAGCACACCAGTCAAGAGCGGCGAGCCCGGTACCTGGACTGGTTAATCACGGAGCAGAGCACCGCCGCCGAGTTGCGCCTCTTCGATCTGGGAACCTACCACCGCAAGGCCTTCGAGAGCTTGCGCGAGAGCCTCCGGGAAGGGCGGTTGCGCCTGGTGCGCCAGGGAGCCGTAACCGAGCTGGGAGCCGGCGTCCTGGCCTGGGGCGGCAGCCTTGTGGGCCTGGGATGGATGTTGCACCAGACTCTCGCCGGAAAGGTCGGGCTGGGGGACCTCCTGCTCTGCTTCACGGCCTTCCAGCAATGCCAGATGCTGCTTCGGTCCCTCCTGGAAGGCGCGGGCAAAATCTACCGCAGCCTGCTCTTCGTGGAGAACCTGGATGAGTATCTGGGACTGGAGCCGGCAATTCTACCCGGCCCGTCTAAGGAGCAGGGGCTGCCCGTGAAGGACTCGATTCGTTTCGAGGGCGTCAGCTTCACCTACCCCGGAGCATTCCACCGGGCTCTGAACGGTTTCGATCTCGAAATACCGAAAGGGAAGGTGGTAGCCTTGGTGGGCCACAACGGAGCAGGCAAGAGCACCCTCATCAAGCTGCTGTGCCGCTTCTACGATCCCGATGAGGGGC
>Ga0302278_10007025_pt1 | contig 10486 bp, 10 predicted proteins | sample III_Bog_N3_2_FD_194543 | JGI IMG/M metagenome (GOLD analysis project Ga0302278, IMG submission 194543) | Peat permafrost microbial communities from Stordalen Mire near Abisko, Sweden - III_Bog_N3_2 | ecosystem: Environmental > Terrestrial > Soil > Wetlands > Peat | place: Sweden: Abisko... | reverse complement strand
CTACACCGTTTCGCAGCGGACGCGCGAGATCGGGATTCGGCTTGCGCTGGGCGCGCAGAAGAGCGAGCTCAAGTGGATGTTCGTCCGGTCCGCATTGCTGCTGACTTCGGCGGGCGTGGTGATTGGCTTGGTAACAGCAGCGACGCTGATGCAGTTGATGAAGTCGCTGCTGTTTGGAATCAGCCCGCTTGATCCGTTTACCTACATTACGGTGCCGTTGATCCTGGTGGTGGCTGCGGCGGCTGCGAGTTATCTGCCGGCCCGGCGGGCGGCTGCTGTCGATCCTGTTGAAGCTCTAAGAGCCGAGTAGCTTCTGTGATTCAATTCGAACGGCGAGGCGGAAGATGGAAAGACCCGATGGCCTAAGGCTGGGCTTTGTGCTTTCCCGCTCATCGACCACCACCCCAGCGACGAAGACCTGTCGCCGGGGGCCCCGGAGACGCTCGATGAATGGGGCACGGTACCTTTGTGGGGCACCCAAAGTTTGATCCCCTGTGGGTCAGTCGAAACGCTCGCCGATTGACTTGGGCGGTGCGCGGGAAGAGACTGAAGGCATTGAAAAGGCAGGGAGCGAGCATGGCGACTGAACAGCTTGAGCTGACATCACGATTTACCAGCGCGGTGGACTACGCGCGCACCGTTCACATTGAGCGGCGCAAGGGGACGGGGATTCCGTACATGGCGCACCTGGCGGGGGTTGCGGCGATGGTGATGGGCGAAGCCGGACACGTGGGGTTTCCGGTGACGGAAGACATGGTGATTGCCGCGCTGTTGCATGATGCGGTGGAGGATCACGGAGGGCTTCCGCGGCTGGCGCACATCGAGGCAAACTTTGGCGCGAACGTGGCGCGCATGGTGGAGGGGCTCTCCGATAGCTTTTCTGTGGACACAGAAAACAAACAGTCGTGGCTAGAGCGCAAGCAGGGCTACATTGAGCGGCTGAAGGATGAGCCGGCGGATATACGGCTGATTTCCGCGGCAGACAAACTGTATAACGCGAGAGCGATCCTGGAAGACTATCGCGACGTGGGGCCGGAGGTTTGGAAGCGGTTCAAGCGCGGACGGAAGGAGCAGATATGGTATCTCGACATGGTGGTGACGGTTTTCAACGCGACGGGGACGAACCGGATTGTGCGGGAGCTGGAGCGGGTGGTGGAAGAGCTCCGGCAAATTTCGGCTGCGGAAGCGGGTTGAAGAAAGAAACAGTTTAGGTAGGCCGGGATGTGGCACATAGTTCTGTTGACAAACTAAACTAAACCGTTCAGTATTAGGTTTAAATCGGGAGGCCGGTCATGATTCAGGTGCGGAACCTGGTGAAGACGTTTGGGACGTTCACCGCGGTCAACGACATTTCATTCGATGTGGCGCAAGGGGAGATCTTCGCGTTTCTGGGGCCCAATGGGGCGGGGAAAACGACCACCATCAAGATGCTGACAACGATGCTGAAGCCAACCAGCGGCGCCATCGAGCTGGATGGACTGAATCCGCAGGCACAGCAGAACGAGGCGCGCAAGCGATTCGGAATTGTGTTTCAGGACCCGAGCCTGGACGGGGATCTGACGGCTGCGGAGAACATGGAGATTCATGGCGTGCTGTATCACGTGCCGCGCAAGGTGCGGCAGCAGCGGACGGAAGAATTGCTGAAGCTGTTTGAGCTTTGGGAACGGCGCGGGGAGCAGGTGAAGAAGTTCTCAGGCGGCATGAAGCGGCGCCTCGAGATTGCGCGCGGATTTCTGCACACGCCGAAGATTCTGTTTCTTGATGAGCCGACGCTGGGGCTTGATCCGCAGAGCCGGAACCAGTTGTGGGGACACGTGAAGAAGGTGAATGAAACCGAGGGTGTGACGGTATTTTTGACAACGCATTACATGGACGAGGCGGACCGCGTGGCGCACCGGATTGGGGTGATCGACCACGGCAAGCTGGTGGCGCAGGGCACGCCCAAGGCAATCAAGGAGCAGACAGGGGCAGCGAGCCTGGAGGATGCATTCCTGGCGCTGACCGGATCGACCATACGCGACGAGAGTGCGGGTTCGGCAGACCAGATGCGGCAGTTCGCCAAGATGTGGAGCGGAGGCAAACGATGAGCGCGATTTACATTTTGTGGCTGAGGGAGTTGAAGCGGTACTCGCGCTCACGAGCGCAGATTGTGGCCTCGCTGGGGCAACCGATGCTGTATCTGCTGGTGCTGGGTTTCGGATTGAGCCCGGTGTTCAAGCGCGCGGGCTATGGAAGTTACTTCCAGTTTATTGCTCCCGGCGTGATTGGAATGTCGGTGCTGTTTTCGTCGATATTTTCCGGACTCGGGCTGCTTTGGGATCGCCAGTTCGGGTTTTTGAAAGAGACGCTGGTGGCTCCGGTTCCGCGCATTCAGATCATGATTGGGCGCACGCTCGGCGGATCGACTACGGCCATCATCCAGGGACTGCTGGTGACGATTATCTGCATGATTGCGGGATTTCGGCCGGTAAACATGTATGCTCTACCGCTTGCGATGGGATTTATGGTTCTGATCGCTGTTCTGTTTTCAGCGCTGGGCGTCGCTATCGGCTCAAGCCTGCAGGATATGCAGGGATTTCAGCTCATCATGAATTTTCTGGTGATGCCGATTTACTTTCTTTCCGGGGCCATGTTCCCGCTGAGCAACCAAGGGAAGGTACTGACGTTTGTGACGGCGCTCGATCCGCTTTCGTATGGGATTGACGGGATGCGCTCGGTGCTGATGAGCCGGGCAGCGTTTCAGCCGGCATTCGGCACGACCACGGATTTGGCAGTGCTGATTGGAGTGGGTGCGATCCTGCTGGTTTTTGGGGCGTACCGATTCTCGAAGATCGAGATTTAGCCATGGTGCGACCACGGAGCCAGGATGCGCACGAACGGGTTTTGCGGGCCGCGCTGGAACTCTTTGGCGAGCGCGGCATTGACGCGACAAGCATGGACGCGATTGCGCAGACTTCCGGGGTGAGCAAAGCCACGATCTATAACCACTGGGCGAACAAGGAAGTACTGCTGATCGACGTGATGCTGATGGTGAACGGGTTGGACCGCGATCCTGAGGACGTTGACACCGGGGATGTGTGCAAGGATTTGACGACGGTGCTGACGAGGAGACCTCCCGACCAGTTCGACGGGGCGCGGGAGCGGATGATGCCGGCGATGATTGCGTATTCCGCGGTGCACCATGAGTTTGGCGAGGCGTGGCGGCATCGAGTGATGGAACCATCGCGGGTTGCCTTGAAGAAGATCCTGCGGCGCGGGATCAAGCGGTCTCTGTTGCCGGCGACGTTGCAGATGAACGCGGCCATGGCATTGTTGCTTGGCCCGGTGCTGTATGGTCACATCTTTCACAAAGAGGCGAATCCGCAGCCATGCGATTTTGGAGGCCAGGCAGCGGAGTCGTTTTGGCGGGCTTACGGCATTGAGCGTTCGAAGGCTTCTGCTGGCGCAACGCGCGCGTTGCGGGTTGTGAATGCGAAGCGGATCTTGGCGAAGGAAGATGCAAGCGAAAGCCTCAAGAGATGATGGAAACCGTCACTTCCGCCGATGGAACGAGGATTGCTTTCTGGCGGGATGGGGCTGGGCCGCCCCTGCTGCTTGTTCACGGCGGCATCTGCGATCACCTTGCTTGGTTCTTTGTTGTGCCGCTGCTGGCGCGCCACTTTACGGTGTACACATTTGATCGACGCGGACGGGGCGAGAGCGGCGATTCCCTTCCCTATTCTTCTGTGGAGCGAGAGGTCGAAGATATTCTCGCCATACTGCATGCCATAGGCGAACCGGCTCATCTTGTGGGTCACTCAGCAGGCGGAATACTGGCGTTGAAGGCAGCAACGCGTGAATCGAATCTGCTGAGCCTGACGTTATATGAACCGGCATACGTGATTGACGGAGCGCGTGAGCGTCCCGCACCCGTAGTACTCAACACAATACAATGTTTGCTCGACGCAGGGGATTACGACGAGGTGATTCGCATTGCGATGCGGGAATCGGTGGGTATGTCTGAAGCGGAGATTGCAGGGATGGAGGCCGGACCGGGATGGGAACATCTGTGCCGTGTTGCGGAGGCGGTGCCGCATGACTGGATGCTTTGGGAGGAGCGGCTGGAAGCGGAAAATGTGAGAGCCGTGCGTGTGCCGGTACTGGTTTTGACGGGCTCAGAAAGTCCGGCGTGGCTTATCCAAGGTGCAGAGGCTATCGTGGCCTTGTTTCCGAATGCACAGAGGACGAAATTAACGGGGCAAGGACACTCAGCGATGGTTACGGGGCCGGACACTTTCGCAAAAGCGATTACAGATCATGTTCTGTCGTGCCGTTAGCGTTTCCCTGGGAAACCTTGCAGTTGCCAACTTCCTCACGGGTCAGGGCCGAGATTTTGCGTCTTGTTGTACGCGGAGCCAGGCCTCTAATTCGGTGTGGCTTGCGTGGGCTGCCCAGTCAGCGGGAGTTCCCTGCCAGAGGACGTCTTTGATATCGAGTTGTGCGCCGCTTTCGACGAGGAGGCGCACGAGCTCGTCGTGTCCGGCGAGGGCGGCTTGATGCAGGGGCGTGGAATGGGCGTGGAAACCGACCGGGTTGTAGCGGTTTGGGTCTTCGCCGGCATCGAGCAGCGCCTTCACGATTTCGATGTGGCCGAACTGCGCGGCTAGTGCAAGCGCGCGGTGGCGATCGTCGGAGGCTGCGAGTGGGAGCAATCGCAGGAAGTCTTCGGTGCGGCCTAACGCGGCTGCTGCGGGCAGGTCGAGAGCGGCGCCGTTTAGGAGCAAAGCTTCGGCGGCTTCGAATTCGCCATGACCGAGCGCGGCGTGCAGGGCTTTGCCGGGATCGGCTCCATGATGGCACAAGAGATGGATCAACGGTAGCTGAATGCGGCACTCGCGCGGCACGCGGCCGGAGCAGACCAAGCCTAGCGTTTCATTGATCGCAGGCAGCTCCGCGCCTGCTTCGAGGATGACTTTGGCGATGGCAACGATGTTGGGCGGTAATGTGCCATGGCGAATGGGATTCTCGGCTACGAACTCGAGGAGCGACGGATTGCGGAAGTAGCTTGTCCCTTCAAAGACGACGCGCTGATGGATGAGATGGGGATGTTGGTGCAAGAGAGCACGCAGACCCGGTTCGTCGCCGGCATCGAGAAGCTGGACGGCGCGGCGAAACAGCGGTTCCTCGATGCGCTCGTGGTGGGGCACAGGCTTCAGTGCAGTCGAGGCGCCCGCACTACTGACGGTCTCGCGGCCGGCGCTGCTCAATGCGCTTCCGCCTCGACTGGGGCGGGGGTTTCCCGGCGGCTTTGTACCCATTTACGGGCGCGCATCGACGGTACTTCGACGAGCCTGTACATGATCCATCCAGCTACAAGACACAGAATGAATCCAGCCAGCAGCATCAGGGGAGAACCACCAAGTCCAAACCTGAAGATGGTGACAATGGGCTGCTGCCAAAGGTAGGTGGAATACGAGCAGACCCCTATGGCGGCCAGAATCCTGATTGGAACCCAGTTCCAGAATGGAAAGGTTTCGTAGGCGTAGCACCACGCCACCAGACACCCGCAGCCGATGTCGATGCAGACAAAGAGAGCACTGTGCGCGAGACCGGAATAGAAGGGCAGCATGATTCCGGGCACCCAGACCAACAGGCCCGGGACGAGAGAGAACTTTGCCACCACCTGGAACACGCGGGGCCTGTAGCTGCTGAGGTAGCGGATAAATACTCCAACAAACAATCCGTCGGCGCGGAGATGAAACGGAGCGCCATCCGTATTGGGGATCCTGAGCACAAAGGTCACAATCACGATGACGAGAAACACCCACGGGATGCTATCCATCGGCTTTTTGAGAAGCCGAATGAGGAGAACCAGGAGCAGGGGCAGGAACGCATAAAACTGTTCTTCCAAAGAAAGTGACCAGGTGTGCAGGACAGGCCCATTCACGGGCAAATAGTTCATGGAAAAGAGGGCACTGTGGACAACGCCTTCCCAGGTTTTCTGCTTGGGGACAACCAGCAGCATCGCAAGCAGGAAGACGTACAAAGGGGGGAGGATCTTGAACGCCCGGTTCATCCAAAAGCGTCCCAGGCGAATAGTTCCATGCTGTTCGAAGTCGGTAAAGAGAATCCCCGAGATGAAGAAGCCGCTGAGGGCGAAGAACAAGTCGACCCCTAACGAGCCCAGCGGGCCGAAGACGGGGAGCGCCAGGTGATATCCGATAACCTGAATCACCGCCAACGCCCTGAGCACGTCCAAGGATGCGATACGCTTTTTCACTCAAACCCTCTTGCGCAATTTGACGATAGCAGATTCGCAGAAGCGTATGGGGTTAGCGGGGAGCGGGGTCTGGGGAGTCGGCGAGGGCATAGGCGAGGACGGCCATGACGGCGGCGTTCTCATTCAGATGCCGAGGGTCGACTTTGTCAAAGGTGTCGGCGGCTGTGTGGTGGTAGTTGAAGTAGAACCGGCTGTCCTGGACGGGGGCGAAGCTCGGCACACCTTTGGCTGTGAGGCCGGAGATATCTTCGCCGGTTTCCGGGGCATCGACGAGTGTTTCCGCGCCGATGGGTTCGAGGATCTGGGCCACGGGGCGCAACCATTGGCCGAGCGCGGGCTTGCCGGCGTAATAGATGCCGGTGGGGTGGTCGCAGCCTAGATCGCTCTCGATGGCGCCGATGTGATTCATGGCCTCGCCGGCGTGCTCAGCCATGTAGGCGGCGGCGCCCTGTGAGCCTTCTTCTTCGCTCATCCAGGCAATGAAACGGACGGTTCGGCGGGGATGGATGCCGAGATCCTTGAGCAGGTGGATAACCTGCATGGAAACGGCCACACCGGCGCCGTCGTCGATGGCGCCGGTGCCGAGGTCCCAGGAGTCGAGGTGACCGGAGACGATGACGACCTGCTCAGGATGCTCAGTTCCCTTCCAGTCGGCGATGACGTTGAAGCTGGGCGCGTCGGCAAGGGTTTGGGGAGAGAGAGTGAGATGAAGGCGGACAGGGCCCTGGGCGGCAAGATCGCGGAGCAGGTCGGCGTCTTCGGCGGTGAGGGCGGCGGCGGGAATTTTGGAAACGCCGTCGGCGTATTCGGTGAGGCCGGTGTGCGGGAGACGGAAATCCGCGCCGCCCACGGAGCGCACCAGGACGGCCGCTGCGCCGAGGGCGGCGCCGGCAATTGGGCCTGCGCCGCGATAAACAACACCACCGCCGTAGGCATCGAGGCCTTTGCCCTGGGCGGCGAGTTCCTTGTCGAACTTGTGGTTGAAGAGCAGGATTTTGCCGGTGACGGCTCCGGGCGGGAGAGCGTGGAGCTGGTTCCAATCATTGACCACAACGACCTCAGCGGTGAGACCTTCGGCAGGAGTGGCGACGCTGCCCCCGAGGGCGGTGGGGACGACCTTTTGCGTGGTTCCGGGGGTCTGGCCGGGCCAGGCGACCACTTCGGCGGTTTCGAGGCCGCGGACCCAGTGAGGAACGGTGGCGGGCTCGTTGGTGACAGTGGCGCCGAGGGCGCGCATTTCGGCGGAAACGTAGTCGACGGCTTGCTGGGCCTGGGGCGAGCCGCTGAGGCGGGGACCGATGTTTTCCGTAATGTGCCGCAGCTCATCGAACGCGTAGGGATCCTTGAGGGCGGCTTCGCGGATGCGCTCCATGGTGGCGAGCTGCTGCGGGGTCCAGGCGCTCTTGCCTCCTGCCATCATGGCGTTGAGGCGGTCGAGAATGCTGGGAGCCGGCGATGGAGAAGGGCTGGATTGCGCGGCGGAAAACCTGGCGGCCAAGGCGAAAGCGAGCAGGGACATAGCAAGGCGGAAGTTGTTGCGGCTGGGGGAACCCATGAGGGATGTTACCACGTTGTTTCTGCGTCTCTTTGGCCGGATTTCCGTCTATAGAAACAGAGCTGCTTTTTGGTGCCGCGAAGGTTTTGTTCGCTCTGCTCCGGGCCGCACGTTGGGGGATGTCGGCATCCAACGAGGAACAGGGGCTGGATGTAGTTCTGCCAGACGGGTTTGCCCGCAACTGGCTATACTGGTTCTTGGTGCATGAAATCATCCTGCCGCAAGGCAGGTCACCCCGACGAGGTTACGGAACACATGAATTCGCTTTTTGAACGGCTGCGCACGCGCCGTCTCGCTACAGTATTTGCGCTGCTGGCTACCCTCTCGGTCACGATTGTGGCCGGTTCCTTTTTGGCGCATGGGGTTCGCGGACAAGAGAAGCAGAACCAGAGCGTGGACGCCTCCCCATTGAGTGTGGTCAACTCCAGCGTGGCTCCCAACGAGTTTGTGAAGATTGCCAGACAGGTTGGTCCGGCGGTGGTGAACATTAATACGGAGACGCTGCCGAAGCAGTCAGAGAACAAGGGACGCAAGAATCCGCACGGTCGCGCGATGCCGAATCCGCAGAGCCCCGGCGACGAAGATGACCAGGGGGATGACCAGGGCCAAGGCCAGGGGAACTTCCAGGACTTTTTCAACCACTTTTTTGGCGGGCAGGCGCCCGACCAGGAAGGCGGGGACGATGGGCAGGTTCGCGAGTCGCTGGGATCGGGGTTCATTGTGGATCCCAAGGGCTACATCATCACGAATAACCATGTGATTGAGAAGGCCGACAAGATTTTTGTGAAGCTTTCGACCGATCCCGATAACCAGGACCAGGGACGGCCGGCGCGGGTGATCGGCTTTGACAAGTCGACGGATCTGGCGGTGATCAAGATCGATACCAGCACGCCGCTGCCCACCGTGAAGCTGGGCAATTCCGACACAGCCCAGGTAGGTGACTGGGTGGAAGCGATTGGAAGCCCGTTCGCTCTGGCGCAGACGGTGACGGCGGGCATTATCTCGGCCAAGAACCGGACCATTGAAAAGGGCGCGAGCGGCGAGTTCCAGCACTTTATCCAGACGGACGCGGCGATCAATCCGGGAAACAGCGGCGGCCCGCTGCTGAACATGAACGGCGACGTGATTGGCGTGAATACGGCCATCTATACGCAATCGGCCGGCTACCAGGGCATTGGATTCGCGATGCCGTCGAACACGATAGCGAGTGTTTACAACGACCTGATAAGCGCAGGGCACAAGGTGACGCGCGGGTCGATCGGCATCCGGTTCAACCAAGGGCTTTCAGGCGCGGTTAATAGGGTCTACGGCTTCAAAGCGGGCGTACTGGTGCAGCAGGTTCAGCCTGGCGGCCCCGCGGAAAAGGGCGGGATCAAGGTAGGCGACATCATCACGACGATCGATGGGCGGCCAATCAAGGACGGGGACGACCTGGTGAACGAGATCACGACCCGTAAGCCTGGGATGACTATCCGGCTGGGTTACGTGCGTGAAGGCAAGCCCGGCGACACGACGGTGACCATTGGCGATTTGGACAAAGTGTTCGCAGAACAGGGCAATGACCAGGCGGAAGCGGGTCCGGACGAAAAGGGCGACGCGGGCGAAACCAAGCTTGGAATGGTGGTTCGCGACGTTTCACCGGCGACGGCTGCCAAACTGCATATGCCGGGAGTGGTGGTTCAGTCTGTGCGTTCGGGATCGTATGCGGACCTGCAGGGACTTGAGCCGGGCCTTGTCATTATTCGGATCAACAAACAGCCGACGGGAACAAAGGACCAATACGATGCGGTTGTCGGGAAACTGAAGCCCGGCGATGACGTGGTGTTCGAGGTGGTTGATCCGCGGCATCCGGGTAATGGAGTCAATTACCTGGGCGGTACGCTGGAGTAAGGAACGAGGACGACGGCTCCGGGAATTGCCGATCCGCAGCGACAGAGGATGGTCGCCGGAAGCAGTTCCCGAAGCCGGTGTTCTGCCTGAATTTGCACACAATTCCGGAGCTGAACCGCTTTTCCGCTTGCCGCAATGCGGGACACTCCGATAAGGTTGAAAGAACAGTCCCGGAAAATCCGCTTTTATACGAGGTTGAACCAGCATGCTTTCATTCCGAGCAAGTCTGGCACTTTCGCTTTTGGCCGTATTGGCCACGGTTCCGGCGTTTGCGGGCCACACCCATCACACAGCCGCGGCCTCGCCGCTTCACAAAGCTGCACCCACGAAGGCGTCGCACCGGCTGCACGGGCAGCAAGCCATTGATCCGGCGCGAGTGACGCAGATTCAGCAGGCGCTGATCCGTGAGCACTACCTGAGCAGCGAAGCCGACGGGAAGTGGAATGCCACAACGGAAGCGGCCATGCAGAAGTACCAGGCAGACCAGGGCTGGCAGACGAAGTTGATGCCGGATTCGCGGGCTTTGCTGAAACTCAGGCTGGGGCCGGATTACTCCACGGCGATCAACGCGAAGAATTCGACGTTTGCGTCGCCCCCGCCGGTAACGACAATTCCGGTGCCGCAGGTGGACGGGTTTGCCGCGGCTGCCGGGGTTAGCCGGTAGCTATCCCACTCATCGCGGTGAAGCTGCGATGAATGGGGCACAGGCCTTGTCATGATGCAAGGGTGGCACCCTGGATCTGGATACCAATATCACTCATTATCGGCATAGGGGGAGCGGT
>Ga0302278_10007023_pt1 | contig 10487 bp, 8 predicted proteins | sample III_Bog_N3_2_FD_194543 | JGI IMG/M metagenome (GOLD analysis project Ga0302278, IMG submission 194543) | Peat permafrost microbial communities from Stordalen Mire near Abisko, Sweden - III_Bog_N3_2 | ecosystem: Environmental > Terrestrial > Soil > Wetlands > Peat | place: Sweden: Abisko... | reverse complement strand
TCCCGCCCCTACCCCCACTTTTATTCCCATGGATTCGTTATGGATGGCCTGGATTGCTCACTGCATCGCGGCAGCGCGAATCATGCCGCTTCCATCTCTTCCGCAAGCGCCTCAGCGGCGGCGGCGCACGCGGCGCGGTCCACATCGAGGTGCGTCACAATGCGGATCGCGTCAGGCCCGAATGCGCTGGCCAATATGCCGCGCGCTTTCAACCGCGTCGAAAGTTCTGGCGCGCTTCGCCCAACGGTCAACCGGAAAATCACGATATTGGTCTCCACCGTGTCCACGTCGATGGAAACTCCTTCCACGTGCGAGAGAGCCTCTGCCAGCAGCCGCGCATTGGCGTGATCCTCATGCAGCCGGGCTGGCCCCTGCTCTAAAGCAATCAGTCCCGCCGCGGCCAGGATGCCGGCCTGCCGCATTCCGCCGCCCAGCGCCTTGCGATAGATCCGCGCCTGGTCCATGAGTTCCGCAGATCCCACAATCATTGATCCGACCGGCGCGCCCAGCCCCTTCGACAGGCAGAACATCACTGTATCGAAGCCGCGCGTCAATTCGCGTACATCCACACCCAGCGCCGTGGCCGCATTGAAGATGCGCGCCCCATCCAGATGAACGGGGAGCTTGCGCTCCTTTGCGTTTTCCCAGATCTCTTCGAGCACTGGCAGCGGCGTGACTGTACCTCCCGCCAAATTCGCCGTGTTCTCAATTTCAATGAGCCCAGTGGCCGCGCGCAGCGTGCCGCGCCCGCGAATCACCGGCTCGATGTGCTTCCAGGTCAGAATGCCGCGCTCGGCAAAAACCGCGCGGACAAGACAGCCGGAAAAGACTGCCGTTGTGGCCATCTCCCAATCCAGAATGTGCGCCCGCGACTCGGCAATCACCTCCTGGCCGGGCTGGGTATGCAGCCGAATGGAAATCTGGTTGCCCATGGTGCCGCTGGGCACAAACAGCGCCGCCTCGCGTCCAAAGACCTCGGCCGCGCGGCGCTCCAGCAGGTTTACAGTGGGGTCTTCGCCGTATACGTCGTCGCCCACCTCTGCGGCCGCCATCGCGGCGCGCATCGCAGAAGAGGGGCGAGTGACTGTGTCAGATCGAAGATCGATGATGGTTGCCATTGATCCTCCTTTCTCTTTATTCGTGGTTGAAGTCGGTCGTGGATCATGGCGCCGATCAAGAATAGGTTTTGGATGTCATTTCCGGGCAGGATGGTCTTCGATCGTTTCCTTTAACTTTTTGATCGTTGATTGAAACTCTTTCGCGCTCAACGTGCCAGCCGGACATGGCAATAGCATCCCCACGCCTAGAATCAGATAAACTCCCCTTGATGGAAGCACTCTCAGGAAGCCGTGCCTGACCCGAACCGGAACAGTCGCCGGTGCAAACCCGGTATTTGCAGCTCTGAGCCAATATTCTCCAGCGGGCGTGTCCAATTGGAACCTGCCCGCATCGTCCGTTTTCGCTGTGACCGTCGGCTTGTTGTTCTTAAGAAGGATCACTGAGGACCCTGATACGGGAACGCCCTGCGGATCGAATACTTGACCTTCGACGCGGGAGACCTTCAGTGTCTTGACGAAGCAGTCCGTCTGGCCGAACGAAGATAACGGAACGAGTAGAACAGAACCCAACAAGGTATTGCGGGCCAAGTTTCTCATAGGTATCTCTCGTCCCATTCCCTCAGGGGCTAAAGCCCACGTTCCTTTGAACCTTGCGCGGCACGACTGAAGTCATGCCCTGTTACAAAGCCGGCTTGCACAGGGTTTCCCTTTGCAAATAGGACCGAACTGTTCGCCAGTCTGCTAACTTGCTCGCTCGCCAACACCGCAAACTCCGCGCCAACTCCCTAACCCCTAATCCCTAATCTCTAATCCCTAGTCCCTTATCCCTGTTCCCAGCCTTTGCGGTATCAGCGCCATTGGCAGCTCGATCACCGGCGTCTGCTTGCCATCCTTCACCGCATACGTCCACTCAGGAACGGCTTCGACTCATCCAGAGTAAAGACGGCCTTCGCATTTTCACACCGCACCCATCATAGCCAATACAGAGCCCGGTTTCCATTCCCTTGAGCGCCCCGAAAGGCTCATGGATCGCTCAGTGCTGGCTCTTGAAGCTGTACACGGCTACAAAATCGACCTGGGCAGCGCTTCATGAGAGGGCGAGACCTGGGGGAGCGTAACCTACCCGGCTAATTGCTTCTTTACTTGCTCACTGACGGCGCGGCCTTCGGCGCGGAGGCCCCCGGCTTGCAGCCTGGCCTGGACCACTTTGATAACGGCGCCGATCTCTTTGGGGGTGGGCGCCTTGCCGGATGTGGCAGCGACTTCGGCAACAGCTTCGGCGACCAGAGCGGTGAGGCCGGCTTCATCGAGTGCCTTGGGCAGGAACTCCTCGATGACAACGATCTCGGCAGCTTCGGCGTCGGCGAGTTCGGGGCGGTTTCCCTTGGTGAATTGCTCGATGGAGTCGCGGCGCTGCTTGACCATAGTGGCCAGAGCTTGTTCCGACTCGGCGGGCGTAAGCGGGGCGCGCTTCTCGATGGCCTTGTTCTTGAGCGCGTTCTTGATGAGGCGCAGGGTAGTGGTGCGGACCGCGTCGTGGGCCTTCATGGCGGTAATGATCTGCTGCGTGACGATGAGTTCGAGTGCGCCTGCGTCAGTCATAGCGTTCCTTTCTCCTTGATGAATCTTCCAGCTCGGGTTTTGTCGTCTCCGAGGTCTCTGACCGCTTATTCATGTACCAAAATCGGGTGCCCCACCCTCGGCGCGCCCTTCTCTTTGCGCCCAGGGTGAGATACCGCAATCCCTGATCGCAACGCACGAAATCACCCGGTCAGAGAGCTAGTCCGGCGGCGGATAGAAGGGCAGCTTCTCGTTCTTCTCGTTGGCGCGGCGGATGGTGACATCGTCAATCAGCAGAGCCGGCGCCAGCACCGTCTCTGGTATGTCGCCGAAGAAGTTGGCCACAAAGAGATCCTTGCCAGCCGCCTCAACGTTGGAGCGAAGCGCCCGCTGATCGAGGTCGTCGAGGGTTGCTCCGCGCACCAGTTCGCGCTTTCCCGCCGCGCTGCCATCGGGGGTAACTCGATAGAGAAGGCGCGGCGCTGACCCGGCCAGCGTCTGCACGTAATAGACGCTCTTCAGGTCGCGATCTTTGGCCAAGCCGAGAAGCTTGCTGTTCAGGGCTTCTTCTGAGAGGCCATCTTTTGCCGACACCTTCAGCACTCCGATGGCAGGCCTTGGCGCTGTGGCAATCCCTGCGCGTCCGTGGCCGTTCGACTGCGGAAAGTCCCGCACCGGCTCACGCCCGAGCAGGTAATTTACCAGCTTGCCCTCAGTTACCAGATTCACCGCCTGCGCGGGCACGCCCTCGTCGTCCACGTCGTAGGCGCCCACCAGTCCCTTGCCGTCAAATGTCTTCAATGTGGGATCGTCCACCACATCCAGTGACTCAGGCAGCACCCGCGCATGATAACTGGATGCAAATGGCCCATTGGTGCGGGCTTCGGTGCCCATCTTGGGCCGCGTAGCCGTCACCGCACTGGCTACCAGCGCACGCATCGTATCGGCTCCCGCGTCGGAGCTCAGCAACACCGGCCCGTGGTACTCCTCTTCCACTAGGGGCGCTTTGCGCAGATCGGCGAGGGAGGCAATTAGTCCAACCGCATGTTTCTCAAAAGCCCCCTGAGCATCGAGGTCGTTGAGCGAAGCGCCAACCGAGGCATAGGAACGGTCCATCTTCATGCCATCCGCAGCTTGCGCGCCAACCCCAATGAGTTCCTGGTATTCGGCCGCCGATTTGCGCACGATGGTCCCTTCGCTGGTGACCAGCCAGGTGGTGGTGACCAGCGCGTGAAACTCCGCCGTGGAGTAATGCACGTCGCGCTGGGTTGCCTTCACCGAGGCGTCGGTCCTGTAAAGCCCACTCGCCTTGGCTACCCGCTCCGTCCAGACAGGTTCGTCGAGCATCAAATGGAGCGGCTCAGCCAGCGAAACGATGGGCTTTTCCTGGCTGAAGTCGTCGGCCTGCGGCGGTGTCTGCACCTGCTTGAGCGCCGCCTGCTTTTGCGCATAGGCTGCAATTGCGCCCTTGTATGCCTGATCCGTAGCAGACCAGAGCGCCGAGCGGATCGCAATGGGATCGTCGTCCAGCGACGTCAGTTGCAGCGCGCCGTCGCCGCGCCCGCCCGAGCTGTCGGACTTGTAGTCGCCGACCAGCACCGTGATGCGAGCCACACGCTCATGGCCGTGCTGCGAGCCTTCGCTGGCGCCAAACTCAGCCTTGGTCTCGTAGTTATCCACGTCCTCAATGCGATATTGGATGAAGAATGGCTTGGCAAAATCCTTCAATTGAAGCTCGTTCTTGCTGCGGTCAAGCTCTTCGAGCATGGCCTTGAGGATGGGATCTTTCTCAGCATCGCCGCGGGTAAGCTGCGCGGACGCCAAAGACGGAGCACACATGCAGGCAGCCATCAGCACTGCTCCGGCAAGCATTGCAATCGGACGAATCGGGTTCATTGCGCCTCCTTCTTCTCGGGTGCAGGCTTTGCGGCTATCTTGATCTCAGCCCCTGGAATTGGCAGAATCGGCGGCCGCGCGGTTCCCGTCGGCTGCTTCTGCGTCTCCATCTCGCTGAGAAGCATCGCCGGAGCCACGGCGCTGACCGGAACTGTGCCCGACTCCGCGCCGCACTCGCCGTTGAAGACCTCGCTCTCGTCGCTGGTGACCAGGATCTTCTTCATCGCGGCCAAAGGCGTGCCCACAATGCTTACGCCGCGCACGAGTTCGTCGGGCCGGCCGTCCACATAGACCCGCCACACTACCAGCGGAACCACCGAGAACGCCTGCGGCGAGCTGCGCTGGGTGACGGCAAAGCCGGATGAGATGTCCTCAAAGTAGAGCCCATACGGCTTGCCCTGCTTCTTGGCTTCTTCGATCAATTGCTTGCGAAGTTCTGTCTCGGGAACGCTCTTGGTCGAGGTCACAATCAGGTTGCCCTGGCGTCCGGTTGGTACCTTGCCGGTTTGCGCCCGGCCGTGTCCATTGGAGGCGGCAAAGCTGGCGATGGGAAGGCGCGACATCAGGAATGTCTTCAAGACACCGTCCTGGATGAGATCGACGCGGCGCGCCTTCTGGCCTTCGTCGTCGTACTCATAACTGCCGCTCAGCCAGGTTGTGCCATATTTGGTTGCGGTGGGGTCGTCGGCCACGGAGAGGAAGGTTGGCAGCACCTCTTTGCCCACTTCCTTGGTAAAGGTCTGCCCTTCTTCGTTGCCGCGCTGGCGTTGGCCCTCAAGCCTGTGGCCAAGCACCTCGTGGAAGAAGACCGCCGAGGCCCGTCCCGACAGAATTGCCGGACCGTCGAATGGCTCAGTGACTGGCGCTTGGCGCAGCGCTTCAAGGCTCTTGCCGAGTTTGCGGATCGCAGATTCAAGTTCCGCCTGCGCGGGCAGGCCTTCTACTGTTTCGGCCTCGAAAGTCTGCTCCCGGTAGAGGTCCATTCCATCTTCGGCACGGGTCACGGCGAGCACCACCAGCCGCGCCTGCGTGTGCGGCATAACGACCTTTGAACCCTCCGACGAAGCGAAGTAGTCGGTCTCGTTTTGCGCCGTCAGCACCACCATGTTCTGATAAACGTCGGGATACTCGCGGAAGACCTTGGAGAGCCCCTTCACGCGCCGCTCCCATGCTGCCTCATCCACCACCACCAGCGGCGCCGGCTTGCCAATGTAGGTCTGCGGCAACTCCTGGCTGAAATCCGGTGAAGTGTCTTCCTCCTTGGCTCGCACCTCAGCCTCGGTCTTTACACGAAGATAGTTGTCCAGCGCTGTGCCGTAACCGTTGTTTGTAGCCACCCAAAGTGTGCGCGCCAGAGCATCGCGATCGTCAGTCAGCGGCAATTGCAAAGTGGTAACAGCTGAGCCACGGTGCGTCCCGTGCGTATTGTCCAGCTTGGGGTCGCCCACACGCACCTGCACGTCGGTTACCCGCACGCGATTCGAGGAGCTGTCCACAAGCGCCCCGAACTGCGCGCGAATCGAGACCGCGCTGGCTTCCGACACCGAATAGCTCAGGAAGTAAGGAGGTAATTGCTTGTCATCCCCTTGCTTGCCGAGCGAAGTAAAGGCGCGGTGCAGTTCGGTCGTCATGGCATCCATGAGAATGGGAGTTGGCTGTTGCGCGCCTGCCGCGGCGGGTAACGTCAAAACGATGGCGGCAAGAGCAGAAACCATGCGCATCGAGTACCCGCAGATGGGTCTGAGTGCAGGTTTGGAAGCGGACCGCCCCGTGGCGGCAAAAGAAATCTCTGTCATAGGCTGAAAGACTCAACTGGTAAATCGTCGTATAGAAGGATTGTCGCAGAGTAGGCTACTGGGAGGGGAATCTCTGATGATTTTTGCGCGCAGAGCGATGCTCACCTGTTGGCTTGTTTTCCTGCTTGCCGCCGTGGCTCCGCACCTGGGGCCGGCGCCGAAGGTTCCGCCCCGCATCGTCGTCAAGCCGGAGCTTGCCTCGCAGGCTGCGGACAAAGGCTCGGAATTGGCCGTGAATCCAGACGGAATTGGAGCTGGGGCTAAAGCCCCTGCTGATTCCAAGCTGGATACGACACGACTGAAGTCATGCCCTGACACGATCCAGAGTTCTTCGCCAGCCTGTTCGACAGCCGCACTCCTGCCCGCCATGCAGGCCTATTCCCTGCCGTCCGACAAGCTGGCCAAAGCCATTGCCCTCAGCCGCATCCGCAACATCTTTGAGTTCGCGGGCGCTCTATGGGGCCTGGCCGTTCTCTGGCTGCTGCTGGCCACACGAGCCGCCGCTGGCCTTGAGGCCTGGGCGCGACGCGTTACTCGTCGCCGCTGGCTTCAGGGTCTGCTCTTCTTCGCCGTTTTTCTGATCATCGTTACCCTGGCCAATCTGCCTCTCGATATTTACGGTCACCGCGTGAGCCGCGCCTACGGCATCAGCGTCGAGGGTTGGGGCAACTGGCTCGGCGATTTGGCCAAATCTTTCGGCTTGACGTTGCTTGTCAGTGCGCCGGTGCTCCTGCTCTTCAACTGGATCGTCCGCCGCTCGCCAAGCCGCTATTGGCTGGGGTGTTGGATGGCCGCGGTCCCGCTGATCGTGTTTTCGACGTTTATCGAGCCACTGGCCGAACCCATCTTCTACCATTACGAACCACTCGCCAAAAAACATCCTGCGCTGGTGGCCGAGCTTGAAAAAGTCGTTGCCCGCACTGGAACCAACATTCCGCCTGATCGCATGTTCCTGATGAAGGCCAGCGCCAAAACCAACGGGCTCAATGCTTATGTAAGTGGCATGGGCGCCACCAAACGGATTGTTGTGTGGGACACCACCGCCGACCGCATTCCCGACGACGAAATCCTCTATACCTTCGCGCATGAAAGCGGCCACTACGTCCTTAATCACATTCCCAAAGGGATTGCTCTCATGGCCGTTGCGCTGTTCTTCGTTTTCTGGGGATGTGCTGGATTTGCCGAGTGGCTGGCTCGCCGCTTCGGCGCCCGCTGGAGGGCTGAATCAATCTCCAGCCGCGCTGGTTTTGTCGTCCTCCTTTTCGTCGTCTCAATCGCCGGCTTTCTGCTGGAGCCAGTCAGTAACGCCGTAAGCCGCCACTTCGAGCACCAGGCTGACGTCTATGGTCAGGAAGCGATTCACGGCCTTGTGCCCGATCCGAAAAAGACCGCAGTAGCCGAATTGAACGATCTGGGCAAAGCCTGGCTGGACGACCCCAACCCCAGCCCGTTCATCGAGTTCTGGTTCTACGATCACCCCTCGATACAGAACCGCGCCAGCTTCGCGCTGCACTACGATCCCTGGGCCAACGGTGGGCATGGCAAGTTTTTCCGCAAGTAGCAAGACATGGGAAATGAGCAGAGGTTCGGAAGCGCGAGAAAGCGAATGGCTCAAATCCGGTGAGATGGTTTCAGCAGCTACTCAGCCGTTGTTGAATCGATTACGGTTCGCACTTGCGAGATCCGGTTGGCCGTTAATCCCGGGCTTGCTTTCAAGCACCTTCCGATCCCCCGCCGACGACTCCATTTAAGATCAAAGCAGCGTGCAGACGATACGAGTAGAGACACCTTCGGCGAAGTACGACGTGATTGCGGGCAGCGGCCTCATTGAGACGCTGGCGCCGCGGATCGAGCGGGTCGTGGGCAGGTTGCCGCGACAGGTTTTTGTGCTGACCTCAGCGCCGATATGGGCTCTGTGGGGGCATTGCTTGCAGCAGTCCTTTCGGGAAGCCCCTGTGGTGCTCTTCCTGGAGCCCGGCGAGAAGTACAAGACCCTGGCCAGCGTGGAGAAGCTGCTGCGGCAGATGGCGCAGGCGGGCGGGGATCGCGGCAGCCTGCTGATTGCCTTTGGCGGCGGGATTGTGGGCGATGTGGGCGGATTTGTGGCCGCGATTTACATGCGCGGCATCCCCTATGTGCAGGTGCCCACCACCTTTTTGGCGCAGGTGGACAGCAGCGTGGGCGGCAAGACGGGCGTGAACCTGCCCGAGGGCAAGAACCTCGTCGGCAGCTTCAATCATCCGCTGGCCGTATTTGCCGATATTGGAGTGCTGGGCACACTGCCGGACCAGGAGCTGCGCGCCGGGCTGATGGAGAGCGTCAAGGCGGGGATCATTCGCGACCGGGCGCTGGTGCGCTTCATGGAAGAGCACGCGACAGAGGTGCTGGGACGCGACCCCAAGGCTCTCGAGAGGGTGATTGCCGCGTCGATCCGGATGAAGGCCGGGGTGGTAAACCGGGACGAGCGCGAGAACGGGCTGCGCATGATTCTGAACCTGGGACACACGGTGGGCCACGCGCTGGAGCAGGCAACGGGCTATAAGACTCTGCTGCACGGCGAGGCTGTGGGCTGGGGAATGGTGGCCGCGCTGCACCTGGCTCTGAAGCGGGGGACGATTTCGGGTGCGCAGTTCAAGAGGTTGGAGAGTTTGATTCATAGGTATGGGCCGTTGCCGCCGCTGAAGCTGCGGGCCGCCAAGGTGATTGCGGCCACGGGCGGCGACAAGAAGAACGTGGGCGGGGTGAAGCGGTTTGTGCTGCCGATAGGCATTGGCGACGCCGGGGTGGTGGAAGACGTGACGCCCGCGGAGCTGGAGGCAGCTGTGGGGTATATGCTGGCGCGGGCTGTGAGTGTGCTGTGAGAATTGTCGGCAGGCTGGGTGGATTATCGTTGCTGCTCTCCCTTACGGTTGCGGCTTTCGCCCAATCGCAGGTCGCAGGGAAATGGCAAACGAAGATCGCCCCGGTGACTGGAAAGCCGACGATCACGATAAACATCATTGAGAATGGGAAAAAATTGCGCGGGACGGTCGTTTTCGTACGCCCGAATGGCACGCAAGATGATCTGCCGATCATAGATCCCGAGGTGAGTGAGAACCTCTTGAAGTTCCATACCGAGGCCCCGTTCTCGTTCGATTGGCGTTTGACCCTAAGGAAGAGCAGGCGAACTGCAATGCTCCATGGCAACGACCGCCCAGGAGAAGGCGGCGAAATGGTCATCGAGTGGCGAATGTGGAAGAAGGGCTAGAAGCGATCTCATCAACCAGTTTTGAAACGGCATGACTTTAGTCTTGCCGTAAATGCCTGAAACGGAACGATGGGCTTTAGCTCCCGAGGGATGTTTTTCAGGGGTTTTGGACTTTCGCCTCGGGCAGTTAGGACAAGAACAACCATGCCGACGATAGGGGCCAAGCCACCGGGAGCAAACGACGAGGCCAGCGCAGCGCAGGCGGTGCGCCAGATGTTCGACCAGATTGCGCCGCGCTACGACCTGCTGAACCACGTGCTCTCCGCCAATGTGGACCGGCTTTGGTGGCGGCGGACGGCGCGGCGGTTCCGTGGGATTCTCGCCGATCCCGATGCGGCAGTGCTGGACATTTGCTGCGGCACGGGCGACATGACCATGGCTCTGCTGAAGCTGAGGCCGCAGGGGGCGCGGCCAATTCTGGCTGCTGATTTTGCCAGGGAGATGCTGCGGCGCGGGGCAAGAAAGTTTGCCGCCAGCCGGCCGGGAGCGCCGTATGCGGTTCCTCTTGAGGCCGACGCGCTGCATCTGCCGTTGCAGACGGCGTCGCTGGACTTGATTGTGACGGCGTTTGGATTCAGGAATCTGGCCAACTACGAGGCGGGGCTGAGGGAGTTTAACCGCGTATTGAAGCCGGGCGGGCAGTTGGGCATTCTGGACTTCAGTGAGCCGGGCGGCATGGTGGGCAAGGCGTACGCCGTGTATTTCAGGCACGTGCTGCCTGCCATCGGGCGACTGATTTGCGGCAAAAATGGGCCATATAACTACCTGCCAACTTCAGTGGGGAATTTCCCCCGGCCTGAGGAAATGATCGAGCTGATGGGTGCAACGGGGTATGCGGAATGCGCGTGGCAGCCTTACACCTTCGGGATAGCCGGGTTGTACACGGCCAAGCGCGCCGCTGTAGCCTAAGGAAGCAATGACTTCCGCTCC
>Ga0302278_10007021_pt1 | contig 10488 bp, 8 predicted proteins | sample III_Bog_N3_2_FD_194543 | JGI IMG/M metagenome (GOLD analysis project Ga0302278, IMG submission 194543) | Peat permafrost microbial communities from Stordalen Mire near Abisko, Sweden - III_Bog_N3_2 | ecosystem: Environmental > Terrestrial > Soil > Wetlands > Peat | place: Sweden: Abisko... | reverse complement strand
CGTAAGCGACTGTTCGGTCGGAATTGCCCACAATCGGAGCGAGAGGCATATCGACTTTTGTTTCCGTCGAAACCATGGTGCAGGGCTTGCGAGGCACAGTGGCCCAAGCCTTAAAACGATCCAGATCCGTTTGCAGGTCGCGCCGTTCGTCCGCACTATCTCCATTGGGGGCCGCGAGGTAGGCTTGCATCTCCGAAATCCGCTGGTCCGCCGGCAGGGTTTTTATCCATGCCGCGCGTATCTGAGGATCCTCAGGGTCAAGCAAATGCGCGCTCAACAGCATCTTGCGCGCCGTCGCGTATTGCGAGTTCAAATCCTCCAGCCTGGAAAGCAGGAACAATGTTCGCGGATTGCAGGGATCCAGCTTTACTGAAGCTACAGCGGCCTCCGCAGCCTTCTGCGGCTCGCCCTGCCTCAGTTCTAGTTCGCCGCGCAAAGACATCAACGCAGGTGAATCAGGCGTGGAGGTGCTGAATGTCTGCAACGCGTCCGCCGCCGCCTGCAACCTCTGCCGCTTCAACAATGCGTGAACCAGCCCGATGATTGCATTCGTGTCGCCCGGCCTCAACGTCAATGCCGACTGGTAAAGCCCTGTTGCCAATTCGTAATTGCCGGTCAAAAGCGCAGTGTCCGCATCCGAAGGCTCAGAACGGTGCACAACCTTGCAGCTTTCCGCAAACATTGAGCGCGCCATAAGCGAAAGCAAAACAACCGCAAAACAAGTGCGCATCAACGTGCGAACACATATTCCGAAGTAAATGCAATTCCAAGACATATAGGTCCTCAATTGTGTTCCGGGCAGAATTTTACACCTTTAACTCCTGAAATTGGCCGTCTCCTCCCCCAGCAATTAACATGAGATCACCCCACCGGAGAACTATGGATCCGCTTTGCTATCTGCTTCAAGGCAAGGACTACGCAGCGTTGCTATTCGCTTCCGGACTCGGGTATTTGGCAGGGATGTTCGTGCCGCATGGCTGGCTGTCTATCTACGTCTCCATCCTGGTCTCTTATCACCTGTTTCTTGCCTGGCTTTTGCTTACAAGCGAGCGCAAGGTTGAGGTTCCTTTGTCTGCGTTCAACTCCATCGGGATCCACCTTTCCTGCATGGCAATTATTCTTGCCCTCGGGCTAACGCGCTCGTTCATCCCGAATTTCGACTTAGTCTGCTGCTGTTTCGCAGCGTTGGCATTCTGGGAACGTAACTGGTTGTTCCGCGGAGTCTAGCGCAGCCCAAATTATCCCCCGCACCGCCTTAGTTATCGACCCCCCGCCGCACCACTCGCTAAACTGGAGTCTGGGAAGGTGGTTCCATGAGTTCCGACGCAGCCCCAATGAACAGTTCTCCCGAGCGCACCATCCGCGCCATCTTTGAGCATGCGGCCATCATCGGCCGCGAGCAGCAGATTGAGGAACTGGTTCGTCTCAATGCGGACTTCGCCCGCGACCTGATTGGCGCCGACCGCTGCAGTCTGTGGCTCATCGACCTCGAGAAGAACGAGCTCTGGACCAAGGTGGCGCATGGCGTGGACCAGCTTCGCATCCCCATGGGCGAGGGCTTGATTGGCGCATGCATTCGCGACAACCAGGTACTGCTGGTAAACAATGCGGCCCAGGAATCACGGCTGCTGCGACGAGTGGATACCCTCAGCGGCTACCGGACCGAGCAGGTGCTGTGCGTTCCCTTGCACGCGGAAGGCAAGGTGATCGGCGCCTTGCAGTTGCTCAACAAGCCGGCCGGGTTTACTGAGACCGACGCCGGCCTGCTGGGCCTGCTGGCGCACTTCGCGGCCTCCGCCATCGAGAGCGAGCGGCTTCGCCAGGAGGCTGAAGGGGCCCGGCTCATCCGGCATGAGCTGGCCCTGGCGCACGAGGTTCAGGCGCGCATGCTCCCCGACCCGCCAACCGGTGTGGACCGACTGGAGTGTGTGGGCTTCTGCCGGCCGGCGCGCTCCATCGGCGGGGACTACTACGACCTGCTTCCCCTCCCCGATGGCCAGTTTGCGCTCACTCTGGGCGACGTTTCAGGCAAGGGAATTCCAGCGGCTGTCATGATGGCCAGCATTCAGACGCTGCTCCGCAGCCTGCTCAAACAGGATGCGCACGACCTCGCCGCGCTGCTGGCCGCGCTCAATCTCACCCTCTATGAAACGTCCATGCCAGAGCGCTACTCGACGCTGCTCGTCGGCGTCATATCCAGCGATCGCAGGAGTTTTTCCTATGTGAACGCCGGCCACATCTCGCCGTTGCTCCTCCATGCCGACGGCCGCCTGGAGCGCTTACCCGGAGGGGGTTGCCCGGTGGCGCTGTTTCCGGTGATGAGCTATGAGCAATCGAGCGCCGCCCTCGAGCCCGGCGATACGCTGGTGATCGTCTCTGACGGCATTGTCGAGGCGCGCAACCAGGCGGGCGACTTCTGGGACGAAGCGGAGGTTGAGCGCGTCCTGCTCGCGAACCTCGATGCCCCGCTCAGTCAGTTGCCGGAGTTGCTCTGCGCCGCTGTAGACAACTTCGCCGCGGGCGCTGAGCAGTACGACGATATGACCGTGGTTGCCGTGCGCATCCATTAGTGTCCCGAGTCTGAAATAGGTAACACAAAACCGGTTGTCATTCTGAGCGAACGGGGCCCCGAACGTTTTTCAGTTCGGGGGTGGTGAGTCGAAGAATCTGCGGTTGTTCTTCGATGAACTTAAGACTCACTATACGAGCAGGTTGCGGAGAAACTCACCCGGGCGGCAGGCCGGGGATTTATCCCCGGCATTGAACTATCAAATCGGCGTGGACTTCAGCCCCTGAGGTACATTTTCAGGCCTTATCCCAGTAGCAAGGCCAGTTCCGCATCCACTGACACCCACTTCACGGCAGTCCGGCGTGCGGCGTCTCCACCCTGGTCATCAGAATCGCCGCTCGACGGTTCCCGGCTAACTCTGTCTCATCATAAGTGGGCGCAACACACGCGAACAGCGTGCGGCCGTCGTCTCCGCCCAGCATGCAGGCAAACGCGCACAACTCATTGGTTTCAAGCTCCTCCAGGATTGCGCCGCCCTCAGCCACTCTTATCAAGCGGTGATGCACCACGTCGGCAACCCATATCGCGCCTTCCGCGTCGAGGCAAATCCCATCGGGCACGACCTCAGCTTGCGAAAGAATTTCAGCCACATTTGTGGATGTTGGAGCAGCGCCGAAGCTGGCCCAGTCTCTGCGCTCGCTCAGGCCGTCGCCGGTCACAGTGAATGCGCTGAGCCGGTTCATCGTAGTCTCGGCCACAATCAGCGTGCGTCCATCCGGCGTCATCACTGTTCCATTGGGAAAGCCGAGCTCGTTGGCCACCACGCGGCTCGCGCCGTCCGGCGTAACCAGAATCAGTACCGTGCTGCGTGCTTCTGCGCCGCCCATCAGATCGAATCCAAAGTTGCCGGCCCACGCCCGCCCTTCATGATCCACCAGCATGTCGTTCAGGTGCCACGGCGCAAGATGCGACAGATCCGCATGCACCACCAGCGATCCATCCAGCTCAAGCCGCAGAATTTTTCTCTCGAGCATCGACGTAATCAACAGCCGTCCATCGGGCAGGAAGCCCAGACCGCAGGGTAATCCATCCGTGCGAACAATCGTCTCTGCCGTGCCATCCATCGCAACGGCAAGCACGCTCCGTGTATAGCGGTCAGAAACATACAACCGCCCATCTCTCCATCGCGGGCACTCGGTAAACGTCAAGCCATCAATAAGGGTCGAAAACTTCGGCACGATTAGCCTCGTGGATCCAGGAAAGTGCGGCTGGCAAGCAGGTTAGCACGCCAGCGGCTCGCTCTACCGGAGTCTACAATTCCAGACCGAAGCGTCCGGAGGGAGCAGGGGGTTTTAACCCCCTGAAAACGGAGCAAATCGACAAGGCCTTCAGGCCCGGGCCCTTCTCTCTTAATGAGGCTTTTTTCAGCCAACTCACTCTCGACCTCTTCAACCACCCTTTTTCTCCACGCACGATTCGCCCCTCATGGCGTCGCCCGGGGCTCAGCGTACTCGTTCAGATTGAACGGGCGCCAGGCTTCGTCGGGAGGCTTGATGCGGAGAACGAGTGCAAGCGACGACGGCGGTCCCTGAAAGTATGGCACGTGGATGGAGTGCCGACCGGCGCTGAGTTTGACCGGGCCGGCTTTCACCAGTGCGGGGTGGACGCCGTCGTTATCGATGACCTGCCTGTTGTCGATTTCCAGGCGGGAGCCATCGTCGGATTGGAGTTCGAATCCGTATTCGCCTGGCTTCGTAATGAAGAACTCGCCGTAATAGTCGACTCCGAACCAGGTGTTGTTCCGCGTGACCCCAGGGATGCCTCCGGCAACGGTAATGTCTTGATTCTCGACCTTGAGCATATCGGTGTAGATGGAGCCGACTGGCTCGAAATTCCAGAAGTCGGGCAGCTCGGCCGTGCCGGTGGATAGCTCGTAAACGTCGCCACAGAAAGCGTTGTCCCGCGGAGTCACCGCGCCAAACGAACGAATGGAGCCCTCAGGACGGAGAAGCGCAGCCGCTTTTTCGCTCTGTGCGGCGAGCGAAACCGGAAGCGACGCGTCCACAGTTCCCAGGTTTCCGGTCTCACGGTCGCGCACCACAAAGCGAGCCAGGGGCGGAGCTTCGCCGGGGATCTCAAGCAGGTTGACAAGGCCCTGGCTTTGCACGCGTTCGAGTTGAGCGGCATTTAGCTGGCGGTCTGTGGAGTAGTGCAGGTATCGAACAAGCTCGCCCGTCGCATCGAAAGTACACATGCCAAAATCGAGCTGGACGAGGGTGTTGCTTCCGTCCAGGCCGATGCCTGCCAGGGATTCAGGGCGGACGGTGACCGCGTATTTCGCAGTCTTTGCGCCCGGAGACGAGAGTGGATGCGCTGTGATTGCCAGCGTCGGCGGAATGAGGGGATGGAAGCATGCCGCTTCGCCAAGCGCGGCGCTGTCGGCGGCATTGATGTGTTCCGCGTGGTGGGAGTCGTCGCGCGTGGGGCCCACGTAGTAGCGGTGACGGTACGAGAGCGATACCATCAGATGCCTCGATTTGACCAGGATCTCGTGGAAGCCCGGCTCTGGCGATGCCTGAATGGCAAGCTCATAGTGGGTTGTTGAATTCAGCGCGCAGATGGCGCCCGAGCTGATGCGAAAGCCGCTGTCCGCCGAACCGGCGTGGCTGGCATCGCGATGAGGATCGATAGCCCGCAGATAGAGAATGCGGTGCGGATTCTTCTCTTTGCGGTTGCCGAGTTCGAAGACCTCAAAGTCTTTCTCGCCGAGATCGGTGACAGGCTTGTTGGTGTTCCAGTCTCGCGCCACTACGTCGATCACCACCTCGCGGGTAGTGATCTTCAGAACCATTGGAGCCTCGTCCGGAGCTGACGACGGAGTCTCTTGTGCGGCCATCGGCAGGCACAGCGACATTGCGAGCCAGGCCGAAATAAGAACAAAGTGGTACAGGTCGTGCTGGCTGTACATGGCCGCAACTCTATCGCACCACGAGAAAGATTGGGAAGAGCAAATTAACCTTCCCGTTTCTCCACACTCGATTCTCCCCTCAAGGCGTCGTCTGCGGCACAGGGTAGTCGGCCAGGTTGAACGGGCGCGTCGGTCCATTCGGCGGCTTGATGGTCAGGATGAGCGCGAAGTTGGTCGGCGACCCCTGGAAATACGGCACATGGATCGTATGCTGGCCCACAGCTAGCGTCATCTTCCCGGTCTTCGACTGGGCACCATGTATCTCGTCGTTCTCGATGATCTCGTGGTTATCGATCTCCAGGCGGGCGCCGTCGTCGGCCTCCAGATCGAACTTGTATTCGCCTGGGTTCGTAATGTAGAACTCGCCATAGTAATCGATGCCGAACCACTCCACGGTGCGCGACACGCCGGGAATGCCCACTTGACCGGTTTCGTCCTGATCCTGAACGTTTAGCGCATTGGTGTAGATGGACGCGATGGGCTCGAGATTCCAAAAATCGGGAATCACAGCGGCGCCGAACGATATTTCGTAGAAGTCGCCGCAGAATGCGTTTGGGAGCGGGGTGATGACGCCGAAGGCCCGGATGGTTCCTATCGGAGGCGGCTGGAACTTTTCTTGCCCGTTCTGCCCGGAAAGTGAGATCGGGCGCGACACATCCACGGCTCCCATGTTTCCGGTCTCGTGATCGCGTATAACCAACCGCACCAGGTACGGCGTACCGCCGGGGATTTCGACCTGTTTTGCAAGGCCGTGAGCCTGGGCGTCCTGGAGTTCGGAGGGAGTGAGATCGCGGTCCGAGGAGGTGTGATAGAACTGGGCAACATTGCCCGAGGCATCGAACGTGCACATGCCAACGTCGAGGTGAACGTGCGTGTTGGCTCCGTCAAGCCCAATGAGGTAAAGAGATTCGGGTCTGATAACGATGGTGTAGCGCGTCGACTTTCCGCCGGGGATGAGGACCGGGTGCGCGGTGATGGCTAGCGTGGGCGGAATGAAGGTATGGGCGCATGCGGCGTCGCCCAGAGCGATGCTTTCCGAGTTGTCCTTGCTCTGTTTCGCAACGGTGCCGGGGGTTGGTCCCACGTAGTATTGATGCCGGAACGAAAGCGTAACTCCTGCACGCGTAGTTTTTACCAGTACCTGATGAAACCCGGGCTCCCCCGAGGCCGGAACAGTGAACTCATAGTGAGTAGTCGCATTCAGTGCGCACACGGCGCCGGAGTGGATGCTGAATCCGCTTTCATGTCCTCCATTTTGGCTGGCCGCGCTGTGCGGGTCGATCACGCGCATCGAGAGAATGTGAAGCGGATTCTTGTCCGCATTCTTGCCGGCTTGAAAAACCTGGAATTCGTTCTGGGCAAGATCGCCAACCGAATTATGGTTCTTGTCCCGCGCCACCACGTCGATCACCACCTCCCGGGTGGTGATCTTCAGCACCAGTGGAACATCGGGCTGAGCCAGCGGCGCAGCGTTTTGCGCGGCCATCGGAGCCGAGATCGAAGCAACGAGGAAGGCCCCGACGAGAATGGGATGGAAGCGTTTACTTTGGCTGAACATGCCCGCAACTGTATCGCATCGGGAGAAGATTTGTGAAGAGAAAATTCTTGAAATGTTCAACTGCGGCGCAAAACTCGTCGCCCCGCAACCGAGAATTCCTGAATGTCCGCACTCGGCTTATGCTATCCTCTCCGCGTGGCAACCGCTTCCCCGCCCCCGATTGCTGTAACCCGCCGGCATACTGCGCTGGTCCGTGTCACGCACTGGCTCACGGTCATTTCTTTCTTTGCCCTGCTCGTCACCGGCGCTGAACTCGTCATCTCTCATCCGCGATTCTATTGGGGCGAAACCGGCAACTCGGGAACTCCCCCGCTCTTCAGAATTCCAATCCCCTCGTCGCGAGATACCGTTCCCACCGGCTACAACTACGTCTTGCCGGACCAGAACGGCTGGAGCCGATATCTCCACTTTGAAGCCGCATGGGTTCTGGTCCTCACCGGTTTGGTTTACGTGACCGCGAGCGTCATGACGGCTCACTTCCGCAAAAACCTGCTCCCCTCGCCAGCCCAATGGTCCTCAAGCGCAATCCGCGATGTCTTCCAAAAATACCTCCGCCGCGCACCGCCCGGCGATGCAGAAAGCCATTCCTACAACGTTGTCCAGCGCATTTCCTATCTGCTGGTAATCTTCGTTCTGTTTCCCTTCGTTATCTGGACTGGCCTGGCCCTTTCTCCGTCCTTCGATTCCGCGCTGCCCGCAACCGTCAACCTCCTCGGAGGCCGGCAATCCGCGCGCACACTGCACTTCTTCGTCTCCGGGCTTCTCGTAATCTTCCTCGTCGCCCACGTCACTATGATTTCTCTTGCCGGATTCTGGAGTCGCACGCGGGCCATGATCACCGGCCGCGTCAAATTCCCTTCGGAGCGCTCATGAACATCTCACGCCGACGCCTAATCACCACCGGTGTTGCCGCCGCAGCCGGTGTCGCTGGCCTCGCCGCGGCTTCCCGCATCGCCCGCCAACATTCGCTCATCCCACCCGACGGCTGCAGCCTCTACGGCCCCGGCGAAACCCTCACCTACGCCGCCCAACGGCTGCTCACCAGGCACTCGCTGGCCCGCGAATTCCCCCGAAGCATGATCTCCAGCGTGCCCTTTGCCAACGAGATCGCCAAGCCCACAGAGGAATTCAAGCGCCATCAGGCCGCCGGCTTTTCCACCTGGCGCCTTACTGTCGATGGGATGGTCGCGCACCCCACCGCCTTTTCGCTCTCCGACCTCAAGACCCTGCCCACCCACAGCCAGATCACCGAAGTAGTCTGCGAAGAAGGCTGGTCGTATGTCGCCGAGTGGATCGGAACCCCGCTGGCCAACGTCCTCCACGAGGTCGGCGTCTTGCCGCAGACGCGCTACATCGTCTACTACGCCAGCGAGCCTTACCTGTGGGGAAGCATCGACATGGCCGACGCCCTGCATCCGCAAACCTTGCTCGCCATGGGAATGAACGACGGCGACCTGCCGGTTAAGTTCGGCGGCCCGCTGCGCATAAGAGTACCCCGCCAGCTAGGCTACAAGAGCCTCAAGTTCCTAACCCACATCACCGCCACCGACACGCTCAAGCGCTTCGGCAAAGGCCTGGGCTCCGTAGACCCGGAATACGGCTACTCCTGGTACGCCGGCATCTGAGCCCCGCAAAGGTCGCAATTACGCCAGCCTTTCAGCGGGCACAACATCATGACTGCCATTCAGTAGACGATCCGAGCCCCACCCAGTTCCCAGACTCTACGGCGTTTGCCGGAATGTATCCAGTGTCTCGTCCGCTTTGGCCTCGACCAACCTATCCGCAGGGTGGTTCAAGCATGTTGTTCGGTTGGACCCTTCTGTGAAATAAAATCCTCAAACGTGCTCACCTCGAACTGTCGGCTTGGGTCAGAGGCGATCCATACAAAGGATCCAATCGCTAGGTTTCGGTTTGCCTCTTGGCGGGATGCCGCGGCTTTCCAGGTTCTAAAGGTGGTTGTAAATCCCACTCTCTTTTTCCCACATCGGCTCGCCATCCTCCTCAGTTGTTCCGCTTTGTGGGAGTCAACCTCGCCGTCGCTGGTAACAGCTTCAATGCACCAGAGCTCATCGCTCTCTGCATTCCATAGCAAGACGTCGGGGAAGGCGTCTTCGAGCCCGATAGAAACACCGGCGTTAGTGAGCCGTTCCGTTGCTTCATTGGAAATCCTCTTGCCGTCGGAATCGTCAACGTAGAGAACAGAGAATTTGGGCAGGAACCTCTTTGCGTAAATAGAGATAGAAAGACTTATGAGGTTCTTATGACCAACGTCAACCACCCTCTTGGACTCTTCTGCGGCTCGGGCCTGCATCTCCATGCGACGTCTGGTCGCGTCGTTGCTGTTCCAGTATGAAAGCTCCGATTCCCATTTACTTTCAGGTGCCTTCAGAATTGAAAGGAATTCCTTGTTCAGCCGATAAGACGAGTTTGGAGACTTTGCCTTCACGTGCCCCGAAACGAATTCTCCGTCGAGAAGCGTGACCTCCTCAACTGCTCCAATCTCCCTAAGCGGCTTAATCCAATAATCCCGGCCCTCACGGTCCAACTTTATGTCGTTATCGCGCTGCAGAAAAGCTATATGGGAACCCAATTGTGCCGTCGTTGCTCCATCAGAGAATTTGAACCCCCTGAAGCTCTCCGTTGTGTTGTCCAACAAGGCAAATACGCATCCAACGCGGTCGTCGGTCTTCAAATGGGAATTCGCTTCGCCATTATGAGCTAAGTTTCTCATAACGAGGGTAATGCGCCGCAAGGATGGCCGCATTACATCAGAAAACGCTCAAAAAGGTCACGAACCCCGTCACCCACTCGTCCGGTCCCAGCTACTTCGCTCGGTTTGGCCAACTTGCCGAGCTTGATTAGAGTGGATCGGCTCGGGTACTTCATCGTGCGAAGGTCTGTCGCGTTGACCTGCGTATGCCCGTTGAACCTTCGAAAGTTCTCATCTACGGCTGCCGTATTTAAATACGCGGCGAGTCCGTCTGCAAGCGCGTTCGGTAAACCGCGCTTGTTCTCATGGAAAACATTGAGATGGTTCTCGAACCCGAGAACCGGTGCGTCTCCGAATGGAGTTGGGTCCACGACGCTCGCAATGATCCTGCGCTTTTCCTCTTTCGAAGAAAACCTTCGCACCACGCAATAGCAACCGCTTGGGTACAGCCACTTCTCAGTTTCGCTATTCCGGCATATCGCGTTGGGCTTTTTCGCCCCCAGCTTGGGCCATTCTGTACCGCCGCTTGTAAAGTGTCCTGCATACAGCAAGGGAACTGTGCCTGATTCCGGAGCATCGCGCAAGTGCTTTCGCAGCCGGAAGTCTACCACGGGCCCTGTTGACACCTGTATGCCGATTTCATCGAGAGAGGAGCAAACTGCTGTGGAAAGCTCAATGATGGATTTACCTGGGGTCGTGGGGACATGGATGAACCGCTCGGCGTCGTCCTCATGCACGATTCG
>Ga0302278_10007017_pt1 | contig 10489 bp, 7 predicted proteins | sample III_Bog_N3_2_FD_194543 | JGI IMG/M metagenome (GOLD analysis project Ga0302278, IMG submission 194543) | Peat permafrost microbial communities from Stordalen Mire near Abisko, Sweden - III_Bog_N3_2 | ecosystem: Environmental > Terrestrial > Soil > Wetlands > Peat | place: Sweden: Abisko... | reverse complement strand
TTTTCGCTCTGGAATCTTCGCTGCTGAGGGCCCGCAAGATGGGCTCTTCATCCGCGGCGAAAGGGGTTTCAGCCGCGATGACAGGGTTACTGGCCGAGGAGGCGATGGCGGTTGCTGAGCAGGCGGCGCGCCGCGTGCTGGCGGCCTGCGCCGAAGGCGATCTGCTGAAGACTCAATTGGCCATTCTGCGCCGGCTGGCCCGTTTCACACCGGCCGACGCAGTTGGGTTGAGCCGTATGGTTGCAAAAGAGTGCATTCAACGGGAGCGATACCCACTTTAATCACTGGATCTATGCGGCTGCGCGGCGAGGCCCCGCTTCCACGGATTCGATCACGGCCTTGTTGAATGCCGGAATGTCGCCGGGCTTGCGGCTGGTTACGAACTGTCCGTCGATGACAACCTCGTCATCCACCCAGTTGGCGCCGGCATTCTTCAGGTCAGTCTTCAGGGACGGCCAGGAAGTGACAGTCCGTCCCCTCAGTGCCCCGGTCTCCAGCAGCGTCCACGAGCCGTGGCAGATTGCGCCAACGGTCTTTCCCGTCGCAATGAAAAGGCGAACAAAGTTTACCGCGCTCACATCCATGCGCAGATGGTCGGGATTCATGACGCCGCCGGGCAAAACCAAGCCATCGTAATCGTTGGGGTTGGCGTCTTCCAGCGTTGTATCCACCTTCACTTCTTCGCCCCAGTCGCTGGTGTTCCACCCCTTGATCTTTCCACTTTTCGGTGCGATCACTTCGGTCTTCGCGCCGGCATCGTCCAGAGCCCTGCGGGGTTCAAGCAGTTCAGCCTGCTCGAATCCGTCCGTTGCCAGGATTGCGATTCTCTTGCCTTTCAGATTTAAAGCCATATTGATCCCTCCTTGGGTTTCTCCTACCCTTCGTAGGACGCTCTGGCCGTAGCGCGAGGTTGCCACGACCGTCTGAATGTGACCAAGGGTGAAACTCGAATCTAGACGCTGGTTTCAATAATCTTCTGCACGCAAAAGATCCTCCACCCCGGACGGCGTTGTATCGCCAGGATGGAGGATCGATTGTGCTGCCAAAGGCAGGGGGTGCCGGGGATCTTAGTGCTTGACGATGACGTTGAGGTCAATTGTGAGGGGAATGGCCTGGTTGTCGAGCGTGGCAGGGGCAAAGCGGAACTTGCTGACGGCGGCAACCACACGGGCATCCAGGTCGGCGCTAACGGGCTTGATCACCTGGATGTCGCGGGCATTGCCTTGTTCATCGATGTTCACCTTCAGCCCAACTTCGGCATCGGGGGGAACCATCGCATCGAAGGCGTCGGTGGGAATGTCGACGTTCGTGGACTTGAGGAGCTGGGGAGCGATGACGCCGGTGCTCACGCGGCGAACCTGGGTTGAGGGAGCAGCGTCGGTCGCGGGCTGGCTTGCGACTGCCGATGCGGTAAACAGCACGGGGGAGAGCAGGAAGCTGGCAATAAGAATACGGCGCATATAAATCCTCCAAAGGTCATGTGTGACCAACACCACTATAACCCGAATCGAATACGATTGTCAAAGAAAAACTTTTCACATAATGTTTATCAATGGTCTGCGAAGCCAATATTTCAATTCTTAATCAATTCATAAAAAGATTCATAAAACTCCACAACCTAAAACCGGCGCAGACTTTGCGTCTGCGCCACAAGTCTTGCCGCTTTGTAACAGTCCTCCGCCGGCCTAGCCGACCCACGAGAGATGAAACTGTGCCCCATTCATCGAGCGTCTTTTGCTCGATGAGTGGGAGTCGATGAAGGCCAACCTTCGAACAATTCTCATCTTGTTTCTTCCTAGGTCCAGGTTGATGAAAAAACCCACAGCTTTGAAAGGGCACGGATTGATCCGTGCCACAAGTCCAGAAATATAAGGCCGGCTTTAGCCGCTGAGGGATGCCTTTGAATGCTCGTCAGCAGTCTGAACCGGCGGCAGGGGTCCCGCTCACGGATCCTGCCATCCGTCAGCGCTTCGCAAATCAGCAAGTCTGTGCCCCATTCATCGCGGCTTTTCGCGATGAGTGGGCGGCGAATTCCTGTCGTCGACTCCGACTCGATATCGTAATCCCAATTGGGCCTTGTCCGAAGACCCGCTCATCGCGATAAGGCCTCGATGAACGGGGCAAAGTCCCCGGCACCGTGATGAGTGGGCCACGCGCCCTCTGGGGACCGGGGATATAGAGCCTGCCCGTTCTTCAGGCAGAACCTGAGTAACCCCCCGATTGACGGCAGCAGCCCAAACCGCCCCTGCGAGCCTCCCGCGAGCGTCTGCCCCACCGCAGGTGGTTTGCAGAGAATTACCCTCCCCCGGCGCACAATAGAAACAGTGAACCTATGAGAAACACCACCTTATTCATCAACAACAACACCAGCCGTCGTGCGCGGATCTTTGCGCCCCACTGGGGGACATCGGTATCGGCCCTTTTGCCCGCATCCTCTCGCAGCCACCCCGGATTGGCGTGCAAACAACCCCGTCTCTCATCGACAAAAATCAACCGTAAACCATTCTGCAGCAAGGACTTTCGCATTAGACTTTGCGCGACTTCCTTTGGAGTAGTGAATTGCAAGGTTTGCTTTCGTCGGTTTCCGAACCTTCCAGGGTATGCCTTCATCAGGTTTCCGTACTTTCTACGGTCCAATTCCGTAAGTTTTCGAACCCTCCGAGGTGAGGTGTATCGGGCTTTTAGAAGCGTAAGTATATGCAAAATAAGTAACTTAGTAATAATATAATCGAAAACAACGACCCCCCTGTTTCGGGGCTGTGAAACTGTGACGCCCGCTAAAGCATTTGAAACAAATAATTTACAAGACAAAAACTCACAGAAACACAGCCCCTGTGATTCTGTGAAACTCTGGACCGCATGAATGAAAAACGGCCAGCACCTCATTGCGAGGAGCGGGCCGTTTGGTTTGGAGCCTACTTCGGTTTAGGCCTTTGCTGTGGTAAGTGCACCCAGGTCGGCAGCCAGCTTTTCCGTCGAGAAGGCTTCGATCAAATCGCCTTCCTTCAGGTCGCTGAAGCCGGCCAGGCCGATGCCGCATTCCATGCCGTTGCTCACTTCGCGGGCATCGTCCTTGAAGCGCTTGAGCGAGTTGATTTTGCCCTTGAATACCTGCTCGCCGCCCCTCATCACCTTGATCTCGGCATCGCGGCGAATGACGCCGTCCTGCACACGGCATCCGGCAATGGTGCCCACCTTCGGAATCCTGAAGACGTTGATGACTTCCGCCTTGCCGACGTAGTTCTCCTTGAAAGTTGGATCGAGGAGACCCAGCATCGCGAGCCGGATTTCGTCCTGCAGTTCGTAGATGATGGAGTGCAGGCGAATCTCGATGCCTTCCTGTTGCGCCAGCTCGGCTGCCTTGCGCTCCGGGCGCACGTTGAAGCCGATGATGATGGTGTTGGAGGCGGTCGCGAGGAGCACATCGCTCTCGGTGATGGAACCGACGCCGGAGTGAATGACCTTGATGCGCACCTTCTCAGTGGACATGCGGACAAGCGAGTCGGCCAGCACTTCAACCGATCCGGTTACATCGCCCTTGATGATGAGGGGCAGATCCTTGACGCCGGCCGTACGAATCTGTTCCGCCAGACCTTCGAGGGAGACGCGCGAGCTCTTGGCTAACTGGGCTTCGCGTTCCTTCATCTTGCGGTACTGCGCAATGCCCTTGGCCTTGTCGCGATCGGCAACCACGAGGAACGTGTCACCGGAGTCGGGCATGGATTCGAGGCCGAGCACCTCGACCGGGGTCGAAGGCCCTGCTTCTTCAAGGGCACGGCCGCGATCGTCGAACATGGCGCGAACCTTGCCGAACGTGTTGCCAACGATGTAGCTGTCATTCAGGCGCAAAGTGCCGTCCTGAACCAGAACCGTGGCGACAGCGCCGCGGCCGCGGTCGAGCTTGGCCTCAATGACTGAACCGACTGCCTTGCGTCCCGGTGTCGCCTTGGGAGCGCGGATGTCGGAAACCAGGCAGATCATTTCAAGCAGCAGGTCGAGATTGATGCCCTTTTTCGCCGATACTTCGACGAAGACGGTGCCATCCTGGCCTGCGCCCGCCCATTCTTCGGGGATCAAGCCGCGATCGGCGAGCTGCTTTTTCACGCGATCTGGATTCGCTTCCGGCTTATCGATCTTGTTGACGGCCACAATGATGGGTACATTGGCGGCCTTGGCGTGATCGATTGCCTCAAGCGTCTGGGGCATCACGCCGTCGTCGGCGGCCACCACGACGACGACGATATCCGTCACCTTGGCGCCGCGGGCGCGCATGCGGGTAAATGCTTCGTGGCCCGGTGTGTCGAGGAAGACGATTTCGCGACCAAAAGCCGGCGAGCCTTCCTTGGCAAAACGGACCTTGTAAGCGCCGATGTGCTGTGTGATTCCGCCCGCCTCACCGGCGGCCACATCGGTTTTGCGAATGGCGTCGAGCAGCGAGGTCTTGCCGTGATCCACGTGGCCCATTACGGTAACCACAGGCGAGCGCGGAACTTCGAGTTCTCCTGTGTTGTCGGCTTCCAAAACCTCTTCGATGGCCTGGTTGGCAATCTCTTCTTCGTAGCTGATGACGGTGGCGGCCGCACCGAACTTGGCCGACACATCCTTGATCATCTCAGCATCGAGAGACTGGTTGACGGTGACGAAAATGCCGCTCATCAGGAGGGTGGCAATCAGATCCTTGGCGCGTACGTCGAGCTTTTCGGCAAGGTCCTTGACGCTGATACCTTCCGTAACGGTGATTTCGCGGGTGATGGGCAGCGGCTCCCCGCCATATTGCACCCCGCCATAACGTGGCGGCGGCACAAAGCCCTTCATTGGACCTTCTTTGGTCTTCGGATACTGTGGACGTCCACCGCGGCCTCTGCTGGGCGCTGCACGCTGCGGACGAGGCGCTTCGCCTGTCGGTGGCGCGCTTCCGCCTGGGCCTCCGGGACGCGGTCCGCCAAAGCCACCGGGACGAGGTGGTCCAAATCCTGGCCGTGCACCGAATCCTGGCCGTGCTCCGGGACCGCCGGCGCCACCTGGGCCGCCGGGTCCGGCGTAGCCGCCCGGAGTGGTGCGCGTGGGATGCTTGGGGCGCGGGCCTCCGGGGAATTGGCCGGCCGGTGGGGGGCCTCCCGGCGTGCGCTGGGGATAGCTGCCGGGACCGCTGGTGGGACGGCGATCGAAGATTGGCTTGCCGCGCTGAATGCCGGCCGCTCCGGCGGCCTGGTTGCCAGTGCCTGCCTGAGGGACGGTAGGAGCTAGGATGGGAGCCTTGTAAACCGGACGAGGGCCGGTTTGCGGCATGACGACACGTCGAGCGGGCAAAGCAGGAGTGGGCGAAGCGCTGTGCGTGTGGCCTTGCGTACGATGAGGCGGGGTGGACGCCGCACCGGCAGGAGCCGCGATTTCAGGTTCAACAGTCAGAGCTGGCGTAGTCTTCTCCGGTGCGACGGTAGGCGGCTCAACGGAAGATTGAGCGGCAGGCGGAGCGGACTCAACCGCAGCCACATGTGGCGGAACAGGGGCAGCGGCTACCGGAGCAGGCGTGGCAGAAACCGGAGTGGGCTGATCGATAGCAGGAGCAACGGGCGCCTGCGGCGCAACCGGAGGCGCCGACTGCGCGGCGGGCAGCTTCACCACGACGGCGGCTTGCTCAGCCGGACGAGGTTGCTCTTCGCGGACTGGCGGGGCTACGGGAGGCTTGACCACCACCGTTGCCGGCGGCGGAGTAACAACGACAACGGGCCGAGGCGCCGTGACAACGCCAACCGGGGCCTTGGCGACCACCGGACCGGTCGGGGGACGGGAGGCAATTGCTGGCGGCGGTGGCGGACCCGCAACGATGGGAGGCGCAGAGCGTGGTTGAGGAACGATTTTTCGCGGTTCTGGCCGGCCAGGCGTTGCTGGCGGCGCTGCGACGGCAACCTGCACGGGGCGGACTGGCGCTGGCGGAGGAGTTGGCGGGCGCACAGGCGCGTGGGACTGCCGCGCATCCTGCTCCTCTTTTTGCTTGTTGGCCAGAATGGCCTTCATCACGTCTCCCGGCTTGGAAACGTGGGAGAGATCGATTTTTGGAGTGATGGCCTGCGGAGCGCGGGAGGACGAGGAACTCGCATGACTGCGCGATCCGCGGTCCAGATGCACGCGAACCTTTTCCGCCTCGTATTCCTCCAGGGAACTCGAGTGGGTTTTTCCGTTGGCCAGGCCGAGTTCCGCCAGAATGTCAAGAATCTGCCGGCTCTTGATTTCCATCTCGCGCGCGAGATCGTTGATACGAACCTTACTCATCCGCCTCTTTTCAAAATGTGCTACCCAAAGCCCTTAGTTGCTCATAACTGCCTCATGGCATTGGCTGCATTTCAAAGATCCATGATTGCCCGATTGGCCTTGAAGAGTGCGGCGCATGTTATGCGCCATCTTCTTTGGCCGGCTGCTCTTCCGCTGCTTCGTAGGTTTCCCGCTCCCGAGCCTCATTCGGCATCCGGAACGCTTTCAATTGCGTCTTCAATCGCGGAAATCGGCTCAGATTCCGTCTCCGCAGCTTCAACACTTTCCGTTTCCTTCAGAACGTCGGCGGCATTTTCGGCTTCCGCTTCCGCGTCGGCCTCGACCGCAGGGGCATTTTCCACTTCAGCTTCGCCGGACTCCTCAACGGCCGTTTCCACAGAAGCGCCCTCTCCGATCTCGGAAGCCTCCGCTTCAATGTGCTCGGCGTCAAGGACTCCACTTTCAGCGGCTTCCGGCACGTGGCCCTCTTCGCCTTCTTCAAAGTGGCCGAAGTAATGGCGCACTGCCACGCTGATCTTCTCCAGGGTCTTTTCGCCAATGCCCGGAATCTCTTCCAATTGTTCCGGAGTCATATCCGCCAGCGATTCCACCGTAGTAATGCCCGCAGCCACCAACTTCTGGATAATGCTTTCGCCCAGTTCGGCAACCTGTTCGATCGGGGTTGAAGGTCCACCGGTAAGAGCCTGCATCTGCTGCTCCACTTCCTGACGCTTCTCCTCTTCGCTCTTGATGTCGATTTTCCATCCCAGCAGCTTGGCGGCCAGGCGAACGTTCTGCCCCTTCTTGCCGATGGCGAGAGACAATTGCGTGTCGTCCACAATCACTTCAAGCTGCTTGTCGGTCAGGTCGGAGATGGATACCCGGCTCACCTTGGCAGGCTGCAGCGCCTTCTCCGCAAAGGTCGTGATCTCGTCGGAGAACTCGATGATGTCGATCTTTTCTCCGCGCAATTCGCGGATGATGGACTGCACGCGCATGCCCTTCATGCCGACGCAGGCGCCAACCGGATCCACATCCTTGTCGCGGCTTTGCACGGCGATCTTGGTGCGCTCTCCGGCCTCGCGCGCGATGGCGCGAATGACGACTGTGCTGTCGTAGATCTCAGGAACTTCCGACTGGAAAAGATTCGAAACCAGCTCCGGCGCGGCCCTGGAGACGATGACCTGCGGTCCCTTGGCGGCGCGATCGACCTTGAGCAATACCACGCGAACGCGTTCGCCGATGGAGAACTGCTCCAGCCGCGACTGCTCGCGCCGAGGGCAACGGGCTTCCGCCTTTCCCAGGTCATAAATAACGTCCTGACCTTCGATGCGTTTCACTGTTGCGTTCAGCACTTCCTTTTCGCGGTGAGCGTATTCCTGGAAGATGGTATCCCGCTCGGCTTCGCGCACCTTCTGGAAGATGACCTGCTTGGCCAGTTGCGCGGCGATGCGGCCCAGGGGACTGGTGTCGCGATAGAGCCGGATCTCGCTGCCGACTTCCACGCCGGGCGCGAGCGCGTTGGCCTCTTCCAGCGTGATCTGGTTCAGCGGATCCTCGACCTCGGCGGCGTCCGCCACCACGGTCTTGAAGATGTAGGCTGTGATCTCGCCGGTTTCCTTGTTCAGTTCCCCGCGCATGTTTTCCTGGGTCTTGTAGAACTTGCGCGTGGCCAGGGCGATGGCTTCTTCCACGGCGCCCACAACGATGCCGGGCTCGATGCCCTTCTCGCGGCTCAGTAGCTCGATACTCTGATACAAAACGCTGCTGCCCATACTCTGCTTGCTCTCTTGAATGCTTTTTTGCGGCGGAAGCCTTGACGGGCCTTGCCACTTCAGCTCGGTTGCGAGAAGGGCTCCCAAACCCTTCTCATCCTCTTGCACGGCTGGTTCTTAGATCTCAGGAACCGTCTGCGCCTTTTCGATGTTCCCCAACTCGATCTCGACCGTGCTCACGCCGGCCTTCCGGCTCTTGCTGTTCTGCTTCACCGCGTTCAAATCCAACGTGACGATTGCTCCCGCCACCGCGGTCAACCGCCCCAGCCAGTGTCGGTTGTTGCGAATCGGTTCAAAGGTCTGCACCTTAACCAGGCTGCCCGTAAACCTTTGAAACTCCTCCAGCTTGCTTAGCTTGCGATCAAGGCCAGGAGAACTTGCCTCAAGCGTGTATTCCGCACCGGGAATCAGGTCTTCCACATCCAGCAGTACGCCAAAATCCCGGCTGAATCCGGCACAGTCTTCATGTGTGATGCCGGAAAGCTGCTCGACGCTCAGTGTTCCCTCCCGCAACCTCTCCGGGAGTTCCTCAATGCCGTTCTCGGAATCCCCAGCTTCAATCGCCGCCTTCAGCTTTGCGCGCCCCACGGCGTTTTTCTCAAGGGTGATGCGCAATACCCGATCTTTTGCGGGGCCGATGAACTCCACGTCCACCACGTCCAGCCCATGCGAGGCCGCCACTCTCACCGCCGCCGATCGAATTTCATCCAGCTTGACTGCCATTTTCCCTGCGCCGCTTCACTCCCCGCTCTGGAACCCGCTGTCGGGGACGCCGCCGTTTCAGCGGTCTTGCTGCCGGAGTGATTGCCCCGGGTTGTGCCTTTGGGTTGGGACTCCGTTGCCCCAAATAAAAAGTGGGCTGTAAGCCCACTCATCTCTCCGCCAGCCGGCCTACCCACGACAACCATGGCGGACAAATTCGTCTGCATCGTTATCATACGGCGATTTGCTGGGAATTTCAAGCTCCTGCGGCGCGGCAGGAGTTTGAAATTCGCTCGCACTGGTTGGGTAAATACCGACCCGGCTGAACAAGAAATCCGGATCAATATAACCACCGACGTTGCACGGGTCTAAGGTTGATCAGGGACGATTTTGTCGTTTTCGCCGCCGTCGCTGATCAGTTTGGCGCTGCCGATGGATCGGTAGGATTTGCCATCGAAGCGCATGTAGTTCAAGTCTGCCTCTGCGGCGCCCATGTGCCAGCCGGTAATAATGTCCGGGTAGCCGTGACTGAGGGTGGGCTGGATGGAGAAGATCCATCCGCTTAGTTCAGAAGGGGTGCCCAGCAGATTGGGCGTGGCGCCTTTGAAACGGATCACCCACATGGCGCCGTTGGCTCCCTGGCCTCCGCGTGCGCATCCAGCGCCGGCATCGGCCAGCACCAGGTTGACGCCGGGCGAAGGAATCGTTTGAAAGGTGAGGCCTTTAATCAGATCGTTTAACTCCGGACCTTCGCAATCCCAGATGGAACCGGATTTCTGATGGCGGAGAAATCTGGCAAAGGATTTTATCTGGGCGTCGGTGAGGGTTGCGGGCTGGAGTCGTTGAGGGTCGGAGTCCGGGCTGACATGGCTCCAGAGGCCGGCCTGCGCAGGAGCAATTGAAGCGGCAAAAACGAGCGTGATTAAGGCAGCCAGACGCATAAGCATCTCCAGATTCAGGCTAGCGCATTCCCGGATTATTTGAATAGGGGTCGGAAGGATGTCCCGGTGCTAGACTCAGCACTATCTATGGCTGGTACGCATCCTCCCCATTCGCAGCATTCATCTCAAGGTTCCGCAACGGTTGGCGAGGCGCGCGCTGCGCTGCTGAAGCACGCAGCGCGCGACGCCGTGGATTACCTCGAAGGCGTTCGTTCGCGTTCGGTTGCGCCTACGGCGAAGGCTGTGGCCGCTCTCAGCGCTCTGCGCGGACCGCTTCCGCCGGGCCCCACCAGTGCCGAAGCAGTGCTGCACCTGCTCCATGAATACGGCTCGCCGGCTACGATGGCCAAGACATCCGGCCGCTTCTTCGGTTTCGTGACCGGAGACTGCCTTCCCGCCGCGCTGGCCGCGTCGTGGCTCGTGAGTGCATGGGATCAGAACGCCGCGCACTCCGTGCAGTCTCCCGTGGCTGCGCAACTGGAAGAGACCGCGATCGACTGGGTGCGACAGTTGTTCAGTTTGCCGGAAGGCACCGGCGGCGCAGTGGTTACGGGCGCCACCATGGCTAATTTCTCCGGGCTTGCAGCGGCACGCCACGCATTGCTTACCCGTGCCGGATGGGACGTCGAGGCCGACGGGCTCTTCGGTGCGCCGCCCATCACGGTCGTGGTCGGCGAAGAAGTGCATCAGTCCGTCATCAAAGCGCTGGGGCTGCTGGGCATGGGCCGCAAGCGGGTGGTTCGTGTTCCCGTCGATGGCCAGGGTCGGATGCGCGCTGACGCTCTTCCCCATCTGGACGCTCAGACCATCCTGTGCCTC
>Ga0302278_10007016_pt1 | contig 10491 bp, 8 predicted proteins | sample III_Bog_N3_2_FD_194543 | JGI IMG/M metagenome (GOLD analysis project Ga0302278, IMG submission 194543) | Peat permafrost microbial communities from Stordalen Mire near Abisko, Sweden - III_Bog_N3_2 | ecosystem: Environmental > Terrestrial > Soil > Wetlands > Peat | place: Sweden: Abisko... | reverse complement strand
ATATATCCCCGCTCGGAGGTTGCGTTCAACTCGAAGAGCCGGTACCACTCGGTTCGGTCGTAATGCTGACCGTGGGCGCAACTCCGTTTTACGGTCATGTGTGCTACTGCACGTTTCGGGACGACGGGTACTTCATCGGGCTGCGTTTCTCGAACGACACCACGTGGTCGGCCGGAGTCGTGAGACCGCAGCATCTGACCAGTCTTCAGCAACTGGGGCTGGCTGCCGGCGAGCAAGCGCGCTTGCCGTGAACTCCCTGGGGTCAGTGCGGGTTCCGCCATCCAGTCCGGCACCGACTTCAGGAGTTAAACCTTGGCGACGTTTCGCTCATCCTTGCGGTCGCTGTAATACTTGCCGTAGTTCTTACCGTAATAGCCGTAGCCGTAGTAGTAGTAGCCACTGCCCATATCGTTCCGGACTTCGTTGAGAACCAGTCCGATAACATTAGCGCGCAGATGGCTGAGCGTGTTGAGCACCGCCGCCACCGCTCGACGTTCCGTCTGGCCGGCACGGGTTACGATGATGACTCCGTCAACGGCGGCTGCCATCTGAAGGGGCTCCGGGAAACCCAGAAGCGGCGGAGCGTCAAGGATCACCAGATCGTACTCTTCGCGTGCCTGGTCGAGGAGTTTAGGCAAGGCCTGTCCGACAAGATCGGCAGCGCGACGGGTGGAAGGGCCCGCCGGCATAATCTGCAAGTCCAGGTCGGGACGGGGCTTGAGCAGCACATCATGCCAGTCGGAGTTGTGCTCCAAGACCTTCGACAGCCCTACGACGTTTTCCACGCCAAAAAGCTTGTGCATGCTGGGTCGCCGCATGTCACCATCGATCAGCAAGGTCTTGTGGCCCTGCTCGGCATGCGCGATCGCAAGATGCGCAGCCACTGTCGATTTGCCTTCGGACGGCGACGCGCTGGTCATGAGGATGCACTTGAGACGCCGGTCGAAGTCTGTGAGCATGATCGAGTTGCGCAGCGTTCGCACCGCTTCTTCAAAGCCGGTCAGTTGGTTGCGGGCCTGTACGGCCTTGGCTTCGGTGCCGGCGCCTTCCCCAAGCGCGACATTTTTTAACAACGCCAGTCCCGGAGTCGCGCGCCACTTCTTCATCATGGGCAGACCGCCGATCACGCGAGCCTTGAGCGTTTGGGCGATCTGGTCCGGGTTGCGAACTGTGGTATCGACGCGGTCCATGCCGACAACACCAACAAAGGCGAGGAGGGTCGAAACGAGAAACGCCACGGCAAGATTCAGCACAGGCCGTGGAAAAACGGGGGTGGCCGATGGAAGGGCTCTCTCGGCCACGCGGACCATGTCGTTGTTGAAGCCGGCGTTGATTTCGTTCTCGTGAACCTTCTTCACGAGTTCGTCGTAGAGGGTGCGGTCCTGAAGCGCCTCGTTCTTGGCGGATTGGTAGTCGAGCATGCGCATGTTGAGCTGATCGTATTCGGCCTTGGCATTAGCCAATTCCGTCGACACCGTTTCTTCCTGATGCTTCTGTTTTTCGTAATCGGAACGCGCCTGACTTTGCACGCTTGCCACATCTTTGGCGATCTGCTCTCTTAACTGCTTCACCGCAGCCTCCGCCTCCAGATACCTGTTGCTTCGTGGACCCTGGGTCTGCTTCGCCGAATCGAACGCCGCTTCGGCGTCTTTTAGTTTCAACAGATCGTCGGGAATCTTTAATCCCTGCGGTGCAGCCAACGCGGCATCGAGAGTGCCCGTCTGCAACGTGTTATAAATCGACTCCGCTTTGATCCTTTCCATCTGCACGGTAGTAAACTCCGTGGTCAACTGTTGCAGCTTAGCCTGCGCAATGCTGGTCTTCTGGTCCGGATTGATGACGGCCAGTTCCTTCTCAAGGATAGCGACTTTTTCTTCGGAAGCCTGGGTTTTGTCGTGCAGATCCGTCAACTGCTTTTCCATGTAGCCCGTGAGCATTTTCGAACTGTGGATCCGCATTTCAAATGTCTGCGTCACGTAAGATTCGGCGATGGCATTCGCAACATCGGCCGCGCGAACAGGGTCTGGCGACCGATAGGTAATGGTGACCATGTACGTGTTCGGTGGCCTTTGAATCGTCAGGCCCGCCAATTGGACCGGTGCCTGGTTTTGGCGTATCGCCAGACGGCGACTCGCCTCCGTCGAATCCTTAGGGACCGCACGCAGCCCATAACTGTCCGCAACGGGCCGAAGGACCTCGTCGCTGAGCGCGATCTGTATCTGCGACTGTATGTAAGCGTCGATGTCCCCCTTGTTGGCCGACCCCACCTGCGAGTCCTGCCCCACCAGGTTCTTCGCCGCATTCCGATCCAGATACAGCGTCGCAATCGATTGATACTTCGGCTCCAGTCGCGCCGTGATCATCGCTGTAGCAATCATTGCAAACGCGACAAAAACAAGCATCTTTACCCAATTCGCCCGGATCAGCCAAAAGTAATGCGAGAGCGGCAGTTGGGCATCGGATCCGTCATCCGGGGCGACCAGTTGCGGCGTCGCCTTGATATCCGGCTGGATGGCGCGTGCCAGCGCCCCCGGGTTCATACCTGTCAGGCTCGAACCCGGCTGCGACAAAAACTCATTTCGATCGTTTTGCATAGTGAACTAAATCCAACGTCCGTCGCGAAGCCTATCTCAACCCGTAAATAATCGCCGAAGTCGCACCCGCGCCGGCCGCTCCCTGCAGGATCTGGAGCAACTCGCGCCGCTTGGTCCCGTTATCGTCCGGAATCAGCAAGATATCGTCCGCCTGCAGCGGCACATCCTGAGCTTTATGATGCACGATTTGATAAACAGGAACGGGAATCTCTTTGCGAACGCCATTTGCGTCGGGCCGGTAGATATACGCGATCTTGCCGTAATACTGCGTCAGCCCTTCGGCGCTGGCTATTGCTTTCAAAACTGTCGCGTCGCCTGGCGACCGTATCGGGACCGCCTGCGGTTTGGTTACATTTCCGGTCACCCAGATCTTCTTGGCATCCGGCACATTAACGACCTCGCCGCCCGTCAGGGTGACATTGATATTCGGATCCGTGGTCGTGGAGAGCGCAAGAATGCTGATCGTGCGGGGAGCTTCGCCCGCAGCTCTTGTAAAAATCAACTCGGAACCCGCTTCCAAAGTTGTCCAACCGGCCTTGGATAGGGCCTCTACCAGCGTAATGGGTGTCGAGATCAGGTACTGGCCCGGAGTCTTTACGTCGCCGGCCACACTGATGACGCGCTGCGCGTAGTCCTGGATCTGAACTCCCACCACAGGATGCAGAAGCAACTGCTCGTCAACCAACCGACGAGAAATCTCAGCCTCCACTTCCCGGGGAATCAGCCCTTCCACCTTTACAGCACCGGATAGCCTGGGCATAATAACCGTGCCATCGACACCCACCCGAACCACCTTGGACAGCGACGGCTCATCCGTCACCATGATGGAAAGCAGATCGTTCGGAACGATCTTGTGATCGGGGAGCATCTGTGTAGCGTTGGGCGCAGCGACAATCGTGTCCACCACCGGCCGTACCTGGCCCGAAACCGCCAGAGTTCCCAGAATCAGCACGAGTACCGTTTTTGAAATCATCACAAATTTCCTTTCCGCCAATATAGAGATCGGCAGTTTAGCCAAATATCCTGAGTTTACCAGTTCGGGGGCACTGCCGCCCGGGCCGCATCGCAAACTTTCACTCTCGCGAGAGAGGGAGTTCCGTTGCCTTACCCTGTGACGAGCGCACCAACCATTACAACGCAATCGGCAGTAGTTCGCGTGAATCGGTCACGCCGCCGCGGCCCGGGTACGTCGTCGCGAACGCTCGTCCGGATATGCCATCGCCGCCGTGAGGGTAAAGAAGATAACGGCCACCCCCATGCGTTGAATTGGAAAATCGATGAGACATTGGATGTAAACCACTGCAACGCCAAAGCCCCACCCCGTCCGGAACGCCCCGCGGAAACTCCAGACAGCAACCCATACCATCAGAAAGGCAAACGGCAGACCACCTTCTACCGCCCACTGTGCCCAATCGCAGTGAGCCTGATTGGCAAATAACCCGTTGTCGAAGGTCGCATAGGCCGGATATACGGTGGGCCAGTTGCCCATTCCTACCCCCATCAACGGCCGGTCTTGCAGCATGCGCAACGAAGACTGAGCGAATTCGCGACGAATGCGATACGGGTCTTCCGTCCTCATCTTTTGCTCCAGTCGTTCCGTACCTACTGAAAGACCGAGGACCACGAGCATCGCAAGGAAAACGGCGCATACAGCCAGCGTTTGGCGCCATGCGAGTCCAGAACGCTTCGCCGCCAGCGCAGGCACCACAAACACCTCGATCGTGGTGAGAACAAAGCCTGATCGCGACAGCGAAGCAAAGATCGACGCATACATAACGGCCCCGGCGAGGCCGGAAAACATTCGCCAGCCCGCTCGCTCCTCGAATAGCCCGGTCAAGGCGATCGGCAAGATGAGCACTATAAAAGCCGCGTATTGGTTCGCATATAAGAATGGTCCGAGAGGAACGACCAGGTGGGGAACCTCAAACAGCCAGAAGATCTTTTCGCTTGTTAATGCCTGCAGTGGCGCCACGACGGCAATGATGAAGCCCAGCACTACCAGCGCACGAAGATATCCTCGTCGTATCGCCGAATCGCTGAATGCCTGAAGTCCCGTGAACACCAGTGCGGCCCCGGTCGCCCAGTAGATCGTCGCGGTCGAGGTTAACCAGCGATATACCGTCGCCCCGATTGCGAGTTGGAAGACGGGCCATAAGGCAGCCAACACAAGTGGTGCCAACACGATATTCACCTTCAGCCTCACCCGGTTTGTCAGGTACCCGAACAGCCATACTGACGCCAGACAGAATGCGGGTAGACCGGGGAGTGTACTTGCCCAGAGCGCCGGGTGCCACATTACCCCGATCGTGGCCAGTGCCGTGGCAAAGAGCCCGGCTGCTGAAACCTTTTTGAGCGTTTCGGTCGTCAATGCGCCGGTCCGTTCCCGGCCAAAGCCGAAACTACACGACGAATCCTGAGGGTCCCGATCCATCTGACAGTCCCGGGCATTCGTCGGTATTCCAGGCGGAGTATGGCGAGTTCATGGTTGCCCGAGGGAAACGTCACGCCACCGTTAGTCCATTCAGTACCCGAAAGTACCGAGGAGGTGGCAAGGGGCTCACTCCCTTCCGTTGCATTTGATCCCGTGCCGAAGACCGTCCAGCGCAGCCCGGAATCGCCGGTTGCGCCAGCCAATTGGTACTCGTACCCGATGGTATAGCGACTTCCGGGCGCAAGGGGCAGGATTTGTTCCAATAAAATTGTGGAGTCCGGTTGCTGACCATTGATATTGATTGCCAAACCGCGGAGAAGGCTGGCGTCCGCCTGGCCATAGCTCACGGCATCGGTACCTGAATACCTCCAGTCAAAACCCCATGAAATGTGCCCGGCGGCAAATTCGCCATTCGTAACAACCCGCCCGGAGAGCGGCGAAAGGGCTTGGAACGGGACCAAATTGCGTTGGCAGAGTGAATTCCAAACCTTTAGGGCGGACGCGGTATTGTTTCTTGTCTGCGTTTCGCAATAGTTCAGAAAAACTGTCTCCTCCTCGATGCGGGCGCCTGCGGCCAGCGACTCCGCCACCTGCGCAGCGGAATTAATATCATTATTTTGCATCAGATAGGCAACGAACGCGAGTTGCACGTCTCTCCGCGGCGGCAAGACGTCTTTGAGCAGCGAGGAGTCGTCATTCATCGCCAGTCCGAGCCGGAAAATCGGGTCGGGATCCCCGTAGCTCATTTTGAGAGCGTCACGCATTTCCGCCCAAAAATCCGTCGTCCGCCCGCGCCGGAAATAAAAGTTTGCCAGTGCCCATGGGGGGTCAAAACCATTGTCAACCCTTTTTGCTTCTATGAGATAGCGTTCGGATTCCGCGAACTTTTGTTCCACTTCGGCGCGAAAGCTCCGGCGAATCCAGTAACGCGCTTGACGCGGACTCAGTTCCGTGGCGATTCTTAATTCCTGGTCAGGATCCACGCCGGCGGCTTCCATGTGCTCAGCCAGTAAAGCGTGGTAAACAGCACTCTCAGGAATCAGACGGCAGGCAAGCCGGAGCGAAACCGGACTGTTCTCCCTAAAGGCGTTGTCGGCTCTTACCGATAATATTGTATAGTAGGCCAAGTAGGTGAGTCCTGCGATTGCGGTAACGCTGGCGACTCGGACTCCGGTCCGAAGCAAAGGCGTTGAAATTAAATATTGCATCAGCACTTGCGTTTCCGGTTGATCGTCACCTAATATAGCATTAGGTCGATTAGTACCAGAACCTATCTGGGGGAGTCGATTCAGGAGGCAGTGAAGGAAAAATTATGCGGAAAAATATAGTTTTGAAGATCTCGGCACTATTGGCTGTGGGCGCGCTGTCGCTGGCAGCTGCGAACAGCCCAATCATTGGTATGGTTTCTTCCGGACCCGGTTCGGCGGGTGTTCGGATCGATGGCGCGAGGGTTTCCGCGAACGCCACGGTGTTTGACGGAGCGTTGGTTTCGGCGACCGCTTATTCGCGCCTCCAGTTGAATTCGGGGACCCGCGTTGATCTTGGTGCCGATTCCGCGGTCAAGGTGTTCGCGAACCATGCTTTGCTCGAGGGCGGATCGAGTGAGGTGCAGAGCAACTCCGGTTACACGATGGATGCCCGGTCGCTCAAGATTCAGCCGACAGGGGCTGATTCGATCGCGCGCGTGAGCCTCTCTGGCTCGGACCGGGTTTTAGTCAGTGCGTTGACGGCTCCCGTCAATGTTTGGAACGGTTCCGGTGTGTTAGTCGCAAGGGTCCTCCCAGCCACTACTCTGTCCTTCTTGCCGCAGGCTGGCTCAGCAACCGCATTCAGCAATTCGGGTTGCGTCGTGAATAAGTCCGGTGCGGCGGTATTGGTCGACCAGACGGGCAATCAGGTTTTCGAACTTCGCTCGACGGTAAAAACCGTTGATCTTCGTAAGTTCGTCGGTAAGCGCGCCAAAGTTGGCGGTGCCGTTGATTCTTCGGCCAAGGCAGTTGCTGGTGCCACCCAGGTAGTCAACGTAAGCACGATTGAGGGTGCCGAAGGGGCAAGTTGCTCCGATGTCGCGGCCCGAATCGGTGCCACCACTACCGCAGCCGGTTTGGCTGCGGGTGGCGCTGGAGCAGCGGGTGCGGCTGGAGCCGGTGCAGCTGCTGCGGGCGCTGGCACGGCGGCCGGGGTTAGCGGTGCGGTAATCGGCGGTGTTGCTGCCGCCACTGCGGTCGGTGTCGGTACTGCTGTAGCGGTAGCTAACTCCAACAGCACGAGCTAGCCCGTTCGGGAATTGGTTGTTTTTCAAGGCCCGAGGCTTTCGCCTCGGGCCTTTTTCATTTTGTACGATATTATTACTTGCACTAATACTACCCACCAGCGTTACAATACAAGATGTGGCCGCTTCGTCGCCGTCACTTTGCACCCTTCCCTCGTTTGGCGGATAGTTTCCCTCGTCTGGCAGTTCCCTTTTCTGATCTCACTATTGGAAGGCTAGAGGTGACACCTACTCGTCCGGAGTCCCCGCAGCACACTGGCACCCACAGAGTGCAGCGGACAATCGAACTGGCGCTGCTTGGCAATCGAACACTGCAGACGCTGATTCATGCCAACTTTGTCTGCTTTCCCGCCCAGGCACCTGTCTTTGGACAAAAGTCCCGGCGCGATCTTCAATGGCGACTGGCCGTGCTTTATTTCGTTCGTGGTTGGTCGACCCGCCTGATTGCCGATCGTTACGGACTTACTCGGGAGCGATGCGGGCAGATTATCTCCGACTGGAAGATCCGCGCGATTGCGCTCGGCTATATCCAGGACGTGACGCCGGAAGGCACTGATCTGGCTCGGCTTGCCGAGTCCCAAGGGGCAGCATCAGGGCCTGGACTGCAATCGCCCGCGGGCCTTTACAAGCCCACAACCGCTCTCCTGCCCAAGACCCGCCTTGCGATGCCAGCGGGTCCTGCAGAGCCTCAGGCCGCGACAGCTGTATCGCCAACCGAGTCATCCCCGGTCGCACCCAGGAACCCAACAATACCGCAGAGCTCCTTCGTAACCTCCGCCGGGCCGCGATTGCCATCGAGCCTTCGATAGCAACCACCCCGTTCGGGCCAACGATAGTATTCCAGCACCGGGAGTGTTTCAGCCTCATATGCGGCCAGTCGGCGTTCCACGACGCCCTCGCTGTCGTCATCCCGCTCCACCAGGGCACCGCCATCGATCTCGCAACGAGAACCGCGACCCGAGCGACCCGACCGGAGGTTATACACGGCCCCGCACGTGGCGCACTGCCGACGCCCCGCCAATCGGGTCCGCAACACCTCCCGTGGAACATCCAGGTGCAATACCAACGGCGCGGCCATGCCCATGCTCGCCAGCAAGCGATCCAGCATCCGAGCCTGCGCCACGGTGCGAGGGAATCCGTCCAGGATCAGACCGCCATCCCGCGCCTCGCTCGAAGTCCTGATTCGCGCCGCAACTGCCTCAAACACAACCTGATCGTCCACCAATGCCCCGGCTGCGAGCGTCTGTCTCAGGCGAAACCCGGAAGGCGTGTTCTTCTTCGACTCCTCCCGCAGAAGCGCGCCCGTCGACACGGTCGGCACTCCGTAGCGGGCAGACAGAAGCGCACCTTGAGTTCCCTTGCCACTTCCCGGCGCGCCCAGCAAAATGATGATTCGCGGACCCATCGCCTCGCCCGTTTCGTTCCGAATAGCATGCCCCTTGAGGTTCTCCGCTCTTGTCATCATGTTACCAGTACACCCCAGAACCCTGTTCGACATCAATACCCCCTAACGTTAGACGGTCCTTCGGATCGACTGGTCCGGATTGGACGCACGATTTGATACCATATAACCCACATGGTTGCAATGAGGACAAACGACTTGCTGGCCGGCCTCCGTGCCGACCTCGGCCAGCGCCAGATTGGCAGGGGCATGGCTCTACTCGACGACTTTTGGTCCGAGTTATCGTCCAACCCGGGCCACCTGGACTCCCACAACCCCGATTCCGCCGCCCTTCTCTGCTACATCGCCCAGTGGGTCGATGCCGGATGGCGTGACGTCGATATCGTCCAGAACGGCCTCGGCGCTTTCCCGAAGGGCCGGCGCGCCACGGTCCGACTGGCCGACTACATCCATATCCTCATGGCGGAAGGTATGGTGTGGGTCAACGAGGAGCGCGTCGATCGCGCCCTCGAGAATTTCACCCGCGTCCTCACCATCCGTCATGAGATTTCCGACCCCCAACTCGTGGCCCTGGCCCACTTCTGGTCCTCCCGCTGCCACCGCAAGAACGGCGAGTACGACGCCGCTTTGTCCCACATCGCCGAAGGCTACCGCTTCGCCACAGAAGCCGGCATGCGCCCCATGGCCGCAGCCATGCAGGTGGCCGAAAGCTGGCTCCTGTTCCAAAAAGGTCGCACCCGCGACGCTCTGAAGCTCCTCTCCGAAGCCGACACCGTCCTTTCCGCCACCGACGACTACGTTACCCGTGGCAATATCCAGTCCAGCTTTGGGCGCATGTACCGCCGCGAAGGCCGCTATGACCTCGGTATCCGGCACTTCAACATCGCCATTGAGGAATATCAGAAGCGCGACCCCGAGCACCGCAACCTTGCCCGCACGCTGGCAAACCTCGGCTATGTCGAACGGCTGATGGCACTCCAGCACCGCAAGCGGATCGACGCCGACGCCGCTCAGCGTCGCCGCAGCGAGCCCGAAGTGCGCCGCGATTACGAACTCCTCCGCGGCCGTGCCCTCGCCCATCTCGACCGTGCCGCGGAAATCTACCGAATCCACTCCAACCACCGCGGTTCCGGCACCGTCTGCGTCAACCGCGGCCACCTGCACCTCGATAACGGCGACCTCCAGCGCGCCGACGACGAAGCCCGCGCCGCCTACACGCTCGGCGAAGAGAAGCGCGACTACATCCTGATGGCCCGCGCCCGCCTGCTCGAATGCATGGTCGAAAACACTAAGCTCGAGGAAGAGATAGAGGACCCCGCTTGGGTCGCGCATCTCGCCCTGAATGCGGCGAAAGAGTCGGTCGATCTCGCCGGCCACACCGAAAACCGCCGCCTTCAGGCGCGCGCCATCATCTGGCAGGGCCTCACCATCTGCAATACGTCCGGCGCTCCCGGCAACCTGGATCAGGCGCGGGAACTCTGCGAACGAGCGGCCGCCCTCTTGAAGAACGAAGTCCAGGATCACATCTGGGAAGATCTCCAGATCCTCAAGAACCGGGTGGTCGGCGGCGGCAACACCGATGCGCGCCTGCAGGCTTGGTCTCAGGGCGTCGTGGGCGACCGCAGCTTTCAGCAGCTCACCGAGGATTTTGCCGATCTCGTCATCCCCAAGGTCTGGGAGCACGAAGGCCGCAAAGTGGCCCGCGTCGCCCGGCGACTGGCGATTTCCCCGAAGAAGGTGCGCCGCGTACTGGCGCGCCTCGGCCTGCACGGTGGACAATAGAGTAGTTCCC
>Ga0302278_10007015_pt1 | contig 10491 bp, 7 predicted proteins | sample III_Bog_N3_2_FD_194543 | JGI IMG/M metagenome (GOLD analysis project Ga0302278, IMG submission 194543) | Peat permafrost microbial communities from Stordalen Mire near Abisko, Sweden - III_Bog_N3_2 | ecosystem: Environmental > Terrestrial > Soil > Wetlands > Peat | place: Sweden: Abisko... | reverse complement strand
TGGCCGCTGAGGATGCGGAAGAGCAGCGTGACGTCGGCGATGGTGCGTGCCATGGGTCCGATCGCACCAAGAATCTGAAACGGCCCAACACAGGGCGGTAGATGCCCGCGGCCCGGAATGCGGCCGGGCGTGGGCTTGAGCGCACAGATTCCGGTGAAGTGCGCGGGAATGCGCACTGATCCGCCACTGTCGCTGCCCAGGCCCGCGGCGGACATGCCCGCGGCGATGGCAGCCGACTCCCCACCGCTTGAACCGCCAGGGGAACGGGCCAAATCCCACGGGTTGTTGGTGCGGCCGTGCAAAAGGTTATCGGTCTCATAGGCCATGAGGAACTCAGGACAGTTGGTGGTGCCGAGGATAAGCGCCCCGGCGCCGCGCAGCCGGGCCACTGCCAGCGCGTCGTGCGCGGGAATGTCGCCCTTGTGAAGCAGGCTGCCGATTTCGCACTTCAATCCGCGTGTGGCAATGGAGGACTTCACCGTGACAGGCAGGCCGAAGAGCGGCCGGCGTGAAGGGGTTCCGCGCCATTCATCGTGCTTGCGCGCACGCTCACGGACTTTGTCGGCATCGAAATCGACAAGCGCGTTCAGCATGGGATTGAGGCGCTCGATCTGGCGGATGTGCGCCTCGGCCAATTCAAAAACTGAGATTTGGCCGGTGCGGAGCAATTTCAACTGGCGTACTGCGGGCTCAAGTACGAGATGGCTCACGGATGCACCGTTGGATCGTCAGCCTGTGCATCAGCAGGCGGAGTATCTTCGGCAGGAGTCGAGTGCAGCGTCTGGAAATTGAAGTGGTACGACCGCACGGGCTCGCCGGAATCCCAGCGGTTATTCCAGTTCAACTGATATTCGAGCGCGCCGGCATCTTCGGGGAATTTTTCGTTGGCCGGATACGGATAGGTGCTCATCTTGTGAAATGGAAGCTGGCTTACGGTAAACGGCGAGGCATCCCACCAGTCCATGTCTTTCACGTATCCATTGGCATAGAAGAAATAGTCGCGCTTCCAGCCCGTGCGCAGCGCGGGCAGCTTTGCGATATCGAATTCGGCGGCAATTTCTTCGCCACTGCCGAAGATGGCGTAGCGATCGTCAATTCCCTTCACAAGCGGCGTGACATCGCCAAAGCGCGTGTAGTCTCCGCGTTGATGCTGATAAGGCCCAGTCAGACTCACGCGGTCGTAGTCGTAGTCGAGATCGCCGTTGCTGGGCAGGTCAATCTGTTTGGGGTATCCGCGAAAACGCAGCGTAGCCAGAGCGAGAGGAACTTCGGCGGTCTGCGCCTGCGCCTGGGCTTGGTTGTCGATTTGCACCTGGTCCCAGTAGATTTCAAGATTGGTGGTGAGTCGAATTTTGCGCGCACCCGCCGGTAGTTTGCCGGTGAGGTCGACAACAATGGTTCGCTCGAGACCGGCCGGGAAACCCGCATCGTCAACGATGCGCTGCCACGTTCCATCAGGAAGCTGTGCTTCAACATACGGAGACACGGGCTTGATGCCAGCCTGCCATGCGCCGTAGAGCGACGTTGCGCTGAAGTAGTTGACGTAGCCGGTCATGAGCAAGCGGAGCGGCGCGTTTGAATCAACAGAACCGAGATCGAGGGTGAGCGGATGAAGGTTGGCGAAACCGTCATAAGGTGTCGGAGTAAAGCCGCTTGCGAACGTGTGATCCGCCTTTCTAAGAACATCGAGCACGTCGCGGCCCGCTCCATCCCACGCGCCAACGGGCAGGTGCGTGCCGGTGGAAGCAATCACGTGCCCCGACGCAAACGGCGGATCGTCGAGGAAGCGCTCGTCGGGATTCACCTCGACGTTCTCAGGGTGATCGACCGCGACAAGGCGTAATTGGTCGATATAGTTGACTTCTTCCATTGGTTCCATGAAGCGCATGCTGAGGCGCCCATTTACAGGCTCGACCTGCGAACCATCCACCTTGATCCACTCGCCGGGATTGGGGATATTGCGGCGTTGTGGCGTAAACCAGTGGCCAACGACGGCAGCGCCAATGACGTCGGTCACGAGTCGATACTTGTGGCCGTCCCAGGCGAAAAGTACGGGGCAGGAGCTGCCGCGACGATCGGCTTCTTTCATGGCGATGACCGTGCGCCCGTTGACGAGCTTGGGCAGGTCGATCTCATCCTGAAGAACGCCGGTGGGCCAGAGGATGCGCAACAGATCGACGCCATCCCCGCTGCCCAGGCCGATGAGGAGCTGCGGCGCTGACTGCGTCTGATAGCCCGACGCTCCGGCCAGTTCCCATTTCTGCCAATGGCCGTTGGCGAAGGTCTCGACCTTGGCGCCAATGGCGGTCTTGTTGTCGGCATAGCCTGTCAGGTCGAGACGGACAAAATGATTCTTATTCGCGCCGATGTTGCGCAGCACGACCGGCGGCGCGTTCACTTGCGTAACAATCAGGTCCGGAGCTCCGTCGCCATCGACGTCGGCGGCAATGAGTCCGCGCGGTGATTGCAGTTTCACCTGGTCCAAACCGAGTGCGTGGCTGGCGTCCTCGAAAGTGCCATCGCCGCGATTGCGCAGCACGCGCACCTGCGGGCCGGCCTTGGTTTCGACAATGGCGGCCAAATCGAGCCACCCATCGTTGTCGATATCGACCGCGGTGAGTCCCCAGCCGCGCAACGCGCCTTCGAGCGGAAGGTCGACGCGTTCGAAGCGGCGTCCAATGTGTTCGGGGCCTTCCACGTTGCGCCAGAGCGTAAGGCCCGGCGCGCCGGCGTGAGTCACGGCGATGTCCATCCAACCGTCTTTGTTGTAGTCGAGGACGGCGATGCCGGTTGTGGCGGGGAGCGTGCTGTTTTCGTAGATGGGCTGGGTAGGGTACTTGCCTTCGCGCGGATTGATGTAGATCAAGGGCGCGGGGCTGTCACCAGTGACGGCGATATCGACGGCGCGATCGTTGTTGAAGTCGGTCAGGATCGCCGCGGAGGTCGTTCCGCTGCCGCCGAGGCCGGTTGGATCCGTCCACTCGGTGAAGGTCTTGTTGCCGTTGTTGCGCCACAAAACGTTGGGCGCGTCGCCGGCCTTGAGCGGTGCGCCGGTCAGGAGAAGATCGAGATCGCCGTCGTGGTCGTAATCAATAAAGGTGATACCCGAAGGCTTGTTACGCGGGATGATTCCGGCCTCGGCAGTCGCATCCTGAAACTTGCCTTTGCCGAGATTCTTAAACAGAAGCACCTGGTCGTCGAGTGCGACTGCGAGGTCGTTCAACCCGTCGCCATCGTAGTCGCCCACGGCGCAGGCAACGGCGTGGCCTGAGGCCTTCAGACCCGCGGCCGCCGCGTCGAACGCCTCAAACGTCCCGTCCCCACGCGCCTTTAGCACGCGAATCGCCTGGGCTCCGGTTTCCATCAGCACCAGGTCCATCTTTCCCGAGCCCGTCACGTCCATCATGCAGGCTCCGCCGCTTGTAAAGAAGGGCTTGTCTCCGGCAGCGAGAGCTGTGGCCTCAAGCTTGACCGGGATCATGGCCTTTACTGACGATTCCGGCTCTTCGATCGGAGTGACCGTCGAATAATGGCCCTGCTCGCCGTAGGCCAATCCAATCGGCGCGCCGATCTTGGTACTCGTGAGGTGCGAGAAGCGCTTGAAGTGATCCTTCACCTCGTCTTTTTGGCCCGATCGTTGCAGCGCACGGGCGAGCTGGAATTCGGACGACGCGTGGAGCGGGTCGATTTTCAAGGCCGCTTCGAACACCGGAATCGCCTTGTCGAAGTCCTTCATTTCGGCATAGCAGACGCCGACGAAGTAGTAGGAGTCCGCATCGCGCGGATCGAGCTTGACGGCCCGCTGAAAGCTGGCAAGCGCGACGTCGAGCTCATTGCCCGCGTGTTGCGCGAGTCCGAGGTTGTACCAGGCCTGGGGGTTGTTGGGATCGAGTGCGATGGCTTTTTGCAGAAAGCTTTTGGCCTCATCGAGCTTTTGCAGCGTCATGAGGGCGATTCCCTCATTGATCGCAGCCTGCGCCAGCTTCGGGTCTTTCTTGAAGGCGTCGGCAAACGTAGCGGCGGCGCGATCGGTGAACTGCTGACCCATTTGCGCCACGCCGCGATTGTTCAACCGCACGGCATCGGCGTCAAAACCTGCCGGCGCACCAAGGGCAGTGGCAATGCCCGTCGAAAAAAAGAGGGCAAACGCCCCGATCCTGTGCATCAATCTCTTCCCCTGTGGCAGCGAGGGTTCCCTGCCCTGCTCGCGACCCGTGCTCAGCTTTTTCGTACTGGTCAATCTCCAAGTGTATGCGACGTACCGCAGAGCCCGCATCGGCGTTTTGATGGTGCGAACGAGCCCCTCGTGGACCCATCTATACTGCTCGTGGATCAGGTTTGCCCTGAGATTCGACCGATCATGAGCCAGAAAAGCAGCAAGCGCCGCATCGGCGTCGTTACTACGTCGCGCGCCGATTACAGCCACCTGTACTGGCCTCTGCGCGAGCTCTCGGCCCACCCCGAAGTCGATCTGGGCATCTTCGCGCTGGGTGCGCATCTTTCCCCGAAATTCGGGCTCGCGCTCAAGGAAATCGAACGCGACGGATTTCCGATTCAGGCACGCATTGAATGCCTGCTCAGTTCCGACTCCGACACCGGCATGGCCAAGACGATCGGGATTGCGATTCTCGGGCTTGCCGATGCACTCACGGCATGGCGTCCCGACGTTCTGCTGCTCATCGCCGACCGGTACGAGATGCTGGCTCCTGCTTCGGTAGCTCTGGCATTGCGCATTCCCGTCGCGCACATTGAAGGAGGCGAGGTTTCGCAGGGCGCGATCGACGACCAGGTGCGCAACTCGCTCACAAAGCTTGCTCACCTTCATTTCACCTCGACGCCCACCGCACGGCAGCGCGTAATCGCGATGGGCGAAGAGCCGAGCCGGGTTTTCCGGGCTGGCGCGCCATCGCTCGATCATCTGAGCCGTTCCGCATTGCTCGATCGCGCAGAACTCGAAGCACGACTGGATCTCGATTTCAGAAAGCCAACCGTGTTGGCTGCGTGGCATCCAGTGACTATTCTCAAGGACACAAATTCTGAAGCGGACGCATTTTTCTCTGCCCTTGCCCGAGCTCCAGGACAATTGATCTGTGTCTATCCCAACGCGGATGCGGGCAGTTACGCGCTCATCGAACGGACGCGCGCCCTGGCCGAAACACGCGCCGATACCCGCGTCTTCGTGAATCTCGATGCGATTACCTATTGGAGCCTGATGAAACAAGTGGACTGCATGATCGGCAATTCCTCGTCCGGCATTATGGAGGCCGCGTCCTTTGCGCTGCCGGTCGTCAATGTGGGCATGCGGCAGCAGGGACGCGAGCGCGCCGCCAACGTGATCGACGCGCCGGCCGAGACCGAGGCAATCCTCGATGCGATTCATCGGGCGCTCAACGCCGGCTTTCGCGCAAGCCTGCGATGCATGACAAATCCTTATGGAGACGGGACTGCCGCCAAAACAATCGCGCACGTATTGACCACCGTTCCGTTCGACGGACTTCTCATCAAGCCGCCGGTTCCATTGAACCGATGATGCCGCTGTCCAGTGAACGCACACCCGCTCCTTCCGATGCGATGAAAATTCCACTTTCTGCTCCCGACATCACGCAGGCTGAAATTGACGCGGTCACCGCGGTGCTGCGTACGCCGCATTTAAGCCTCGGCCCGGAACTCGGGGCCTTTGAAGCCGCACTGGCCGCATATCACCAGGTTCGCAACGCGATTGCGGTGAGCTCGGGTACGGCAGGATTGCATCTCTCCCTGCTCGTGCTCGGAATCGGCCCCGGCGACGAAGTGATCATCCCGTCGTTCGCCTTCATTGCGGTCGCGAATGCAGTACTCCAGGTGGGAGCAACACCGGTTTTCGCAGACATCGACCCGCTCACGCTGAACCTCGATCCAGCCGCAGTGGAAGCAGTCGTCACGGCGCGAACGCGCGCGCTGCTCATCGTGCATACTTTCGGTGTTCCGGCAAACATGGCCGCGCTGCAATCGATCGCTCACCGCTATGGCTTGAAGATTGTCGAAGATGCGTGCGAGGCGATTGGCGCGGTCGTTGGCGACGGAATTACCCGGCGACCCGCAGGCAGCTTCGGAGACCTTGCGGTACTCGGCTTCTATCCAAACAAGCAGATGACCACCGGCGAAGGCGGAGCGGTGCTCGCAAACAGTCCGCCTCACGCGGCGCGGCTCCGCAGCCTGCGCAACCAGGGCAGAGTTGCCGGGGCGGGATGGCTCGACCATGGGGAACCAGGCTTCAACTATCGTCTTTCCGAGCTTGCCTGCGCACTCGGCCGGGCGCAGTTCGCACGCATTGAAGAGATGCTGGCCTGCCGGCAGGCGGCGGCCGAACGCTATAACGATATGCTCTCGAAGATGAACGAGCTGGAGCTTCCGCCCACGAATCTGCCCAACCTCCGCATCAGCTGGTTCGTTTATGTGGTTCGGCTTCCTGAGAAGATGAATCGCGATAGGATTCAGGCGGCCTTGGCCGCGCGCGGCATCGCCACTGGCCGCTACTTTGCGCCGATCCACCTTCAACTGGCGTGGCGCAGCCGTCGCAGCGGTGCGGTTCCTCTACCCGTAACCGAATCCATCGCGCACCGCACCCTTGCTCTTCCCTTCTTCAATCGCATCACCTCTCATCAGCAACAGGAGGTCTGTGCCGCTTTGTTCAATCTCGTCGCAGAACAAGGTTAAGGCGACATTCGAAATTGATCGCTGAATTTGACGGCACGCACAACATATTCAATGCTTCCGGGTTTCTGTAATCGAGTTGGATCGAAGGAGTGAAAAACTCGTCTAACTTTCGATTCTTCTTGCCATCTGCTCCCTTTGAGGCATTATGATTGTCGAGCCGCCAAGCAGGAGTAAGTGAACCGTCCCGTGTGATCTCTCCGCCGGAGCGGAATTTTGCTGCCCGAAAATCCATGACTCGCGCATTGAATTGTGACAACACGAATTCTCTGCGCCCTAACCAGCACGTCGACAAGGAAAGATAACGCCATGAGTGAAATATCCGATCTGTTGCAGCAGAAGGCGGGGCTGAGCCCTGAGCAAGCCCAGCAAGTTGAGCAGTTGATCACGTCACACCTTTTGAGCCGCGTGCCCCCGGAATTCCAGGGAATGCTGGGCTCCGTACTCGGCTCAGGCGCCGGGGCCGATGGTCAGCCGGCGGCTTCGGGCGGATTGAGCGGTCTTTTGGGTCAGGCGACCAGCTTGTTTGGGCACAAAAGCTAGACAGGGACTCTCTGCTCTCGCACAAGCTCAGATCCTCCCTGGGGGCGCGTACAGTTTGCCAGGAAGCAGGAGCGCTCTGTTCGCAGATCAATCCGGCTTTCGACGCGTAACGCCCCCAACCAATTCCAGCGAAATCCAAGGAGAAACGATGAAGTTTACACGCTCCGCAATTGCCCTCTTCGCCCTTGCCGTCACTTTGCTCGGTTCGCTGCCGGCTGTGGCGGCCGCACCGCAGGCTGCACCGGGAAAGTCACCTGCAGCGGCCGCGAGCACCACGCTGGTTGACATCAACTCCGCCACCAAGGATCAGCTCAAAAACCTGCCCGGCGTTGGCGATGTCTACGCGCAGAAGATCATTGATGGCCGGCCTTATGCCAACAAGTCCCTTCTCAAGACCAAGAACATCGTGCCGGCGGCGACGTATACCAAGATCTCAAAACTGATCGTGGCCACCCAACCGAAGGCCGGCAAGTAGCTGAATTGTCGCGCAGCCTGGATCAGATCTCCTCGCAATGGGCGATCGCATGGCAGCTGCAGCACACATTCACGAATCGACAGAAACCTCAACCACAAGAAACGAAAGGAACGACTTACTCTCATGAAATCTCTTCAGATGCTTGCTCTCGGCTCGGTACTTTGTGCCAGCCTCGCGATCGCCCAGACGACGACACCTGCCGCGTCCAGCACCACTGGTCAAACAACTACCACCACGACCAAGTCAAAGAAGAAGAAAGCCGCAGCCGGGTCCACCACGACTCCCGCTACCACGACCGCTCCCGCAGCCGCACCGGCGCCTTCCAAGACACCCGCCCCGGCCGCAGCCAAGACGACCGCACCTGCCGCAGCCGCCACACCAGCTCCAGCTGCAGCTTCCACCACCAAACCAGCCACCAAGACTGCTGCTCCCGCCAAGGCCGCTCCTACCTCGGCCGATATTTCCGATGCCAAGTCGAAAGGCATGGTCTGGGTCAATCTGAACACCAAGGTCTATCACGCTTCAGCAGACAAGGAATACGGCACCACCAAAAACGGAAAGTTCATGACCGAAGCGGATGCCAAGGCAGCCGGAGCCCGCGCAGCCAAGAACTAGCACTTCAGTCGCAGTACTTCAGTACCGCAAAGGAACGGCCGCGAAGCAGAATTCTGCTTCGCGGCCGTTTTTTGCGCGTGCGCACAACACATGCCTCGACCCGTAATGCGCACATACGAATTGCGATTGAGCCTATGGCAACCCGCTTTTAGAGCCGGGCATCTATTGCACTGGAACAACCATGAGCAACAAAAAGTAACAGAAATTTTGCAAGGACGGGTTGACAGCAACGTGAGATCGAGCGCACCATCGTCCCAAATCAGGCAATTCTGGCCGTGCGTCCCGCTTGCGGAATCGTACGGGACTTTCCCAGACGCCGCAGTGTGCTTTCCCATGGTTGGCTCCCTAGACTGACTTCATTGAGTTGTTGAAGAGCAGGCGCGCATGGTGGTCAAAACACAAAGTAAAGGCCGCGGTCTCACAGGGCTCCATGTTGGAGCAACGAACGTTCGGCGCTATTTCCCCAGGGATATTTCGGTGATCGAGTTGCAACTGGATCATCTTCAGATTCAGTGTGGTCTGGGCCCCGAATTCTGGCAGGACGAACCGGAGATTCACGATCCCCGTTTGTGTGCCTGGCTGGAATCGAAGAACTTCCACAACAGGCCCGATCGAACTCCGGTACCGCTGGTCATGATTCCCTCGGGAAAAAACTCATTCAAGCTGCAGCCAGTGCGGCTGAATAGTGAAGCCAAGCTCCGGCAGATTCGTTCGACCGCCGCCTGATCCCGCGAACCCCCTCCGTCCTCCCCCCCGGGACGGGCATACGATTGATCCCGCACCTCCCTTGAAAACCTTTACGACCTCTCAACTCATTCCGCGCCTATGAGATTCGCCTGCAATCGATTCGCATGTTTTGAGATCGGGTTCTTGAGGCAGAGGCTGAGTCGCTGCGGCGCAAAGCTGCACTAAAATCGGACATGACATGCCCTTCAGCCAACTCCAAGAATCCATTGAACGCCATTTTGCCGCAGGCGCCGCCGCAAACCAGGATCCGGCAGCGATGCGGGACTTTCTCGTGCTGCGCAGCGCCCTCGAAGCCGGAGAGTTGCGGTCGGCCTCGCCCGACGCCGCTTCGCCCAGCGGTTGGCGCGTCAATGCATGGGTGAAACAAGGCATCTTGCTGGGCTTTCGGCTCGGCGTTTTGGTAGAGTTTTCCACCGGCGGGCCGTCCTGCGGCCTCTCGTTTGTCGACAAACACACCTTTCCCGCCCGCCATGTTACGACGGACGACGGAATCCGGCTGGTGACGGGTGGGTCGGCCATCCGAGCAGGCGCGTACGTGGCGCGCGGCGTGGTGTGCGCGCCCCCCATGTACATCAACACCGGCTCGTATGTCGACGAAGGCACAATGGTCGATTCCCATGCGCTGGTGGGTTCCTGCGCGCAGATCGGGAAACGGGTACACCTGAGCGCCGCGGCCCAGATCGGCGGCGTGCTCGAACCGGTAAACGCCAGCCCCGTCATTATTGAGGACGACGTGCTGGTGGGCGGCAATTCGGGCGTCTATGAAGGAACCATCGTCCGCAAAGGCGCCGTGCTGGCAGCGGGAACAATCCTCACCCGCGGTACCCCGGTATTCGACCTGGTCAGGGGCGAGATCCTCCGCGCGACACCCGATCTGCCGTTGATTATTCCGGAAAATGCGGTCGTCGTTCCCGGTTCGCGTGCGGTAAGCAAGGGTAAAGGCCAGGAATGGGGACTGAGCCTCTATGCGCCGGTCATTGTGAAGTATCGCGACGAGAAGACCGATCTTTCCACCGCACTTGAAGATTTACTGCGCTAAGATCTCAATCTTCAGGAGTTCGTGCTTTCACGTCCGGCGCTTGCTAACCTATTGGCGTCCCAGCATCACGGAGACCTTCTGGGGTACGGAGCAACGAACTTGTTAGACCCGTTCGGAAACAAAATCAGTCTCTGCGAGCCGAAACCGGAAGCCGAAACGAAGTAAAGGCGTAAGGCTGTAGGCTGGAGCGGTGCCGAACTCCCAACTCAACGAAAGACGCATGGTCCGCTTCGGTGTAATTGGCCCCGGCCGCGCGGCAGCACGCTTCGCGCAGGGGCTGGAGGCCGTTCCCGATTCCCTTCTTGCGGCGGTGTGGGGCCGGAAACCCGGCCGGACGCGCGGTTTTGCCGAGAGATTTCGGGTCCCAACGGCCGCAAGT
>Ga0302278_10007013_pt1 | contig 10494 bp, 9 predicted proteins | sample III_Bog_N3_2_FD_194543 | JGI IMG/M metagenome (GOLD analysis project Ga0302278, IMG submission 194543) | Peat permafrost microbial communities from Stordalen Mire near Abisko, Sweden - III_Bog_N3_2 | ecosystem: Environmental > Terrestrial > Soil > Wetlands > Peat | place: Sweden: Abisko... | reverse complement strand
CGCTGGTGCGGTCCTGCGAGGACCGGCGCAATTTCTGGCGCGTGCTGAAGTCGCTGGCGGGTGTGCGCGAGCAGGTTGAGGCAGTCGATGTGAATCAGGTGCGGGCGGAGTTTGCGCGCAGCCTGGCGGGGCGTTTGCTGGAACTGGCGGGCGGCGGTCCGTTGTCGGCGGAGGTGGCGACTGCGGCGCCGGCGCTTCCCGCGCCTGTTGCCACCGCGCCCGCGAGCAACGGCGATTACAGCGCGCCGTGGATCGACTCCGCACAGTGCACGTCGTGCGATGAATGCATCGGGATCAACCCGAAGATCTTTGCGTACGACGATCGCAAACACGCCTACGTGAAGAATGCGAAAGGCGGTCCGTACAAGGATCTCGTGCGCGCGGCGGAGAAATGCACCGCGCAGGTGATCCATCCGGGCACGCCGGCCGATCCGAAAGAGAAGGACCTCGACAAACTGCTGAAACGCGCGGCCCGCTACAACTGAGGCGGCGATGGCACTGATGCAAATCTTCGCCGGTAAGCGCCTGCATCGCGGGCTGCATGTGCCGGATCGCAAGGAGGCGACGAACCGCCTTCCGATCCGCCGCATGCCGTTCGCGCCGATGCTGGTGGTGCCGCTCTCGCAACATACGGGCGCACCGGCAGTGGCGATTGTGCGCGAAGGTCAGGAAGTAGTTCGCGGCGAGCCGATCGCCAAAGCGGGCGGATTTGTTTCGGTGCCGATGCATGCGCCCGCCACGGGCCGCGTTACGCGGATCGCGCTTGCGCCCGGCGCGCGCGGCGATCTCTCGCCCGCCATCTACATCGAGCCGTACCAGGGCGCGAGCCAGGAGATTCTCTACGGCGCGCCGCAGGACATCGAAAGCATGTCGCCCGCTGAGATTGTGCAGGCCGTGCAGGACACCGGTGTGGTGGGGCTGGGCGGCGCAGCGTTCCCTACGCACGTGAAGATGAAAGCGCCGGAAGGCAAGGCTATCGACATTGTGGTTGTGAACGGCTGCGAGTGCGAGCCGTATCTGACGGCGGATCATCGCGTGATGCTGGAGCAACCGCGCGAAGTGCTGCACGGCGCGCGCATTGCCATGAAGGCGCTGGGAGCGGCGCAGGCTGTGATCGGCGTGGAAGACAACAAAATGGATGCGGTGCGGGCGCTCCACGCGGCTGCATCCGGATCAATCGATATCGCTGTGGAAGCGGTGGCCGCCAGATATCCGCAGGGCGCGGAGAAGATGCTGGTCAAGGTCCTGCTGGGCCGCGAGATTCCCTCGGGTGGGTTGCCTGCCGATGCAGGGCTGTCGGTGTTCAACGTGGCCACGCTCGCGCAGATTGGCGAACTGCTGCCGCAGCGGCGCGGGTTGATCGAGCGCGTGGTGACGATTGCCGGCCCCGGCGTACGCAGGCCCGGCAACTATCTGGTCCCGCTGGGCACGCCCTTGCGGTGGGCGCTGGCGCAGGCGGACTGCACACGCGATGTGTCGTCGGTTATTCTGGGCGGCCCGATGATGGGCGCGGCGGCGGGTTCGCTGGATCTTCCGATCACGAAGGGCGTGACAGGCATTCTGGTGCTGACGAAGCGTGAGGTCAACGGAAACTCGCGCATCTATCCCTGCATTCATTGCGCGGCGTGTGTGGATGTGTGCCCTATGCATCTGAATCCCTCGCGGCTCGGCATGCTGGCGCGCAAGGACCGCTATGAAGAGATGGAAACCGACTACCACCTGATTGACTGCTTCGAATGCGGCTGCTGTAGTTATGTGTGCCCGTCGCACATTCCGCTGGTGCAGTATTTCCGCGTGGCCAAGCAGATGAACCGCGAGAGGAAGGCGCGCGCATGAACGCGGTGGTCGAGATCCGCACGGCTCCGCATGTCCACTCCGGGCGCTCGGTGGAGCAGATCATGCGCAACGTAGTCTACGCGCTGCTGCCGATCTGTGCGTATGCGGTGTGGCTGTTCGGAATCAGCGCGGCGGCATTGATCGCGACCACGACCGCGACATGCGTGCTGGTGGAGTATTGGTCCTGCCGGATGGCGGAGCGCGAGACGTCGGTCGGCGATTTCAGCGTTGTCATTACAGGGATTCTGCTGGGCCTGATCCTGCCGCCGGGCCTGCCGCTGTGGATGGGCGCGGTGGGCGCGTTCATCGCGGTTGGGCCGGGCAAAATGCTGTTCGGCGGCCTGGGGTTCAATGTGTTCAACCCCGCGCTGGTGGGCCGCGCGTTTCTGCAGGCGGCGTTTCCGGTGGCCATCACAAGCTATACTCCGGCGCGCGCACTGCACCGCTTTGCGGAATTTGTTCCGACCTCACTGGCGATTCCGTTTCTGAAAGCCGCGCCGCTGAAGGACTGGATGGCGCGCGTGCAGGTGGATGGCTTCACGGGCGCCACTCCGCTGATGCTACAGAAGTTCGAGCACGTGACGACGGACCCGTGGACACTCTTCCTCGGCGACCGCGCGGGTTCCGGCGGCGAGACGTGCGCTCTGCTGATCCTGCTCTGCGGCTGCTATCTGATCGTGCGCAAAATGATGGACTGGCGCATCCCCGTCGCGATGCTGCTGGGTGCGCTGCTGACCGGCGGCGCGTATCATCTTTCGAACCCGGCGCGCTATCCGGGGCCGCTCTTCGTTTTGTTCTCGGGCGGACTGATGCTGGGCGCTCTGTTCATGGCAACGGACCCGGTGGCCTCGCCGGTCACACCGCTCGGCATGTGGATCTATGGTCTGCTGATGGGATTCATCGCAGTGCTGATCCGGTTTGAAGGCGGCCTTTCCGAAGGCGTGATGTATGCGATTCTGCTGGGCAATGCGTTGGCCCCGCTGATCGACAACGTGACGCAGCCGCGTGCTTACGGCCAGCGAAAAAAAGCGGCGGTGGCATGATGACTCCGCAACCGCCAGGCTTGCGCATGGTCCGTCTGCTGGGGACGGTGTCGCTGTTGTGCGGTGTGCTGATTGTGGGCACCAACCTTGCGACCTCCGGCCGCATTCGCCACAACCAGGAGATCATCATGCGCGAGTCGGTCGCGGAACTCCTGCCGGGGATCAGCAAGCAGATCATCTACGGGATTGAACCGTCGGGCGAACTGAAGATTGTGGCTGGCATCGAGGCCGGAGGGCCGCGCCTGTTCGCGGGTTATGACGCGGCGGGTAACTTCCTGGGCGTGGTCATCGAGACGAGCGACCGCGGTTATGCCGATGTGATTTCCGCGATGTATGCGTACTCGCCTGCGAAGCAAGAGGTCACAGGTTTCAAGGTGGTCGACATGCGCGAGACGCCGGGGCTGGGCGACCGCATCCGCAGCGACCCGGATTTCCTGAGCAATTTCGAGGCGCTGGACGCCACGCATCCCATCACCGTTGTGAAGCACGGGTCGAAGAAGAACGCGTCGCAGATCGATGCGATATCGGGGGCGACGATCTCCTCGCGCGCCGTGGGACGCATGCTCGAAAAGAGCGTGCGCAGCGTGACGCCGGTAGTGCTGAAGAACCTGGAGCGTATCGAGAAGGGGCAATGAATGAGTGAATTGAGTTGTCACGGTTCCGCTGAACCCGCCATCACGGCCGCAAGCAATCCGTTCCGCAACGGACTGTGGAAGCAGAACCCGGTGTTCGTGATGGTGCTGGGCATGTGCCCGACGCTCGCCATAACGAACAGCGTGCGCAACGCGGTATCGATGGGGCTGGCAACGACCTTCGTGATGGTGTGTTCGTATGGGCTGATCTCTTCGATACGCGGGCTGATTCCGAGGCAGGTGCGCATCGCGACTTATATCGCGATCCTTGCGACCGCGGTTACGGTGGTGGATTATCTGGTCAAGGCGATCAGCATTCCGATTTACGTGGCGCTGGGCGCGTACATTCCGCTCATCGTCTCCAACTGTCTGACGCTGGAACGCGCGGAAGCTTATGCGGGGAAACAACCGATTGTTAAGTCGATGCTCGACGGGCTGGGGATGGGGTTCGGCTTTACGATCGCACTAACCATGCTGGGCGCAGTACGTGAGGTGCTGGGCGCGGGAACGTTCCTCGGCGTCCATTTGTTCGGCGCGCATTTCGAACCGTGGGTGCTGTTTCTGCTGCCGCCGGGCGGATTCATCTCGCTCGCGATGTGGCTACTGTTCTTCGCCTACTGGAAAGAACGAAGCGAGAAGCGAGTTGCCGCGCGCGAGGCGGCGCAGAGCCCGGAACTCGCCGCGATGATGGAGGCCGGATCGTGAACAACGAATCGCTGAGCCACATCTTTGTCGACGCGTTTCTGATTAACAACTTCGTCCTCTGTGTATTCCTCGGAATGTGTTCGTTCCTCGGGCTTTCGCAGAAATTCGCCACCGCTTGGCGCATGGGCGTGTCTGTGATGTTCGTAATCACGGTGAGCAGCGTGCTTTCCTATGCGGTCAACCTGCTGCTGGTGCAGCTGCACGCGGAATATCTGCGGCTGATCATCTACATCATCATCATCGCCGCCACCGTGCAGTTGACGGAGATGTTCATCAAGAAAGCCAGTCCCGCGCTGTTCCGCGAACTGGGCGTATATCTCCCGCTGATTACGACGAACTGCGCGGTCTTGGCCGTGCCCTTGTTTCAGACGTCGCGCGGGTATGGCTTCGTGCAGAGCACGGTGTTTTCCATCGCGGCCAGTGGCGGGTACTGCGCGGCCTTGGTGCTGCTGTCTCTGGTGCGGGAGAGAGTGGCGTTGTCGGACGTTCCGAATCTGGCGAAAGGAACGGCGATGACGCTGGTGCTGGCGGCCATTCTCTCAATGGCCTTCATGGGCTTTGGCGGGATGGGGAACGGAGGCTAGGATGCTCGACGCATTGTTCGACGTTCTGAAAGCGGCGCTGGGCTTCTTCACGGTATTGGCGATCTGGGTCGGCATCCAGGCGTATGCGCGCCGGCGCGCGGGGTGCGGGCGCGATCGCGACATGCTCGAATTCATGCTCAATGGCTGCGGGGGCTGCGCCAATCGGGAAAACTGCAGCAAGCGGAAGAAAGGAACGGCATCATGAATCTCTACGAATACGACTTCAGTAACATTCGCGTCGCGACGGTTCGAAGTACGGAGCGAATCACGCCGCCGGGCGACCCTGTCGAAGTGCGGCACCTCGAACTCGATGTGCCGGAGGATCGCCTGGAGTATCTGGAAGGCCAGAGCATCGGAGTGCTGGTGCCGGGGCCGCATGAGTTTGGCGAGCCGTATCACTTCCGTCTCTATTCGATTGCGAGTCCGAGGAACGGTGAGGACGGCAACGCGGCAACGCTTTCGATCTGCGTGCGGCGGTGTTTCTATGTGGACGACGTGAGCGGCGAACGTTACCCCGGACTTGCGTCTAACTATCTCTGCAATGCCGCACCCGGCGATCCGATCCAGATTGCGGGGCCTTACGGCTCGCGCTTCTTCGTGCCGGATAACTCGAAGGCCAATCTGATCATGATTGGCGTGGGCACCGGAATCGCGCCCTTCCGCGCATTCGTGAAACACATCTACGAGGTGCGCGGCGGCTGGGAAGGCGAGGTGCGGCTGTTCTACGGTGCGAAGACTGGTACGGAACTGCTGTATATGAACGACGTCCGCAAAGACCTCTCGCTTTATTACGACGAGAAATCGTTTAAGGCTTTTGAAGCGATCAGTCCGCGCCCGCATTTCGATGCGCCGCCCGATCTGGAGAAACTGCTGCGGGAGAATTCGCGCGAGGTCTGGGACCTGGTGCAGAAGCCCGATACCTATGTGTACGTGGCAGGGCTTTCCGATGCGGCAACGAACTTCAAGAAGGCGATGATTTCGGCCGCCGGGTCGGAAGAGGCGTGGCAAAGCCAGTTCGACGTGCTGGTGCAGGAAGGCCGGTACTCGGAATTGCTCTACGAATAGAGGAGGCAGGTAATGATTTGCGCGTTGCCGGTTCTGATGGCTCTCACGCTGGCGCAGGCGCCCGCCTCGCCCGAGTTGTTCCGCGACCCGGGCGCACCGCTGGAACGAAGGGTGGACGATCTGGTTGCGCGCCTGACCCTCGAGGAGAAAATCGGATTGCTCGGCCAGGTGCAGCCGGCGATCCCACGGCTCGGAATTAAGGCATTCACGAATTTCACCGAAGGCCTGCACGGCCTGGGATGGGTGCGCGGCGGCAGCGTGACGGCCACGACGTTTCCACAATCGGTGGGGCTGGGCGAAACGTGGGATGCCGATCTGCTTCGCGAAATCGGAGCGGTGGAAGGCTACGAGGCGCGAGTCTACTTCCGGAAGTTCGATGGCGCGCGCGTGGGGTTGGCGATTCGCGCGCCGAACGTGGACCTTGCGCGGGATCCGCGTTGGGGGCGGTCGGAAGAATCGTTCGGCGAGGATCCCTATCTGGTAGGAAAGTTGTCGGTGGCCATGATCCGCGGGCTGCAGGGCGACAATCCGAAATACCTGCTGACGGCGGCCACGATGAAGCATTTTCTGGCCAACAGCAATGAAGATGGCCGGACGAGTTCTTCTTCCGATTTCGACGAACGCAACCTTCGCGAATATTATCTGGAACCGTTCCGGAGGGGGATCGAAGAGGCAAATGCGCAGTCGTTTATGGCGTCGTATAATGCCGTCAACGGGATTCCCGATACGGTGTCTCCGTTTATCCGGAATATCGTGGAAAAGGAATGGAAGTTCGACGGAATGGTGTCCACGGATGCCGGCTCGCTTCCCAACCTCACGCGGCAGTTTCATTATTATCCGGATGCCACACAGGCGGTGGCGGGCGCGGTGAAGGCGGGCATCACGGTCTTCCTCGATCAGTACACCGCGCCGCTCAAAGATGCGCTCGAAAAGAAGTTGCTTATCGAAGCGGATATCGAGCGCAACATACGGGGCAACATCCGGATGCGCATGCGACTGGGCGAGTTCGATCCGCCGGAAATGTCGCCCTATAACCAGATCTCGGGAACGGAAGAACCCTGGTACGGGGATCGCAACAAGGCGCTGGCGCGGAAGGCGACGCAGGAATCGATTGTGCTGCTGAAGAACAGCGAAAGTCTTCTGCCGCTTGATAAGAGCAAACTGCGCTCGATAGCGGTAATCGGGCCATTTGGTGACAATGTCCTGATTGACTGGTACGCCGGGATGCCGCCGTATTCGGTGACGCCGCTCGAAGGGATTCGGAGTGCCGCGGGGCCGGGAGTGCGGGTTCGTTACGCGCCCGATAACAACAACCGGAATGCCGCGAATCTGGCGGCGGAATCCGACGTCGCGATTGTGTTCGTGGGCAACCATCCGACCTGCAATGCGCCGTTTGGCCACTGCGCGTTGCCGAGCGAAGGCAAGGAGGCGGTGGACCGGAAGACGATCGAACTCGATGCCGCGCAACTGGCACTGATTCGCTCGGTGAAAGCGGCGAATGCAAAGACCGTTGTGGTGCTCATCTCGAGCTTTCCCTATGCGATCGGCTGGGTGCAGGAGAACGTTTCCGCGATTCTGCATATGGCGCATTCGAGTCAGGAAGAAGGGAACGCACTGGCGGATGTTTTGTTTGGCGATTACAATCCGGCGGGGCGCTTGGTGAGTACTTGGGTGGCGTCGCTGAACGATCTGCCTCTCATGATGGAGTACGACATCCGCAAAGGCCGGACCTACATGTACTTCAAAGGACAGCCTCTGTATCCGTTTGGGTTCGGACTGAGTTACACGAAATTCGAATATTCGAATCTGCGCACATCGGCGGATTTCGTGAACGCGGCGGGTGTGGTCACGGTGAGCGTTGATGTCAGAAATGCGGGCGGCAGGGCGGGCGACGAAGTCGTGCAGATGTACGTGAGCCATCCCGATTCCGGAGTGGTGCGGCCGATCAAAGAACTTCGGGGATTTCAACGCATCGCCCTGCAGCCGAACGAGACGCGCACCGTACGGCTGGAATTAAAAGCCCGCGAACTGACTTACTGGGACGCGGCGCAGCAGAGTTTTGTGGTGGAACCGGGGAGGCTCAACATCATGCTGGGCGCGTCCTCTGCCGATGTGCGGCTGGAAAAGACGATTGAGGTGAGGAAATGAAGACGAGAATTCTGTTGGCGGCCCTGCTGGCGCTCCCGTTTTACGGGCAGACAGTTTCCGGCATCCCGCACTTACAAAAGCAGGGCACCGCTACCCAGTTGATTGTGGATGGTAAGCCATTTCTGGCATTATCCGGCGAATTGGGAAACAACTCCGCCACGAGCCTGGAGAATATGCAGCCCGTATGGCCGAAGCTGGTGTCGGGGAATCTGAACTGCGTGCTGGTCGCGTTGTCGTGGGCCCAGCTTGAGCCTGCGGAAGGCAGCTTCGATTTCGCTCTGGTGGACGGCCTCATCCAGGAAGCGCGGCGTAACAACCTCAAGGTGGTCTTCCTTTGGTTCGGCAGCTGGAAGAACGGTTTGTCCAGCTATGCGCCCTACTGGGTCAAGTCGGACTATACCCGCTTTCCCCGGATTCGCGTCAAGGGTGGCCGGAGCATCGAGTTGCTGAGCACGTTCGGCGACGCTACGCGGGATGCCGATGCGCGGGCGTTCGGGGCCCTGATGCGGCACATCCGGGAAGTGGACGGCAGCCGGCACACTGTGGTGATGATGCAGGTGGAGAACGAAGTCGGCGTGCTGCGGGATTCAAGGGATCGTTCGGCGGCTGCCAACCAGGCCTTCGACAGCGCGGTGCCGAAGCAACTGATGGATTACCTGGAGAAGCACAAAGATACGCTGGCGCCGGAGTTGCGCGAGGTGTGGGCCGCGCATGGTTTCAAGACGGCGGGTTCGTGGGAAGAAGTGTTCGGCGCAGGTAAGCCCGACAGCGTCGACATGCCGGTTCAGACGAGAACCCCGCCGTTGAGTGCCGAGGAGTATCAGACCGGCTGGCGGCAGTTGCACTGGCCCGCCGACGAGATTTTTATGGCGTGGAATTACTCGCGGTATATCAACGCGGTGGTGGAAGCAGGAAAGAAGGAATACACCATCCCGATGTTCATGAATGCCTGGCTGCAGCAGCCGAATATGGCATGGCCGGGAACGTATCCGAGCGGCGGACCGCTGCCGCAGGTTCACGATGTGTGGCGAGCGGGAGCGCCCGCGGCCGATCTGCTCGCGCCCGATCTGTATCTGCAGTATTTCGACGAAGTCTGCACCAGATTCACACGCAATGCCAATCCCCTCTTCATTCCGGAGACCAGCGTCACGGCGACGAATGTGCTGCCCGCTTTCGGGACGTTCAATGCCATTGGATTTTCGCCGTTTTATATCGAGCGTTCAGTTGGTCCGGACACGGAATTAGCTGCGGCCTACCGGCTAATCTCGCAACTGACGCCCGCGATTCTGGCGCAGCAGGGGAAGGACAGCATCACAGCCGTGCGTTTGAATGAGGGCGAAGGGCCCGCAACGGTGCGTCTCGGAAACTACACACTGAGTCTTACGGATATTGGCAACGGCCGGGTTCCGATAGCTCCGGAAACGCCCGGAACGGGGCAGGTGCCTCAGTCGCCGCGGCAGGCGGGGCCTGTCGCACAAGCGCAAGCCATCCTGATGGCGGCGGGTCCCAATGAGTTCTATTTCGGGGCCGTGGGCGGGGCTGTGCGCATCGCGTTTGCACCCGACACGCCGGGGCCGAAAACGGTCGGGCTGGGCGATGTGCAGCAGGGTAAGTTTGTGGACGGTGTCTGGCGGGTAATTCGCCAGTTAGGCGGGGACGATACCGGCCAGGGTGAAATCCTGACAGTTCGGCCCAACAGCGCCCTGCGCGTTACCGTGTATCGCTATGAATAGGCTGTGATGCGCGGCGGATGCACTCGCATGCCACCGGGGTGGGCGACCGTGCGGCGCGCTATGGTGTCCACTGCCATAATGAGACGAGGATCATTTCGACAGATCAATGTGCGGGATTGCGGGCTATGTCTCAAGGGGAGGGTGGGCCGATCGGCAAATCGTAAAACGGATGTGCGATCAGATCCGCCATCGCGGTCCCGACGACGAGGGTTTCTATTCCGATCGGGAATGCGCGATCGGGATGCGGCGTCTCAGTATCATCGATCTTGCCGGCGGCCACCAACCGATTTCTAACGAGGACGGGTCCGTCTGGGTCGTCTTCAATGGCGAGATTTACAACTTCCAGGAGTTGCGCCGGACGCTGATGTCCCAGGGACATCAATTCGTCACCAACAGCGACACCGAAACCCTGGTTCACCTTTACGAACAGGAAGGCATCGCCGGTATTTCACGCCTTCGCGGCATGTTCGCGTACGCCATCTGGGACGCACGCCAACGAAGGCTGCTTCTGGTGCGGGACCGCTTCGGGAAAAAGCCGCTCTATTATGCGCAGGTCCGTGAGGGGCTTTACTTTGGCAGCGAACTCAAGTGCCTGCGCGCCGCCGGACTGAATCTGGAGATGGATCCCGAGGCGATCCGGATCTACCTGCAATTTGGATATGTGCCCGACCCGTGGAGCGCTTTCGCCGGCGTTCGAAAGCTACTTCCCGGCCACTGGCTCACGCTTGACGCCAAGGGCAATGTTGCG
>Ga0302278_10007012_pt1 | contig 10495 bp, 10 predicted proteins | sample III_Bog_N3_2_FD_194543 | JGI IMG/M metagenome (GOLD analysis project Ga0302278, IMG submission 194543) | Peat permafrost microbial communities from Stordalen Mire near Abisko, Sweden - III_Bog_N3_2 | ecosystem: Environmental > Terrestrial > Soil > Wetlands > Peat | place: Sweden: Abisko... | reverse complement strand
TTTCGTCCTTGAAGAGAGTCGCAGCTAAGACGTTGGGTGCCCCATTCATCGCGCAGTTTCATCGCGCGATGAGTGGGAGAGCAGAACACTCAACCGGCTTTCCGTTTAAAAAATGCGCCGCAGTGGGACTATTGCTGTTTTCCTCGCTGGCGCTCCAGGCCCAGGCTCACTTCAACGGCGCCAAGGCGCTCGACTACGCCCGCGAGTTTGTCTCCATCGGCCCGCGCTGGCCTACCAGCCCCGGACACCTGAAGGCTGAACAATTCCTCCGCGCCCACTTTCAGCACGACCAGCTTGAAGAAGACACCTTTACCGCCGATACTCCCATCGGTCCCGTGGCCATGCGCAACTTCATCGTCCGCTTTCCCGGCAAAAAGGACGGCGCAATTGTTCTGGCCACTCACTACGAGACAAACTACTGGCTCAAGAACATCAACTTTGTCGGCGCAAACGACGGGGCATCGACCACGGGTCTGCTGATGGCCATAGCCGACCAATTGCGAAGCGACGAGGCACGCGGCAAGACTCTCGACGGCTACTCTGTGTGGCTGGTCTTCTTCGATGGCGAAGAGGCCATTCAAAGCTGGTCCGCCTCCGACTCGACATACGGCAGCCGCCACCTGGCCGCAAAGTGGGGACGGGACGGAACCCTCGGCAAGATCAAAGCTTTCATCCTGGCCGACATGATCGGCGACAAGGACCTCGACATTCAGCGCGAGACTAAGTCGACGGACTGGCTGGTGGCGCTGGTGCGCCAGGCCGCAAAGAAGTTCCACGACGAGCGGTACTTCTTTCAGCGGGAAGAAGCTGTCGAAGACGATCATCTTGCGTTTCTGGCCCGCGGCGTTCCCTCCATCGATGTCATCGACCTCGACTACGGCCCCGATAACAGCTATCACCACACCGCACAGGACACCCTGGACAAGATCAGCGCCACCAGCCTGACGATTGATGGAGATGTGTTCATGGAGACGATTCGGCTGATCAATCTGCGGTGAACACATCAACTGATCAATTGTGCATCAATGGCGAAATTGATGCACAATAATCCAATGCGCACCACCGTAAATCTCGATGATGACGCCTATGAGTTGGCATTGCTCTGCGCCAAGGGAAGGGGAATCACGCTGGGGGCAGCTATCAGCGAGTTTGTGCGCAAGGCAACGCGGCCTCAGAACTCCGAAGAGCTCTCGCCGAACCTGAAGCGTCTGCCCAACGGCATGCTCGTTGCCCGCGCACGCGGGAGAGTCATCACTTCCGAAATGGTCAAAGCAGCTTTGGAAGAGTACGACGATTGAGCAAGCCGAAATACCTGCTCGACGTGAATGTCTTGATCGCCCTCACAGACGAAGGGCATGTCCATCACCAGATCGTCATGGAATGGTTTAAAGCTCCAGGTCTGGATTGGGGTCGATGTGCGTTTTCAGAGGCAGGCTACTTCCGCATCTCAGTGGACCCAAGGTTAGGTCGATTGACATTTGAGGACGCCACAAACATACTGGCGGCGCTGCCCAATCGCTCAGGATATCAATATTGGCCTATCACGGCCGATTGGGCAGAGCTTGTCGCTCCCTTCCGAGAGCGGGTCCTGGGTCATCAGCAGGTGACCGATGCCTGGCTATTGGGACTCGCGATTCAGGAAGGCGGCATCCTCGTCACGCTTGACAAAGGCATTCGCTCCCTGGCTGGCGCAAAGTACAGCAAGCATGTTCTAGTACTCGAAGCAAAGACTATGCATGGATGATCAAGAGACTGGTGCTGCTGCCGGGGATGCATGGAACCGGGGAATTATTCTCGGAATTCATGAGAACGATGCCCGGGCAAATGCACATCGAAGCGCCGTACTATCCAGGGGACGCAAGCCCTTCATACGACCAGCTTCAGGCGATGGTCGAATGGTTTGCTCCCACATCTGAGGACTTTGTTCTGCTTGCGGAATCCTATTCGACTCCCTTGGCGATTCAATATGCAGCCACAAATCCGCCAAAACTGAAGGGTCTGATTCTCTGCGCGGGCTTCGCAACATCGCCTATTCGTGGATGGCGAAAATTGTGTGTTTCGTTGATTGCGCCTTTAGCTTTCCGGCTCCCACTGCCGGAGATCGCTGTGTCCCGGTTTCTCGTGGGACCTGGCGCACCGGATTCACTTCCCACGGCCGTTCGTGCTGCCATTCGCTCGGTGAAGCCAGCAGTTCTCACCGAGCGCCTGCGTCAGATTTTCGCCGTTGACGTCCGACCCGCACTCGGAAAGATCGCAGTTCCCATTCTTTACATTCAAGCCCAACGGGACCGCCTGGTTGGGCCGTCATCCCTCAAAGAGATCCAAGGAATCAAGCCCCAGATCGAGTTTGCACAATTAGAAGGCCCGCACCTCATCATTCAGCGAGAGCCGCAGCAATCTGCGGACATTGTTGCGCGATTCGTCGAAGGCCTGCAGTAGAGCTGACAACTGAAAACTGACAACTGACAACTGCCGTGCGGTACCCTCTAGAAATGATTGCGGGCGCATCCTGGGTCTGGTGGGTCGGCTTCCATGCCGTCGTGGTGGCGTTGCTCGTTGCCGATTCGATGATGCCCGGCCATCGCCGCGAATCGAGCCACGCGCAAGCCTTCGCCTGGATCTGGACGGCCGTCCTTGTGCTGGCAGCGGCCGCCTTCGCCGCGTGGATTGGCGTAACCCAGGGACGGCAGACAGCGCTGGAATGGGTGGGCGGCTACGCCATTGAAACCTCGCTCAGCGTCGACAACCTCTTCGTCTTCCTGGTCATTTTTCAGGGCTTCCGCATCACCGCCAAACGCCAGCATAACGCGCTGCTGTGGGGCGTGGGAGGTGCGGTTGTGCTGCGCGGGCTGTTCATCGCCGCGGGCATCGCACTGCTTCAACGCTTCGACTGGATCACGTGGATCTTCGGCGTGTTCCTTCTTTACGCCGCCTTCCGGCTGGTCCGCGGCAGTTCAGCAAACGCAGCCATCCCGGAGTGGATTCGCAAGCTGCAGCCGGCCAGGGGATCGTTGCTGCCTGTCATTCTGGCCATCGAAGTCACGGATGTGGTATTCGCCACGGACTCCATCCCCGCTGTGCTCGCCATCAGCCACAATCCCTTCGTGGTCTACACGTCGAATATCGCCGCGGTGCTCGGTCTACGCTCGCTTTACTTTGCCCTCGCCGCGCTGCTTAGCCGATTCCGCTATCTGCACTACGGGCTGGGCGCCATGCTGGCCTTTGTTGCCTTCAAGATGCTTGCTGCCCGCTGGGTCGATGTTCCCATCGTGCTTTCGCTCGTCATCATGGGCGCGATTCTGACCCTGTGCGCCGTCGTGTCGTGGATTGCGGGAAACAGGGATCAGGGAGCAGGGATCAGGGAACAGGAACCCCCTGCCGAGAGCTGAATGTCTACCATTCCTCGAACCTGATCTGTCGTCCTGACCGATCACGAAACGCCGCGGAAATGCTCGACGGCGGGTTGCAGCGACCAATGTCCCTCTGGTTCTAATTGCTCAGACTTGACCTACGCATCGGCCTAACGTGAAGAACGTAAGGATAGACAGACACTCAACCCCCGACACTGTGAGGGATCTCCAGGGATGGATTCAAATCCTTATGGTGGCTGCTGTTTCCGGCTCGTTCCCTGCGGAAACGGAGCATCCCACACAACCAAAGCAATTGCGGACACCTTAAGGGGGGGTCACATATGCGTGGACTCAAGACATTCATCGGAACCGCAGCACTGCTCGCCGGCCTGGCCATGACGCCATCGGCGCAAGCACAGATCGTCGTCGGGGTTGGCGTCGGCATTCAACCCGTTTGCCAGTACGGCTACTACGACTACGCCCCGTACGCCTGTTCTCCCTACGGCTTTTATGGTCCAGGCTACTTCTACAACGGCATTTTCCTGGGCATGGGCCCCTGGGCCGGCTGGGGCTATGGCCACGGCTGGGGTGGCCATCGCTTTGAAAACGGTGGTGGCGGAAGGTATAACGGCGGCGGCGGTTATGCCGCAAATCACAGCAACTTTGCCCGCGGCGGCGGTGGCGGGGCAGCTCGCGGCGGTGGCGGAGCAGCTCGCGGGGGTGGTGGTGAAGCACGCGGCGGCGGGTCGGCAGTTCGCACCAGCGGCGGCGGCGGACATGCAGCGGTAGCGAGTCATGCCGGTGGCGGAGCGCGTCCCAGCGCAACAGGCCATGCAGTATCCGGCGGCGGTGGACATGCTAGCGGCGGCGGCGGACATGCAGCCGCCGGTGGTGGTGGACATGCTAGCGGCGGCGGCGGACATGCAGGCGGTGGTGGTGGTGGACACGCAGGCGGCGGTGGACACAAGTAATCGCCGGCTCAGAAATCTGCCAGCGGTTTGTACGAAGGGCGGCGGAGCATACCAGCTCCGCCGTTCTTGCGTTTGCCGGCTGCTTTCATCAGCGCTCTAGTCTCCGTTTCCCAGGGGATTCTGTCTCCTACCCGACATAAGGATCGAATGAGTTTCATCGACGAAAGATTTTGCGCGTTTGTGTCCAATACCGTACATAAAGTTTTAATTCTAAATGAGATAATCCGACCAAAGATGAGCACCAGAGCATCTTCCCAGAGAACGCAACACTCGCGCCCAGCCATCGGCAGCGTCCTTTGTCTACCCCGAGAGAAGGACGTCTCAATGAATGGCCAGGCCACGAATCTGCTGCTTTTGACCCTCCCTCAAAGCTACCGGAGCGCGCTTCTCGCGCGCCTGAAACCGATAGCGCTGCCTCTCCGGACGGTGCTTTACGAACCCGACGAATCGCCGAAATACGCGCACTTCATGACGTCCGGCATCGCCTCCATTGTCAGTTCCATGGCCAACGGCGCAAGCGCCGAGGTGGGTGTGTGGGGCAGAGAGGGGCTGGTCGAGAGCTTTCACCTCCTGGGCAAAGCCAGAATCCCCAACCGCTGCTTCATGCAAATGGACGGCACCGCACTGCGCATGCCCTACAAGGAGCTGCAGAAGGAATTCCTGGAAAACAACGAAATGCGCGATGCGGTGCTGCAATGCGTCCAGAGCCAGGGCTTCATTCTGGGGCAGCTTGCCGCCTGCAATCGCCTGCACGAGGCGGAACAGCGCTTGGCGCGCTGGCTCCTGATGGTGCGCGACCGCGTGCAGAGCGAAAACTACTACCTCACGCAGGAGTTTCTGGCCAACATGCTCGGCGCGCGCCGCACCACGGTGACTGCGGCCGCCGGAGCACTGCAACGCCGGGGACTCATCAGCTACAGCCGGGGACGTATCCGCATCGTCGATCCCGAAGGTCTTGAGAACGCCGCCTGCGAGTGCTACAAGACCGTGGGCGCCCTCTACCGGGATTTCTACGCCCAGACCACGGCGGAGTGAACCCTTGCGGGGCCCCATCCGGCAAGCGATTCGGCCCCGCTTCCTGTCCGGACACGGCAGCCCGTTACAGCCGTAGATTCACTTTGGCCAGGTCGATGATTTCGCTGCCGCGCCCATCCAGAACGGCTTTGATCATGAACAGGCTGAAACCCTTGATCTGATCCACGGTAATCGACGGCGGCATCGAAAGCTCCTGCCGGCTCACAATCGCATCCACAAGCACCGGGCCATCGTGGCGGAGGGCTTGTTCCAGAATGGGTCGCACCTGCTCCGGCGTCTCCGCCCTGAGCCCCAGAATTCCCGCGGCCTCGGCCATCTTTGCAAAGTTCGGATTTTTGAGGCCGGTGCCAAAGTCCAGTACGCCTGCGGCTTTCATCTCCAGTTCCACGAATGCCAGGGAGCTGTTGTTGAACACGATCAGCTTCACTGGCAGGTTCAGTTGCGCCAGCGACAGCAGGTCGCCCATCAACATGGACAGGCCGCCATCTCCCGACATCGAGATCACCTGCCGGCCCGGAAAACTCACCTGCGCTCCAATGGCCTGCGGAAGCGCGTTCGCCATGGAGCCATGATTGAACGAACCCAGCAGCCTTCGCTTGCCGTTCATATGCAGATAGCGCGCGGCCCAGATGGTCGGCGTGCCCACATCGCATGTGAACACCGCGTCTTCGGCCGCAAGTTCATCCAGCACCCTGGTCAGATATTGCGGGTGGATGGGCCCGTCCCCCGGCTTGCCCGTCGCCAGCTCGTCGAGTTCCTTGCGTGCCTCGCCGTAGTGCTTGAGCGATGCTTTCAAATGCGCGTCACTCCGCTTGCCTTTGAGCTCGGGTGTCAGCGCGTTCAGGGTGGATTTCACATCGCCTACCAGGCCCAGGTCAACCTTGGTGCGCCGGCCAATCTGCTCGCCGCGCAGATCGATCTGCACAACCGTCGCGTCCTTCGGATAGAACTGCTGGTACGGGAAATCTGTTCCCAGCATCAGCAGGGTGTCGCAGTTCATCATGGCGTGAAAGCCGGACGAGAATCCCAGAAGCCCAGTCATGCCCACATCGTAGGGGTTGTCGTATTCCACAAACTCCTTGCCGCGCAAGGCGTGAACAATGGGCGCCTTCAGTGCGCCTGCCAGGTCAATCAGCTCCTTGTGGGCGCCGGCACACCCCGCTCCAGCCAGAATTGTAGTCCGCTTCGAATCGTTCAGAATCTTCGCCAGCAACGCGATTTCGTCCGCCGACGGACACACGGTCGACTTCGACTCATGAAAATGCACCCGCGGCCCTTGCGCCACGGCATCGCGCAGGGCTATGTCGCCGGGAATGACGATCACGGCGACCCCGCGCCGCGAGATCGCCGTCTGCATGGCAATTTCCAGCACCCGCGGCATCTGTTCCGGCTGCGACACCACCTCGCAGTAGTGGCTGCACTGCGCAAAAAGGTGCTCCGGATGAGTCTCCTGGAAATACCCGCTGCCGATCTCGTCGCTCGGAATCTGTGCGGCGATCGCCAGCACCGGAACCCGGCTTTTGTGGCAGTCGTAGAGCCCGTTGATCAGGTGCAGGTTTCCCGGTCCGCAACTTCCCGCGCAAACCGCCAGGCCGCCGGTAAGCTGCGCCTCGGCGCCCGCCGCGAATGCCGCCACTTCTTCGTGCCGCAAGTGAATCCAGTCCAGCTTTTTGGTCGCCCGAATCGAATCGGTGATGCCGTTGAGCGAGTCGCCGGAGACGCCGTAAATCCGCCGCACACCCGCCTCTGCCAGAACATCCACAATCAATTCCGCTACTCTCTTTGCCATCTCGGCCTCCATCCCTGCAGCTTGGATGCATTTCCTCTCACTTGGCTGCGGACGTTTCGTCCTCCCGCAACGATCCCGGCGATCCAAACATCGATTGTGATTTTTTGACCCGGGTTTTAAGCGACGGATTTGCAGATGCGTACAATCTGTGCATACAATCGGTTGCCATGGTTCCGGGCCGGATCGGCTACAGAAGCTCCGTGCCCCGTTCTTTCGCCTTTTTTCTGGCGAAAGGGCGGGAAGCAGCACGCCGTGCGAGCCTCCCGCGAGCGACTGCCCCACCGCAGGTAGCGCAGCCAATACGAGGAACTCCGATGAAACAAAACTACGATTTCAGTCGAGGGGCGCGGGGACGAATCGCACCGCCGGAGCTGGAGCAACGCGGGAAAACGCGCATCACGATTCGGCTCGATGAAGACGTGGTGGATCACTTTCTGAAAGAGGCCGACGCATCCGGCGGGGCAACAGGCTATCAGACGTTGATCAACGAGGCGCTGCGACAGCACGTGGAAGGGAAGGCTCCGAAGCTGGAAGAAACGCTGCGGCGGATTGTTCGCGAGGAGATGCGGGCCGCAAGCTGAACGGTCCGTCCCGCGCGGCGGAATAATGCCCGTGCGAGCCTCCCGCGAGCGTCTGCCCCACCGCAGGTGGCTTCTGCCGCACCGCAGGTGCTTTAAGATCAAAGAGCGTGCAAACCATACGAGTAGAAACGCCCTCGGCGAAATACGACGTGATTGCGGGCAGCGGCCTTGTGGCCAAGCTGGCGCCGCGCATTGAGCGGGTTACCGGCGCCCTTCCGCGCCGAGTATTCGTGCTGACTTCTCCGCCCATCTGGGCGCTGTGGGGCGAAACGCTCCAGGCCTCCTTTGCCGAGCCGCCCATCGCGCTCTTTCTTGCGCCGGGCGAGGAAAACAAGAACCTGAAAAGCGTGGAACGCCTGCTGCGCCAGATGGCCGCGGCCGGCGGCGACCGCGGCTCGCTCCTCATCGCCTTTGGCGGCGGCATTGTGGGCGACGTGGGCGGATTCCTCGCCGCCATCTACATGCGCGGCATTCGCTACGTGCAGGTGCCCACCACGTTTCTGGCCCAGGTCGATTCTTCCGTGGGCGGCAAAACCGGCGTCAACCTGCCTGAGGGCAAAAACCTCGTCGGCAGCTTTCATCATCCGGTGGTGGTGTTTGCCGACATCGGCACCCTGGGCACTCTGCCGGACCGCGAACTGCGCTCCGGCCTGATGGAAAGCGTAAAAGCCGGCATCATCCGCGACCGCACCCTGGTCCGCTTCATGGAGGAGCACGCTCCCGATATCCTGGCCCGCGAACCGAAAGCCCTCGAGAAGGTCATCGCCGCGTCCATCCGCATGAAGGCCGGCGTGGTGAACAAGGACGAACGAGAAAACGGCCTCCGCATGATCCTCAACTTTGGACACACCATCGGCCACGCGCTGGAGCAGGCGACCGCTTACAAGACCCTGCTTCACGGCGAAGCCATTGGGTGGGGCATGGTGGCGGCGCTTTACCTGGCGCGGAAACGCGGAACCATCACGGGCCCGCAGTTCGAACGTCTGGAGCACCTGGTCCACCTCTACGGCCCCCTGCCGCCACTCAAGCTCCGCGCAGGCAAGGTGGTTGCCGCCACCGGCGGTGACAAGAAGAACGTTGGAGGAGTTAGGCGTTTCGTGCTTCCCATAGGCATTGGCGACGCAGGCGTGGTGGAAGACGTAACTGCCGCGGAGCTTGAGGCTGCCGTGGGTTACATGCTGGCACGCGCGACGGAGAAGCACTCCTGATGCCGGCCACGGGAGCCAGGCCCACAGGTGCGGAAGACGAAGCGGCCGCGGCCCAGGCCGTCCGCCAGATGTTCGACTCCATTGCTCCGCGCTACGACCTCCTGAATCACGTTCTCTCTGCCAGCGTCGACCGCCTGTGGTGGTGGCAAACGGCGCGCAAGTTCCGGACCATCCTCGCCGATCCCAACGCGGCGGTTCTCGACATCTGCTGCGGCACCGGCCACATGACCATGGCGCTGCTGAAAGGCCGCCCGCCCGGCGCGCGTCCGATTCTCGCAGCGGACTTTGCCCGCGGAATGCTCAGTCGCGCGGCCAGCCGCTTTGAAGCGCGCAAGCCGGGCCTGCCAACCGCCATCTCCATTGAAGCCGACGCCCTGCATCTACCGCTGCGCGATGCTTCTCTGGATCTGGTGGTCACCGCCTTTGGTTTCCGGAACCTGGCCAACTACGAATCCGGCCTGCGGGAGTTTCATCGCGTACTCAAGCCCGGAGGACGCCTGGGCATTTTGGACTTTGCCGAGCCCGGCGGCCTGATGGGCAAAGCCTACGGCGTCTATTTTCGCCGCGTTCTCCCCGTCATCGGGCGTCTGTTTACAGGTCCCACCGCACCCGGCGCCGAAGGCCCTTATCGTTACCTGCCCACCTCCGTCGGCAATTTTCCACCGCCACAGGAACTGCTGGCCCTTATGCGCACAGTGGGTTACGACGACTGCGCATGGCAGCCCTACACCTTCGGCATTGCGGGCCTCTACACCTGCACACGGTCAAAGCCCTGAAAATGCGGTAGGCTGGAGGCTCTAAGGACGCAATGACGGCAGCGGTTCACAGCTCGTCCCTTACCCCAGCGCCTGGCAATCGGGGCTTTGCCGCCGAGAAGCGGCGCGTCGCGCTGCACTCCATGGTGGCCGCTGCCGTCATGACGCTGCTCAAGCTCGCGGCCGGGCTCTTCTCCGGCTCGCTCGGCGTCCTTTCCGATGCGGCCCACTCCGGGCTCGACCTGGTCGGCGTCACGCTCACGTTCTTTTCCGTGCAGGTCAGCGATAAGCCCGCGGACGACGACCACACCTATGGCCACGGCAAATTTGAAAACCTCTCCTCCTTTGCCGAAGCCGGCTTGATGGCCCTCTCCTGCGCCTGGATCATCTGGGAGGCCATGCAGCGCATGATCCGCCACACGGTGGACCTGCACCACTCGATGTGGCCGGTGCTTGTCCTGCTCATCTCCATCGCGGTCGATTACTGGCGGTCGCGGAGGTTGCGCATAGTGGCCGAGCGCACCGGCAGCACCGCACTGGCCACCGACGCATTCCACTTCGCCAGCGATATCTGGTCCACGCTGGCTGTCCTCGCCGGTCTCGGGGCAAGTTGGATCGGGTCGCATTTTGGCATCGGCTGGCTCCGCTATGCCGACCCCTGCGCGGCGGTCCTGGTGTCTCTGTTGATTCTGCGCCTCACGCTCACCCTGGGCCGCGAAACCGTGGCCGTTCTCACGGACGAGGTTCCTGCCGAAACGCGGCAAATCCTGGTGCATGAAGTGGAACGCGTGGAAGGCGTGCTGGCC
>Ga0302278_10007005_pt1 | contig 10506 bp, 12 predicted proteins | sample III_Bog_N3_2_FD_194543 | JGI IMG/M metagenome (GOLD analysis project Ga0302278, IMG submission 194543) | Peat permafrost microbial communities from Stordalen Mire near Abisko, Sweden - III_Bog_N3_2 | ecosystem: Environmental > Terrestrial > Soil > Wetlands > Peat | place: Sweden: Abisko... | reverse complement strand
ATGATTCTGCTCGATCTCTATCGCGCCCTCTGGGCTCTCGATTCGCTCACCGGCCAGACCACCTCCGACGACATTTTGAATCTAATCTTCTCAACTTTCTGCATCGGAAAATAATTGGGCGTTCGGCAGGCTTCGACAATATTCGGGTATCTTATTTAAGTATATGTAGGTAATATATTTAGCGTTCGGAATGATTCGGTTACGTTCGGCACTAGCCGGACTGCATTTAGTCTCCAGTTAGTCTCCGCAAGAGTCATATAATGGATTTCTGTGCTGGAGACTAAAATGGACTCAACCAAAACAAAGAAAAAGGGTTCGAGGCGAAAACGTAGAAAGCTTGCGCCTTTAACGGACAAAGCACTCCAAGCGGTGGGGCCAAAGGCGAAGCGGTATACGCTTCGCGATGGTCGGGGTCTTTTCCTCGACATAACACCGGCGGGCGTTCGGACCTGGATCTTCCGGTACCAATTCGAAGGCAAGCAAGAGAAGTTCGTCATCGGCCGGTACCCTGAATTCGGTCTCAAAGATGCCCGAGGAGAACGTGACGAACTCGCAGTCAAAGTTTCAAAAGGAACGTCGCCTGCGAAGGAAAAGAAGGAAGAGCGTGAAGAAGCGGCCCCGGGAAGCTCCAAGGATCCGACGGTTAAGGAATTTGGAGAACGCTATCTAAACGAGCAGGTCGAGAAGAACTGGAAAGATGCTTCGAATGAGCGTCGCAATTTGGAGAAAGCGTTTTTCCCAGAGTTCGGGGATCGCTTCTTGAAGGACATCACGGCAGTCGAAGTGCAGCTCGTGGTCTATCGCAAGCGAGATGGTGGCCATCCAGCGGCAGCGATCTGCTTGCGCAATACGATCAAGAGAATGTACGACTACGCCGTCGAAACGCACTGCGCCTTGATCAATCCAGCTGCAATGGTTGCCACGAAGTACATCGGAAAGGCAGTGAGACGGAAGCGCAATCTGCCTCCCAAAGAGATTCGCGAGTTTTTGCGGGGCGTCTACATGAGCAATATGCGCCGCCAGTTCAAACTCGCCCTTCACATCCTTTTCCTGACACTCGTCAGAAAATCGATGCTTCTGTTGGCGACTTGGGACGAAATCGACTTTAAGACAGGCGAATGGACAATCCCGAAAGAGCATGTGAAAGCGAAGAAGGGCGAGGAGCACGAGCACGTTGTCTACATGTCCAAGCAGGTCGCCGCGATGTTCCGCGAACTTAAGGCGCTCGCCGGTGGCTCCAAATATGTCATGCGGGGACGCGGAAGTAAGGATCAGCCGTTCGCGAAGAATGCCTTGAACAAAGCCCTTGAAGGTCTAACTTTTAACATGGAGCCTTTCACGATTCATGACCAGCGGCGGACCGCTTCTACTCGGCTCAATGAAAACGCTACAAAGAATGGCTGGTCCAAGGAGGTAATCGAGAAGGCTCTATGCCACGAAACGGGCGGCATCGAAGGCGTCTACAACCGCGCCGAGTATGCCGAGGATCGAAAGAAAATGCTTCAGTGGTGGGCCAATTACGTGGATTCAATCATCACCGAATCGAAGGTCATTGTAGGCAATTTCGGTCGCAGCTAATTCCAGTCGCGATGATCTCGTCTCGTCCGCCTGACCCTTCTGGCCACCGGTAGAGACTACCGAGTAGGTGTTGGCCCTACCGCGCGAGATTCCCTTTGCTTCACCAACCCGGTTTAGCAATAAAGAGTGCGACTCAGCGTTTGCGGTCATCCTTATGGAACACGTATCTGCGCGGCTGGGCAGATAGGGTTCTGGATGGGCGATTTGGCAATTCCAACATTCCCGGACCATGCGGCGTTTAAGTGGACCGATGTTGTCCGAATGCGACTAGACATTGCCGACTGGGCGCGTCGCGATCGTTCCATGTGAGAGTATCGATGCCGTTAGCGTTTATAACTGGGGTATGTACTGCGTCTATTGCAATCTCGATCACCCAAAAGAAGTCCCGGTCAATGACGAACACATCATTCCTCAAGCGATTGGAGGGACCCGTGCCTGGATAATCTCGGTGTGCGAGAAGTCCAACAGCAAGCTTGGAAACGACGTAGACAGCCCATTCATCGACTCGATCTTCGTCAACAATGATCGCTTTCTCTACAACCTCCAGTCGTATCGCTCCGCTCCCACACTAGATCTGAGCGGAACAGCTCAGGTTGACGGCCGGGAAACTCACGTGACATACAAGGTGCAAGGCGATAAGAAGGTCCTGAAGCTGACGCGGCCAGAGAAGATCGTGCGGCAAGTTGACGGGAAGGATAAGTGGGACCTTTCCGGCGATCCCGAAGACGTGAAGAAAATCCTCCTAGGAAAGCTCGCTGCCACAGAAAAAACAGGAGGCTATCTGACCGACGATCTGACTGGCGAGCGCATGACGCCGGAGACGATTGACAGCATGATCAAGAATCGGTCAAAGATGCGAAATTCACCCTCCATTTCCGTACACTCTTCCTTCAGCGGTGGCGACGCGGTGCGTTTCTTTTGCAAGATGGCGCTCTCGGCCGGGTTCAAGGAATTTGGGGAGGCTTTCGGACGATCCGATGTAGCGGAGGCTTTACGAGCTGAGATGAAACGAGCCGATGCTGACCTCAAGTATCCGGGGGCGTTCTGGCCATTCGTCACCACGGAACAGATGCAGCTCCTAAAACCGTTCACGGTAGAGGATTGCCATGTGATCGCGTATCTTCATGACGAGGAGAGCGCGGTGTTTATCTCTCTGTTCTCTGGGAAATATTACGCGCTTGTCCCACTCAGCAATGGGGGACCGCTTCTCAAACCAGCTGAACAGAGAGTGATTCGACTCAACTTCAAGACCAAGGCCTTTGTGGACAGTTCTTTCGGGCAATACCTCCTTGCACGTCCATGGGGAACTTGGCCGCTCGCAGGTGACTGGGAACCCAAGTAAGGGAAACTAATCATTACATTAAGCAGGTCTCGTTGGCTTCCAGAGACGCGGACCACCGCCTTCCATCGCGATAGCGCATGCTCCGCACATCCTCAATAAGATAGATCTATGATCCGTCCGGCGTGATCCTCGACTCTCGATATCAGGGTGTTTAACTCATCGAAGACTGGCTTATGTCAGGAAGTTCGCAATGCTGGGCAATCGGTAGGCTGGCACTACGCTGTTTCTAGTTTCGACGCATTAGTCGACTGCAGGATAAGCAAGGCTCCGTGGCCTTATCGAGCGGACAGGACGAGATTTTCTGCTCATAAATTCTCCCCGGCTTTCCTTGTGGCCAAGGGGACATATCGTTCGGCTGGCGACTTCCATGAAAGTAAGAACTCGAATGGATCCTGCACGCCGATGAATTCTCGTGCCAGTCGAAGGCGCTCCTGCACGACTTCTCGCTCTGCTTCGGAAAGATTGCTGGCTCGCTCCTCAACTCCCCTGAGGAACTGCTCAATGCTCACCGTCTTCGTCCAGGCTTGGATGATCTGATTCAATTGTTCCCGGCTATCGCCGATGGATTTTGCAATTTGCCTCTGGTCCTCCTCACGACTCCGCCTCTCTTGCTGCGCTTCCCACTGTTGTCTTCTTAACTCGGCCGTATGTTCCGCCTCCTGGATTTCCTGTCGGACGACTTCGGTGGAACCCTCGATGGACTTCACAATTTTTGCGATATCCCGAGTTAGTGATCGCTTCACGGTTTCTTGAAATGACACCGACCATGGGACGTCTCGATAAGGGGAGTAGACGACGAGCCGCAAACGGCCGCAGGGAATGTTTTCAGTTGCCGTCCATGTATGCTCCACATGCTGGCGAGACCTCTGTGGAGGCCTGTATTCGGATTCCCTTATGTAACTTCCGTTCACGTAGCGCATCAGGACCGCTTCAGTCATTTCGATCACGGCCAATCCGAACGGAAGGGTCCCGACATAAACGACCGTGCGGCTAGACGGCTGCCATGAATTGCGACCGCTGTAGGGATCTTCCTGCTTTTTGAGCTTTGAGATCGTTTCGTGCTCGTCGATGTGCGGACGACGAGACATTTCACCGGTACAGGCAAATCGCACACGATGACCTGCGGATTCCAATGCATTGAAAAGGTCGTTCGCAAATGCGAGAGCCTTTTCCAGTCCTGCTGCCGATGTGGTTACGTCAACCAGTTGTCGTTTGTGGGGACGAAGCAATTGCCCTTCGTTGACCTTATAGCCCTTTTGATAATGCTGCTTCGCCCCTTGTACGAGACCATGAACTCCATTTACCAGACGTCGCGTTCGTGTTTGCGCTGGTGCAGATGTCGCCGTAACGGCACGGAACCGCGGCGCCAGGGTATCACCGTCTTGCGACCAGAATAGTTGGTCGCCCGGTAGCGCTTCGAGCAAAGCCGGCTGCGGCGGCGCCTTTCCGACTTCGAGCTTGGCCCAATATCCCCTCTCTGGACGCGGAACTCCCAAAACCGAGCAAACGCGGGCCATGTAGCTCCCGGAAACCGAAAACTTCTCGGCCACTTTCGTCATCGGCATCGACCAAACGAGTTCATACAGCTCTTGTCTCGCAATCATGGCGCCCTTCTGGAGATTAATGATCTTTGACGGATCCACCGCGTCACACGGGATGCCGTCCTGCATTTGCAGCCTAGCTTTAGCGCGCCGTGTCACAGAAACGAAGCAGCATTTTTGCCATACATTCGGCGGCCCGCCTTGCCAAGGGAAATAAGTGACTGCATTACAGCTATCACTCCTTACAAAACACAATATATGCGACGATGCGCCGGATTTGCCCAATATATAGGTAATTTTGCGTGGCTTTGAGTTGCAATGGCCTTTTCCCGCTCCGGTTGTTGTGGGCTAAATGCGGGCTCATACTGGCTCACGGGAGCGCCAACGGGCATGGCCTCTAGACAGCATTCGATAGATTGTCCATTGGACGGGAGGCAACGGTCACGAAATGATTATTGAATTTCCAAGGAAGAGCAGGAAGATTGCGACTCTCGTCGATGTCCTTGCTGAGATTGAACGTCCATGGAGTTGCGAAATGCACGAGCCTGTGATTGCAATACACATGGCACGGGTGCGCTTTGCAGTTGCAACATTGAGCGGGCTGGTCAAGAAATCCCCCGCCAGGATCTCCACCGACTGGCTGTTGTCCCTGACTGTCGCCGACCTGAAAGGTATGGCATTGCGAGTTGCTCCGACGTTTCGTCGGGAATTCCTCAAGGCATCGCGCCTGCTCATCAAGCGCGCCCAGTTTCATCGCGACAACGAGTCACAGGACACTCAACCGTTTGGAGCTGGTTGCAAGCCGTTATGTTAGGCCTACATCGCATAGTGGCCACGCCGAATCCAAGGACATTCCTTGGAAGTTGAGGTATTGAGTCGGTCGGGCTTGCCCGCTTCGATTTGTGATTTCGCCGCGATGATCTAGTGTGGGGAGACGCACTCGTCAGAGAATGAAGGACTCAGAGGCGCCTCAGCAAGAATGTTAAGACCTACGCTAAGATTTGTTCCCGTACCACTGCCCTAAAATCGTTGCTTCCCTGACAATACTGTTGATGCTAGACCTCTACAGCATGTCGGCTGACCCGCATCCGAGAACGATTCTTCGGTTCAAGGAGGTTTTGCATCGAACGGGCCTAAAAAAAACAATGTTCTACGACTTGATCAAGAAGCGGAAGTTTCCCGAGCAAGTTTCGCTCGGGGCCCGCGCCGTCGGTTGGCTTGAACATCAAGTGGATGAATGGATCCGGAACCGTCATTCAGCAAAGCGCCGGCCAGAACGGCCTAGTCAAACTGTCTCGGATAGAACGGAGATGCCACCGGCGAAGCACCCACCTAGCAGAAGTGCCGGGAAAGCGACGGCACCCTACCCAGCTCAGTCGAAGCAGTCCGCGGCCCTTGCTGCGCCGCCTTCTGGGCTTCCTTCTACCGTTCGCCCAGCAGCTGCTGGGCGAACACCAGCGTCCGATATCAATATTGGTGGCGACGAAGCTGAGGTCATGACCGAGTCCGAAGAACTGAGGCTGCTACGTAAAGAGAACACCCAATTGAAAAAGTTGGTGGGAGAGCTAGTGCTAAAGAACAGCCTGCTGCATTCGTCGCCCGGGCTCAGGGCCTCCAATTTATAGGCGCCTACCGCCGATCTGTCCAGCATTCAGGTCGAATCCATCGTCGTCTGAGTCGTGAAACAGAAATTCCCGCCCGGCAAAAACCATCTTCCGCAGCAGAAGTAAACCTGTGCAGCGATTATTCCGCACGCCAGCGCAGCCTGCCGATGGCCTTGAATTTGACGACAGGCAACGCGCCGCGCTCGTTTCTCGCTTTTGATCCCGGTGCAGCGAGGGCCTGCAGGACCGCGTCGCGGTCTGCCTCGTAGATGGCGGTGGCTTCAAACCGCTCATCAAGAAGGACGAGAAGAAGGCGATCAAAATCCTTCGTCACGTTGATGGCTCCCATCCGCTGTCCCGGCTTGCAGCCGGGCAACTGGCAGCGTCCCTTGATCTGGAGGCCATGCTCCCCGCCGTCGCGCTCCTCGATGGGGTCGTAACCCGCGTGCCGGGCGACGGTCAGGTCCAAACCCGGGATGCGCGCCGCTTCGTACTCGGCGACCTCGCCGGTGATGCCGAGCGGCTTGCCGGTCAGGGCGCGATACTGCTGCGCGAGATGCTTGGCCTCGCGCAGAATGCTCATGACATCCGTTTGCATATCCTGCTGCATATGGTCATCCTACGGTAAAGATCCGCGCGGGAAAAGCGCGGCGAGGCCGTCATGGAACCGGACGTCATCGAACAGATCGAGGCGCACCGCTCCGAAGTCGTCAAGACCTTCGCCGAGCTTTTTGCGGCGACGGTCCGTTTCCCGCAGGGCGAAAAGCTTCTGTGGCGGTTCAGCGAGGCCGTAGATCAGGCGCTGGCAGGCTCTCGGTTGGCGCAATAGGTGAGACGCACAACGAGGTGTGCATTGCGCGCGCGCTGCTCATGAACGCAAAACTACGATTTTCGTCCTTAGCCTATGAGCCCGCACTGCCCGGCGGCGCAAAACTGATCGATTTTTGCGCCCTCTCTGCCCAAGGTATGACCGTTTACGTCGATGTCAAAACGATTGTGCCGGTGCCTACGGACCGATGGGAGCAATTCGAGAGGGCCCAGCGGGAGGAATGGTTTCGGACAATGTCCATGTCAGCTTGTCAGAGCAATGGATGGGCGGTGAAATCTGGCACGGCTGGGTCGCCGGACGCGGACGGATGCTGGAATATGCGCTGGAGCTTGAGCAGAAAATCCGAGAGGGCGGCCTGAAAGGGCGCAAGGATACGGCTTTCGTTCTTGCCATCTGCGGCACAGGCTTCGACTGGCACGAGAGCCAGCTTGAGGATTTCGTCGATTTTTACCGCAATGGCCGGTATCGCCCCGACGACAGCTTCGCGAAAATGGAAGCGCATTTCATGCAGGAGCGGAAACTGGTCCTCGAACGGACCATTACAAGCTTCGCCTATATGAAACGAAAGACGCGGGCCATTTTGCCGTCCGTCGCGCACTGGAATATCCGTGGCCCGGTCGATCCGGAGGGAATCGTCTAAAGGCTGGCGCTGCCGCCGGCATCTGGCGGCGCGCGGTGTGGCAAGGTCGTCGTCATCGGCGGTGATGTGGCGCTGGCGGCGGCGCCACTCTTCGCAGTATGCTAGGCCGCACGTTCAGCGCCACAATCGAGCGGCGGACGGGCTACTGGTGGCATTAGACTTAGAGGGCGCCACCCGATAAGGAAGCGGACATAGAAGCGGACATAGAAGCGGACATAAATACACTTGAAACTCTCATATTCTCATGATATATATTATCTTATCGTGAAATCAAAAGCGGACATTAAAGGGGACATGGAAGCGGTCGTAGATCGAGGTGAAAATGTCTCGCTCATGGAGCCCATGCTCATCAGTCAGAGTTCCCGCTTTCGCGGCGGACTGACCGATCTCGCTTTTGAGCTAGCTCAGAAGTCAGCTGGCTTTCGGCGGAGCCTGCCTGAAACGCTTCTCGCTTCCCTTGCCGATCTTGTCCGGTCGATGAACTGCTACTACAGCAACTTGATCGAAGGACATGACACTCACCCGGTGGACATCGAGCGCGCCCTGAAAAACGACTATAGCAAGGATGCGCGAAAACGGGACCTGCAACTGGAGGCAAAAGCGCATATTAATGTTCAGAAATGGATTGACGGCGGCGGTCTTGCAAAGCGGACGGCTACGAGCGACGGAATCCGGGAAATCCATAAGCGATTCTGCGAGGAATTGCCTAAGGATCTATTGTGGGTCGAAGACCCCGAGACAAAGAAGAGGGAACCGGTAAATCCGGGCGAACTGCGGAAACGGGATGTGGCGGTGGGGCGACATGTAGCTATCAGCCCTGGCGCAGTGCCGCGTTTCCTGAAACGATTTGAGGACGTTTTCAGCGGCCCAAGCAAGACGGAATTAATTGTTGGTGCGGCAGCGGCGCATCACCGGCTGGCGTGGATACACCCGTTCATCGATGGAAATGGCAGGGTTGCGCGGCTCATGTCTCACGCAATGTTGCTGGAGACGCTTGATACCGGCGCGGTGTGGTCGGTCGCGCGAGGGCTTGCGCGCAATGTTGATGCATACAAGGGACACCTCGCCGCTTGCGATATGGAACGTCGCAACGACCTTGACGGGCGCGGCCATCTAAGCGAAGAGGCGCTTTCGAGATTCACGGAATTCTTCTTAACGATCTGCACTGACCAGGTGACCTTCATGGAAAGCCTGATGCAGCCGGATCATTTGAGGACGCGGATTCTCCAATGGGCGGAAGAAGAAATCAGGCTCGATCACCTGCCACCGAAGTCGGGCAGCGTTCTGGAAGCGGTGCTCTATCGGGGAGAGTTGCCGCGCAGCGACGTGTCGAATGTCGTGGGGGCCGGAGATCGTCATGCAAGGCGCATCGTGTCGGCCTTAATCGAGCGCGGCGTTCTAGCGGCGCACGGTGTGCGCGCGCCGCTGCGTCTCGTGTTTCCTGCCACGTTGGCTTCCCGCTGGATGCCGGGATTGTTCCCGGAAAAGACAAGCTAGCCCCTGTTCTCGCAGAGCACGGCCGGGAAAATGAGCGCCTCGACGGGCCTCCATGGCGAACAAGCATCCGGGAATGTTCGAGGTGAAGCGCAGCCATTGAGTCCACGAGCCATTCTTGTGCGCCACAACTTCGCCCCGCGCGCCGAGGCCTACGAAGTGATGTACTGTCTTCTCTGAATCGATGCCCATCATACGAGTCTCCATGGAACACCTGCTTCTACCCCTCTAGACCGTCTAGGGGCTTAGGCGGCGGACCATGCCGGGAATAGCCACCGAGTAAGCGGGACTACAGCAGAGAGCGGCCCTTCGAACTGGAGGTAAATCTGCAGTCCTCCGGAGGAGAGATGGCAGCGAATCACTATTACGGGTGGCAGTAAAACCACCTACCAGGCAGAATACGCAGCTCGTCCTGGATCTCAGGAGTTCCGGGCGCTGCAGAGTGACAGGATGGTGCCTGTGCCCCACTCGATCGAACAAGCTCGCCACTCTTCCCAGCGAACAAATTGGGGGATGCCGATGCCGCACGGCAACCCGGGCTCGACTGCAGTTGCGCGAACGCTGACTATCTTCGAGCATCAGCCCGATAACTCCGGAAATGATCTGGACCATGCCGGTGCCGATCAGGGCCACGCCGCTACTGATCAGGATCACCCCGGTAGCCGGTCCGGCTCGTTGAGCCGGGGCCAACCTATATATAAGGATGGCCACCTCCTTTAGTCAAAAAGTGCCTGACAAGTTTTGGCCGAGGCTTGATTCTGCGATCTACTTTTCCTCTCTGAGAATCTAGCCAGATCGCCGCTTTCTCAAGCGAACGAATTGGAAGACCCGACGTCGGACCGCACAGCAGGTTCAACTACACCTGTACGAAGAGCATCCCTCGTCAGCACCAGCCTCATCACGCCGGTCATGAACAGCGTCATGGCGGTCATGAACCGGTTCATGCCGGTGATGAACAGCCTCACGCCAGCGAACGAGCTCATCACCCTAACAGTCCTGTGGGTTGGGGACCCAAATAGCTTCACTCCTCACCGCCTGTACCCGCCAGACCAAGCCAAAGAAATCAGCGGTGGCCCGGACCGGCAAGCAGCATCACGAGGTCGTTCCCTTCTGCCGACCCTGAAGCCATTCGAAGCAATTCCAAATGCACTCATTCAACCACTTTTTCACCTGTTGAAGGGGCTAATGGTGATGCCTACGGCTGTTCGGCCCCTCAGCATTCGGTCTACGAGCCTCCTATTGCGAAGTTTCTTGCCAAAATAGGCCGGAAAATTGACCGGAGACGGCTTCCCATGAAGCATCAACGTAGAAGTGAGCGTATTAACTTCCCCTCCGGCGTGACCTCGTGAAGAGTTGGACCCTAACCTGCATTTCTCACACGGGTCGAGTTTTGCATCGAGCCGGAGTGCAGGGCTGATTTTGAGGGCCGATTTTCAGTCTGACGTCGCTTTTTATAAGGTCCTGCGATGTCCCGGAAG